>Ga0315912_10000634_pt1 | contig 57716 bp, 43 predicted proteins | sample VfabasoilMG_FD_204469 | JGI IMG/M metagenome (GOLD analysis project Ga0315912, IMG submission 204469) | Garden soil microbial communities collected in Santa Monica, California, United States - V. faba soil | ecosystem: Environmental > Terrestrial > Soil > Garden | place: USA: California...
AATTTATACTTCTCGTAAGTTGGCACAGAGCTGTATCCATCATTTATTGGGTTGTTTGGGTTCACTCCATCATCAGAAACAGCGTCACTAAGAAAAGTTTTCTTTCCAAAAGCACCACCGGCAGAAATGCCAAAGGCACTCTTGAAACCAAAATGGTAATGCCCCCCAAAAAGATATCTCAGATTACCGTCTAAAAATGATATAGCTATACCTGTTGAAGGACCAAATCTGCTGTTGCACCTCCGGTAGGAAAAATTCAACAAAGCCGCAAAAGCCACATCTGCCTTGAACGCGTTTTCTTTTATAATGCTTTTTATCTTTTTAGCTGCATTCAAAGGGTCGGTTTCAACTTGTAAACTGTAAGCCTGGCGCCAAATTGAATTATAAATAATCCCCCCTGAAAAATCCACGTCCCATCCATTGCAGGTAGGCACATCAATTGTTTGATATAGCACTGTGTCTTTCAGGTTTAATTTATTTAGTAATAATATTTTAATGCGCGATGCATCGGCAATTGGTTTTTGGAATTGCTCCTTTGTCCTGATTTCCATTTTTATATTTTGTAGCCCTTTTAAGTTATTAATTGACTCCGGTATGCGGGAATCTATTTGAGCGTATAACTTATGAACATCCATTATAGACTTTTGTAATTCAGCATCAATTTCCAGGCCGTTGTCTATTGCCTGATTGATGCTCTGGTATATTGCCTCAAGATTGGATACGCGGGTCAGTAATTTTTTTACAAGATCATCGGTTGAGTTTGTGGCCATTAAACCCTGGTAGGTTTTAATGAACTCGTCAATGGCTTTTTTTGCAGGAGCGGGAGGGATTTTTAAGATTGAATCCAGCAATCCTATATACTTCGAATAAAAGTTTGATGTAAAAGTGTATGTCGAATTAAACTCTTCAATCTGCGGCTGCAGCAGCTCATATGATTTTACCAGGTTATCATAAAATAAAAAATCTTCGTTAGCGGTTGGGTAATTCTCTCTAAACTCTATTGCTTTAGATTCGATTATGGCATCCTGCCCGGCCTGGCTCATGTTATGGTTAATGGAGGCATAGTATGCCGGACTGGCGGCAATAACAAGGGTTGCCACCAGGTCGTCTCTCTCCTCTTTTTCTTCTTCCCTTCTTTGCTTAAGATTATCGAACGAGGGAAACGCACGGGGTGTTGTTGGAACAAATTCAATATCAAGATTGAAATCAACGGGCCCTAAGTATTCATTCAGTTTGTTCGAGAAGCCGGCTTTAAAATTCACAGGCTTAACAGAAACAACTTTCACTTCCTGCGAATAGGGGTTATAGCCGCTTAGTGTATAAAAATATTTGTCTCTAATTTTTATGCCTTTGGCGGACCCCGTTATGGCGAACATTTTTATTGAGTCAACATAAACTAATTTAATCTCTCTGGGTCCTGCCGTATTCGTATTTGTTTGAGCATAGGAAACCAGGGTTATGATGCTGGCGAGAATTAAAATTAGTTTCATAATGGTTGGTTGATTCATTCATTCTATCCAAATGCACTCCTGCGTATTACCGCCAAAGTAGAGCTACACCAATATAGATTTATTTCCTACTTCACCCAATACTTCGGAAAATCTTCAACCTTTTCGCATCCTATCTGCTCCATTACTTGTTGAAGCTGTGTTTTTAATAGACTTATCATGTGCGTTCCCCCTTTTTTGCCCAGTGCAGCAACGGAGTACATGAACGAGCGCCCGAGAAAATTAAACTCGGCACCAGCGGCCATTGTTCTGGCGATATCGGGCCCCATGCGCAGGCCACTGTCTATCATGATTTTTATTTTCCCTTTATATTTTGGCGCGATCTCTTTCAGCGATTTTATGGTGGATGGACCCGCATCCAACTGTCTACCTCCGTGGTTCGAAATAATAATGCCATCAAGCCCAAGGCGGACAGACATGGCGCTGTCTTCCTCTGTAGCCACACCTTTCAATACTAATTTTCCTTTCCACCGGTCGCGAATGCGCGCAATCCGGTCTTCATTTAATCGCCCAGAGAAAGTCTTATTCATGAAAAGTCCAAGCTGTGTTAAGTCGAGGCCTTTAGGCATATAAGGTCTTAAGTTTTCAAAGTTAGGCTGGCCTTTTTGTAAAGTATTTAGTGCCCACGATGGTCGCCCGAAGATTTGTAAAATATTTTGCAAAGTCATTTTCGGAGGCATAGAGAGTCCGTTTCTTATATCCCTCGGTCGAAAAGCAAAAACCGGAACATCGCAAAGCAGCACCAGCACCGGGTAGTGGGCCGCTTCAAGCCTATTCAAAATATCATTTCTTATTTGGTCTTCGGCAGGGTTATACAATTGAAACCAGGCCTTACCCTCCGTTATCTCGCTGATTCGCTCCAGGCTGGCTGTAGATACTGTACTTAGAATGAAAGGAATATTATGTTGCCTGGCTGCACTTGCCAAAATTTCGGGAGCCCCCGGCCACATCAAACCCTGAAGGCCAATAGGCGAAATGCCAAAAGGCGCATCATATACCTGGCCGAACAGTTCCGTCTTCATGTTGGTTTGCGTGAAGTTTTTTAAGTAGTAAGGGGCAACCTCGATCTCCCTTATTTCATCCGTGTTCTTTTTCAGGTTCACATCTTCGTTGCAGCCACCATCCAGGTATTCAAATGCAAACCGGGGAATGCGCTTTCGCGCTTTGTTCCTCAAATCTTCAATAGATGGGTAGCGGCTGTCGTATTCTAATTTCATGTGTTTATATTTTTTGATTAAGGTCACTTGGAATGCCCAAATAAACATTCTCGGTTGTTGCAAAGCATTTACATGGGCATTTCATAGAAAATTATTTTGTTTTATTTTTTTTGGCGGCATGGCCAGGTGGCCACCGGGCTTTCCGCTTCAAGTCCGCCCACGCTAATGGCAACTTCACTTCGGGCTTTTCGCTGCAATCCCTTGCCGGCCTGCCCGCTTTCCAACCCCATCCGAAAACTAATGTGGTTCATATTGCCGCATCGGAAATTGATGCCCCGTTATTTTTATTTGCTCATCCAGAACAAGCGCAGCCCCCAATGCCGAAGCCTGTGCCACTGAAGTGGCAAATACCTGCATCGAATAAAAATACTTGCCCATCATGTTCATAAACACATCGTTTTTGCTGAAGCCGCCATCAACAAAGATACATTTCACCGATTGTTTTTTAAGCACCAATTCGGAAGATGTCAATTGCTTTTTTACCAACGAGTTTATCAAAGCATGGTATGCTTCTTCATAATTAGCGTATAGGGAAAGATTTGAGTCCGAGGTGAAATCAAGAATTGCCAGATCAGGCCTATAGGAGATATGGTTGAAATAATTTTCTTCCTTATTGAAATGGGCTGCTAATCTTTTGGTTTGCTGTTCGTGTTCATGGCCGGAGAAAAGTCGCGAGGCTTTTACCGGCTTACCCTCATAGGAGAGATAGCAAAGACAATCCTGCGCCAGTTCCTCGCTTGTAAGGGGCGAGTGGTTGAACGGATTAAGGCTGATGCACCACGTGCCTGTAGAGAGGAGCATAAAGGGCTCAGTAAATTTTTTCAAGTAAGGTATTATTGCTGCAGAACTATCGTGAAGGCCGATGCCACACTTAATTTTCTTTCCCGATGCTGAAATTTCCACTGCTGAATCAGAAGGGGCAATAGGAGGGAGCAAATTCGTGAGATTTTCTTCGTGGACCCAATGATGGTAACTTCGTTTGTTGAAATCCCAAAGCTGTGTGTGAGAACCAATGCTCGTGATGTCTGAAAAAAAATGACCTGTGAATAAATACGAAATGTATTGGGGAAGATGAAGGCTGATTTTTATTTTTTTAAAGAGAGCAGGCTTGGCGTGTTTCAGCATATACAATTGCATACCCGAATTGAGATTGCCCAATGTAGGCGATGCAGTAGCTAATGCTATTTCAGTCTCACGGCCATACTTTGAATAAAATTTATGATGCAAAACATCAGGAAATTTTTTCAGGTAATTGTATAGCGGTGCCACGGGTTTTCCAGTGCCGTCCAGGTGAACAAAGCTGGCTCCATAGGTAGAGAAATTCAGCGATTTTATATTGAATTCAGGGTTTTTGACAACTTCATCAAAAGTTGTTTTAACCCATTGGCTGAGGGCATTTAAATCTTCACAAGGCTCAACATCTTCATCCTGGATTTCCGGCAATGTCACCGATTTTTCAAAAACAACTTCGTAGGCCTCATTGAAAAGAAGGAACTTTTTATTGGTTTTTCCAATGTCGAAAATGGCTGTTGTATTCATGTGCGGGCAAACCAAAGTTAATCGGCAAAGATATTAAAGCCCGGTGGCCGTTGCTTCCAAACCACGAGTATCAATCAATTTTTTGCGAATGCTTAATTCCCTGAAAAGTGAAATCGGCTTTAGCGCACCGCCACATTGCAGCCGACTTTCGGCTACTAAAGGTCTTACGTCTGCTCGAAATGCAGTTTGCAAAATTTCCTGTGCCTGGGCTACATCATTTTCATGCTGCGCATTTTCTAAACTTTTAGAATCAACAAGCAAAGCCTGCGCATAAGCAATTTTTATTGCCTCCACCGACTGCAATAAATCTTCAAGCGGATCTTTTACGTTGTGAGAAGCGTCAATCATCCAACCTAAACTTGTTGCATGGTTCATGCCGCGAGCATCCATCCCCTCCACTAATTCTTTAAAAATTAAGAACAATTGATATGGATTGATACTGCCAACCGTTAAATCATCGTCACCATACTTTGAATCGTTGAAATGAAAGCCACCGAGCTTTCCTTCCATCAGCAACAGCGACACAATTTGTTCGATGTTGGCGTGAGGAAGGTGATGACCAAGATCAACTAAGGTAAAAGCTTTGGGGCCAAGTTTATTTGCATACAACAGCGACTGTCCCCAATCGCCTACTGTCATTGAATAGAAATTGGGTTCATATGCTTTATACTCCACAAACATTTTCCAGTTCGGTGGAAGGGCTTCGTAAACTTTCACTAAACTTTCCAATGTATTTTGAAAGGCTTTCCTAAAATTTAACTGACCAGGAAAACAGGAGCCATCCGAAAGCCAAACCGTAATAGCATCGGAGCCTAACTCTTTTCCATACTGAATTACTTCGATATTGTGTTCAACGGCCTGCTGGCGAACGGCTGGGTTCACATGCTGCATAGAGCCAAACTTGTAACTCAGTTTTTGATTGGGTTGATCCTGGAATGTATTGCTATTCATAGCATCAAACCGAATGCCCAGGTCAGCGGCCAGCGATTTTATTGAACCGGCATTTTTAGGAATGTCCCACGGAATATGGAGTGAAATTGCTCCACTGGATTGATTCAACGCGTGGAGTAAACCAATGTCTTCAATTTTCTCTTCCAGATTTCTTGGCTCACCACCTCCGGCAAACCGACCAAAACGTGTGCCGCCTGTTCCCAACGCCCAACTGGGTATGGCAATTTGAAATTCTTTGAGCTTAGAAATTATTGTATCTACATTCTTAATTTCCGATTTAATGAAGCTAAGCTTTTGTTGATGCTCTTTCAGTAAAGCCTCATTGTGGTTGCCGATTTGGGTTTTGTTTAGGATCATAATAATTTTCAACACATAAAATTATCTGACAAATCCCATTGCCACGCCTCCATCCACATTTAAAACATTTCCAGTGGACTTATTAAGCAAGCCTCCTACAAAAGCAAAACACGCATTGGCAATATCCTCTGGTAAAATTATTTCGTTAAGCAACGTTCGCTTCGCATAAAACTCAGGAAGTTCTTCCACTTTCACGCTGTAAGCTTTTGCGCGACCTTCGGCCCAGGCACCAGCCCATATTTTACTGTCGGCTATTACCGCATCGGGGTTTATAGCATTTACCCGAATTTTATCGGAGCCCAGTTCGGCTGCATTTAATCTGCTTAGGTGTAGTTGTGCCGCTTTCGCAGAACCGTATCCGGCATTGTTCGGTCCGGATACCAACGCATTTTTGCTCACGATATTAATGATGTCGCCACCGAGTGCTTGTTTACGCATAATATTGATTGCTGCTTGCGAAACCAAAAACTGGCCTTTCACTAAAATGTCGTAAAGCAAATCCCAATCTTTTTCCGTGTGGTCCTCAATTGATTTGGAAATGGAAATGCCGGCATTGTTCACCACGATATCAATTCCGCCAAAAGTTAGTGCCGCTGCTTCCAAAGCTTCCGATATTTGTTTCGGATTGGTGACGTCCAGGGGAATTGTGGTGAAGGCATCTTTGCCGAATAATTTACTAAACTCAGCACCAGCTTCTTTCAAACGGGTTTCATCGTTATCACTCAGAATTACGCACGCGCCTTCCTCTACAAATTTCTTAGCTATTGATTTCCCGATTCCACCCCCGCTTCCGGTTACCAATGCTACTTTCCCGGAGAGTGGCCTGGGTTTTGGCATTCGCTGAAGTTTTGCTTCTTCCAGTAACCAGTACTCAATGTTAAAGGCTTCTTGTCTTGGTAGCGATGTGTATTGCGAAACAGCTTCGGCTCCTTTCATTACGTTGATGGCATTGATATAAAATTCAGATGCCACTCTTGCCGTTTGTTTATCTTTCGCGAAAGTAAACATGCCAACTCCGGGGTAAAGAATCACCACCGGGTTTGAGTCTCGCATTGCCGGACTGTTCGGATGTTTGCATTTTTCGTAATAGTCTTTGTACATCTTTCGATAACCGTCAAAAGCCGGAGCCAGTTTTTCCTTCAGCGCTTTTATATCTGAAAGATTTTCATCCGGTTTCAATTCCAAAACAAGAGGACTAATTTTTGTTCTGAGGAAATGATCCGGGCAACTGGTGCCCATGGGGGCTAGTTTTTTCAAATCGTTGGAGTTAATGAATTCCAGCACGCGTTCATCATCGGTGAAATGCCCAACCATGCGAGAGTGCGATGAACAAAATCCGCGAAGAATTGGCGATAGTTTTGAAGCTTGATTTAATCTTAATTCTTTTTCTAAGACCTTGATTTTCAATCCATTGAAAGCAACATGTTTCTTACCTGAATTTTCTTCCAGGTAGGCTGAACATTCCTCAATAACTTCAAGGGTGTTCATATAGCTCTCGTAAGCTGTATCGCCCCATGTGAATAAACCATGTGAACCCAGCATAATGCCACGAATGTTCGGACTCTCGTCCAGGCATTGCTTTAGCTTTAATCCTAGATCAAATCCCGGGCGTTGCCACTCCACCCATCCGATTGTTCCATTAAAAAGTTCCTGCGTTATTTTTTTTCCATCCTTCGCTGCGGCAATCGCAATAGCGGCATCGGGGTGGAGATGATCAATATGTTTGAAAGGGAGAAAACCATGAAGGGGAGTATCAATGGAAGGGGCTTTTGAATTTAAATCGTAGATGCAATGATTAAATAACTCCACCATTTCATCTTCATGGGAAATGCCTTTATAAATATTTTTTAGCGAGCGGAGTTTTTCAACGTAAAGAGCAGCCAATCCATTTCGCTTCATGGTTCCCAAATCGCCACCGGAACCTTTTACCCACATCACTTCAGTTTCTTTTCCATTGAGGGGATCTTTTGCCATCACTTTGCACGAGGTGTTTCCGCCCCCGTAGTTGGTTAACCGAAGGTCTGCGCCAAGCAAATTGGAACGATAAACGAGAAGCGCCACTTCATCACCTGCGAGTTCTGCCGCTTTCTTTTCATCCCAGAGATAGCTTACGTGTTTTAAAATCTTGGTTGTATTCATTTTAATATTTGGTTCAGCTTCCGCTAAAGGCTTTTTTAGTCTTTAGCAATCAGCTATTTTATTGCATTTCCGTATCCCACAATAAGCACTGACAAAATTATGGTTACTATTCCAATTGTAATTGTTGTTTTTGTTTTTCTGCTCACACCTTGCCATTCTTTCAGGGCAAGTCCCCAACCATTCGCAACCAAAATAATGAACGCCATGTGGAGAATCCATGAACTGGCTCCATTGCCGAGTTTACTTTCTCCCATTCCGTAAAAAAAGAATTGTAAAAACCATGTTGTGCCCGCAAGGGCAGCAAAAATATAATTCTTTGCGAGCGGACTTTGTTTATTCGTGTAATTTGCAAAAGATTTATTTCGGGCATTTAAAATCATGCACCAGATAAAATTGGCGGTGAGGCCACCCCAGAGCAGCACCACATACGTAACATTGTTTTGATAGAGCGGATTTAAACCAAGACTTACCGCTACCTCCGCCATCGGTTTCCCTGCTTCAATCCCAAAATTGAAACACGAACTAAGAATACCTGAAGTAATGGCCACAACAAGCCCTTTCATTAAATTAAATTCGGAGACACTTTTTTTCTTCACCTCGTCTGGAAGTTCTTTTTCTTTCATCATGCCCGCCCTTCCACTAATGTATATTCCTAAAAGGCAAACCACCACGCCCAGTAACACAACCAAACCCCATACGCTGTTAAACATTTCGATGATGGAAGTTTTTCCCTCGGTTGGCACGATCGCATAATAGATAGATGGAACGATGGCCCCGAAGGCAGAGCAAAATCCCAACACAACAGAGTTTCCTAGTGACATGCCGAGGTAGCGAACGCCAAGTCCGTAGGTGAGACCGCCTATTCCCCAAAGCACTCCAAATAAAATAGTGTAACGAATAGTAGATACTGAAGTGCTACTGATGATTTCAGAAAATCCGGGGAGTGTGAGCCACGCAGCAAGGGGTGGTACGATGAGCCAGGAAAACAACCCACCAACTATCCAATAGCTCTCCCAACTCCAACCCCTCACTTTTTTGAAGGGCATATAAAAACTTCCAGAGGCGAAGCCACCGATAAAGTGAAATATAACTCCCAGGACTACTTGCATTTGCTAAAGGTTATGGTCAGTACGGTGCTAATTATTTTTCGGAATAAAATTATTATACAATTACAACGAATCCCGCAAGGTCAACTTAAAGGGGACCTCTACCTTCAATGTTTGGTTTTCCAATATTATTCTTGCCGCTGTTTCTCCCATCCAGCGAAAATCGCTCGATATGGTGGTAATGCCATTAAGAATAATTTTCTTAAGCGGAATTTCATTATAGGAAATCACCCCTACTTCTTTTCCAACTTTAAGTTTTTGCAGTAATATTCTTTCAATTAAAATAACCAGGTCATTTTCCATAAGGTTTATATAAGCTTCTTTCGGCCCGATAGGCTCCTTTGCAATATTATTCACCACCGCAGAGTTAAAAGCGTATTGATGACAGAAGCGATAAAATCCTTTTAGAATTTCCTTTGGAAAGTAGGAGTATTCAGGAAAAATAATCTTCAATGTTTCATACTTGCTCAATGGCTGCAGGGCCTCTTCCAATGCTGAATAAATATTTTGCTCAAAATTTTCATATACAGCTGAATATCCTTCGTCAAGGCCGGCAATATTTTTATCTAATAAGAGCAGTTTGCTTTTGGGAATGGTGTTTATAAACTCATAAGCGTTTTCGCTGCTTTCCAAGAAGTGTGGAATTATTACATAGTTAGAGTAATCCTCTTGCCGGCTATTGGATAGAATTTTTTTAAATAGAGTGAGATCATTATTATATATGTACAACTCAATTATGGCGGCCTCTCCCAATGTTTGTGCAAAGGCATCGTAGATCATTTTCTTGTGCTCGCTCAGTTTATTGAACAGTAAAAAAACTTTTATCGAGCGCTTCATGTCTACATTATTGACGAAATAACCTTTTCCGGGAACGGACCCGACAATACCAGCTTTTTTTAGATACCGGTAACAATTTTCAGCGGTGTCTTTTGAAATTTCCAATTCAGAGCTTAACTCATTTATGGAAGGTAGCAGCTGATCCTTCTTTAATTCTCCTGTGGAAATGCATCGCATAAAAGCATTAGCCAACTGGAGATACTTTGGCGTGGCCGAATGCTCATTAAGATGAAGATGTTTATAGATTTCCAGCATTTATTTGAATTGAACTGAAATTATAATGGGTTTAAAAATAGACCCTTTTATGGATTGTTCAAGTTTGCCCCTTCGACTAAATAATTTCTTGTTGGTTATTTCTGATTTCTTTAAAAAATATTTTTATCAACCGTCCTGTACTATCGGATTTAAAAAAAGATCGGCCAACATTATAATTCCTTATACCCAGAAAGAATTCAAAATAATAGCAGGATAGTTCCGGTAGGTTAGTCGCTTATACCGCCTTTATCTGGCGAATCAAACGTTTGCATTCAATAAAATTTCATTTGATATTGAAATACTTATCCAACCAACAAATCAAAAAATCAATGAAAAAAATTTTACCGTACGAATTGAAGCAAAGGCTGCATCAGCCATTTGTTATTCCGAAAAGTAGGTTAGCAATTGTGGCTATCCTTATGCTATCCGTCTGCTCACTTGTTACTCATGCACAGTCATCAGCATTCAACCTGAGCGGTCGCGTGGTTGATGAGGGTGGGCTGCCTATGCCCGGTGTAAACATTCAGGAAAAGGGCACTGTCAATGGTACAACAACTGACGCAAATGGCTCTTACAAAATGAATGTAACTAGTGGAAGTGCCACGCTGGTTTTTTCATTCATCGGTTATTCTACAATGGAAGTAAATGTCACTGACCGCAGTGTGATTGATATTAGCCTGACGCCCGATACAAAATCACTTGACGAAGTTGTAGTTATTGGATACGGCACACAATCGAAAGCGACCGTTACTGGCGCGGTTGTAGGTGTTGAAGGAAGTGACCTAGTGAAAGTAAGAACTCCCAACGTTATCAATTCACTAACGGGACAGGTACCCGGTGTGTTTATCAACAGCCGTACAGGTGAGCCGGGCAAAGAAAACCCATCCATATTAATAAGAGGCAAAAGCACGACAGGTAATTCCGACCCTCTCATTGTTATTGATGGCGTGCAGCGAGGTGAACTTTCACGGCTGAACCCGAATGATATTGAAACCATCTCCGTGCTAAAAGATGCATCAGCCGCTATTTATGGCGCGCGTGCGGCCAATGGTGTGATTTTAGTAACGACCAAAAGAGGAAAGAAAGGAAAATCCACGTTCGATTTTTCGTACAACAGCGGGTTTTCTCAGCCAACCCGAACCCCCAAAATGGCCGACTCTTACACCTGGGCTACGGTATATAATGAGAATCTGAAAAACCCATTATTAGATGTTGGCAATTCAACAGACCCCGTAGGCTTATACACACCTGAACAGCTACAAAAATTCAAAGAAGGCACCGAAGAAGGCTACACAACAACGAATTTTTATAAGGAGATGACCAAAACGGTAACTCCACTGCACCAGATTAACCTCTCTACTTCGGGGGGTACTGACGTTGTGAGCTATTACCTGGCGCTTGGTCAAATGACACAGCAAGGCCATTTTGAGGAAGGCTCAACAGAATTAAAACGCTATAATTTCCGGTCAAACATTGATGTTAAAGTTAATGACTACCTGAAAATCGGGCTTGACTTATCCGGGCGTTTAGATAACCGAACATATCCGGGTCGGATCAATGCGCAAGGGCAGCCCGACACACGTGGGATATACAGTCACATGTATCTGTATCAGCCTTTCTCGACTTTATACTGGCCGGGAACCAATTATTTAAGACCTAACCGCGACAGCGAAAATATTGTAAACTGGGTAAGCGATAATTCCGGGGCGCTTACTGAAGACTATAAGGCACTGGAAAGCAGGCTGCATTTTAATCTCATCATACCCGGTGTGGATGGATTGTCTGTTCGAGGCACAGCCAACTACGATGTTAATTACTTGCACAGAAAAAACTGGTCGCTGCCAACTTATGTTTATACCCGAACAGGAACCGATCCCAGTAATTATGTATATACAAAAGTGAAGAGCGGATCGAGTGCAGCGCTTGCTGGCCTGGGAGAATATTTCGAACAGAGAGCGATTCCAACATTCAATTTCCAGATCAATTACGAAAAAAGTATTGGCATGCATAACTTCGGAGTAATGGTGGGTTATGAGCAGATGAAGAATGATTACAATTATTTCCAAGCCTCACGCTCTGACTTTCCCTCCACTGCATTAGATCAACTGAATGCTGGTAGTATCGACAAAAACAAGCAGGCCAATGCCGGGTCTGGTTTTATAACTTCACGTCAGAATTATTTTGGGCGGGCTACGTATGATTACAATCACAAATATTTAGCGCAGTTAATTTTCCGCTATGATGGCTCCCCGCAATTCCCAGAAGACAAGCGATGGGGCTTCTTTCCCGGTGCATCAATAGGCTGGAGACTGTCTGAAGAGACATTTATGGATAACGTGACAATAATTGATGAACTTAAGCTGCGTGCTTCATACGGACAAATTGGAAATGACAATGTGGGAGCATTTCAGTATGTAACAGCATACCAGTATGCCAATAACTATGTAGTAGGCAATGCTGATGTTATTGGACTCGCTTCCACCGGAGGAGCCAATCCTAATATTACATGGGAAGTAGCTGCAACTACTAATATTGGGTTTGATGTGTCGCTGTGGAAAGGTGTCCTGGCAGCCCAGTTTGATTTTTTTAGAACTAAGCGATCCAATATTCTTACCCCAAGTCCGCTAGTACCAGACTATACCGGCTTCCCGGCAATCCCTGACCAAAACTATGGTGAAGTAGAAAATAAGGGGTTTGAATTAAATTTAACACACACACGAACATTGAATAAATTCACCTACTCGGTAGGAGGCAATGTGTCGTATGCCAAAAATAAAGTACTCGTTGGTTATGATATTCCGGGGGCAGAGTCTTATCAGGCATATGAGGGCAAGCCTGCTGGTGCGACTTTGGTTTACAGAGCATTAGGAATATTCAGCTCAACAGCAGATGTGGCCGCCTATCCAAGTTTGCCTGGAACAAAGGCAGGAGATATTAAATATGAAGATGTGAACGGGGATCTGGCAATCACTAGTCTCGACCAGGTAAGGCTCGACAAAACAGCAATACCCCAGCTGGTATATACCATCAATGCATCGGTGCGATACGCAAATTTTGACCTTTCCGTTTTATTCCAGGGACAGGAGCAGGCTATTTCCAACTTCTATGAAACCCTGAGTGGTCTTACCGACAAAAATTTTTATTTCCCAATCATGAATCCCAATGGACTTGGCAACTTTCTGCAATGGCGTGCCAATGATCACTGGTCTTACACGAATACTGATGGCACACAACCCCGGGCTGATGCAACAAACGCCACCAACAATATCAACCCCAGCACGCATTGGATATTCAAGTCAAATTTCCTTCGTATGAAAAATGCAGAATTGGGCTATACACTGCCAGCTGCTGTCTCCAGGAAAATAAAAATACAGAACCTGCGCGTCTATGTTAATGGCAACAACCTGTTGTTGCTTAAAGACAGTATGAAAGACCTTGGCTTCGATCCGGAAACCACGGACTATTGGTTTTACCCTAATCAACGCACCTTTAACATTGGAGCTAACTTAACTTTCTAAATCGAATAGCTATGAAAAAAATATTGATATTACTTTTTACAATCTTCACCTTCAGCGCTTGTGATGTGCTGGATGTTGCCCCGCTTGACCGAATATCGGAAACCGAGCTGTGGAAAGACGCAAGCACGGTACGCCTGTATATGAATGCCACGTATGCAATTGCTTTCCCACAGGGGCTGTACAGGAATACACAAATCGGGCACGGCTCTGACGAACTGCACAGCATTAAAGGTTCAGTGTTTTATTCTCGCATTACTAAGGGTGAACTCACCCCCGATAATGTAACTACCCTGAATTCAAACATTATGAATAACTGGAAGCAGGCATACGTTACTATCCGCAACGTGAATGTTTTCCTGGAACAAATGGCTGTCTCTGCCATTGATGAAACGGTGAAAAATGGGATGATTGCGGAAATGAGGTTTATTCGCGCACACCAATTTGCACAACTTATCTGGCGTTATGGCGGTGTGCCTCTGATCACAGATGTTTTTGAATCGGATGATGACTTCGCTCGTGCACGCGATACTTACGATGACTGTGTTGCATTTATCGTGAGTGAACTGGATGCTGTAATTGCAACCACAACTTTGCCCAATGTACAACCGGCTGCTAGCCTGGGATTGGTGTCGGCTGATGCCGCACGAGCGCTGAAGGCGCGCGTACTTTTATATGCTGCCAGCCCCCTAAATAATCCAAGCAATACTTTAAGTAAGTGGCAGGCCGCTTCTGATGCCGCCAAGCAATTGATTGATGCCGCCCGCTACAGTCTGAACAGCGACTATAGAACCACTTTTTTGTCGCAAAATAGCGAGATCATATTCGCACGGTACTTCACACAAGCTGCGGCTGCCTCAACCGATGCCATGTCCTTGTTGCCAATGGAATTGCATTTCCAGGTAGCCCGCAATGGCGACCGTGGCTTTGGCTCGGATACACCCACACAAAACCATGTGGATGCCTACGAGATGACCAACGGCTTACCCATTACAGACGGTGCTTCGGGTTATGACCCTGCTAATCCTTATGTAAACCGCGACCCACGTTTCTATGCTACCGTATTATATGATGGGGCTGTCTGGAAAGGCAGGGCAACTGAGACTTTTATTTCGGGAGAAGCAGGCGTTACTGGTGGCCTGGATACTAATCAGGGACCCTTTGATACTCAGAATGCAACCCAGTCTGGATATTACTCAAAGAAATTTTTACAGGAGGAAGTGCCACCCACCCAGGGAAGCACGGTGCGGTCCACTTCGCCTTGGGTTATGTTTCGTTATGCCGAGATATTATTGAACTATGCTGAAGCGCAATACATGCTTGGCAATGAAGGTGAGGCTAAAACCTATGTAAACTTGGTTCGCAAAAGAACAAGTGTGAACATGCCCGATATTACGGAAAGTGGTGCTGCTCTGTTAACAAGAATTCAGAACGAACGCAGAGTAGAACTGGCGTTTGAAGGCCACCGCTTTTTTGATGTGCGCAGGTGGAAGGTTGCTAACGTAACAGAATCGCAAAACATTATGGGTGTTACCATTAAGAAATTCCTCAATGGAACAAAGACTTATGAACCGAAAACACTGATTACACGCGCGGTATGGGATGACCGGTTGTTGCTCCTCCCGATACCACGCGCAGAAGTGAACAGAAGTTCCGGTATGTTAGAACAAAACCCTGGGTACAATTAGTTTTTTATCTGGCTTGCCAGATTAGAGTAAGTTATTGGGGTTAGGTTTCTTGTAGACCTAACCCCAATATTTTTTTAAAAAAGATTATTTTACTTCTTCAAATAATCCCACACCAAACTACTGGCGCCTAAAATAGGGGCAGCCTGGTTCTGCAATCCGGAGGGAAGGACTTTCACTCTTCCACGGAACAAAGGCATCAGATTTTCTTCCATGTGCCTGATGGTGGGAGCGAAGATCAGGTCTCCTGCCTGGGCCAATCCGCCAAAAAGAAAAATAGCTTCAGGGTCGGTGTGCACCACGGTGTCGGAGAGCTTGATGCCCAATATTCTCCCGGTGTATTCAAAGCAATGCTTGGCCACTACATCGTTACGTAAGGCGGCTTCCGTAATCGTCTTCGTATTTAGGTCTTCAAAACTAATTCCGCGCAGTTCGCTGGGTTCCAGGTAATCGGCCAGTAGTTTATAAACTGTTCTTTTTATTCCTGTAGCCGAAACATAAGTTTCCAGGCAGCCACGCTTACCACAATTGCAATAACGCCCGTTGGGAGTCACCGAAGTATGACCCAGTTCACCTGCAATTCCATTGTGACCGTTTAAAAGATGTCCATTGCTTACAAACCCACTTCCAAGGCCGGTGCCAAGCGTTATCACAATAAAATCTTTCATGCCTTTAGCATTGCCATAAATCAATTCGCCAAGGGCAGCCGCATTGGCATCGTTGGTGAGCAGGCTGGGAATGTTAAACTCCTGGGTAAACATCTTGGCCAAGTGAATAGTACCCTTCCATTTCAGGTTAGTACTCTTATCAATAGTGCCGGTGTAATAATTTCCATTGGCAGCGCCTACCCCGATTCCGATCAAGGTTGTATTCTTTAATTCTTTTTTCAGTTTAAGAATGGCGTAGGCCATGGCACCGAAGAAATCCTCAACTTCATCGTAGACAGTAGTTGCAATGTTGGCGTGTTGAAGCAATTCTCCAGCCCGGTTGACAATACCAATTTTGGTATTAGTTCCTCCTATATCAATACCGACTACTGCTTCAGTCATAGCTATATGTTAAATGGAAAGAATTTTTGAAATGCGGAGCAACTCACTATCAATTTCATGTGGTTTATTTTTAATAAACTCATATGGGTTGAAAACAATTTTATTATCCCTGATTCCCACCATAGAATCCCGGGTGCCGTTTAGTAAGCCCTCAACAGAAGCTACTCCCATTTTGCTGGCCAGTATCCGGTCAAAATAAGTGGGTGAACCACCTCGCAGCAGGTGACCCAGAATGGTGACTTTTATATCAAAGTAATTGTTGCGCTCTGAGAATCTTTTTGCCAACTCCATAGCTCCACCTAATTTACTTCCCTCGGCCACTACAATCAAACTCGATTTTTTATTTGTTCTTCCGCCTTCATCCAGTTTGTTGAACAATGCTTCCATGGTCATTTCTTCTTCGGGAATAATTATTGCAACACCACCTCCGCCCACACCGCTGTTCAACCCAATTGCACCAGAGTGCCGGCCCATTACCTCTACAAAGAATAAGCGATTATGCGAAAGAGCGGTATCACGTATCCGGTCGATGGCTTCTACTGCTGTGTTTGTTGCCGTGTCGAAGCCAATGGTAAAGTCAGAACCGGGCAGGTCGTTGTCAATTGTCCCCGGAATACAAATTGAAGGCACTTGAAATTCCTGGTAAAATTTATGAAGTCCGTCAAATGTGCCATTTCCACCAATAGCGATAAGCCCATCAATACCATTCTTCTTCAGGTTCTGAAATGCTTTTTCCCTTCCTTCCGGTGTGCGGAAAGCTTCGCTTCGGGCAGATTTCAGAATGGTTCCGCCACGCTGAATAATGTTGCCCACCGAGCGTGCACCCAGCTTTACAATTTCGCCATCAATCATGCCTTCATAGCCACGCATGATGCCGAAAATTTCTTTTTGATAATAGATAGATGCCCGAACCACTGCCCGTATGGCAGCATTCATTCCTGGGGCATCGCCACCCGAGGTAAATACCCCGAGTTTAGATATAGTTGTGCTCATGTTTAAAAAAGTCGCCCAAAAATAAGAGGCTGCGGGGAGTTTCCAATAAAGTTTATTGGCTTTGCCTATTCAACCGTTTGAAATAATTGATTAACCCGTTTGTAGATGAATCATGTGCTGAAATTTCTCCCGGTGAGTTCAATTCCGGTAAAATCTTTTTAGCTAACACTTTGCCCAATTCCACTCCCCATTGATCGAAGCTATAGATATTCCATATCACTCCCTGAACAAAAATTTTATGTTCATAGATGGCGATCAGGCTACCTAATGTTCGGGGCGTTAACTGTTTAAACAGGATAGAATTGGTTGGGCGATTGCCGTTGAAAATCCGGAATGGAGTATGAACTTCAATCTGTTCTTCGTCCATACCACCTTTCTTTAAATCCGCTCGCACTTCATCTTCAGTTTTTCCATTCATCAAGGCTTCCGTTTGAGCGAAGAAGTTGGAAAGCAATTTCTCATGATGATCGGAAACAGGATTGTGACTAATAACCGGAGCAATAAAATCGCATGGAATCTTTGCCGAGCCCTGATGGATTAATTGATAAAAAGCATGTTGGCCATTAGTTCCTGGTTCGCCCCAAATAACAGGTCCGGTATGATATAAAATTGGGTTGCCACTTCGATCAATTGTTTTTCCGTTACTCTCCATATTGGCTTGCTGAAGATAAGCAGCCAGCCGATGCAGATATTGGTCGTAAGGCAAGATGGCTTCAGAAGTACAATCAAAAAAGTTTACATACCAAATTCCCAGCAGGGCAAGTATAACCGGAATATTTTTTTCGAATGGTTCAGATTTAAAATGCTGGTCGATGGCGTGCGCCCCGTCCAATAATTTTTCAAAATTTTCAAACCCGATGGTACATGCAATTGATAGCCCGATGGAAGACCACAAAGAATAGCGGCCACCAACCCAATCCCAAAACACAAACATATTTTCAGGTGCAATTCCAAATTCAATAACCGACTTCTGATTGGTTGAAACGGCCACAAAATGTTTAGCTACATTTCCCTTGTTTCCCGTTTTCTCAAGAAACCAGGCGCGTGCTGTTTCGGCATTCGTCATGGTTTCCTGTGTAGTAAATGTTTTGGAGGCAATAATAAACAGAGTTGTTTCAGCACCCAGTTTTTTCAACGTTTCGCTTATGTGTGTTCCATCTACATTGCTGACAAAGTGAGGTGTAATATTTTTCCAATATGGTTTAAGTGCTTCTGTAACCATGTAGGGACCCAAGTCCGAACCACCAATCCCGATATTGACAATATTGGTTATTGGTTTTCCGGAAAAGCCTTTCCAACTTCCACTTAACAGGTTGTCTGAGAAAATCTTCATTTGCGACAGCACCTTGTTTATCTCTGGCATCGCGTCAGCACCGTCAACCAATACTGGATTATTACTCCGGTTTCGTAAAGCCGTGTGCAACACAGCTCTGCCCTCCGTTGCGTTGATAGGGATTCCATCGAACATTTGTTTGATGGAATCGGGCAGGTTTTGATCGTTAGCTAATTCGCACAGAAGTTTGATGGTTTCATCGGTAATGATGTTTTTGGAATAATCCACCAACATGTCTTCAAATTGAATACTGAATTGGTTGAATCGATTTGGATTTTCGTGAAAGAGTTCACGTAAATGCATGGCTTGCATTTCTAAAAAATGGGCAGTTAATTTTCTCCACACCTGGCTCTCGGCAGGACTCGCATTCGATAGCATTGTTAAATAATTTTAGTTTGAAGGGATCAAAATTAAAAGCAAACTTAATAAAGTGATTGGTTTTTTGAATTTTGGCTTATGGCATCATCGGCCGCCAACCACTTCCTTGAGTTTTTCTACCAAGCCCTCCCAGAGGTCTTTCAGTTCACCTAAATCATCAAAATCGGAATAATCGGATACTTTCAGGTAGGTAAGTTGGGTAAGTTCATCCAACTCCAGGCGAAGTTCAAAATAGGATGGGTCTTTTTTATCTTGCGATGTTTCAGGAAGAAATTCAAATTTAGCAAAGTGATTAGTTCGAATGCCAACCAGCCTGGCCTGGTGTTCTTCATTATCCCAATGAAATGTAAAAACTTTCTCTGGACTGATAGTAACATTTTCTGCTAGCCATTCACCCAATCCGCTTGCGGAACTTATATATGGGAATAGCATCTTAACTGACGCATGCATTTCATAATCGGCAGTAAATAATTGCTTCTTTCCCATCTCTTTCAGTACGCAGTCAAGTTAGAAAAATTTTAATGGCCAGCAAACAAGTATAATCATTTGCACATAAAAAAAGGCAATATCAAATTACATGATATTGCCCCAATTTGTAGCGAGAACGGGAGTTGAACCCGTGACCTCAGGGTTATGAATCCTGCGCTCTAACCATCTGAGCTACCTCGCCAGGTTAATAAGGGCGCAAACTTATCAAAGATTTTCATATTAATAAACCCAATGGGGGGGTAATGGCTCTATTTTTGCCCTTGCTCTACCTCATGAAAAAAATTCGACAAGCTAATCTCAAGCTTATGATTGGTACAAATAAGATTAAAGATTATTTCAGAACAGATACAATTCCTCGCTTGATGTAGGTATTCTCTTGTCCCTCTTCTTTACAGGTAAAAGTGCACGTCCAGAAATAATTTCCTGCAGAGACATTACTCGCGTCCCAACCTTCCATTCCGGTGGTAGCCACCCATTTTCCCCAGCGATTATAGATATTTATTTTTGCGTCTACTATCAGGATGGCATCTTCCCATTTTCCCCGAAAGGTTTCGTTCCAAATATCTCCATTTGAGGTTATAACATTAGGAAAAAAGACGTCACAGCTGCAATTGGGAGCGCAAGGAGGTAGATCTGGTTTAGGGTCTGGATCAGGATCAGGGATCGGATCGGGATCAGGAATTGGATCAGGGTCAGGAATTGGATCAGGATCAGGGATCGGATCGGGATCAGGAATTAAATCATTGCTGCATGGATAAGAGATAGGAGGGTTAGAGATTTCAGGCCCTGGGTCAGAAGTCCGTCCATACATTATGCTGTATGCTACTGAATTATTTATTGAAAAAATATCAAGACTTCCATCATTGTCCAGATCTTCCTTCCCTAATTTAAGAGATGATATTCCGGAACCAAAGGTGGTAGAAGGTGAAAAACTATGCAGTGAATTTCCCAAGAGTAATTGATGCTTGTGTGAGTTAAACATTGCAGCAGCAATATCCACGAACCCATCATTATTAAAATCGTTTAGAACCACAGAGGAAATCTGTTCGGTAGCATTTATTATCTTTCCTGTAAATGTTTTGTCCTTCTTATTAACAAATTGAACGATTCCAAACTCGTACAGATTGCTCACATAGATTTCCGGAAACTGATCATTATTGGTATCGAATACTGTAAGGTCATCCTGGTTACCGCTTAGTTTAACAAAATACACTACATAGGTTGGGAATGACCCACTGCCATTTCCAAAAGCGATTCTTAACCCCTCCGGATAGTCTAGCAGAATTACATCCTGATTTCCATCCCCATTCACATCGGCTGCAACAACATTATGTAATTCATAAGGTGTTGGAAAAGAAGTGTAGGTAAAATTACTGGTGGCGTTTGAAAGTAAAAGAGTATTGCCAGTCAGTATATCCAATTTACCATCGTTATTGAAATCTGCGAGTGTTAAATCCCATCCGCTATAAGGATATATTTGTCGGTTTGAGAAACTCCCTGTTGCATCACCAAAAAGAATTCCAAGTTCCCTTTCAGGTGAGAGATTGAATTGATCGTAAGTACAATACACAATGTCTTTAAACCCATCTTGGTTGATATCTGCTACCTCGATAGCGTAAGGTTGGTCAATTGTAGGAAAATATACAGGCTCACTAAAACTCCTGTTTTTATTATTGTATTGTACGGAGATAGAATGATTAATACTACCTGCACCAACTATATCCTTATAACCATCGCTATTGACATCTGCAAGACAGGCATCCTTTAACGCAAGCACCGATGGTTTTTTATATGCAAGATGCACGTCAATTAAAGTTGTCAGTTGGCAGGTCACTACTTCATATACGGTTGGGAGAAAAATTACTTCAAAACCATTTTCTGTTTGAGAGATTTTTAAATCAGCAGTTAACCCAGTCCTGGGAATGTTATATGTATTTCTGCTGAAGGTATGGTCCCCGTTATTCACAAAAATTTCAAAACCAAGGACGCCAAAATTCCCAAAATCAGCGATAATAAAATCCATTTTGTTGTCATTGTACAAATCAAATGGTTGCAAGGTGTTTCCAAGTGCAAAACGATTAGTTGGCATGAAAATATCCTTTCTTGTAAATGTGCCATTGTGATTATTGATGAAATAGTCAACAGTAGTACCGTTTCCAGCGTAAGAACTTATAATTTCTGGATAACCATCCAGGTTAAAATCTTCACATACTAGTCCGGTGGACCAATCAGTTGATGTGAGAGTTGTCTGGTAGGAAAAGCTCAAGTTGCTATTACCATAGTACACGTAAATTTCCTTGGATGAGGCATTTTCTGCTGCAAAGTCAAGGTGACCATCTTGGTTAAAATCCGCTGTTTTTATTAGCCTGGTATCTCCGTACAAATATGGAATGGCAAAAGGTTCAAACGTGCCGTTCCCATTTCCTTTGTATCCGACTAAAACATTGGACTGGGTAAGTACACCAATGAGCAAATCAGGATGCTGATCTTTATTGAAATCGGCAATCGTTACGCTAAGGGACCATAAACAATTATTGGTTTCGTAAATGATTGGAGGCTTAAATGTCAGTCCCTCGGAAAGAAGAATAAAAAGCTTTTTGTTACTAAATCTGTAATTGCTAAAAGCCACAATGTCATCCAAACCATCATGATTTAAATCGGCCACTTCAATAACCATTGAATAGAAGGGTCCGGGAGATGTCTCTCCAGCAGCTATTTTTTTGCTCTCGTAAACTCCATTCGAAGTCTGGTAGTTAATGGTGAGGTAAGGACTGTTCCAGGAAGCAAGGACGAAATCGAGTAGTCCATTATTATCAAAATCGCCATGGCAAACCTGTGATGTTTGGAGTTCGCCCTGGTAATGCTTTGGGTGGTCGAAATATTGGGCAACAGAAAAAATATTGGAAACCAGGAAAAAGATCAAGCAGGCGATATATTTCATAACCCAAGCTACACGATTTCGCATTACCATTTTAAGAATTTGATTGGATCGGATAGAAATTGATAGATCGTTGAATTGAAATGGTGCGAGACTCCCGCCTCAGTCATGTATTGAGTTGCAAACTTATCAAAGATTTTTCATATTAATAAACCCGATATGGGCGTAATGGCTCTATTTTTGCCTACCGTTAGGCAGATGAAAAAAATTGATAAACTAATCCTCTCCTCCTTTTTAGGTCCATTCATCCTCACCTTCCTGGTGGTGGTTTTTATTCTGCTCATGCAACATATGCTCAAATATTTCGATGACATTATCGGGAAGGATCTTGGCTGGGGTGTGCTTGGCACGCTACTTTTTTATTTTGCTGTTTTCATGACACCGGTTGCTCTTCCGTTGGCTGTTCTCCTTTCATCGCTTATCACCTTCGGAAATCTTGGTGAACATTTTGAACTCACAGCCATAAAGAGTTTAGGGGTAAGCCTTACCCGTGCACTCCTGCCCATTTTTCTTTTTGTTATTTTGATTACGGGGGTTGCCTTTTTAGCCAATAATTATCTTGTGCCTAAAGCAGCGCTGGAAGCGTATTCACTGCTCTATGATATCAAACAAAAGAAGCCCTCATTGGATTTGAAGGAAGGCGCGTTTTATGGAGCCATACCGAATGTGAGCATTAAGGTGAATAAAAAATTCCCCGATGGTATAACGTTAAAAGGTGTTGTTATCTACGATCATCGAAACCGATCGGGGAACCGGGAAGTAACGGTGGCCGACTCCGGGAGGATGTTCACCATAATGAACAACAAATACCTTAAACTGGAATTATTCAATGGCTATAATTACAGTGAAGGCGGTAATATGGAGCAAGATATGACGGGGCAGAACAGTTCAAGGGATACGTTTAGTAAAGCAAAGTTTGATAAGACTTTCGTGATCTATGATTTGTCTGCATTTATATTAGAAAGAACAGACAAGAAATGGTTTCAGGGGAATCGCATTATGAGAAACTTAAGTGAACTTAATCTTGATATGGATTCGGTAAATAGTGAGGTTAACCAAGCCCGGCTTTCCATTTACGATAACCTCACCAATCAGTCTGCTTCACTGTCAAAATCTTTTGATATTACCCTCCCGCCTGAACTTGTTGTTTTAAAGCAAAAGAGAGATAGCATACAAATGGATGGAACTGTGCTGCCCAATGAGACTGCAGTTCAAAAAGATACCTTAAGCATTCGCCCTGTAAAAAAAATGAAGCGAAAGAAGAAAGCATTTTCAGTGCAATCGTTCACTCAAAATAAAAAATCTATTAACCTGGATAGCACCCTTAAAGCCAATCCCAGCACTAGTGAAATTGGCGGTGCGCTTAATACAGCCAGAATGGCCAAAAGTCAGTTGGCGAACTCCACTGATAGATTAAAAGGCCTTCAATTAGAATATAATATTTTTCACATTCAGTGGCACAAAATTTTGGCGAGTTCAGCCGCTTGCCTGGTCATGTTTTTAATTGGCGCACCTTTAGGCGCTATTATTAAAAGGGGTGGATTAGGAGTGCCCGTATTGGCCTCTATTATCTTCTTTATACTGTATTATGTAATGAGCCTTACTGGCGAAAAGTGGGCCAAGCAGGATTCTATTTCGGTGCCAATCGGGATATGGGCTTCGGATGCTATACTCCTGATTTTTGGATTGATTTTCTTGCGGCAAGCGCGCGTGGATGCACGTTTATTTGAATCCGATTTTTATCAGGTGTTGATTGAGAAGTTGAAGCGGAAATTTGGAAAGTCAAAATTGCAGACCACCGTCAACTGATCGGGCAGATCAGCCACCTTTTTTAGATTTCTTTTTTTTCTGTTGGGGTTCAGTAACCTTGTCTCCTTCCTTTTCCTGCACTACTTCAGGTTCTTTTTCTGCAACCTTTTCAACAACTACTTCTTTCTCTGCCTCTTTTTCTACTGGCAATTCTGCAACTTTATCTGCGTCCACATACACTTTTCCTTCAATGAAATCATACATGGTGATCTTTAATAAGCGGTTAATGAAAATATCGTCCAGTTCAATGGAGCGATACTCATAGCGTTCATTTTGAGACTCAAACAAAATGGTTCTGTTGGAGTGCGATTCCCTTACATCCACTAACCTTAAGTTCGTTTTAAATTGCTCCTGGTATTTTACAAGATGATTGAAGATTTGAATCCGGTTACTATCGTTTTGGATGCACCAATTAAAATTTTCACGGAGCAGCAGCCGGCTGGGATCGAAAAAACCATTGCTCAGGCAAAGAATATTTTCCTGAAATGTAATAATAATAACGTTTTCAGTATTCTCATTTAATCGCTCATGCCGTATTAGCCAAGTGCTGTCTTTTCCTTCTGCTTTCATTAATTTTAATGAATCCAGTTTTTCTGATCTTCTGATGCGTTGAGCTTCGGCTGTTACCAGGAGTAATAATGTAAAACAGATAGCAAGAGTACCTTTCATCACGTATAGTTTATCCTTAATTCACTTACTATTTCAATTTCTCCGCAAACTGTTTCTTGAATTTTTCAACCTTTGGTCGAATAACCACCTGGCAATAGCCAGCATTCGGATTGAGTGCATAATAATTTTGATGGTAATCCTCGGCTTTGTAGTATTCTGTGGCTGCTGTTATTTCTGTAACGATTGGTTTTTTAAAAACACCAGAAGTGGTCAGTTGTTTTTTGTATGCTTCTGCAATTTTTTTCTGATCTTCATTATGATAGAAAACAGCTGATCTGTATTGTGTGCCTTCATCAGCCCCTTGTTTGTTCAGTGTGGTAGGATCGTGGGTATTCCAAAAAACTTCGAGCAGGGCTTCATAGGAAACCTCGGCAGGATCGAACTTCAATTGAATTACTTCAGCATGACCGGTGAGTCCTGTGCAAACTTCCTTATAAGTAGGATTTTTAGTTTTGCCACCCATATAGCCGGAGCCAACTTCTTTCACACCCTTTAGACTCAAGAAAACAGCTTCAGTACACCAGAAGCAGCCCGAACCAAAAGTTGCAGTTTGTAAAGTTGAACTCATATTTTTTGCTTTTGAGGGTTGGGTGAATGCGCTTGTCACAAAAATAAATCCAACCAAGGTGAGGAAAATTTTCATAATTTATACTCCTAAAATTCTTGTCTTTTTTTGATTACTTAAAACCTGTGAAATCTCAATAATTATTGTAAAACGATGCCACCGACCTGGACAGCTTCCCTTCCAAATCTCTCCGAACGGCTTCCCTTAATTGATTGTTGGACATAAAGGGCTCTTTACGCTCCGCCAATCGTTTAAAATTTTGAGAAAGTGCTCTTAAGTCGCCTGTATAAATGGCCCACTCCGATGACCATGTCTGTTCACTAATTATCGGCACATTGTTTATATCAGCCTTACTCGACCCATCTGTGATAATTAGGTTGAGCGATCCTTTGGCCCTAACCGTTTTTTCGAAGGTTGTTACTTTAGCCGTAACCTTACTTTTAATCGGGACGACCACATTGTTCACCTTTCTTTCTCCTGTCTTTACACTATCGCTAACATCTTGCGTCTTTTTGGTAATGCTCGGAAGGGACTCCGTGTAGCTGTTGACGATAACCGTGAGATACTGATCAATACGCTGAAGGTTTTCATTTTGCGCTTCCTGCGGTGTGTAGAAACGAACGAATTCATTAGAACGATAACCGAAAACAGTAGGTTCAAAATTCCAGGAAGTTGCATTGTTGTTAAAAGGTTCCACCACCACTTTCAAAGTAGCGTTAAACTTTGCCTGGTTACTCATTTCAATAGACTCCTTGTATTCGGGTGAAAGATTATTGGCATCCCTAAAAAAGAAATAAGCTTGCTTGGCATCATCACGAGTGTTTCTCAACATGGCTTCCAATCCCAATGCATAAGACTCTTCGGCTGCCTTTTGCTTGGCTTCTTTTAACTCGGGGTATTTGCTTATTGGATTGGGAATAACTTGCATAGCACCAGGCGAGCGCTTTATTTCTTCATACAGTGTGTTAATTTTATTATAATTCTGAACTGCTGTGCGCCATTTGGTATTACTGTTTGACTCAATATTATTCCGGATGTCTGTTTCCAGAAACTCCACTGCCGCATTATAGCTAAGGCTCAACACCTCTTTTGATTTTTTATTGTTTGGGTTTGAGCGTAAGTGCTGAACAGCCTCCAATACAGCCTCGTAATAATTTCCGTGTTTGTAGGCGCCTTTGCCCGATGAGCAAGAGGCTAAATTGAAGGCGATTGCCAGCGTAATGATAGCAGGGTAAATAATTTTCATTTCATATTCAATTAACAGAAAAAAAATCAATTAAAATATCATCGATTAAACCTTTCCAATTTCCCCACGAATGGCCTTCATTGACTTCCGTATAATGATAGACGCAAGCATTGTTTGCTAATATAGTTTTCATTTTCCTGGTACCATCACTCGCATCATTTATAACTCCGGAAGTCATGGAAACTTTAATTTTAGGGCTTTCTGGTGAATCACAAATTTTATAAATCTGCGGACGAGAATAAAATGATGGAGACTGAATTCCACATAAACCAAATACATCGGGCCGGGTAAAGGCAAAATAGGCAGCACTTAACCCTCCCATTGAGGAGCCTAAAATTCCGCGCAAGGTGGGTTTCTTTGCAGTTTTCAAATCAGCTTCAATATGGGGCACCAATTCATCAGTAAAAAAAGATAAATATTTTGGATTGATGGCCAACTCTTCCATTCTTCTGTTGTTGGACCTGTTTACCGGTTCTCGGTGATCAACAAAAACAGCAACGATTGGTTGAATTTTATTTTCGAGAATTAAATTATCAAGAACAGCCACCATATTACCCAATTTAGGGTGTAAATATTCATAGCCGTCAGTTACATAAATGATCGGAAGGTTTTGCAAATTCTCGTAATTGGGTGGTGTATATATTTTATACATCACTTGGTAGCCGAGATTACGGCTGTAAAATAAAATATCATCGGAAATATTTCCACCGTTTTCTCTTGGTTGAGCTGTTACGGCAATATTCACTTTCCAATCGGGCATGCGAAGCTCCGAATTGGGGCTTCCACCTCCCACGCCTGACCACTGCTGAAATGGATTGTTGGGATCAAGCCGCCATTCAACACCATTAATCAGGATTTTGTAATCCAACCGGGCATCCTTGGGAAAGCTTGCCTTCAAAATCCAAAAATCCCTGCCATACAAACTACCCTGGGCATTGGTTTTTTTGTCGTAGCCCCAGGCGTTGAAATCGCCCATCCAGGAAACTGAATTAGCTTTTCCCTGGAATAAAAATGCCACAGAATCATGAATAATAAATGGAATTTTTTTACCTGATTTTAACTTAGTCCACACCGCTTCGCGAGCGGCAGAATCACCATTTTGAATGGTTTTAAGAGTGGATCTAAATTCAGAGTAGTCCTGTGCCTGTAATGTGAAGCCAACCAGACAAAGCGCAATCCAAATGTGAGTTTTCATTTTTTTTTGGTATGCCTTTTAATTCGGGACTGAATGCGGGAAATAGGGCTATTCGTCCACAAATTAACAAGAACCCGGCCAAAATGAAGGTGGTTTACTTTAAAATGATGTTTACCTCTTTTTCGGTGTAGGGCATTCCGAAAGTAAGCACCTTTTCCATGCCCATGGTATCGGGGTCGCCTAGGGGGTCAAATTTTTCAAGAGGTAGAAATAATTCCAGGTTTTCTTTCTTCAAGCGGAATTTTTTATTGGAAACAACAGCCGATTCCTTTTCAAATCCATGGAATACAAATTTTATTGTTTTTGTGGATGGTTGAAATTTTCCTTCTATCGCATCAACTGTAATTTTATTTTTAGATGGCTGGTATTTTATTGTTCGCAAAGCAAAATCTCCGTTTTGAAATTGGTAGGTTTTACCATCGTCTGCATACAATTCGAATTTAGTTTCTTCATCACCTTTATAAACATGGATATAGAGTGTCTTCGATAGTTGCCTGGTATTCTCGCCCGGGTCTTGCATGGGAATAACAGCTCCACCTTTAATAAATATTGGCAACTTGTGCGGAGGACATTCAATAGCAATCTCCTGATTGCCTTCGAATAATTTTCCGGTATATAAATAATACCACTTTCCTTCCGGGAGAAAAACTTTTACCAGTTGCTTATCGCTTTCTACCGGTGCTACGAGAATATATGGCCCGAATAAATATTGATGCTGGTAAGTCGATTGGTAGATTTTTTCTTCAAATGTATAGTTGATGGCCAGCGAACGCTGAATGGGCATGCCGGTTTTACTGGCTTCATAAAAACAAGAATACAAGTAGGGTAAAAGTTTATATCTGAATCGAATAAAATTACGCGCGATTTGTTCAGTCTCCTCCCCAAATGCCCAAGGCTCACTATCGCGGGAATTAATCATGGTATGGCCGCGAAAAAATGGTGAGAGCGCACCTATTGAAATCCATCGGGCAAAAAGTCTGGATGAAGCCTCGCCAACAAATCCGCCTACATCATATCCTGCAAAAGCAATTCCGCTAAGTCCCATGCTGTTAACCATTCGAACACCCAACATCATGTGCTCGTCATAGGAAACATTATCTCCCGTCCACACCGCGGCATATCGTTGAATGCCTGAAAAACCAGACCGGGTTAGGTTAAATGGACGTTTGCCTTTCAGATTTTTTTTTGCCCCTTCATAGGTTGCGCGTGCCATCATCATTCCAAAAATATTCCTCCCTCTTCGCGATGTGGATTTGTTCCCTTCAAAATCAAACACCAAATTTTCTGGCAACACCTGGCCCCATGTTGCAATTTCATTCATGTCATTCCAATAACCCTGAATGCCCATTTCTGAGTAAGCCTTCAACCATTTTGCCCACCATTTTCGCGTTTCGGGTTTAGTAAAATCTGGAAAGTGACACCATCCTGGCCATACCTGGCCTTGGTAATTTTCACCATCCGGATATTTTATAAAAGCATCCAACTTAACACCTTCATCGTAAGGAGCATAGCCTTTCTCGACCTTAATACCAGGGTCGCACATTAAGACAATCTCAAATCCTTGCGATTTTAATTTATTGATGAGTTCATCGGGTTTGGCAAAATGCTCTGGATGCCAGGAAAAAATTTTATAGGCATCCATATAGTGAATGTCGAGCACAATGGCATCGGCCGGAATTTTCTTATCACGAAAAGTATTAGCCAACGTGGTAACTTCCTTATCGGGATAATAACTGTACCGGCATTGCTGATATCCTAAACTCCAAAGTGGGGGCAACTCCATTTTACCCGTGAGCCAACTGTAGTGTTGAATAATTTCGGCAACGGAACTGCCGGCAATGAAATAATAATTCATCTCGCCTGTGTCGGCACTAAAGCTAGCAAAGCGATTGTTGCTTGCCCCGAAATTGAAAAATGTTTTGTGCGTATTGTCGAAGAAAATTCCATAGACTCCATTTTTATGAACGCCTATATAAAATGGGGTAGAGCAATAGAGCGGGTCGGAGCCGGTGCCATAAGCAAACGAATCGGTATTCCAATGTTGGTATCCGTTGCCGCGCCTGTCTAAAGGTCCCGTCTTTTCTCCCAGTCCAATGAAGCGCTCATCCTTTTGAAGTTTTTTGTATGTAGTGACTTGTTCACCATTCCAGGAAGTTCCAAGACCGGGCTCATCTTGATTCAATAATTTTCCATCTACATTAAAAAAAGAAACCAGTGAGTTTTCTTTATTAACAGAGACTTTTACATCCGATGAAGTCAGGCTTATCTCATTCTTTTTTGAACTTTTCTTAACGGAGAGCTTAGTTGCCTGCCCAACAACGGAGTAAGAAAAATATTCGAAGTGATCTAACCGGCTAAAACGAACGTTAACAATTGCCGGTGTTAAAAAGCTAATAGTAAACTTGGCGTTTTCAGTTTGCGCCTCAATACCGTTCCCATTAATTGAATAGTCTTGAATTCCACCCGGATTAACTATCGAAACAGATTGAAGTGCCGACATTATCAGTTAGTAAAGTTAGATGCTTACCCTTTTGCTAAAGCAGACTTTCGCATGGAAGATTGGCGGATGACTAACTTGGATTTAAGGGTTATAGTTTCGGGTACAATCACAGAGTCCTTTTTCTTGGTATCCTGTTCAATCTGGTTTATTAAAAGGCGTGCAGCTTCCTGTCCCATTAGGTAGCCCGGCTGGTTAACAGAGCTGAGCGGAGGATCCATCATAGAGCTATACTGCCAATTGCTGAAGCCAACCACGGCTATGTCTTTTGGAATATGAAGGCCAGCCTGTTTAATTGCCTGCATAGCACCCATCGCAAGCAAATCGTTATTGGCGAAAACTCCATCAGGACGTTCTTTCAGCTTGAGCAGGTTATTCATTGCGTTAAACCCGTCTTCAGCGCTTCCATCCGGGCACTTTTGCAGATATTCAGATGGAAAAGGAAGTTTGCCTTTAGCCAACGCATCCTGATGTCCCCTAAATCTGTTTTTTGCAATGTCCATATCGGGCGTGGCTTGCAAATGCGCAATTCTTGTGCATCCCTCATTGATAAGGTGAGTCACAGCTTCTTTCGAACCCTCATAGTCATCTACAATAACCTGGCTGGTTTTCCGGTTTGGATAAACGCGATCGTAAAAAACGATGGGCATTCCCTTGGCCAAAATATCTTCTATATGATCGTATTGAAGTGTTTCCCTGGAAATAGACATCAACATTCCATCCACGCGACTATTATATAATGTATTGATGTCCGCCCTTTCCCTTGTCATTGATTCGTTTGACTGGGTAAGGATTAAATTATAACCGGCCTTATTGGCAACGTTATCAATTCCTGAAATTACGGTCGAGAAAAAAAAGTGCACCATCTCCGGAATGATCACCCCAATGGTGTGCGTCTTTCGGGTTCTTAAGTTTAGCGCCACAATATTAGGCTGATACTTCATTTTCTCAGCCAGCGCCTTTACGGCCTTCTTAGTCTCTTTGCTAATGTCGGGGTGATTTTTTAGCGCACGGGAAACGGTGGATGGGGAAATGCCCAGCTCTCGGGCAATGTCCTTTATGGTGATTTGTGTGAACTTCATTTTAAAACTTTCAGCTGCCTTAAAGTTACCCCGTTTAGGTCTCGAAACAAACTCATGCAATTGATTCCTATTTTTTTATTCATGCCTACTCGGATAGGGTTTCAAAACCCGGTCAGTATACGATTGAAAAACCAATTCTTAAACAATAAAACAACACTGACTAAAAAGTATATTTACCAAAAAACATCAATTGTGAAGCAATCCATTTCTCTAAAGCCAAAAATAATAGGACTGCTTCTTTGTTGGTTGTGCTTCGCTTGCGGGGAGAGGCAAGATTCTAAGGTTGAAGGAGATAAGGTGTTCAAAAGGTTATCATCGAAAGAAACCGGGATTACTTTTAAAAACGAACTTCAGGAAAAAGAAGGGTTTGATATTTTCCGGTACAGAAATTTTTATAATGGCGGTGGTGTAGGCATAGCCGATTTCGATAATGACGGTTTGGCTGATATCTATTTAACATCCAACATGGGCAACAACCAGTTGTACCATAATTTGGGAAACTGGAAATTTGAAGAGATAGGCGAAAAAGCCGACATAATTGGAACGAAAGCCTGGGCAACCGGGGTAAGTATTGCCGATGTAGATGCCGATGGCTGGCTCGATATTTATGTGAGCAACGCTGGAGACGTTGAGGGAGGGAACCGTGAGAATGAACTGTTCATCAACAATCATAACTTAACTTTTACTGAACGGGCTGCTGAGTTTGGGTTGAACGATAAAGGCTTTAGCACGCATGCTGCTTTTTTTGATTTTGATAAAGATGGCGACCTCGATTGTTATGTGCTGAATAATTCTTACCGTCCTGCCGCATCGCTCGGTTATAGAAATCTTCGCAACGAACGCGATGAATTTGGCGGGCACAAGTTGTATAAAAATGACGATGGCCATTTTGCCGACATCAGCGAACAGGCAGGCATTTTCGGAAGTGTAATCGGGTTTGGTTTGGGTGTAACGGTTGGCGATATTAACCAGGATGGATGGCCCGACATGTATATTTCAAATGACCTCTACGAGCGCGATTATCTTTATATCAATAATCAGAAAGGTGGTTTCGATGAGGAAATTGAGAAATATATGGGGCACATCAGCATGTTTTCCATGGGGGCAGACATGGCCGACCTAAATAATGATGGCTACCCAGAAGTATTTTCAACGGATATGCTTCCACATGACGATGCCCGTTTGAAAACTCTTATATCATTCGAAACATACGACACGTATCAGCTCCGATTGAAGAATGGATACTATCATCAGTTCATGCGCAATATGTTGCACCTGAATACACGCAACGGAAAATTTATTGAGGTGGGCGAATTGGCCGGAGTTTCTTCCACCGATTGGAGTTGGGGAGCGCTCATTGCCGATTTTAATAATGACCAACACAAGGAAATATTTGTGTCGAATGGAATTTTCAAAGATGTAACCAACCAGGATTTTGTAGAATACTTCAGCACCAGCGGCCAAATTAAAGCAGCGCTTGAAGGAAAGTCGGTTGACTACAAACATTTTGTGGAACAAATGCCATCAAATAAATTGAGTAATTATTTATTTGAGCAACAAAGCAATTTGAAGTATGATAATAGGGTCACACAATTCGGTTTAGATGAACCGGGTTTTTCTAACGGTGCTGCTTATGGAGATTTGGATAACGATGACGATCTGGACCTGGTAGTGAATAATGTGAACCAGGAATTATTTGTCTATAACAATCAAACCCGCGAGCAAACAACCAATCATCAACTTTCACTTACGTTCAAGGGTTACAAAAAAAATATTTTTGGATTAGGCACAATTGTCAAAGCATTTGTTGGCAATCAAATCCTGGCGTTCGAGCATATGCCTATTCGTGGGTTTCAATCCAGCATGGATTATAAAATGATTATTGGACTGGGATCAATCACAACGGTTGACAGCCTGACCATAGAGTGGCCAGATCAAAAAATTGAAGTGATGAAGTCAATAAAAACCGATCAGAAAATTATTGCCGATCACGTCAATGCGAAGGCCCAACCATTTAAAAGCACATTACAAAAACCATTATTCCATTTAATTAACGATCAAGATATTAAGCACATCGAGAACAAATTCAACGATTTTGACCGTGACCGATTGCAATATCATATGCTATCCACCCAAGGGCCTGCCTTTACTTTCGCAGATTTAAATTCTGATGGACTTGATGATATTTTTATTGGAGGGAGTGTAGGAACACCGGGCAAAATTTTGTTGCAGAATGTTTCAGGTCGGTTTGCGGAAATCGATAATAGAATTTTTGATGCTGATTCTCTTTCGGAAGATACGGGTGCTGCTTTCTTCGATGCCGATGGCGATGGCGACTTTGATCTATATGTGGCTACTGGCGGTTCAGAATACACAGGTAAGTCAGAATATTTTTTAGATCGATTGTACCTGAACACCGGATCTACTTCTAATCCCGTCTTCAAAAAAAGTGTAGCGGCAATTCCGACCATGTATCAAAGTGGAAGTTGCGTTCGCCCTGCCGATTTTGATAAGGATGGCGATTTGGATTTGTTTGTAGGCACTCGCCATATCCCCGGTCAGTATGGAATTCCTTGTGACCAGTTTTTATTGGTGAATGATGGTAAGGGAATGTTTCAAGATGCGTCAACCCAATTGGCTCCATCTTTAAAAGCTTTAGGCATGGTGGCCGATGCCTCATGGAGCGACTATGACGGTGATGGCCTGCTGGATTTAATAATTGTTGGAGAATGGATGCCTGTGATTGTTTTAAAAAATACAGGTAAGAAACTGGAACTGGTAAAAAACGTATTGGGATTAGAAAAATCAAATGGGTGGTGGAACGTAATCCAAGGTGCCAATTTAGATGGTGATCAGGACATTGACTTTATAGTGGGTAATAACGGACTGAACTCAAAATTTAAACCAACCATACAATCACCCATATCACTTTACGTAAATGATTTTGACCGAAACGGATCGCAGGAGCCAGTCTTTGCCTTTATCCAAAACGGTAGAGAATACCCGATGGCCCTTCGGCAAGACATGATCAAGCAGATGAGTTCGTTGCGCAAGAAGTTTGTGTTGTATAAGGATTATGCTGACAAACCCTTGTCTGATATTTTTGATAAAGAATTGATCGACCACGCCATTCAATCAAAATTTTATCAAGCGCAAACTTCCATATTGTTGAATAATGGTCAATCCGGGTTTGATCTAAGGCCATTACCGATTGAGGCACAGGTTGCCCCTGTTTTTGGAATTGCCACTCTCGATCTTAACGGAGACAAACACCTCGATATAATTTTAGGAGGAAACCTTTACGCAGTAAAACCAGAAGCAGGCCGGTATGATGCCATGCATGAATTGGTATTGTTGGGAAATAGCGAGGGCAACGTTAAGGCTGTCTATTCAAAAGAAGCAGGATTTGATTTGGAGGGTGAGGTGCGCCACATAGCAGTGTTGAATGGCAGGGGGAAAAAGCTGGTTGCTTTTGTTTTCAATAATAATGCTTCTAAAATCTATAGTCTGAATTTTGAATAGAAGGTAAAGACGCGAATGATCTTATCTAATTTTTGGCCACCCGTTTTTCAGTTAAAAGGAATTTTAGTTTAACCAGTATCTCAGTGGCCACTTTTTGGTTCACAATTTTCGGGACGGCAATATCATGATCAACCAGCAAAACCTTAAATTCCGACTGCACAGTGATCTGGCCTTTTAATACCGTTACCGTTGCTGGTATTGTTCGGGGTTGTTTTTTTCCGTGGATGAGCAATGTGCCCTTCGCCTGAACTTTGTAAACGCCATCTACATAAAAATTGATTGAGTCAATAATGGAGCCACTGAAAGTGGATTGGTAATACTTCTCAGTCTCTAAATATTTTTCATTGAAATGTTGACGCTGCAATTCGCTGTTGAAGCCTTTAAATGAACCTGTGCTCACAATAAATGCAAATTGCTTTGTTTTTGAATCGATCACTCCAATCGTTTTTTCAGACGAGGCATTAATCAACTCCAAGGGAGCGTTTGAAGTGAAATCAATTTTCCCACTTGCAATTTCAAATTTGCCCTGCGAATAAACTTTTACGCAAACCAAAAGAAAAATGGCCAGCAGATATTTGGGTTTTGGGAGGTAGTTATGGAAGTCTGTAGTAGTATTTCTCATTTCTTTTCGGGTTTACTTTTAAACTTTCTATTCAGCGAATAGGTTCAATAATTTTTATTATTCACAATTTTATGTTGTTTCATTAGTTGGATGGGTATTCGTGCTCATGTCCCCTTGGTTTAAACATAACGTCTTTCCATTGTTTAAGTTCCGTTTGGTGTTGAGCCAATTCTTCTTCCGTTGGTTGGTAGTCAATTAGTTTTTTCAGATCAGGTTGGCCGGCATCTACCCACGCTGTATACCAAAAATTCCCAATGGCCTTTACTGACTTTTTCATTTGCCGCTCTACCATTCCGTTCAGCATATTGTGGTATTGTTTGGAGTATTCCACGGAATATACTTTCATCGTTTGCTTACCTTTTGCTTCAAAGCTAAATTTTTTATCGCCTGCCGTTTGCGAAAGAGTTTTTTCAAAAGTTAAAACTGAATCCAGGGCGGCATGGGTTGAAGCAATTATATCCCAGGTGTTTAGCTGAACGTTCTTTATATAGATAGCTCTGCCCACCAAAAAATCGTAGTCCGTAGAGAAAAGTTCGGGGAGTCTTGATTCCCAAAAAGCATGAATTCCATTTTGCCCGGATTTTTGTCCATCGTAATTGGATGTAGTGTGCAAGGGCACGTGTGCATCGGCCACGTAGTGACCTAACTCAGCCGAGTAGCGAAGAATTTTTTTTGGATCTCCTACGAAAAATGCATCGCGCAAAGACTGAAAGGAGTTGTTGATGTGCCAGGGAACAATGCCGTGTGCCTGAAGGGAGTCGTTTGAATATTTAACTACAGCATCCTTCCAATAGCGAGGCAATTTAAACGCGGCACTATCGCCATAATCATCCAGATCAATGTAATGACGGGCGGCCTCTTCTGGTACAGCATATCGCCTGCGGTCGGGGTTGCACGAGGCATCGGTAATGTATTCAATATTTTTCTTGTAAAAACCGATCATTTCAGGTGGAAGGGTGAAAACAGCCAATTTGTTTATTTTTTTATGGGCGAAAAAACCCCATCCACCAAATAGGATGAGTATTATTATTCCAAAAAAGCGGAACATTATTTTCATGAAATAACGGAAGGGTGCGTAAGGCGAAAATAGAAATTTAAATGGGAGGTAAGGGGAGAGGGTGGCAGGTAATAGGCTTAATAATTGAAAATGAAACGCCTCCTTATTCAATAAAAGAATGGCTAATGGATAATTGATATGAACTTAAACTTTTGAAAAAGGCCAAATGGGATAAGCCTGAGTGCTTTTTTCGATGAAACAGACAATTGGTTTAACTACGACCCCTTGTAATTCCGGATTCAGCAGTTAAATTTGCGCTCCTTTTTAAAAAACTATGGCAAACCATAAATCAGCAGAGAAACGAATCAGGGCCAATGAGGCCAAAAGACAGCGAAACAGCTATCAGCACAAAACTACCCGAACTTTTGTAAAGAAGTTGAAAACAACGACCAAGAAGGATGAGGCACAGGCTTTATTGAAGGATGTTAGCAGCATGCTTGATAAATTAGCTAAGAAAAACATTATTCATTGGAAAAAGGCAGCCAATCAGAAATCGAAATTGGCCAGAAAGGTTAATGCGTTAGCCTGATCCTAAACCAGCCTTAAAGCCCAAGAGGCTTACCAGAATCAGATATATTTTTCCCTTCCTTGCAGCAATGCGGGGGAGGGTTTTTTTTGCTTTCAAGCCGGGTTAATTATAAAATACCCTCCAGGAGGTATTTCCATTTCTTTTTCCATTGTCGACCTTGGATCCATTAATTAACTAAAACCAATTTATTTATGGCAAGTAAAAAAAACAAAGCAGTACTCAAGACTGTAGTTGGTGTCGCCCCAACAGAGGCCGATTCGCCTGTTTACGAGGATGTTACCTTCGAATTGGCAGATGAAACTAATGTAAGTGCCTTCGGAGATTCCATGTCAGTTGACTTTTTGCTTAAGAGCATTAAAGCCAGCCAGCAAGGAATTGAAAAAGACCACGCAGCGGCCAAAGCTGCAAATGACACCGCAGCAATGAAGGCCCTTGAAGCACAACCTATTGGTATTGTTATTGGGAAGCAAGCCCTGCTCATGCTTTTGGGGCAAAAAGAATGTGAAGGTATCCGGTTGTATTTCTGTAAAAACCCATGGGGCAAGAATTCTGTTGCAGCCGTGGGTGTTCGGGTTATGCGCGATAGTGCGGGTAAGCCAATTATTAAAGATGGTGTTGAAGTAGCACAGGATATAGGAGTAAAAGATGATGCTACCACTATTTTGAAATCCAAAAATTTGTCTGCCACAATTTTGAATGTGGAAGTTGGCCCTCCTACACCATGGGGAGGTGGATGAGTAAATACATATTGATTGAACTATAAATTAGTTAAAGTTTACTTAAAAGATTAACTAAATTTTGACCTTGAGAAATAGTTAGGCGCTCAGAAATTCTTTCGGGATTTCGGAGCGCCTTTTTAGTAGTCTTAAATATTTAATTTGAAGAATGAGTGTTTATGCCCTTAGTTATTACGGATTATTGTTGGTGAGTTTTTTACTCAGTGTCTGGAGTATTAAAACCGATCGAAGTATTGGCGTGCTTACCAGCCTGATCGGGCTTTCTATTTTAACGGAGATTACAGTTTACGTTATGTATTACAAGTTGGAATTAAAACCAGAATTCTATATCGCGTATCATATATATATCCCTTTTGAATACAGTTTGCTTTCCTACTATTTCCTGCTTCACATTACCGATGTTACAGCCAGGCGCATTATGCAAACGTCTATTCCGTTATTTGTTATTACCAGCGTAATTATCTCTTTCTATAAGGGCACTCATGTTTATCCGGGTATTAATTTGAATTTAGAAGGTGTACTAATAATAATATGGACAACGATTGCTCTTTTTTCCATTAAACCTTCTGGTAAAACATCTATCTTTCACCTTCCCATTTTTTGGGTGAGTGTTGGTGTTTTAGTTTATTATTCAGGAGGATTCTTCTTTAATTTTATATATCAGTATTTAACAGAAGGCCAATCCGAAGTAGCCAAAAGCCTGAATGCATTCATCAATAAAGGGTTAAACTGTTTTCTTTACATTAGTTTTATAGTTGCCTTTATATGCTCCAATCGTCTCAGGAAATATTCAATGCCGTGATCGCCAGCGCACTACTCATGATCATGCTGGTAACGATCATCTTATTCGCCACAGCAAAATATTTCAGGAAACAACAGGCCTACCAGGAAATTGAAAACCTATTAAGAAAGCAGGAGCTTCAATCAGCTTATGCCACAATCGAAGGCAGGGAAAGCGAGCGCAAACGCATTGCCGAAGACCTGCACGATAGTATGGGAAGTATTCTTCATTCGCTGCGCATATACAGCGATCTGATTATGGAGAACAGCCCGAACGAGGAAACACAGCGACTGGCCGGGAAATTATCGGAACTGACTGAGCAGACAGCCAATGAAACCAGGAGGATTTCCCACGAGCTTGGCGCCAGTACCCTTAAGCATATGGGCCTTCAGGAACCCATTCAACAGCTTTGCCAGGCCATTCGAGATTCACAAAAGGTTGAGGTTATTTCTACGGTATCTGTTCAATCCAGCTTGGCCAACGAATTGACTTTGAATATTTACAGGGTAGTACAGGAACTCCTTACAAATACGCTAAAACACGCAAAAGCCACCAAAATTCGCCTTGAGCTGGCAGAAATTGCCAACGACTACCTGAGTTTGATTTTTGAAGACAACGGCCAGGGGTTTGATGCCGCCTCGGTAAAAGCGGGAATGGGATTACAAAATTTAAGGGCTCGCGTGGAAAGATTTCAGGGAACAATTACCTTCGACTCCAATCCCACCCATGGGACTACGGTAATTATTGAAATTCCCTTACGATGAACTTTAAAAATGTCAATGTAATCCTGGCGGATGACCATCCGATTGTGTTGGATGGCGTTAAGGAAATTTTGAAGACAATGGATTGGATAACCATTGTTGGAACGGCAAGCAACGGGCGGGAGGTACTTCAGTTAGTCCGGCAGGTATCGGCCGGGCTGGTTATATTAGATGTAAATATGCCTGTGCTTGACGGTATTCAATGCGCCAAACAAATTAAGCATGATTTTCCGTTCATTAAAGTTTTAATACTTACTATGTATAATGAGCGGGCATTGGTTAATGAAATGATAAATGCCGGTGCTGACGGATGCGTTTTGAAAAGCAAGGGAAGTTCAGAATTGCGTGAAGCTATATCGAGGGTAATGGATGGAAAATCTTTTTTTGATTTTATTCCTGAGCCTAAAAATTCAATTGCTGAGGAAGCTACTGCTCTTACCGAACGGGAGATTGAAATTGCAAAACTCATTTCGAAAGGGGAGTCCAATGCGGTGATTGCCGGGGTACTCTTTATTTCCGAACACACGGTTAAAACTCACCGCAAAAATATTTTCAGGAAATTGAACATAAGCAACTCCACTCAACTCACCCAGTTTGCTTTTTCAAGAGGCTGGTCTTGAGTAAGTAACGTTAATACTTCCAACCAAATTTTTTAGTGATTTCATCTCTGCCCATCTCCTCAACCGTCACGACCATCCAAATATCTTCTAAGGGCCGATCGGACTGATCTTTTTGAACCGCTGCGATTTTGTCTATCACATCAAGGCCTTTAATAACTTTTCCGAAAACAGTGTATTCACCATCGAGATGAGGCGAGCCACCTATGCTGGTATAAGTGGCTGTGATAGCAGGATTAACTTCGTGTTTTATTTTTAGGCCTGTTGCTTTCTCAACCCTTGGAACGAGGGAAAAGAGTTTGGTTTGATAGGCTTGCATATCACCCGATAAATAAATTCGATTCAGTGAGTCGAACATTTGGGTGTGTGTTTTTGCCATGTACAATTGTTGCATCGCAGTGTTCAATTTGCCTTGATCATATTTTAATACATCAAGGTCTTGCGGTTTCAATACGGTGCCTTGCACTATATAAAACTGACTTCCGCTCGATTCTTTTCCGGGGTTTTCATTGTCACCCAATCTGGCCGCTGATAAAGCTCCTTTCTCATGAAAGAATTTTGGGGTAATCTCCGCGGGTACTGTGTACCCAGGGCCACCGGAACCTAAATGCTGCCCCGGCTGCGCATTTTTAGAATCCGGGTCGCCACCTTGAATCATAAAACCCTGAATTACCCGGTGAAAAAGTATGCTGTCGTAAAATTTTTCCTTGGCCAGTTTGATAAAATTCGCTTTGTGCTTGGGCGTTTCATCATACAAAAGGGCCGTCATTTCGCCATAGTTGGTTTTAATGGTTACCACATAATCTGTCTTATTATCCTGGCCACAACCGGAGATGAGAATTAAAAGGAAGATGATAGAAAATAATTTATTCATAGCGATTTAAAAATGAGGGACAAAAATAGAAAAGCCGGGAGTTCTGCCAAAAATCTTGCTTCTAGCTTCTTAAAACCTTGTTAAACTGAATAGATAAATCGGTAAATATCATTTTGGCGCTGCCGTTTCGTTCCAGGTAAAAAGTAGCATCGTTCAGGAGGCGATAAGAGGCGTCAAGCTTACTTAGATTAAAGACCGTTTTAAATTTATCTACAAATTCCCGCTCTCCTCCCCGCGTTCGATGGAGCGATTGTGCTCCGGAAAAACCAAGCAGAGTTTCCCTGATCATGCCAGTAGCATATTGAAGAAAGGTGTGTTGGTAGAGTCTGTCTTTTTCATGGAATTCATCAGCCATTGAAATAATTTTTCCAAAATCGCTTTTAAAGCAGGAACGCATCCAATCTGAAAAAACTTCGTGGTGGTGCGGGTCTTCTTCCTCGGCCAGGTGCATGGCCAAATTCAAGTTTCCATCCGCCAGGGCAATAAGGTTTGATATTTTGTTTTTATCAACACCTTGACTAAGAAGTTGAGTTTCAATTTCAAGGTCGGTGAGCAATGGCACGGTAACTTTTTGTGTTCTCGATAAAATGGTAGGCAGCAATTGTTCGGCCTTTGTTGAAACAAGGATAAAAATTGTATTGGCTGGCGGCTCTTCGAGGATTTTTAGAATGGAGTTGGAAGCGGACGGATGCATCATCTCTGGCTGCCAGATGATCATTACCTTAAACTTGCTCTGGAACGATTTCAATGAAAGGTTACGAATAATTTCACGGCCATCTTCGCGTGATATAATGGGTTGTTTATCTTCGCCTCCGTAGGAATTTATCCAGTCGTGTGCCGAACCAAAGGGCGTTTCCAATAAAAATGAGCGCCACATTTTCTTTATTTCAACCCGCAATGCTTCCTCATCATTTTCCTTCAACTCGCTTTTCATATTGCCAACCGGGTATGCAAAGTGCGTATCAGGGTGAATGAATTTTTTATTCAATAAACAGGCCGGGCATTGGTCGCAGGCGTCATCTGCTTTTCTGTTTTCACAATGAACAAAGGCAGCATAAGCCAAAGCCAGTGGCAGGTTAAGCGCGCCTGGTTTACCTTGAAATAGTAAAGCATGAGCAATCATGCCGTCTTTAATGGAAGTTGTCAGTTGTTTTTTAACTTCGGTAAGACCGGGTATTTCAGAGAAAGTCATGTAAAGAATTGAAAAGTAAAATTATTTTTCCCACACTCTATCTTCGGCAGTTAACCGGTAAACTTCTTCCATTATTTTTTTATCCGTTTCAGATAGCGCCACGTTCCTTCTTTCCATAGCCTTGGCAGCTGTTTCTAATGCCTTTCCTATTTTGTAGGTTGAGTATCCGGCAGCTCCGCCCCAGGCAAATGAAGGTATGATCGTTCGTGGATAGCCTTCACCAAAAATATTGACATTAACACCTACTACGGTGCCTGTGTTAAACATAGTGTTGATGCCGCATTTGCTATGGTCGCCTAACATAAGGCCGCAGAACATGAGGCCGGTATCTTTAAAGCCTTTCGTCTTATAGTTCCAGATTTTAATATTTTCGTAACTGTTCTTCAAGTTTGAAGTATTGGTGTCGGCACCCAGGTTACACCATTCGCCAATCACAGAGTTTCCTAAAAATCCATCGTGTGCTTTATTGCTGTAGCCAAAGATTACACAGTTACTTACTTCACCGCCAATTTTAGAAAATGGCCCAACGGATGTATCACCTCTTACTTTTGCACCCATATTCACATGCGAACCTTCACCCAGGGCAAATGGCCCTTTAATGATTGCCCCTTCATGGATTTGAGAATTCTTTCCGAGATAAATTGGACCAGCTTCAGCATTTAATATTGCCGCCTTAACAGATGCCCCATCTTCTAAAAAAATATTTTCTGAATTATAACAACGCGTATGGATATCAGAAATGGGAATAGATTTCCTGTTGACCGTGATAATCCTGAAATCAGATTTTATTTGACTTCCATTCAGCTGAAATATTTTCCACACCTGGTCAATTAATACTGCGGATGAATAATTTTCGCATTTAATAGAATTAGCGCCCGGGACTTTTTTATCTGGGCTTCTGGCCGCTAAAAGTACTTCGCCTTGCTTAAGCCCTTCACCGTTTTTTAAATTAATTACCCTGTCGCACAATTCCTTATCCGGGCAAATGGCCCCGTTAATAAAATAATTATCGCTTGAAATTTTTTCAGGGAATTTTTCTGCCAGGTAAGCCTCTGTTTGAAATGACACATCTCCCTTCGTCCACCATTTCCACTTTTCGGCAACGGTTAAAATGCCAACCCTGATATCGCCAACGGGCCTGGTAAAAGTAAAGGGCAAGAGATTAAGGCGAATGTCTGGGTCGTCAAACAGGATGATGTTCATGTTTCAAAGATATACCGTATTTGGGTTTGGCGAAAAAAACAAAAGGGTCTTCACTTTCATGAAAACCCCTTTAAACCACAAAGAAAATATCTTACGCTTTCTTCTCGTATTTCTTCTTGAACTTCTCCAACCGGCCGGCTGAGTCCACAAACATTTTCTTACCTGTGAAGAAAGGGTGTGAAGCTGAACTCACCTCCACTTTAATAACCGGGTATTCCTTTCCGTCTGTCCATTGGATTTTCTCCTTTGGAAGCTGGGTGGAGCGGCTTAAAAACTTAAAATCGCTTGAAGTATCCCAGAATACAACTTCGTTATAGTTGGGATGGATGTCTTTTTTCATTTCTCTTTCTTTTTAAAAAGGATTGCAAAAGTATGCTTCCAGGGCCGATTTTCAATAGGGATTTATAAAATTTAGATAAATCGTGCTTTTTCCGCATTTTGAGGGCGTTTTAACGGATTTAGACAAATTGAAGCTACCCCTGGTATTATTTTTTAGCAGCCTGGCACTTTGGGTTAATGCCCAAAGCACAAATGCCTCACTCAATGAGGATTACTACCATTGGATTGACCGCTATGAAACCAAGTCTGGAAGAATATCGCCAGAGCTTTTTACAACCGTAAAACCCTATCAGCGCAAAGCCATTGTGGCCTTTGCCGATTCGTTGGCACAGCAAGAAGTTTTTACTTCCAAAGCGGATCAATTTAATTTAGAGTTTCTGCGAAATGATAACTGGGAATGGAGCCAGGTCGAATCCAGTAACAGCCGAAAGCCTTTTCTAAAAACCATATACAAGAAGAAATCAGATTTTTTCAAGGTTGAAAGTGAGGATTTTGATTTGCACGTAAACCCGGTGCTTTATTTCGCAGGAGGGAAGGACTCCAGGCAGAGCGATGCCCTTTTTACAAACACGCGTGGAATTGAAGTGCGCGGAATGATCGATAAAAAAATCGGGTTCTATACTTTCGTTTTCGATAATCAATCCATACTTCCGCAATACGTTCAAGACCCAATAAGCCAATACCCGGTAATTCCGCATGAAGGATTTTGGAAAGGGTTTAAGGCAAATGGTGTGGACTACCTGCAGGCACGCGGCTATCTCTCTTTTCGTGCCACCAAACACGTTGCCCTTCAATTCGGCCACGACCGCACTTTTATTGGAAACGGATACCGCTCCCTGATATTTTCCGATTTCAGCGCTCCTAATTTATATTTTCGGGCCAATGTTAAAATCTGGAAACTCAACTATTTGTATCAACTAAACAGAGTTACTGCCGATGTAGATGGCAACGTGACTGGATCAACAGCTAACGGCCGCTATCCTCAAAAGTTTTTTGCGTTCCATCATGCCAGTTTCAACATCGGGAAGAAATTTAATTTAGGTGTTTTTGAATCGGTGATCTTTAGCCCGAAAGATTCCACCAAAACCAACTACTTCGACTTGAGTTATTTAAACCCAATAATTTTTTACCGGGCAATCGAGCAGCAATCGGGGAGCAGCGACAATGTAATCCTGGGTATGGATTTTAAATGGATCGTGGCCAAACGGATTTCCCTTTATGGTCAATTTGTACTGGATGAATTTTCGATTGATGAAATCAGGGAAAGTGATGGCTGGTGGGGGAATAAGTTTGGCATTCAGGGCGGGGCAAAATGGATTGACGCTTTTGGTATAGCCAATTTAGATTTGCAGGCTGAAACCAATATAGTGCGGCCGTATACCTACTCACACGGAACAACATACGGGAGTTACTCCAACTATCTGCAACCACTGGCACACCCGGCCGGAGCAAATTTTAAAGAAATTATTGGGATTTTGAGATACCAACCCATTCCCCGCCTTAACATCATAGCTAAGACATTTTATAATAAAACAGGCAAAGATGCTGTCGGTGAAAACTGGGGAGCCGATATTCTGAAGGATAATTCACTGGTGAATGACACCAATCCAACCGGCAATAAAATTGCCCAGGGAAATGCAGTAAATATTTTCTTTTTTGATTTCACGGCATCTTACATGTTCAAGCATAATTTGTTTATTGACTTTAAGCAAATAATCCGCAACAGCGAAAGCAACCTGCCAGCCTATAACAACAATACCTCCTTAACTTCATTAGCTTTGCGGCTTAATATTGCACAGCGTAATTATGAGTTTTGATCAAACTTCTCCTGAGCAGAGGGATTTTAAAAAATGAAAATTTTCTTCCGCATACTTCAATACGCAGATGGGCTTACGTTGAAGCTTGTTCAGTTCTTTGCCTTTTCATTCATCGGAATTATTTTCAGTGCGTTGAGCTTAGTGGCGGTTATCCCAATGCTCAATGTTCTGTTCGATAAAGTATCAAGCGAAATAGCGCCACCTTTGCCCGCCTTCGAACTCAGCCCGGATTATGCGGTCGATCTGTTTAAGCACTACTTTATTTCCATTGTTAATCAATACGGAAAACCGGAAGCACTGCTTTTCATTTGCCTGCTGATTGTGGTAAGTGTTATGATCGGAAACTTATTTCGATATTTTGAACGGATGACGGCATCGAAAATCCGGGTGGATGTTGTGCGCAACCTTCGCCTGAAAATTTTTACCAACGTCACTCGGTTGCAGATCAGCTACTTCAACACCCAACGAAAAGGCGATCTGATTTCACGGTTCACCAGCGATGTGCAGGAAGTGGAAGCTGCGGTTATGAATAGCCTGAAAGCTGTTTTGAAAGAGCCCATTACGCTTATCGTTTACTTTACTTTGTTATTTATTATTTCGGCCAAGCTTACACTCTTCACGCTTTTGGTTTTGCCCGTTGTTGGAGGAGTGTTGGGCGAAATTGTTAGGCGCCTAAAAAAACAAGCCAGGAGCAGCCAGGAATCGCTGGGGCGGATCGTGAACATATTAGATGAAACGTTTACCGGCATGCGGGTGATAAAAGCATTCAATGCGCGGGGCTATATCCTGAAAAAAATGGAAGAGGAGAATAAGTACTATGGAAAAGTGAATCTTTCAATAGCCCGTAAAAATGAGTTGGCGGCACCGGTGTCAGAATTTTTGGGAGTGGCTATTGTGGCGCTAATAATTTATTATGGCGGAAGTAAAATCTTAAGTGGAGACGAAGGACTGGAAGCAGGCGCATTTATGGGTTTTCTTACCATTTTCGCCAGTATTATTCAGCCAGCCAAAGCGTTTTCCAACGGGCTTACCTCGCTTCAAAAAGGTATCGCTTCAGCCCGCAGAATTTTTGCGGTTATCGATACGGTTCCGGCTATTGAGAACAAACCAACGGCCATTGAACTAAAAGTTTTTGATAAAAATATTGAATTCAAAAACCTGAGCTTTGCCTATGAACGGGAGAATGTTTTAAAGAACATATACTTAACTATCGAAAAAGGAAAAACGTATGCACTGGTCGGCCAGTCGGGTGGAGGTAAGTCTACGTTAGCTGATTTAGTTCCACGGTTTTATGATCCCACGGGTGGAGATATTTTATTGGATGGTGTTTCTCTTCGCGATTATGAAATCGAATCGCTGCGGAAGCAAATTGGGGTAGTGACGCAGGAATCCATTCTCTTCAACGATACAATCTTCAATAACATCGCCTTTGGCATGCCCCATGCCACGGAAGAGTCTGTAATGAATGCAGCAAAAATTGCAAACGCCCACGACTTCATCATGCAAACCGAAAGCGGTTATCAAACTTTAATTGGCGAGCGTGGCTCCAAACTTTCAGGCGGACAGCGACAGCGGCTCAGCATTGCCCGCGCGGTTTTAAAAAACCCCCCCATCCTCATTTTAGATGAAGCCACCTCTGCCCTCGACAGCGAATCGGAAAAATTAGTGCAACAGGCGTTGTTTAATTTGATGGAGAACCGCACCAGTTTGGTTATCGCCCATCGGCTAAGCACCATTCAACATGCCGATGAAATTTTGGTGATCCATGAAGGTGAGATAGTGGAGCGCGGCACGCACGAGCAATTGAGCAAGGCCAATGGCATCTACCAAAAGTTAAGCGATATTCAGAAAGCGGAGTAGAATTCTTCGCCCCTGGCTGGATAAGCCATTTTAGATAAAAGGAATAATTTATCTTTAACTGAAGAGGGAGTTATGAAAAACCTGTTGCCACTTTTTTTAATTTTTTGTGCAATAAAAGTGACAGGGCAAGCCTTTATCACTACCTGGAAAACTGATAATCAGGGCATTAGTGCCAGCAACCAAATTACCATACCCACTACAGGCACAGGTTATAACTACAGCATTACTTGGGAGAAAGTAGGCAATGCAGCCATTAACGGTGCAATACCTGGCCCTATTACCGGCAACCACACCATTACCTTTCCTGATGCTGGCACCTACAGGGTTTCTATTACGGGAGCCTTTCCAAGAATATATTTTAATGGTAATCCCTCAAATGTTAGTAGTGATTGTGATAAAATATTGAGCATAGAACAGTGGGGAAGTACCGTGTGGAAAAGTATGGCAAGTGCATTCAAAGGCTGTGGCAATTTAACCATACCAGCCATAGACGCCCCCAACCTTTCCGAGGTAACGGATATGAGTTACATGTTCGCCTATGCAACCAGTTTTAACCAACTCATTGACCACTGGGATGTGAGTAGCGTAGCGAGTATGAATAGTATGTTCTACGCGGCCACTAATTTCAATCAGCCGATTGGAGCATGGGATGTGGGGAATGTAATGGATATGAGTTGGATGTTTTACACAGCCAACAATTTCAACCAGCCTATTGGAGCCTGGGATGTGAGCAGTGTGACGAATATGCATAGTATGTTTAACGGAGCCACTATTTTCAACCAACCTATCGGAACATGGAATGTGAGCAGCGTAACAGACATGAGTTGGATGTTCTATCAAGTTTACAATTTCAACCAGCCGATTGGAACGTGGAATGTGGGCAACGTACAGTATATGAGTTGGATGTTTGGAAACGCAAACAACTTCAACCAACCGATTGGAGCATGGGATGTGAGCCGCGCACTGGATATGAGTTATATGTTTTATGTAGCTGTAAACTTCAATCAACCAATTGGAGCATGGAATGTGAGCAGTGTAACGAATATGAACGGAATGTTTATCGCAGCTATCAATTTCAACCAACCAATCGGAGCCTGGGATGTGAGCAGCGTAACGAACATGAGTGGCATGTTTGGAGGGCCCAATGGCGGAGCGACCAATTTTAACCAACCGATCGAAGCCTGGGATGTAAGCCATGTTACGAATATGAGTAGCATGTTTGAATTGGCCACCAATTTCAACCAGTCCATAGGCGCCTGGGATTTGGCCAACGTAACAGATATGAGCCGAATGTTATACCACAGCGGCCTTGATGTGTACAATTACGATCAAACTTTAATTGGTTGGGCAGCACAAAATGTAAAAAGCAACATTCCCTTGGGAGCTCTTGGATTAAAGTATTGCACGGGCGCTGCCGCTCGTACTCAGCTAATAACCAATAAAGGTTGGGTTATTGATGGAGATACTAAGATTGCCCCATCTGAGCCAATACTTTTACTCACTCAGCCTGTTTGCCCTGGTTCCACCGGAACTATTTCTGTAACAATTGAAAATACTGATGATATCTACAGTTTTAATAATGGAGTTACTTTTCAAACAAGCAATATTTTATCAGGATTGGCTGTGGGCACGTATGCCGTTATTGTAAAAAATAACATGGGCTGTTCTTCAACCGCTACGCCAGCAGTAATCAATCCTCCCTTTGATAAATCACCAGCACCATTTATTTCCGGCAGTTCTATTGTTTGTCCAAATGTTGCTGCCGTGGATTACAGCGCAAGTATTCAAGGTTACAATTATACGTGGTTCATAAATGGAGGCACATTGTTGTCTCAACAAAACAATCAAATAAAAATAAATTGGGGGCCAAGCAATTTTTATGCGGCCGTAAAAGCAGTAGGTTTTGATGAGCACAACTGCCCCACAGACACGGCAGTTTTCCCTGTCAAAATCCAGATCAAACTCAAACCCACACTGCCAATAGGAATGGATTCGGTCTGCTTCAACTTTAGAGCTGGCGTGCCTTATAAAACTTCCTTCACCAATGGCTCTGTTTATACCTGGTTTACCGATGGAGGAGTAATAGCTGAAGGGCAAACAACACCTCTTGCTAAAATAGACTGGTTCGATATAGGGCAATATGAACTGTGGGTGAAAGAAGAAAACCAAACCAGCACCGATTATTGCGAAGGCAATTCTGATACTTTACACGTTACCGTGTTTAAAGATGTGGCGGCCATCACCATGAAATTTGTAAGTGTGGATTATACGGATGATAAGAAAGTGCAGATACATTGGGATGTTTCTTTGTTGGAGCGCGTATCGGATTTGGTAATTGTAAGCAGGAGGATAGCTGCCAGTAACACGCCATGGGAGACGGTAGCCATTCTACAGAAGGATGTGCAATTGTTTTTAGATCAGAACGTCCAGACAGGTGAAAATATTTATGAGTATAGAGTAGAAGGGTTCAATAAATGCGATGAAGTGTTACAGACCGTAATCCACAACACAATAAAACTGGATGGTGACAAGGATGAAGCACAAGAGCTGATTGATCTCTTTTGGAATGATTACAATGGTTGGGATGGAGTGGAGCGATACGAAGTTTGGAGAAAACTGGACAACGATATAACATTCAAACTAATCGACATAACTCCGGGAGACATAACCAATTATATTGGCAAACATGGTGGAGACGGCTTTGTCCATACACTTCGGATAAAAGCCAAGAAGCAGAATGAGAACACAATATCATGGTCTAACGAAATTAAGTTGGATTTTGAAAACCCGATTGACTTTATACCGAATGTGATAACCCCCAACGGGGACACGAAGAATGAATATTTTTTTATCCCCAGGTTAAACCTTTACCCGGAAAACCACTTGAGTATTTATGACCGTTGGGGTAAATCAGTTTTTGCTAGGAGCGATTATGAAAACAATTGGAATGCAAATGGTTTACCGGAGGGCATTTACTACTATACCTTGTTCATCAAAAAAAACAATAGCACCATGAAGGGTTGGGTTCAGGTGGTCAGGTAGATTTTACCGGTTCGCTTTCGGGTCCATCCAGTAAGGTTTATTCTTAAATTTCTCTTTTATGAACGGGATAAAACCCTAAGTTTGTCTAGTTATCTTAAAACGATGAAGAAGAACCGCCTTATATTTTATTCCGTTTTTGGGGCGGTGTTGCTTTTTATTTTTTTCTTTAGCTTTTACATGGACAAGAACAGCGACAATCTTACTGTTCTGCTCAATCTTCAAGGCAAAATTTGGATGATGAAATATGGTTCTGGATTGTTACTAATTATGTTTATTACCGGTATCATTCTTCATGTGCGAGATAACAAAAGAAATGAAGAACTTCATAGAGCCCAGGTTAAAGAGATTGTAGAACTGAAAGCTAAGCTTTATGATAAAGGGATTTCCAAATCATCTGCGCCTACCTCTACGCCAACCAGCTGATTTTTAAAATCAGATTGCAATTCAGTTCCAAAATTTCGCGGTTGTCAATATTCAGTTTGCTTTGAATACAAATTTGATTTCGATGAACGTTATTTCTCTGCTTGCCTGGAATGATTGAGTCATTTTACGGATTTGCCGGACCAAAAAATATTCAAAGTTTTAGATTAATAGTATTACACTTATAAGCTGAAAATCAATAATTTAAGAATTAAATATTTATCCATTATCCGGCTTTTTCCTTACGTAGAAATCCTTATTTTTGCTGGTTATTCGGCTAAAATGATCTTGAGGACATATTTCTTCATAGCGATAGTATGTGTGGCTTTAGGGTCATGTGCCGAAAAAGTTATTTGTCCTGCCTATCAAAGTACCTTCATCCACGATAAGGAAACACTCCGCAGGAAATTCAGCTACTTCGAAAACGATACTGTTCCCAAGGTTTATACAGCAAGTAAAACCAAGTATCTCATTGCCGTTCCAGAGTCTTACCGGAAGCGCTATAGGAAAATGCAAACCGTAAATATGAAGCCGGTTTACCCCATGATCGATGATTCGGTTTTGTATGGTTTCAATCCCGTTATTGATTCAGCAAATACTTTAGACAGTGCTGCCCGTGCGGGTTTAGATAGCCTTGCCCTGGCTAAATTAGACAGCGCCAAACAAACCAAGGAAGACAGCATTTATGTGATTACGAAAGATCGTGAGATACGTGTTTTAAAATATAATTATGCCGACAGCCTGAAGTATGATACAGCTACTGGTCGCTATTTGCCGGAACGGGCTTACTACTATGTAGATGAAATAGGATACAATACCGAGCAGGAGAACTACATGTGGTATTTCCGCAAGGAGTTGATTTTGCCTGATGTGAGGCTTTCTAAAATCCCGGATAAGGAAAAAGACAAGTCAGGTGTCGATGCCAAGAAAAAGAAATCTTTTTTTCAGAAGTTGATGTTCTGGAAGAAGGACAAAAAAACCGATTCACTTAAAATTGCACCGGTAGGTACGGACACTCTTTCCAATGCCACCCAGGTTCAGGCACCTGAGAAAAAAAGTTTTTTCAAGAAGTTAATGTTCTGGAAAAAAGACACAGTAGATCCTAATAAACAACCTGCCAGGAAAAAAGAGGAAGACGATGTTGTCTTCTAGTGACTAAAAGGCTTCAACTTTAATTTCAGAAACTAATTCCATCCATTCATCCAATATAATATCATGAAAAAATATCTGCTGATGTGCATGGCTGCAGGCCTGCTGGTATCCTGCTCCACAAAACCAAAATCTACTGAAGAAAAGATTGATAGTCTCATAAATTTAATGACGTTGGAGGAAAAGGTTACCTTGATTCATTCGGAGACTTCATTTGCTTCGGGAGGTATAGAGCGCCTGGGTATTCCTCACTGGGTAATGTCTGATGGTCCGCACGGAGTGCGTAAAGAACAAGGTATTGATTATGTTGCTGATGAAGGTGTAGCTGATTCCGCAACTTACTTACCAGTAGGTGTCACCCTTGGTTCTACCTGGAACCCCGCCCTGGGTTATGAGTATGGAAAAGTATTAGGCAGCGAAGCCAACTATCGAGGCAAAGATGTAATTCTGGGCCCCGGGATTAATATCATTCGCACTCCGGTTAACGGGAGAAACTTTGAATATATGAGCGAAGACCCCTATCTCATTTCCAAAATGGTAGTGGGATACATTAAAGGAGTTCAAGACCAGGGAATCTCAGCATGTGTAAAACACTATGCGGCTAACAACCAGGAAACAAATAGAAATACTGTGAATGTGGAGATGAGTGAGCGCGCCCTTCGAGAAATTTATTTGCCAGGCTTTAAAGCTGCTGTTCAGGAAGGGGAAGTAAATACGCTCATGGGAGCTTACAATAAATTCCGTGGCCAGTATTGCACGCATAACGAATACTTGGTTAATGCAATTTTAAAAGGTGAATGGAAATTTCAGGGAGCTGTAATTAGCGACTGGGGTGCGGTGAAAAATACCATGGAAGCTATTCAATTTGGCTGTGATGTAGAGATGGGCACCGACCTTGCCCTTGGCCCAAAGCCCGATTATGGAAAATATTATATGGGCGATACGGTGATCAGCTTGGTGAATTCAGGAAAAGTGGATGTGAAATTGATTGATGATAAAGTAAGGCGCGTTCTAAGGATCATGTATAAAACTAATATGTTTGGTAAGCGCGTTCCTGGTTCATTCAATACGGCTGAACATCAGGCCACAGCATTAAAAATTGCGGAAGAAGGTATCGTCTTATTAAAAAACGATAACATCCTTCCCTTAAAAAGGGAATCATTAAAAACTATAGCCATTATCGGGGCGAACGGTGCGCGTAAACATGCCGGTGCAGGAGGCAGCTCACAGGTTAATGCGAAGTATGAAGTAACTACATTGGAGGGAATAACAAAAATTGCCGGAGACAAAATTAAAGTAGTGTATGCACCGGGTTATGAAATTATAAAGGATGGGAAAGCAAACAATAAGCTTATTCAGGAGGCTGTTAAAGTTGCTGCCAAAGCCGATGTTGTAATTTATGCCGGAGGATGGATACATGGCTATTCCGATGCATGGAACGATAATGCTTTCGATTCAGAAAGTGTTGATAAACCAAATATGATATTACCCTTTGGGCAGGATGAATTGATCAAAGCTGTTCTCAAGGCAAATCCTAAAACAATTGTGGTGCTGAACAGCGGTGCTGCATCCGATATGAATGCATGGGGCGATCAGGCGAAAGCCATTATCCAATCCTGGTATGCAGGTATGGAGGGAGGAACCGCTCTTGCAAAAATTATTTTTGGAGACGTGAACCCATCGGGGAAATTGCCGATGACTTTTCCTAAGAAGCTGGAGGATAGTCCTGCACACGCACTGGGTGCATATCCTGGCGATGAAAATCTTAATGAGGAGTATAAGGAAGGGATAATGGTGGGCTACCGCTATTTTGATACTAAAAAGGTTGAGCCATTGTTTGCGTTTGGCCATGGCCTTTCATATACAAGTTTTGCTTTCGAAAATCTTTCCGTAACTAAAATGGAAAAGGGAGCAACTTTAAAACTTTCGGTTAAAAATACTGGTGCTGTGGCCGGGGCAGAAGTGGTCCAGGTATATGTGAAAGATGATGCTTCATCGGTAGAGCGACCAGACAAAGAACTGAAAGCTTTTGGTAAAGTGTTTCTTCAACCGGGCGAGTCTAAGGATGTTGAACTTACTTTAGATGAAAATGCTTTTCAATATTACGATGATACTAAGAAGCAATGGGTGCTTGAGCCTGGTAAGTTTACCGTTCTGGTTGGTAATTCTTCCCGTAATATTTTATTGACTGGAGAGATTACCCTTTAAGGGATAGCACGCCTACCCAAAGAGGGTAAGGTTTCCATATTGGTCGGCAGGTGGTGCAGGGCGAATCAGGTAGGCATCATCATTTTTTACCAGGTTAACACGTGGTGAAACTGTGTACGCTTCCAATTCATCAGCTGGAATTGGCTGAAGGATAAGCAACAAATCACTCTCGCTAATGGAAGGGGTTAGCCAAATTTTTTCTGACTCCTGGCTTAGGATTATCGGCATTCTGTCGTGGATGGGGGAGACCACCTCATTCGATACTGTAGTAAAGATCGAGAACGTATGAAAAGACGACCCGGTAAGGTCTTCATACTCTTCCCATATTCCAGCAAAAGCGAATATTTTTTTATCTTTTCGTGTGAAGCGATATGGAATGGTTGTCTTCTTCCCTAATTTCTTCCATTCATAAAAACCATCGGCCAGCACCAGGCACCTTCGTGTTTGCAAGGCTTTCCGGTAAGCCGGTTTTTCCAGTATGCTTTCAGCCCTCAGATTTATAATTCTTTCGCTTACACCTTTATTCCTCGAAAAATCCGGTGCTAATCCCCAATAGAATGTGGAGACACCAGCCGGGCTATCGCTTGTTATAATGGGCAGCAGTTGCGATGGTGCGGCATTATAATGGGGTTGATAAGATTCAGGCACTTCAACAGAAAACCGGAAAGCAATTTCTTCCGCATTAGCTACTATGGAGTATCGTTCGAACACGTTTAGTCGTGGGTTGTAAGTTGTATGCTAAATGGTTTAGACCTTCAGGGTTATTCCATTAATAAACTGCAAAGCCTGAATCTCCGACCAATATAGATTTTTTTCATTGAACAGCGTAAAGCCAACATGACCACCATGGGCAGGATATTGAAATTGCACCGGATGGCCAGGCACATTTTCTGGATAGCAATCTTCACTTAAAAATGGGTCGTTTTGTGCGTTGATGACAAGCGTGGGTGTTTTAATGTGATTGATAAAATATTTCGAGCTGCATTGTTTGTAGTAATCAAGTGCATCGGCAAATCCATGCAAGGGCCCGGTAATGTAGTCGTCAAATTGCCGAAGGTTGGTTATCGAATCAAGCCGGTTTAGGTTGGGGATAGGCATCATCTTGCCTTTGGCTTTCACCTTAGCCTTCAGGCTTCTCAAAAAACGGAATGAATACGGCCAATTCACAAGACCGGACAATGTGGTGCAGCTTGAATTTAGATCCAGTGGTACTGAAATTGCCACAGCACTTTCAATAGACGGAATGCTTGAATATTTTTCACCCAAATACTTCAATGTTAAATTGCCGCCCAGGCTAAAACCGATCAGGCTTACGGATTCGTACCTGGCTTTTTTTAAAACATGTTCCACCACCGTGTGCAGGTCGGCCGTTGCCCCGCTGTGATAAAACCCTTGAGTTAAATTCATCTCTCCGCTGCAGCCCCGGAAGTTCCATGCCAGCGCATCATATCCGGCTTCGGTAAATGCCTTGGCCATACCAATCACATAGCCACGCCTTGCATTGCCTTCCAATCCATGTGAAAGGATGACTAATTTTTTGGAATTGGATAGATACCAGTCCAGATCAAGAAAATCATTGTCGGGTGTGTGGATGCGCTCCGATACCGGTGAAAGATTTTTTATCCTCCTGAAGATTGCAGGGTAAATGGTTTCAATATGTTTATTGAAAAGAGATAACGGGCGGGTATACTCCGCGGTAAAGTGAGTTTTGTAATTGTCCTGAGCGATTACTTCCACCGATTTGAATTTCTACTTCCTTAACTGCCTAAACTAGCTTTACTAAAACTCATTGGCAGCAAGGTTTTAACGGAAGCGCACTCAACCCATTTTTCGCCTGGTCCTAGCATCACTACTTTAATCGGCTGTTTTTGTCTTTCTTCATACTCAGCCATTACCTGGCGGCAGGCGCCACAACAGGTGGCTACAGAAAGTTCTTTATGATTTTTCTTATGGGCAACGACTGCCAGTTTAAGTATTTTCTGATCGGGGTGCATGGCTGAGGTTGTGTAAAGCGCTACCCGCTCGGCACACATGCAAAGTGGGTAAGAAGCATTTTCCTGGTTGGTGCCGGTAATCACAGTGCCGTTTTCTAAAATTAGTGCTGCGCCCACGCAAAATTTTGAATATGGGGAATAGGCATGTGTGGCTGCTTCCTTTGCTTTGTGAACAAGGTATTTCGATTCACTATCGAGCTCCTCCAGGGTTTTTCCTTGGCTAATCGTTTCCATATATTCGGGGATGTGAATTAAAGTTAAGAAATTGTTTTGATGTTGCTTGCCGATGCCTGAAGCGGGTAACCATGAATAGTTTGAATGAAGGCATTTTAAAAATTGAAACCTGAAATGAAAAAATCCTTTCTTATCCTCGGTGCAGGTCGCTCTTCAGCTGTTTTAATTACCTACCTGGCCCAGGTTTGCAAGGAAAACAATTGGCATTTAACGGTTGGCGATATTTCGTTGGAGTCGGCCAGCAAAATGATTGAAGGCTTGAACGCCCTGGCTATTCATTTCGATATTCAAAATAAAACAGCGTCCGGTAAGGCCATCCGCGAAAGCGATATCATAATTTCTCTATTGCCTGCTCACTTGCATCCTTTAGTGGCCCAGCATTGCCTTGAGCACGGCAAGCATCTCGTCACAGCCAGCTATGTTTCCGATGAAATGAAATCGTTTCATGAGCAGGCGTACGCAAAAAATATTTTGTTTTTGAATGAGTGCGGCCTCGACCCGGGCATTGACCACATGAGTGCCATGCACTTGATAGACAGAATAAAAATCAATGGAGGTAAAATAATTTCATTTGAGTCGTTTACAGGCGGGCTTATTTCACCGGAGACCGACCCGTCTAATCCTTGGCGTTATAAGTTTACCTGGAATTCGCGCAATGTGGTTATGGCTGGCCAAAACACTGCCAAATACCTTGAAAATGGAGAATTCAAATACATTCCATATCAGCAATTGTTCAAGCGTATAACCCCCGTTCACGTTCCCGGACTTGGCGACTATGAAGGTTATGCCAACCGCGATTCCCTGAAATACATTACAGCCTATGGTTTGGATTCGGTGAAAACTATGTTGCGGGGAACATTGCGGAACAAGGGTTTTTGTTCAGCGTGGAATGTGCTGATGCAACTCGGTTGTTGCGATGATTCCTACGAGATGGAAAATATTGCTAGTATGACTCATGCGGATTTTATTCGTTCATTTTTACCTAGTTCGAAAGAACTATCCATCAAAACTCAAATCAGTTACCAAATTGGATTAAAGGAAGATTGCCGGGAACTGATGATGTTAGAGTGGGTCGGATTATTTTCCGATGAACAGATTGGTATGGCGAATGGCACGCCCGCTCAAATTTTAGAACACATTCTGAATAAAAAATGGAAACTTTCTTTTAGTGATAAGGACCAAATTGTGATGTGGCATCGGTTTGTATTTGAAGCAGAGGGCGGACGAAAAGAAATTCAGGCATCATTAGTGGTGACCGGTGAAGATTCAGTAAAAACTGCGATGGCCAAAACGGTGGGCCTTCCATTGGGGATAACGGCAAAACTTTTAGCGCTGGGAAAAATTGAAAGCAGGGGAGTGGTTATACCGACTTCAAAGGAATTTTATTACCCGATTTTAAGCGAGTT
>Ga0315912_10000635_pt1 | contig 57618 bp, 37 predicted proteins | sample VfabasoilMG_FD_204469 | JGI IMG/M metagenome (GOLD analysis project Ga0315912, IMG submission 204469) | Garden soil microbial communities collected in Santa Monica, California, United States - V. faba soil | ecosystem: Environmental > Terrestrial > Soil > Garden | place: USA: California...
TTTAATGTCTGTGTGAAAAAGGGGCCGTCAACTCCGTTACAGTCCCTGTATATCGACATGTAAAAGACAAACTTTCCGTCAGGCTGGCACTTCCACGTAATTTCCCCGCCCATCAGGTGGGATGCTTGTGAGGCCTGGGTCAAAACTAAAACAGCAAAAAACGCCAGGAATAGTAGTCTTTTCATGTTCAGGAAACCTATCAAATTAAGTTAGTAAATATATGCAATTTTATGGATACTAATCAACTATTTATCACCTACTTCCAGTTGATAAAAGGTTGAATTATCGAAGTATTTATTGGCCATTTCCATCAACTCCCCTGCTGTCACATCCCTGAGGGTCCGGAAATACCGTTCAAAATAACTGTAATCCAAACCATAGAGGATCAGCCCTTTGGCGCGATCGGAGAGGTTAAAGGCACCATCCATCCCCCGCATCAGCGAACCGGCCAGGTAATTTTTCACTTCCTGGAGTTCATCGGCCTCCACCGGGTTGAGCTTTAACTCTTCCAGCTCATGGTAAATCTCCCGGATGGCCTTTTCACTCACTTCCTTCGCCACTTCCGTAGAAATAACCAGGTAACCGGCTTGTTTCATTGAAACCATAGAAGACCCGATTCCATACGTAAACCCTTTGTCTTCCCTCAGGTTGGCCATCAGCCGGGAACCGAAGTAACCTCCAAGAACCGTATTCAGAACCAGCATCCTGTGGTAGTCGGGATGTGTTTTGTTAAACATCGGCTTACCTAATCTCAAGGCGCTTTGAATGGCGTCGGGCTTGGATATGAAATGATGTTTTTCAAGGAACGGTTGAGGCAAAACAGGTTCTTTTTGCCCCTTTTGTGTTTCAGACGCAGGAATCTGACCAAAAGTTGCATTGAGTAAACGGAGAACTTCATCATCCACTTTTCCGGAAATAAACACCATACAGACTGAAAAATTGTAGCGTGTGGAATAATAATTCCGCAGGCTTTCGGAAGTGATACTTTCTACATCGGAAAGTGAAGTCCGGAATCCATAAGGATGCTGCTTCCCAAACAGGATTTCACTGAAATGCGTGCGGGAGAGGTAACTTACTTTTTCCATATTCACCTGCAGTCGCTGGCGCGTGTTTTGCCGGAAGATGGCCAGTTCATGTTCGGGAAAAGAAGGTTCACAAAGAATCTCCTTCATGACCGGCAGCGTCTGTTCCAGGTACCTGGTGAGGGTGTAAAGGTTCACGGAATTAAAGTCCAGGCTTTCTTCCGTCTCGTAAAACGCCCCGTAATAATCGATGCTGTCGGCCAGCTGCTGGGCATTCCGGTGTTTCGTTCCTTCGGCCAGCATCCGGTTGGCTGCCGAGGCCGTAAGCACGTCCGATGGAATGTCATAACGGTTCGGAAAAATAAACTCAACTTTAACCAGCTCCTGCATGCCGGCATTTACCGAATAGACGGGGATGCCATTGTCCAGTTTTGAAGCCCTGGCCTTTACGATTTCTATTTCCTCGATCTGCCTGAATGCAGGCACTGCGATTCTGTCTAATGTTTCCATTTAATTCTTGCTGCTGTTTTTCTTCAGGTAATACAACATGGAACAATTCTCTTCGCGGAAGATGCGTCGCGACGATTCCATAATCTCCTCTGCCCTAACCTTCCGGTATAAATTTATTTCTGTATTCGCCAGGTTTATATCACCCATCCATTCCGCCATAGCCAGGTTCAATGCCCGGCTGGCGATATCAACTTCGGAAAACTCCATCGTGGACTCCACTTTGTTCTTTACTTTTTCAAGCTCATCGTTTGTAACAGGCGCCGACTTTAATTTCTCCAGCTCAGTCCAAACCGCTTTTTCCGCATCCCCGACATGTACGCCGTCTACGAGTTTGCCTTCCACAATCACCAGGCCCTTATCCCTGTCGCCGGTGCAATAAGCGTTGATTTCGCTGAATAGTTTTTTCTCTTTTACCAGCATATTGTACAGGCGGGATGATTTCCCGCGTGAAAGAACATCCGTCATCAGGTCGGTGGCATAATAGGCAGGGTCCATGCGTGCAGTCGACTGGAAAGCGAAATAGAGGGCATCGAACGGAACTTCTTTTTCCACCTTCAGCTCCCTTCTCGCGTTTTGTTCCGGTTCTGCCGGCAGGTTTCTTTCGTACGATGACGAACGTTGAATCGGGCCAAACCATTTTTCGGCAAGCTCCACAATTTCTTCATTCTTCACATTGCCGGCTACGGAAAGGATGGCCTGGTCGGGGCAATAGTGCTTGTAAAAAAAGGACTTCACATCTTCCAGGGTCGCGTCTTCTATGTGTGAAATCTCCTTACCGATAGTGGCCCATTGGTAGGGATGTTTTTTATATGCCAGCGGCCTGAGCAATAACCATACGTCCCCATACGGCTGGTTCAGGTAGCGTTGTTTGAATTCCTCGATCACGACGTTGCGCTGCACTTCCAGGCTCTTGGGAGAAAAGGCCAGGTTGTTCATCCGGTCGCTTTCCAGCCAGAATGCCGTTTCAATATTCACGGCCGGCAGGGTCAGGTAGTAGTTCGTGATGTCGTTGTTGGTGAATGCATTGTTATCGCCCGATGCCATCTGCAAAGGACCGTCGTAGTCCGGGATATTTTCCGACCCTCCGAACATGAGGTGTTCGAATAAATGCGCAAAGCCTGTACGCTGCGGATCTTCATCGCGCGCGCCAACGTCGTAGAGGATATTCACCGCCGCCAGCGGCGTGGATGGGTCTTCGTGAACGATCACGGTAAGCCCGTTGGAAAGCTGTGTTTTCTTGAAACTAATCATAAGATTCTTTGATCCTGCAAAGATATCTTATTTAGCGGGCTAAAATTTTGTGATTTTCAACACGTTATTCACATCGCCGCTGCTTATGCGTACAAAATAAATGCCAGGGGGATATGCGGAAATATCGAATTCCGTGAAATGTTTTCCCGTAACAAAAAGAATGCTTTTACTGATTAATTGCTGGCCGATGGCATCCAGAATATCGAAGCTAACATATCCTGCCTTTTTCAAATCCAACTGTATTAAGAACCGGCCTGTGGTGGGATTCGGGTAAATGGATATTGGGAACCCTTCTTTTGCAATATCCTGAATTCCTGCAGGAACGTAAATGGTATTCAGCGCCGTGTTGGTGGTGACCGGCGAATTAAAATCAAAAAGTATATCGGCCCGCTCCAGGATGGTTGTATCAGGCAATAGCCCGTTATTTTGTTTGATGCTAAACGCGAAATAACCATGACTTCCAGGTTCATCGTAGGTACTGTCAGGTAAAAAAATATTTAAAAATGAAACGACTGCCATTCCCTCCGGAGAAATTTCAAATGCGTATTCAAAGCTGCCACCTTCTGTCCTGAATGTGGACCAATCCAGGTCAGGATCCAGCTGCATTTTGAGCACGACATTTTGTGCCGGATAGTTTCCCGTGTTTTGAAAATGCACGAGATAGGTCAACACCGAATCGTTTGTTGTTATATAACCGGGAGTGCCAGTGCCGGCAGGATTCACTTCTATTGAATTTGGGTCAAAAGACCCTACTACAACATCAGAGCAGTTGAAATAATTATTAAAAGCAACCGTATCCCCGGCAACAGGAAAAATCGTATCGGTAAAGTTCAAAACAGTTCCGATTGAAACAGTAGGCGGAACCAGGTAATTAATGAGCACCTGACCTTCTGAAGAATAATTGCCGCTCGGATTCAGCCAGGGAAGATTCACCGTAATGATACGATTTGTGCTGTCATAATTTGAAGTCGCGGGAACCGAGGACAAAAAAGTAACCAGGGAATCGTGTTTTATCTTAAGAACCGCATTCATTACATATTGGGTTCCGAGGTTGCTGACTCCGACAGCCTGGGTGAAAGTAAATCCGGGCCTTGGCAATGTATTGCTAAAACAATTGACTGCAAGATCCATGGCATTTCCGGTATATGCAAAGTTGTTTGTATCGCTCATCCCAGCCATCGGCAAGGTATCGTAATAATCAGAAGAACAAATCGTGGTTTTCCATGGGGGTAATTGCGGCTGCCATACATGGTAGTTTCCAGGTGGCAGAAAAAAAGAAAAACGACCCTGGTTGTCAGTAGTCCGGAAGCCTCCATAAGGCATACAGCCAACCAAGGAACCTGATATAGGAGCCTCCCAGAGATCAGGGCTGCAATTCAGAATGGCATCATTAAATACTGTGCCTACTACGTTAACAGCACAGGGCAGTACGGAGTCGTATCCGATTGTGTACATGCGGTAAGAACTGCAACCTATAGCATCGGTTACATAACAGCTGTAGTTTCCCGGAGGAAGATTCGTTTTTGTATGCGAAGTATCACCAGTCCAGGAAAAAGTGAGCGGAGGAACCGCGCCTGTTACGTTGGCAACAGCCCAGCCATCTGCATTAAATACACAACTGGCATTATGCGGAGTGACATTGACATGGACCGGTGAGTAAACCGGAACATAAGCCATCGCTTTTCTGACGCACTGTGATTGATCGGTCACAATGCACTGCACATGTCCCGCATGAAGATTAGAAAGGACATGATTTGTATCCGGCGGCAGGCTGTTCCATTGATAAGTAAATGGCGGGATGCCATTGACAGTAGAAATGGAAACGGAGCCGGTACCCTTTCCGCAAATATCGCTGGTCGGTAGGGCCTGAACCTGAAAGTCGGACGAATCGGTTACCAGCGCTGATACCATCGCCATGCATCCTTGCTGGTCAGTAATTGTGCAGGAATAGTTGCCCGTTTTCAGTCCGGTTGCAACATTCGCCAGCTGCACGGGAACCGTATTCCATGTATACTGATAGGGTGCGGTTCCACCGGATGTTGTTAAGGTTATGCTTCCTGTATAGCTAGTGCAGGATGGCTGTATGACACTGGCGGTAGAAATAACAGGGGAATAATCAGCCATCTGAACTCCGGATCCGGCAACACAACCTGAATCATCTGTAACCCACACATAAAAATATCCGGAAGACAGATTACTCAGACTGGCTGTGGTATCGTTGGTATTCCAATAAAACTGGTAAGGTGGAAATCCTGCCAGGCCGTATGCAGTTAGGGATCCAACGGAATGAGAGCAGGTATCCGGTACCATATAAACCCCGGAGCTGAGATTGCTGTTCGTTTGAATCCGAACATCTTCAGTTTGTACGCATCCTGAATCGTCGGTAACGGTAATGGTGTAATTTCTGCCTGCGAACAAGCCGGTTGCCATCGAATCTGTTTGCGGTGGGACTGAATTCCATAAATAAGAATAGGGTGCCACCCCCCCATTCACAGTTACCGTGGCTGTACCATTCCTGCAAAGAGCCGATGTACTAACTGTACTAATATGCAGAGCTGAAGCACTGACAGTAAATTCCGTATCCGCATGGCAGCCGTTTACATCCATAATACTTACCTGGTAAGTTCCCGGCGGTATATTACAAAATGGATTTGGGTGAGGATCGTACGGATCAAAACCCTGGAATAAAGGCGCTGTGCTGTGATCCAGTCCAAACGAATAACAAGGGCAGGATGGATTGCCGATAGGAGTCATTGTTACATGCAAGGGCGGCTGTGAAATAATAGTTACAGTAATGGTATCCCAGCATCCATTGGCATCCGTCACTGTAACAAAGTGCGTCCCGGGGATGGAATCGGCATAACACGTACCGGTAAGAAGTGTATCCCATAAAAACGAAACCGGCAAAACTGCCCCTCCTCCCACTTGCACACAGGCACCGCAAGCGGATGTTGTATAGGTCAAACCGAAATTACAATGTTGTGCAGAGCTGGATGGAACAAAAAATACCAAAAGAACGAAAAGCAAAAAAACAGGCAATTTTTTTTTCATGTTCCTGGATTAATAACCCAAATATAACAATACGATGAACACTAAAAAATAAGTATCCAATACTGAAAAGCGCCGTGGGTGCTTCGTTCCTTCGATTACACCTCCCACCAGAGGCATATCATTCTATTGGACAATCCGGTTAAATAAAAAGTAAGTTGTTGAATGTCCGGACTAAAATTTTGTGATTTTCAACACATTATTCACATCGCCGCTGTTTACACGAATAAAATATATGCCCGGAAGAAAGGCTGACAAATCCAATTCAGTTCGTTGAACACCAACGGCGAAAAACTTGTTTTGAAGCAGGAGCCGCTGGCCAAGGACGTCCAGGACCTCCGTGATAACGAACCCGGATTTTTTTAGAGTTACCTGTACAACCAGCTTTCCAGTCGTTGGATTGGGATAGGCAACTATGGGAACAGGTTCATTTCCCGGACCGTTTAAACCGAGTGGATCATAAATTGTATTCAGTACCAGATTGGTTTGCACCGGTGCATTAAAATCAAAGATGATTCCTGCCGATGCCGGAATTTCCGTGCCGGAAAGCAGGCCGGTATTTTGCCGGATGCTAAACGCAAAATAACCGTGGCTACGCGGTTCATCAAATGTGCTGTCGGGCAAATAGATATTTAAGAAAGAAATGGTAGCCATTCCTGTTGCAGAAATGTCGACAGTGTATGTAAAACTGGCTCCTTCCGCCTGGAATGAAGACCAATCCAGGTCGCCGTCCAATTGCGTTTTGATCACTACATTTTGCGCGGGATAATTACCTGTATTCTGAAAACGGATCAGGTAGGTAAGCAATGAATCATCCTGCGTAATAAGTCCCTGGGAACCGATTCCTTTCGGATCTACCGAAATATCATTCGGATCGAACGATCCCACTACTACCTCCGTACAGGATTCATAATTATTGAAGACAACCGTATCCCCGGTCACAGGGAAAATGGTATCCGCAAAATGCAATGGCGTGCCTAGGGTAACAGTTGGAGGAACCAGGTAATGAATCACGACCTGTCCCTGTGAAGCGCTATAGGTTCCAAAAGGATTCAGGGAAGGAAGATTCCAGGTTAGGATGCGGTTCGCCGCATCATAATTCGCTGCCGGGGGAATTGATTGCGCAAAAGTGATGAGGGAGTCGTGTTGAATTTTCAACACGGCATTCGGCACTACCGTTGTTCCCTGGTTCCGGTAGTAAACCGATTGCGTATAGGTAAATCCGGGCCTTGGGGGTATGACGCTGAAACAATTGATGTCCAGGTCCATGGCATGGCCGATGTTGGCGAAGTTGTTGGTGTCCTTCATGCCCACCACCGGCAAGGTGTCGTAATAATCTACGGCCGGACAAACGGCCACATGCCAGGGAGGAAGCTGGGGCTGCCAGACCCGGTAATTGCCGGGTGGCAGGAAAAAAGAATAGCGCCCAAAATTATCGGTGGAATGAAAACCACCGTTCGGTTCACAGCCAACCAGGACACGGGACAAAGAAATATCTCCGGGATCTTTCAGGCAATTCGCATTGGTATCATTAATGACCGTACCTTCAATGGTGACTGCACAGGGCAAAACAGCATCGTAACCAATTTGAAATATCCTGTAGCTGGTACAACCCATTGAATCGGTAACATAGCAGCTATAGGAGCCGGGATATAAATTCGATTTGACATGGGATGTATCGCCGGTCCATGCAAAGGTAAGCGGAGATGTGCCACCTGTTACCGTTGCTTCAGCCCAGCCGGTAGAATCAAAAATGCAGGCAGCATTGTGCGGCGTGACATTCACATGCATGGGCGAATAATAATTTACATACGCAGTTGCTTTCCTCACGCACAAAGCCTGGTCCGTGACAATACATTCCACATGCCGGGCATGCAGGTTCGGGAGCATGTGATTGGTATCCGGTGGAAGAGAATTCCATTGATAGGTAAAGGGCGCCACGCCGTTCGTTGTGGATACGATTACCTTTCCCGTTCCCAGGCCGCAGGTGTCATTGACAGCGACGGCAGAGACGCGGAAACTGGAAGAGTCCGTAACCAGTGCGCCTATATCTGCCGTACAGCCCTGCTGATCTGTGACCAGGCAGGTATAATACCCAGTTGCAAGGCCGGAAGCAACGTTCGTTGTCTGTACAGGAACGGTACTCCAGAAATAGTTGTACGGCACGGTTCCCCCGGTTGGAGTTAACGTAACACTTCCGGTAAAACTTGTGCAGGAAGGCTGAACAATACTGGATGAGACCAGGACGGGAGAATAATTGGACAGGAAATCCGAGGAAACAGAAACACATCCTGAATCGTCGGTTACCGTTACGGAATAATGTCCGCTGGTTTGGTTCGTGAGGCTAGCTACAGAATCATTCGTATTCCAATGATACCGGTATGGCGGGAACCCGGATAATCCATAGGCCGTTAATGTCCCCGAAGCGTGACCGCAGGTATCCGGTATCATGGAGATTCCTGAGCTGAGATTGCTGGTGGTATGAATAAAATACTGCTGGGTCTGGGTACAGCCTGAATCGTCGGTTACGGTGATGGTGTAGGTATTGTTTGCCTGCAGTCCGACAGCCACAGAGTCGGTTTGCGGCGGCACGGTATTCCATAAGTAGGTATAGGGAGGGGTGCCATTATATGCGGTGATTGTTGCAGTCCCATTTCTGCAAAGAGCCGGTGTAACAGTGCCCAACAGGTATAATGCGGAAGCGGGAACATTTAAAAACGTATCGGCTGTGCAACCGTTGGCATCCATTACCTGGATATAATATTGTCCCGGCACCAATTCACACAAGGGGTTTGCCGTATTGCCGGAGATGCCGTTCAACGAATACGTATAAGGACCAGCCCCGCTGGTAAGTCCGATTATATAACATGGGCAGGTAGAAATTCCTGTGGTAGCCAGGGTAACATACACTGGAGCAATGGAAATGGTGTTTACGGTAAGTGTATCCCAGAACCCATTCGCATCGGTTACCGTCACGAAATAAACTCCGGGAGTAACGCCATTTATGCACTGGGTAAAACTTCCATTGTCCCATAAATAGGAAACAGGAAATGTCGCCGGGCCGGTAACATATACACAGGCTCCGCAAGCTGTATTCGTTGAAGTCAAACCTAAATTGGCATGCTGTGTATAGCCACACAGCGTGGAAAAACAAAGTATCAGAAAAAATAAAATCCCTGGTAAGCTTTTCTTCATGTCCTGGAGGTTTTATTCAAATATAACCAAGTAACAGGTCATGTAAATGCCGGTGTTACAAAGTTTTGCACAATTCGGCACGTGCGTTCAGGCATTCCTCCCAGACTTCCTTCAGCACTTCTGCGGCGGGCTTTATTTCCTTTACCAGGGACGACACCTGCCCTATTTCCAGTTCGCCTTCTTCCAGGTCACCTTCGAACATTCCCTTTTTGGCACGCGCCCGGCCCAACAGGTTTTTCAATTCATCTGCACTGGCGCCGCGGTGTTCGGCGGCATCCACCTGTTCGTAGAATTTGTTTTTTAAAAGGCGCACGGGCATGAGTTGCTTCAGGGTTAGAATTGTCTCGCCTTCCTTACTCTCTACTATCCTGTTTTTGAAATTCTCATGCAGGCTCGATTCAGCGGTAACAGCAAAACGTGTTCCGATCTGCACGCCTTCCGCTCCCAGCGCAAAAGCTGCCAGCGCAGACCTTCCGTCGGCTATACCTCCCGCTGCAATCAGCGGCAGTTTCGTGACGTCGCGGATCATTGGAATCAGAACCATCGTTGTGGTCTCTTCCCTTCCATTGTGTCCTCCGGCTTCAAAACCTTCCGCTACGACGGCATCGACTCCTGACTGCTCAGCCTTTAATGCGAATTTCGAATTTGCAATGACATGCACCACGGTGATCCCTTTATCTTTCAGCGTCTTTGTCCAGGTAGCCGGATTCCCTGCTGAAGTAAACACAATCTTCACCCCTTCATCCACGATGATCTGCATGTGCTTGTCGATATCCGGGTACAATAAGGGTACGTTGACACCAAATGGTTTCGCCGTTGCCTTTTTACATTTCTGTACGTGCTCCCGGAGCACTTCGGGATACATGGAACCGGCGCCGATTAATCCGAGGCCGCCGGCATTGCTTACAGCCGATGCCAGCTTCCAGCCGCTTGTCCAGATCATGCCGGCTTGTACGATAGGGAATTCAATATTGAATAGCTTGGTAATGCGATTTGTCATGAGAATTAGTTCACGGTTTACGGTCTACGGTTTACGGTTTACGGTTCACAGTTCACAGTTCAGAGTTCACAGTTCAGAGTTCAGAGTTCAGAGTTCAGAGTTCAGAGTTTACGGTTACGGTTACGGTTTACTGTATGTGGTCCCTGAGCATAGTCGAAAGGCAAAGAAAAGTATTGTTTTCTACATGAACATATTAAAAACAAGCTAAAATCACATTCATTAAAAAATAATACTTTCGCATTCCGGAGCTCGTCGCTGGACACTGGACGCTCGACACTGGATTCCCGACAAGACTTTGGGTGGACAGTGGATTATTGGCTCTGTTGTGAACTGTGATCCCGATAGTTATCGGGAGTGAACTGTGAACTTTTTTGCTACGAATTAAAAACTCATATTTTGACTCCTAACTTTCTACGGCAACCATGAAAGCTATCATTCCTGTAGCCGGAATCGGAAGCCGTCTCCGGCCTCACACACATACTCAGCCCAAAGCGCTGGTGCCGGTTGCGGGCAAACCTATTCTTTCTCATATCGTTGACAACCTCATCCAGGCGGGCGTTCAGGATTTTATTTTTGTAGTGGGTTACCTGGGCGACAAAGTGGAAGAATATATCCGGAGCCGCTACAAGAATATCCATTCTGAATTTGTGTTGCAGGAACCCCGGGAAGGAACGGGACATGCCGTCTGGCTTTGCCGGGAAAAAATAAAAGCCGATGACGATCTGTTGATTGCCCTGGGCGATACGGTTTTTGATATTGACCTGAAGTCCGTCATTACCCAGCCGCATTCTTCCGTTGGCGTAAAGAAAGTAGACGATCCCCGGAGCTTTGGGGTAGCCGAATTAAATGAAGAAGGGTTTATCACCCACCTGGTTGAAAAGCCGCCCATTCCAAAATCGAACCTGGCCCTGGTCGGACTGTACCGGATTAAGGAATCCCAGATGCTCATCGAAGCCCTGGCAGAAAATATCCGGAACAACAAGCGAACCTATAACGAATACCACCTGACCGACGGCATCCAGAATATGCTGGCTGGAAAGGCGAAAGTGAAAACATTTGCCGTAGAGAACTGGTACGATTGCGGCAGCAAGGAAAGTCTGCTGGAGACCAATGCCGTATTGCTGAAGAAGGTCCAGGGCGAACTTAAACAGGATTTTAATTTTGAGAATACCATCGTCATCCCTCCTGTCATCATCGGCGAAAATTGCAGGATCAGCAACTCCATTATTGGTCCGAATGTATCCATCGGTGAAAACAGTACGGTGAACTACTCGATTCTCCGGGATGCCATTATCGGCTCCTATTCTGAATTGAAGAATGCCGTGCTCCATCATTCCGTGATCGGCAGCGACGCTTCTTTGCATGGATTAAGCCAGTCGCTGAATATCGGGGATAATACGGAGATCGATTTCGGGCAATAGAAGAAGCATTAGTTGTAAGAAGTTGCTGCGAACTTTACCGTTTCGAATCCTGATTTTTTAATTCTGAACAACAACAAACTTTATATGATAGAATGAAAAAGGACAAAGAGATTTTTGATTTAATAAAGAAAGAAAGAAACCGCCAGCGGCATGGCGTGGAATTGATTGCTTCCGAGAATTTCGTAAGCCAACAGGTCATGGATGCCATGGGCTCCTGCCTTACCAATAAGTACGCCGAAGGATACCCGGGCCGTCGTTACTACGGCGGATGCCAGGTAGTGGATGAAGTGGAACAACTCGCTATCGACCGCGCCAAACTTTTATTCAATGCTTCCTGGGTAAATGTGCAGCCGCATTCCGGCGCGCAGGCGAATGCAGCCGTGATGCTGGCCGTCCTGCAGCCCGGAGATAAAATCCTGGGTTTTGACCTGTCTCATGGCGGTCACCTTACCCATGGATCTTCCGTAAACTTCTCCGGAAAATTATACAAGCCTTCCTTCTACGGCGTGCATCCTGATACAGGCCAGGTTGATTACGATGCCATGGAAGTGACGGCCAAAATGGAGCAGCCGAAACTGATTATTGCAGGAGCTTCTTCCTATTCCCGCGATTGGGATTTCGTGCGTATGCGTAAAATCGCCGACAGCGTGGGCGCTCTACTGATGGCCGATATCGCCCACCCGGCGGGGTTGATCGCCCGCGGGCTGCTCAACGATCCCATGCCGCATTGCCACATCGTCACCACAACCACCCATAAAACGTTACGCGGACCGCGGGGCGGCATGATCCTGATGGGCAGCGATTTTGAAAATCCATGGGGACAGAAAACGCCGAAAGGCGAAATCAAGATGATGTCGGCCGTGCTCGATGGCGCCGTATTTCCCGGAACGCAAGGCGGTCCGCTTGAACATGTGATCGCCGCGAAAGCCGTTGCCTTCGGGGAAGACCTCACCGACGACTACCTGAAGTATTGCGTGCAGGTCATAAAGAATGCCAAGGCCATGGCCAAAGCCTTTATGGACAAGGGTTACAAAATTATTTCCGGGGGTACCGACAATCATTCCATGCTCATCGACCTGCGATCGAAAAATGTAACCGGCAAACTGGCGGAGAACACCCTGGTAAAAGCGGATATCACCGTCAATAAGAACATGGTTCCCTTTGACGACAAATCTCCTTTCATCACATCAGGAATCCGCGTGGGAACACCGGCCATTACCTCCCGCGGATTAAAGGAAAAAGACTGCATCAAAATCGTAGACTTGATGGATGATGTGCTCATGCATACCGACAACGAAACGCGCATTCACGACGTGAGGAAGAAAGTGAATAAGATGATGGAGAAGTTCGAGTTGTACTAACCGGATGTTTTTATTGCCCGGGTTTGTTTTTTATACTGAAAGATCCGCGTATCAAAGATTTGGAGTCCCGATAGCTATCGGGATGGAGATTTTAAAATATAAATATGAACTGTTGCGGGAAAGCAAGGTTACTGATAAACTATTGAACTATTGAACTATTGAACTATTAAACTATTGAACTATTTAACCGTAATCTTATTTCCGGAAGATAGCAACGAACATGGTATCTGCCCCCTCTTTTGAAAATTGCAGGTATTGTTCCTGAATGGTATCCAGGTGGTACCGGTCACGTATGAAGGACGCCGCATCCTCATTCTCTTTGGCAAAAACAGAACAAGTGATATACACCAATGTACCGCCCTGCTCCAGGTAGGGAATACAATTGCTTACAATCTTACGTTGCATGGAAGCGAATTTATCCAGGCTGCCCGGGTCAAACATGCTTAGCCATTCGGGTGTACGTGCCCAGGTGCCTGAGCCGCTGCATGGAACGTCGGTAATAATTCCATTAAACTTCCTGTTGTCTTTAAAAATACGCTCACTTACTTCTGAAAGGTCACACACGGCCAGTTCATAGCCGGTAATACCGGCACGCTGAAAACGTTTTTTCAGGTTTTCGAGTACAGACGTACGAACGTCTGTTACGGTGAGTTTGATTCCCTTCTCTTTTTCAAAAAGAGCCAGGCTTTTTCCTCCCGATGCCGAACAGGCATCCCACCAGGATTCGCCGGCTGCGGGGCTTACCTGTTCGAGTGAACGTTGCGATGCAAGGTCCTGAACTTCAAAATACCCCTTGTTCCAGCTTTCCAGTTTATCCAGGGAAGTTCTGTTAGGGACAGAAAGAGCACCGTCAGCCTGAACGGAATACGGAATCCTCATTTCTTCCAATTCAGCGAACACTTCGGCTTTGTATTTTTCTCTCACCCGTATCCAAAGCAGCGGTTGCCCGAGAAACGATGCGATATAACGATTCGCGTCAACCTGGCCGGAAACCAAATCACGAAACGGAAAAAGTTTCTCCAGTTCGAAGGAAGGAAATGCCGTCTTCACCAGTTCCTTTTTTTCTTCCAGGGATCCGGAGAAATCACCGGTACCAAAGGGCGTATGCTTTTCAATGGCGTAATCCAGGAGGGGCGTGGATTCCGTTTGGCAAAGAAAATTCGACAACGCCAGCTGCTTTTCCGTGTCCATGGCCGCGAAAGCATTTCGCAACCTGAAATAGCTGTAAATAAATCCGGAAGCTTGCCTTCTGTCCCCGGATCCCATCTGTTTATGGTTCCTGTAATAGTCCTTCAGAAACCGGCTCAACGGTTCATTCAGCCGGTATGATAGTATCATTTCAAGCAGGATCTGCCACTGTCGAACTTGTCTCATCTATGCATATTTATCCGCCGAAGCAAAGCGAAGGAGGACGAATTTTTACGAATCTACGAATTTAGAATTCTTTAAAATTGTATCGCCTGGCTCCGGGATATACCGCCGATTTATAAATTACCGGAGATTTCCTGCCTGACGGAAAGGAGTTGTCCGTGCATTTGACAACCCGATTCGAAGATTCGTAAAAATTCGTATTCGTAGATGTATCTTTGACAGATCCGAATGCAACAGGAAATCAAAAAAATACTGATCCGTTACTGGGGCTACACGCAATTCAGGTCCTTGCAGGAAGATATTATCCTGTCTGTTCTGAACGGCCAGGATACCCTTGCCCTGATGCCGACAGGCGGCGGTAAATCGCTTTGCTTCCAGGTGCCTGCCATGACCCGTGACGGATTGTGCATCGTCGTATCCCCGCTTATCGCCCTGATGAAAGACCAGGTCGAGAAACTGCGGCAGAAGGGGATTCCGGCGGCAGCCATTTTTTCAGGGATGAAATTCCGTGAAATTGAATTGGTGCTGAACAACTGCATTCATGGCAACATAAAGTTTCTCTACCTCTCCCCGGAAAGACTGAATACCGACATGATTCTCCAGCGCCTGCCTCATATGAAGATCAACCTGCTGGCCATCGATGAAGCACATTGCGTTTCCCAATGGGGATATGATTTCAGGCCCTCCTACCTGAAAATTGCCGAGGTGAGAAAACATCTTCCCGGTACGCCTCTCCTCGCCCTCACTGCCTCGGCCACCCCTGAAGTACAACAGGATATTATGGAGAAGCTGCTCTTCCGGAAAAAAAATATCCTGCAAAAAAGCTTCGAGCGGAAAAACCTGTCCTATGTCGTGCTTCATGAGGAGGATAAGACGGCCAAGACACTTCGCATCATACAGAAAGTAAAAGGCCAGGGTATCCTCTATGTGAGGAACCGAAGGAAGACCCGGGAACGCAGCGAACAATTGAACCGCAACGGCATTTCTGCGGCCTTCTACCACGCCGGTCTCGACATGGAAACCCGTCACCGGGTACAGGAAGCCTGGATGAAAAATAAAATCCGGGTCATCGTCGCCACGAATGCTTTTGGCATGGGCATCGATAAGGGCGATGTACGCTTCGTCATACATGAAGATGTTCCCGAATGCCTGGAAGCCTATTACCAGGAAGCAGGTCGTGCCGGCCGTGACGAAAAGAAAGCCTTTGCCATCCTGCTCTATAATAACAACGACCGTTTCGAGCTGGAACACCAGGCAGAAACCAGTTTTCCCGAAACCGATGAGATCAAACGTGTCTACCAGGCCCTGGCGAACTTTTTCCAACTGCCTGTTGGTTCAGGGGCCGGAGAAAATTTCAATTTTGACATCGGCGCCTTCTGCAAAACCTATAACCTGCAGATACAAACCACGTTCAGCTGCCTGAAAGTACTGGAATTACAGGGACTGATCAGTACCACCGACTCGCTGGAATTGTATTCCCGGATCCGTATCCTATCTCACCGCGATACCCTCTACGAATTCCAGGTTAAGCATGAAAAATACGATCCGCTCATCAAGGTATTGCTGCGTTCTTACGAGGGACTTTTCGACGACTACGTCCCGGTAAAGGAGTCGGAAATCGCCCGCCGTGCCGACCTGGATGAAGCGACCGTCACCTCCATGCTGGAAACACTGCAAAGGACACAAGTCATCGATTACCTGAAAACGACCCAATTACCGCAACTGACCTTCCTGACCGAAAGACTCGACACCCGTGACCTTCTTATTGACCGGCAGCACCTGGCCTTCCGGAAAGAGCGGCACCACGAACGCCTGGCCGCCATCTTAAACTATGCGGAAAAGAAAACCCGCTGCCGCAACCAGTTGCTGCTGCATTACTTTGGAGAAGAAGTAAATCACCGCTGTGGCATATGCGATTTCTGCCTGCGGAGAAACAGGCTGGGACTAAGCGACCTGGAATTCTCCGAAGTGCATGCGCAGGTGAAGACCTTGCTGGCAGAAGAACCGCTTCCGCTCACCCGCCTTGTGGAATCGGTTCACCATCAAAAAGAAGATAAAACCCTTCGTGTTGTTGAATGGCTGATAGATAACCAGAAAATTGCGTACGAAGGAAATCTGCTGAAATGGAATGAGTGAAGAATGTGATAATGTGCTAATGTGATAATGTGCTAATGTGATAATGTGCTAATGTGATAATGTGATAATGTGCTAATGTGCTAATGTGCTAATGTGATAATGACCGTTTATCAGCACATTAGCTAATTGACTAATTAGCACATTGGCACATTGGCGCATTTTTACAAAGGATCCACATCCGGTTGAATAAGCACGGACCGGTTTTCCCTCTCTGAAAAGAACTGGTTCATCGCCCCATGCAGTAACTCCTTCACTTTTACCGGCGAGGCTTCTTTTTCGATTTTTAGCAAGAGTGTTTTCAGCCAGTAGTTCCTCACCCGCTTTACCATGGGATCATGGGGTCCGTAAACGCGATTGCCCAACTGTTGCTTCAGGATATCGGCAAATTGAATCGCCGCATCATTTACTTTCAACTGGTCGCGGTGACGTACGGTAAATTCGATGAGCCTGTTATGCGGCGGATAAAGAAAACGTTTACGCTCATCCAGTTCGCGCCTGTACCAGCCTGTATAATTGTTGGCTACGACATCCTGCAATACCCAATGCGTAGGCTGATGCGTTTGAATGATGACATGGCCGCGCTTAAATTTTCGTCCCGACCTGCCACTCACTTGCTGCAACAATTGAAAGCTTCTTTCAAAAGCCCTGAAATCGGGAAAGTTCAGGAGCTGATCGGCATTGATAATTCCGACGAGGTTCACGTTATCGAAATCCAGTCCTTTCGTAATCATCTGCGTGCCTACCAGGATATCTATTTTGCGGTCTTCGAAATCGGAGAGAATTGAAACGTAAGCCTGCCGGCTGCGGGCTGCATCGAGATCCAGCCGTGCCGTTACTGCCTTTGGGAAAAAGATGGCCATTTCCTCTTCTATCTTTTCTGTTCCCAGTCCGCGCAATTCAAGCCGGTGGCTGCCACAGGCATCGCAGAGGGATGGTAAATGCGAGGCGTATCCGCAGTAATGACACTTCAGTAAGTTGTATTGCTTGTGATAGGTCAGCGTCACGGAACAATTTTTACAATGCGGCGTCCAGGCGCACTGCGTGCATTCGATGATGGGTGCGAAACCCCTGCGGTTTTGAAAAAGGATGACCTGCTCCTTATGCTCCATGGCCTGTTGAATGGCCTCCAGGAGATCCGGCGAAAAATGCGACTTCATCTGCTTTTTGCGGGCGGCTTCGCGGGTATCGACGAGTTTTATTTCCGGCAGCAGCATTCCACCGTAACGCTCGGTAAGTGTCACCAAACCGTACTTCCCCTGGAGCGCATTGCTATACGTTTCCATACAGGGTGTGGCCGTACCCAGCAATGTCTTCGCGGAATGGATGCGCGCCAGTACCAATGCAGCATCCCGGGCATGATAGCGGGGAGCGGGATCGGATTGCTTGAAGGAGGAATCATGTTCTTCATCGATAAGAATGAGGCCCAGGTCGGAAAATGGCAGGAACATGGCTGAACGCGCGCCCAGTATTACCCGGGAACGCGGGTCGCTTAGCAGCACGCGTTTCCAGACTTCCGCCCTTTCATTCAGACTGAATCGCGAATGGTACACATCAATCTTTTCGCCCAACACTTTCTTCAGGCGGTTGATCATCTGTGCTGTGAGCGCGATTTCAGGGAGCAAAAAAAGCACTTGCTTACCCTTGTCCAGCATTTCCCGGATCAGGTGCAGGTACACTTCCGTCTTACCCGAAGAAGTGATGCCGTGAAGCAAGACTGCATCGTGTTTCTCAAATTCCTTCCTGACAGCATCCAGCGCCTGTTGCTGCTGCAAGCTTAACTCCGACAGCGGGACCGTCTTGCCATCGTAATGCGCCAGGCGGTCTTTCACAACAGACTTTTCCAGGAGAACTCCTTTTTTTACCAGCGCATTTAACGCAGCAGCCGTCACAGGTTCTGATTTCAGAACCTCAGCTCTTGCAATCCACTCTTCCTTTTTTAAGTCGTAATGAATTTTCAAAAATGCCATAAGGGCTTCCAGCTGTTTCGGCGAACGCTTTTCCAGCGATTCAAAGGCCGCCTTGAGGGCATCTTCATCCGTTGAAAGGACAGGCGAAAGGCTCAGCACCACTTCCTTTTTAGGACGGTATTTTTCATGGATCTCTTCCTCCATGAGGATGGCTCCTTTTTCAATCATCGTTTTAAGTACCTGGTGCGCCGATTTACGGTGAAGTATTTTGGCCGCATCATCCGGGGTTAAATGCGGCCGCCCCAAAAGACCTTCATACACCAGGTATTCATCGTCCGTGAGATGTTCGTGGCTGTGATCGTAACTCTCATTCAGGACAATACGGGTTTCACTTTGCAGTTTCAGTGCCGAGGGTAAGGCTACATTCATCACGTCGCCCAGGTTGCTCATGTAGTAAGAGGCAATCCAATCCCAAAGTTCCAGCTGACGCAGGTTGACAACGGGTTCATTATCCAGCACAGAAAGAATGGGCTTCACCTCATAGGATGCGGGAGACGATTGGTGCACCTTATGAACCAGTCCGGCATACATTTTTTGCTTTCCCAGCTGAACAATCACACGCTTCCCTGGCAGCACAGAATCAGCCAGTTCCGAAGGCACCGAATACGTATACGACCTGGGAAGTGAAAGCGGAAGTATGACATCAACAAAAAGTCCCGACATAAGTATTCAAAAATAGGAAGAAAAGTCAGAGGCTGCAGTCCTTGTTCATAAAAACAGGAAGGACGTCTCTGGACACTAGACGCGAGACACTAGACACTAGACACTAGACACTGGACACTGGACGCTGGACACTGGACACTTGACAATAGACGCTAGACAATGGACAATGGACAAAAGACTCTAGACCGCTATGAACTACTTACTGCCGACTGCAACTGCCGGCTGCCGACTGCCGACTGCCGACTGCCGACTGCCTACTGCCGACTGCCGACTGCCGACTGCCGACTGCCGACTTCCTACTGCCGACTTCCTACTTCCTACTTCCTACTTCCTACTGCTTATTGCCAACTGCCAACTGCCAACTGCAGACTGCCAACTGCCGCTTCTACCGGGTATTTACTAAGTTTGTACTACATCCGTTTTAGTAAAATTCATGAGAAAGAACATCCTGATTACCGGCTCAAACAGGGGTATTGGCTTTGAGACGGCCATGCAACTTGGCAAGCTCGGGCATTTCATTATCCTTTCGGCCCGGAATGAAAATAAACTGTCGGAAGCAGTTGAAGAATTGAAAACGGAAGGAATCGCATGCACAGGCTTGTTGATGGATGTAGGCGATGATGAAAGTATCTTGCAGGCAGCCCTTACATTCCAAAAGCAAAAAATAAAACTCGATGTACTGATTAATAATGCCGCTGTACTTTCCAAAGAAGACAATAGCCTCCTTGGAAATGACGATGCCATTCAAATGAAAACGCTCACCACCAACAGCCTCGGTCCGCTCCGGGTATGCAGGGCCTTTCTGCCCACGATGAATAAACCCTCCCGGATCATCAACATTTCCAGTGGCGGAGGCTCCATGACAGATCCTGTCGGAGGCTGGGCTCCGGCCTATTGCATATCTAAAACGCTCTTGAATGCCATCACCCGTCAAATGGCCTATGAACTGGCACAGGCAGGCATTTCTGTCAACGCCCTCTGTCCGGGATGGGTTCAAACAAAAATGGGCGGAGCATCGGCGCCACGCCCGGTCTCCAAAGGCGCCCATACGCCTGTTTGGCTTGCCACCGAAGCACCCCATGAACTGACCGGGAAATTTTTCAGGGATAAAACAGAAATTCCCTGGTAGTCGGAAGGCAGAGGACAGAGGACGGAGGACAGAGGACAGAGGAGAAAAGTTATAAAATTCTTACACTGTCGACTGTGGACCGTCGACCGTCGACCGTCAACTATATAGAAACAAATTAAGTAAGTTTGCGGCCGTTACTAACCTTATGCACCAGCGCTTTTTTGCATTCCTATCCACTTTTTTCTTTCTTTTAATGGGGCAGACAATTCCGGCTGCAGCCCAGGAATCGACGCGCATTGAAATCGTAAATGCCAGCGAGATGTCTTATGACAAAGATAATAATGGCGACGTCAGGAAACTGGTCGGAAATGTGGAGTTCAAACATAAGGGGGCCCGTTTATTCTGCGACAGCGCGTATCAGCATATCGATCAGAACAACATGGATGCCTACGGGCATGTGCGTATCATCCAGGGCGACAGCCTAACTTTAACAGGCAAAAGGCTGTTCTATGAAGATGATAAGCAACTGGCAACTATTTACGATGAGGTAGTTATGAAGGACAAAAAAACAACCCTGACTACCGACCAGATGGTTTACGACATGCAAACCAATGTAGCTTCGTACACTCATCATGCAAGGATCGTAGACGGGCAAAATACATTGACCAGCCGGTACGGCTATTATTATTCAAAGTCCCACGACCTGTATTTCAAAAGTGATGTGGTTTTATTGAATCCGAAATACGAAATGAAGGGCGATACCTTGCGTTACAATACGACGAACAGTACGGCTTACTTCTTAGGACCTACCACCATCCGTTCGGACAGCAACCTGATCTACTGCGAACAAGGATGGTATAATACGGAAACTCAGATCTCCGCTTTTTCTTCGAATGCCTACCTTAAAACAAAAACCCAGGTGCTGAAAGGCGACAGGATCTATTACGACAGGATGAAAGGCTACGGAAGGGCTGATGGAAATGTGACCATCACCGATTCGGTAAACCAGGTTATCATTGGCGGGGATTATGCCGAGCACTATGAAAAAACGGATTCCAGTTTTGCCACTGGGCATGCCATCATGACGCAAATCTTTGACGGCGACTCGCTCTTTCTTCACGGCGACACCCTGATGGCCGTATCTGAAAAGGGTGATACATCCCGGAAAACAAACAAGCATACCTTGTTTGCCTTCCACGATGTGAAGATCTTCAAATCAGACCTGCAGGGCAGCTGTGATTCGCTGGTTTATGATTACCGGGATTCCACCATCCGTCTCTTCACCAATCCTGTACTCTGGTCGGGATTGAATCAACTTACGGCTGATTCCATCACGATTCAGGTTGCGCATTCTAAAATCGACAGGATTTACCTGGTCAATTCCGCATTTATGGCTTCCCGCGCCGACAGCCTGCAGGAAGGCACCCTGGATTCACTTCGTTTCAACCAGATTCGCGGGAAAATCATGACAGGATATTTTTCAGAAAACAAGCTTTATAAGATTTTTGTAGAAGGCAATGGCCAAACGATTTACTACGGCAAGAACAAAAACGATCAGATGTTTGGCGTAAACCGGGCCGAATGCAGCAACCTCATGATTTATGTGAAGGAGAATAAGGTACAGGGTGTTACGCTGATCAATAAACCGGATGCTACCTTCTACCCCATCCATGAACTCAGTACGCGGGAACTCCGTCTAAAAGGCTTTCACTGGCTGGATGAAAAAAGGCCGGATAAAAAGGAAGATATTTTCAATAACAGAATTTCGAAATAGAAGAAGAGGAAGCGGCAGCAGGCGGTCGGCGGGCGGCAGTCGATGGTCGATGGTCGATGGTCGATGGTCGATGGTCGATGGTCGATGGTCGATGGTCGATGGTCGTACCGAATTCCAGAAGGAAAGTTATAACCGTTCCTCTTTATTCGACTCCGTTGAAGGCTGGTCCCCATGCGGAACCGAAGGCGGATGTGTAATTGGACGAGGAACCAGATTAAATTCCTCCTGGTACATTTTAAGCAGAAGAAGAAAATAGGCAATCATCAATGGACCGAATATTATTCCTGCCACGCCGAATAGCGGCAGTCCGGCGATCACTCCGAGGATGGTAACAAGCGGGTGAACGTCGGCAAATTTTTTCTGAAAGATCAGCCGGAAGACATTATCCACTACGCCAATCACGAAAATGCCATACAGCAGGATGCCTATGCCCTGCCACATAAACCCGGAAGTTATCTGAATAACTGCTGCAGGAAACCATATCAGCGTAGTTCCAATCACGGGGACAAAGGACAAGAATCCAGTCATCAATCCCCAAAAGAGCGGTTCCTGAATACCGAAAATCCAGTATCCCATGAAAGCAAACAGCCCCTGGATCAAAGCCAGCAGCGGCGCGCCCAGGGCATTGGAAAAGGTCATGGATTTTAACTCCGCGCTGAATTCATGAATTTTATCCGGGTCTACCGGAACGAAAGTCCGGATCAAAACACTCCACCTCCCGTAATTGGTCAGCAGGTAAAACAACATAAAATACATAATGGCCACATCGGCCAGCATGCCAAAGGTCTGGCCCAGCAGGGAAGTAATAGCTTCCGTTGCCCTGGCCTGCAGGTTTTGTATGTTCTCCTCCGTAAAAAGATTGAGGCCCGTGAAGTTTCGGATATTTTCATCCAGGGAATTCATCATATGAACAACCATAGACGAATCGCTAAAAAAAAGAGTCAGCTTGGAAACAAGCATGTAACTGATAGCGAAAACCGGAAGCATGACAACGACAAAGGAGACCAGCATGAGAAATGCGGAAGCCAGCCCCTTTCTCCATTTCTTTTTCTCACACAAATAAATCATCGGCGGCCTGAACAATACATACAGGATGATGGCACCCAGGAAAGCGTCCAGGAAAGTGCGCAACATGTACAGGAGTGCGGCGGCGAATAAAAAAATGAAAATGCGGAAAATGGCCTGGTTGCTTTTCTCCTTGTTGATGTTCTCAAGCATGCAGCGATCGTATTGTATTGCAAGATAGGGTTTGAAAAGCAAACATAAAATCATTAACTATTTTGTATATTTGATAAAAATTCAGCCCATGGAAAAAGACCGCTCCGCATTATTTTTTGGCTTTCTCCTGGGCGCCGCGGCCGGCGCCATTGCAGGATACATGCTGGCCGGCGGACGCAAAGAAGACCTGGCCAATCATCTAAAAACTGCGGCAGCCACTATCCAGGATGAATTAGGAAAACAGTTTCAGCAAGGGGAAGAGCTGATAGACGAGTTAACCCGCCAGGCGGGTGATTTTTTTGAAGAGAAAAACAAAGTCTGAAAAAATGGAATCCCCCGAAAAAATAACCCTGACAGAAATCAAAAAACAGTTTGCCGAATACGTGGAACTCCGTTTGGAGGTCGTTAAGTTAATCGCGTATGAAAAATCAGCAAAGATCGCATCCGGACTGGCCTCTGCACTGGTCCTGGTTTTTCTCCTGTTGTTTTTTCTCTTGTTTTTATTTGTAACCCTGGGCTTTTATTTTTCCTCCCTGACGGGAAGTTATACCAGCGGCTTTGGCATCATTACGGCCTTTTACCTGGTACTCCTGCTTGTTTTCTTTGCTATTCGTAAACGCGTATTTGCAAAATTCCTCGCGAATAAAATCGTGGAAAACCTTACCGACGATGAATAAAAGATTTCAAAACATCGAATCGCTCCGTGCCGAACGGTTAAGGCTGGAAGCTATCTGCAAAGAGAAAGAAGCTGAGCTGCAGCAACAGCTGGAATATGTACAGGAACATTTCGGCTCCCTGCTTCTCCGCAGCCTCCTTCCGATTTCGAAGGAACAGAAAGAAAAAGTCGGCGGCTTTTTCGATAAGGTCCATTCCATCATCGGCAGGTTCACACCGGCCGAAGGCAGCAAATTACATGCTTTCATGCCTGTCATTAAAATCGTACAGATGCTTGTGGCCGGAGTGGTATACAGGTATGTGAAGAAAAAAATTTTCAAATAACACCGAATCGGAACCTCCGTGTTCTTATCCGTGACTCCCCGCGAAACAGAAAATTAGCTAATTAGCTAATTAGCCAATTAGCTAATTAGCTAATTTAGCTTCACCAGCCTTTTCACAATAACGCGGTCTTCAGTCTCCGTACGAAGAAGATAAATCCCGGGTTTCAACTCCGGAATACTGAGTGTGTATTCCCGCGAGGAAACATTCCGGCTCAATACGCTGCGTCCATCCGCCTGGTATAATGTCAGCCTGGCGGAAGTTCCTTCCGGAAGCCTGATATCCAGGTAATCGGTAAATGGAACGGGGTAGACTTCCATCGCCGTACTTTGCAACGCCTCATTTATGCCCAGGATAATATGGCATACAGCGGAGGCCTGGGGATAAATGGTCTGAACAGAATCCGACATGCACAAAAGATTGTTATAGAAATCAATATCCGGCCAGAAAGGCTGAACGAGGCCATAGGTACTTCCCACGCCTTCGATAACCTGGACAAAATTGGAATCGGTGGTCCCGAAGCCGTTATCCAGGGCCAGCGAATAACGCAGGTGATAACCGTCAGCGAGCAAGATGGAATCCATGCCGGCCACGAAGGTCATCCCATAATAAAAGTTGTTGATTGTTTGCGGATAGAGGCTTCCGACCGAAAGCGTAAAATCATACAGCAGCCATTCCGAATTTGAACCAAAAGCATAGATGTAAACTTTTCGCAGGGCCGTATCCTGGCGGATGCAGGCAAGCAAGGAGTCCGAAACGGTGTAACTTCCGGTGAACTGGCACGGCGGCGGTGGTGGCGGCGGACCTCCCGTCCAGGTCCAATTGCATTGCTGATGGTAGTAAAGGCGGTGGTAAGCGACGGCATTGATTAACGTGTCTGTACCAAAATGAACGGCCGTAGTGCAGTTGTGGTATTCCCAGCCGCAGGGTCCATTCTGGGGATATCCATGTACTTCATTCCAGAAGCTGCCCGATTCAGGAAACGGACGATACGATTGCGCTGAAACCAGGAAAGCAGACACAACCAGGGCGGTAAGTGTAAAGAGTTTTTTCATGGCTAACAGTTTTCATCTTCCGAAATTATATAAGAAAGTTCGAAAAGTGAAAGTAAAAAATGCAAAAACCTGAAAAACGATTCTATTCGAAGAAAAACTTTCTAGTGGCTGATGGAAGCGAACAAATCGAATTCTTCCGCTTTTTCAACACGTACATTTACAAAATCTCCGATACGGCAATAATTTGCAGTGGCGTCAATAAGCACTTCATTGTCCACCTCGGGAGAATCAAATTCCGTACGGCCGATAAAATAATTCCCTTCCTTCCGGTCGATCAGCACTTTAAAACTTCTGCCGACCTTTTCGCTGTTGATTTCTTCCGAGATACCTTGCTGCAAAGCCATGATCTCATCGGCCCGCTCTTTTTTCAATTCATCGGGAACGTCGTCGTTTAACTGATAGGCATGCGTGTTCTCTTCGTGGGAGTATGTGAAGATGCCCAGGCGGTCGAAACGGGTTTCTGCCACCCAGTCCTTCATCCGCAGAAAATCATCTTCGCTTTCTCCCGGGTAGCCGGCAATCAAGGTCGTGCGTATGGCAATACCCGGAACGGTCTCACGGATTTTCCGGATCAGTTCATTGGTCTTTTCCAGGGTCGTTCCCCTCCGCATACTTTTTAAAACGGAGTTGCTGATATGCTGCAAAGGCATGTCAATGTACTTGCAGATTTTGCTTTCCCCATTCATCACGTCAAGAATATCCATGGGAAAACCGGAAGGAAAGGCATAATGGATCCGTATCCATTCAAGGCCTTCGACATCCTTCAGACGTGTCAGCAATTCCGAAAGGTTTCGCTTCCCGTACAGGTCAAGACCATAGTACGTGGAATCCTGGGCGATCAGGATCAGCTCCTTCACGCCTTTGGCAGCCAGGATGCGGGCCTGCGCTACCAGCTCTTCCAAAGGTGTAGACACATGAGAACCCCGCATCAGCGGGATGGCACAGAAAGAACAAGGCCTGTCGCAGCCTTCCGATATTTTCAGGTACGCAAAATGCTGTGGCGTAGTCAAAAAGCGTTCGCCTAACAATTCATGTTTATAATCAGCGCCCAGCGACTTCAGCAACCTGGGCAAATCATGCGTGCCGAAAAACGCATCCACATTCGGAATTTCCTTCCTGAGTTCCGGTTTATAACGTTCACTCAGGCAGCCTGTTACAATGAGTTTGTCAATCCTTCCTTCTTCCTTCGCCTTTGCAAACTGCAGGATGGTGTCGATGCTTTGCTGCTTGGCATTGTCGATAAATCCGCAGGTGTTGATGATGGTAATGGCCGCATCTTCCATGCTGCTTTCATGTTCCACTTCAAACTGATTCGCAACAAGCTGCCCCATCAGCACCTCCGAATCGTAGGTGTTTTTGGAACAACCAAGCGTAACCACGTTGACTTTATTTTTCTTTAATGTCTTTGTCTTCATTTCAAAAAATCCAATACCTAATCACTTAGTCACCTATTCACCTAATCACCTAGTCACCTAGTCACCTAGTCACCTAATTCTTAAACAAGCTGTCTACGAATTCTTCCCGGTTGAATACCTGCAAGTCATGGATCTTCTCTCCTACGCCAATGTATTTTACCGGTATTTTAAACTCATCGGAAATACCGATCACCACACCGCCTTTGGCAGTACCGTCGAGTTTGGTAAGCGCCAGCGCATTCACTTCCGTGGCCTTCGTAAACTGGCGGGCCTGTTCAATCGCATTCTGACCGGTGGATGCATCCAACACCAGCAGCACTTCATGCGGCGCATCGGGGATCACTTTCTGAATCACACGCCTGATCTTCGACAACTCATTCATCAGGTTCACTTTATTGTGCAGCCTGCCGGCCGTATCAATAATGACTACTTCGGCTTTTTGTGCGACAGCGGAACTCACGGCGTCAAAGGCCACCGATGCCGGATCGGAACCCATGCTTTGACTGATGACCGGAACACCCACGCGTTTGCCCCAAACTTCCAGCTGTTCGATTGCCGCAGCGCGGAAGGTATCGGCAGCACCGAGCATCACCTGCTTGCCGGCTTCTTTATACTGGTAGGCCAGTTTGCCTATGGTTGTGGTCTTGCCTACTCCGTTTACGCCGACTACCATAATGACATACGGTGAAGCAGCGGACGGCAGGGCAAAATCTTCAGATACATCACCGGTATTATTTTCAGCCAGCAGCGATGATATTTCTTCTTTCAGTAACTGGTTTAATTCTGTGGTGCCGACATATTTATCTTTCTTAACCCGCTCCTGGATTCTCGCGATGATACGAAGGGTCGTTTCTACGCCTACATCGGAAGTCACCAGGGCTTCTTCCAGTTGATCCAGCACTTCATCATCGACCGTCGATTTTCCGATTACGGTTTTCGCAATCCTGGATAATAAGCCGGACTTGGTTTTCTCCAGTCCCTTGTCGAGACTTTCTTTTTTTTCTTTTGAAAAAAGGCCGAATAGCCGCATCTTTTCGTGTGTTGATTGAATAAAATTTAAGGTAGTCCCTGAACAGTGTGAAATCCCGCCCGGACTCCCCTGAAAACTGCTCCTTTGGGACGCTGCAAAGATATTCTTTATCTACGAATACGAATTTATACGAATCTACAAATTTACGAATCTAAGCCCCATGGGTAAATTCGAAACGCATTCGTAATCGTTTAAACTAAACAGTATTTGCTATAATCGCTTATCTTGACCGGCTTATGGAAGGAAATACAAATAACGGCCTCAAGCGGAGATTAGGCGTGTTTCAGTCTACCGTAATCAACATGATTGACATGGTAGGCATCGGCCCCTTTGTGGTTCTGCCATTGGTTATTGACATGATGGGCGGACCTCATTTTTTATGGGCCTGGCTGGCCGGTGCACTCATTTCCTTCCTGGATGCCATGGTATGGTCTGAACTTGGGGCGGCCTATCCGCTGGCCGGCGGCAGTTATAATTTTCTTCGCGAAGCGTATAATCCCGGGCGGGCAGGAAAGCTGTTTTCTTTTCTATATGTTTTCCAAACCATGATTCAGGCTCCCCTCGTCGTTGCATCGGGAGCCATTGGTTTTGCGCAGTACTTTTCCTTCCTGGTACCTTTAAGTCCATTAGAGAAAAAAGCCATTTCGGGAGTACTTGTTATTCTGCTTACCATTCTTCTTTACCGGAAAATAGAGACCCTTGGTAAAATCGGCGTGCTTTTATGGGCTGGCGTAATCGCTACGCTATTGTGGATTATCGCCGGTGGCGTCCTTCATGGGAACTTTGCGCAGCCAATCCGAGAGATGATGGATGGTCCGGCCATTTCATCCATTTTCTTTGTGGCACTGGGACATGCTTCCGTTAAAACCATTTACAGCTATCTTGGTTACTACAATGTCTGTCACCTGGGAGCTGAAATCAAAGATCCCGTAAAGACCATTCCACGCAGCATGTTTTTATCTATTGCCGGCATAGCCATTCTTTACATGGCTATGAATATCAGCGTAGTCAGTGTCATTCCCTGGCAGGAAGCACGGCATTCGGAATATATCGTCAGCATCTTTGTAGAAAGACTCTATGGGAGCAATGCTGCACGCTTCGCCACTGTCATGATACTTTGGGTAGCTTTTGCTTCCCTGTTTGCCGTTATGCTGGGCTATTCCCGTGTGCCCTATGCTGCCGCGTTAAAAGGAGAATTTTTTAAAGCTTTTGCACAAGTTCATCCTGAAAAGGACTTCCCTACAGTTTCGCTGCTGGTTCTCGGTTCCCTGGCCTTTGTATTCAGCCTGTTATTCAGACTATCGGAAGTTATCACAGCCATTCTTGCCATGCGCATCCTGGTTCAGTTTGTCGGACAAGCCATTGGTCTCATTCTACTTCACCGTAAAAAACGAAACCTGCCTTTTCGAATGCCCTTATATCCATTGCCTGTTCTCCTGGTCATAGGAATCTGGCTCTTTATTCTCTTCTCAACAGGACCATCTTTCATTCTTTCGGGACTGGCTGTTACGGCAATTGGAACTTGTTCCTACCTGGTTATTTCCTATCGAAAGAAGCAGTGGCCGTTTTGATTAGCTGATTAGCTGATTAGCGGATGTAGACCGGCCTTTCGACTACGCTCAGGGATCCTATTTATAGATGTTTGGGACCATACCAATAGTTGTTGGGCGTAGCTTTCAGCTACGCCCGGGTAGTGCTATGATTGGTATATCAAAGCGCAGTTTACACGAATTTCGTACCTTTGCAACCTAATTCTACCCACCATGTCAAACGGAATTTACCCCATCCCTCCTGCCATTAACGAACCGGTTTTGAACTATGCACCAGGCAGTCCGGAACGTGAAACGTTGAAAGCCATGCTTAAAAAGATGCGCGGGGAAGTGGCTGATATTCCGATGTATATCAACGGAAAGGAAGTGCGTTCGGAGAAAAAGGTGAAGATGAGTCCGCCGCATGACCACCAACAAGTTGTGGCCTGGTATCACCAGGGTAATAAAGATCATGTAAAACAAGCTATTGATGCGGCCCTGAATGCAAAAGCCAAATGGGCTGCTTTTTCATACGAACAACGTGCCTCCATCTTTATGAAGGCTGCCGAATTGCTGGCCGGACCCTACCGTGCCGTTATTAATGCGGCGACAATGATTGGTCAGAGCAAAAATGTATACCAGGCTGAGATTGATGCTGCCTGCGAGATGATTGATTTTCTCCGCTTCAACGTGCAGTATATGCGTGAGATTTACATGCAGCAACCCATCTCTTCCAAAGGCATTTACAACCGCGTGGAACATCGCCCGCTGGAAGGATTTGTATTTGCCCTCACCCCTTTCAACTTTACCGCCATCAGCGGAAACCTTCCTACTTCCGTTGCCATGATGGGCAATACGGTTGTCTGGAAGCCTTCGAATACACAGATCTATGCAGCCAATATCCTGATGAAAGTCTTTATGGAAGCCGGTTTACCTGACGGAGTGATAAACCTCGTTTACGTTTCCGGACCCGATGCAGGCGATGTAATTTTTAACCATCCTGATTTTGCCGGCATTCATTACACAGGATCCACCGCTGTATTCCAGGACATCTGGAAAACCATCGGCAACAACATTGCGAAATACAAAACCTATCCGCGCATTGTCGGTGAAACGGGCGGTAAAGATTTTATCTTGGCCCATCCGTCCGCTGATGTACCGGCTCTTATTACAGCCCTGACACGCGGAGCCTTCGAATACCAGGGTCAAAAATGTTCTGCCGCTTCCCGTGCCTACATTCCAAAGAGTCTCTGGCCGGAGGTTAAAGACGGACTGGTGCGTGATTTAAAATCCATCAAAGTAGGTCCGACGGAAGATTTTTCAAACTTCGTGAATGCCGTCATTGATGAAAAGTCGTTTGATAAACTGGCGAAGTACATCGATGCAGCGAAACAAAGCAGCGATGTGGAAGTTATTGCCGGGGGAACCTATGACAAATCCAGTGGTTACTTTATTCAACCTACCGTGTTGCTGGCAAAAGATCCATACTATGTGACGATGTGCGAAGAGCTTTTCGGACCGGTACTGACTGTGTATGTGTACGACGATGCGAAGTTTGAAGAGACGCTGGACATCGTAGACAAGACCAGCATCTATGCGCTGACAGGATCCATTTTCTCACAGGACCGTTATGCCGTAGAACTGGCTACAAGAAAATTAGTAAATGCAGCCGGTAATTTTTATGTAAACGACAAATGCACAGGCGCCGTAGTGGGACAGCAGCCTTTTGGCGGCAGCCGCGGGTCTGGCACGAATGATAAAGCCGGTTCCATGATCAACCTGTTGCGCTGGGTTTCTCCTCGTACGATAAAGGAAACTTTGGTGCCTCCTACGGATTACCGTTATCCTTTTCTGAATGATGACACGACCGTTAATGGAAGTGAACTAAAATCATCCAACCCCAGGCTGGCATCAAGGGTAAGCCAATAAAAATTCTTCTTCCGTTTACGATTCGCACCTGGTTGCTATGAATTTCGGTGCGAGGGTTTATTCGTGCACTTATTTTCCAGGACTCAGATTTATGCAGGAGGCAGGTTGAAAGAAACTTCGACCTGAAATCATTCGTTGTTCACCCAATAATTCTGCCAACTCACCATTTTTCCATTCATGGAATGAAAATCGTGTCCCGCTATAGTTACATTTGATTTCACACTGGCTTAATCCGGCACGACAGTGTAAGATAAAAGCGGGTTAGTCCGCCGGTAAAATCGGATCAGGAAGAAAAAGATAGTATTGTCTTGCGTCTTTGCTAAAGGAAAAGGCGTCTTGTATAAAACCTCAAAAATCATGACCATGAAAAAACTACTCCTTTTTAGCTTCAGTATTTTTCTTGCTGTCCCTGCTTTTTCCACCCACCTGATGGGTGGACAGATCACTGCCCTCCCCGTAAGCGGCAGAACCTATGCGATAACTATGACGTTGTATCGCGATACCCTGGGGATCCAGATGTACAATCCGGATTTCATAAATTATGAATCACTGGTCACACTCAGTCCCTGGTCATTAAGCCATAACGTGCCTGCCATAGGTACATCTTTCATTAACGGAACGGAGGAGTATGTTTATGCGGACACCGTGACTTTCCCTATGGATGGTTCTTACACGATCTGGTTTTCCAATTGCTGTCGCAACAGCTCTATTGTTAATGGCCCGGCGGATGAGCCTTTTTATTTAAAGACAATCGTTGAAGTGGATTCATCAGGACCGAATACGACCCCTGAATTCCTGAATAAGCCTATCACGCTTGCAGGCATTAACAACCTGTGGACCTATAATCCTTTGCCGTACGATGCCGACGGCGACTCGCTGGCCTGGCACCTGGCCGTTCCGCTCCAGGATGAATTAACTTTGAATACCTATGTAGCGCCTTCGGCAGATCCTGCTCAGCCCTTTACGCTGGACTCGCTCACCGGCCAGATTACCTGGATACCTAACCTGCTTGGAAATTTCGTCGCATCCTTCCTGGTAGAAGAATTTCGTGCCGGTATTAAGTTTGGTGAGATCCGAAGGGATATGCAGATCATCGTTATTCCGGCCATCGGGTCACGCCCGGCCTTTGTCAGCACGGGATGGCCGGTCAATGCCAACGGAGATTACCAGTTTGAATTAACGGACAATAACATTCCATTTGTTCTTTCCCTGTCGGCCACCGATGCAGACATGAGTTATATTGATCTGACCGCTGTAGGTGAGCCTTTTTTGCTGGCTGCAAACCCGGCACATTTCACATCGCTGATGAATACCACAGGAAATGCATGGGCCTATTTTGACTGGACGCCGGTAACCAGCCAGGTACGCGTCAATCCGTATATTATTGTTGTGCGTTGCAATGAAACTAACGGTCCATGGGTGATGAGCCAGGACGTGACCATTTTGCTACATATGAATTATGCGACGGGCATCCGGGAGGAAAATCCGGTCCGTACAGGCGCTGTTTATCCGACCGTTGTCACAAACGAACTGAAGCTGCCTTTAACACTTGCGAAATCCTGTGAACTGCAATTGAATATTTACAATGCCCTGGGCCAACCAACCCCATACAATTATACCTATAAACTGCAGCCCGGCACCCAGCTCATTACACTGAATGATCTGAACCTGCCGGGTGGAATCTATTTTATCAGGATATCCGACGGAGCGAATTATTCAGTGCAGAAATTTATTTCCGGCAACTGACCTCAGATTCCAGGGATTAAAAGGATTGCCAGGATTACATACCAGGACTAACAGGGTTTTGATCACTCTGCTATTTATCCTTTAATGCCGGTCATTTGTTGTCTCAGCCGCGAATCCCGCTGGTTTTGTTAATTCCATTTTTCTTTTATACTATTGATTGTAATATGAATAGTAGAGTACTTTCCATTATCCTGTTATCCTTTTTTCTGTTGGATACATTTTCTATTTATGCTCAGGCGCCAAGTTTTGCCTGGGGCAAATCCATGGGAGGAATAAATAGGGATGCCGGCACATCCCTGGCTACGGATGCATCAGACAATATTTATGTTCTTGGAAGTTTTAACGGAACTACGGCTTTTGACTCGGCAGGTACAGGTACGTTGGTTTCAAACGGACAAAGCGATATTTTCATCACCAAATTAAGTGCGGGCGGCAATTTTATCTGGAATAAACAAATCGGAGGACCCTTAGGGGAATATAGTTCTACCATTTCGATTGATGCTGCAGATAATATTTATTATGCAGGCCAATTCAGTGATTCGGTTGATTTTGATCCATCTCCGACATCAGATTACTTTTTATCTGCACAAGGAAGTTATGATACTTTTATCTCGAAGTTAGATTCCGGAGGAAATTTTATTTGGGCAAAAGCAATACGTGGTGATGCATTAATTTCTGCATTGACAACGGATGTTTTAGGTAACGTATATACGATTGGTCAATTTTACGATACGCTGGATTGTGATCCGGGACCGGGAGTTTTTAATTTAATCGCACATGCTGCTCAAGATATTTTCATTTCAAAAATGGATACTTCCGGTAATTTTATTTGGGCAAAACATCTGGGCGGTTTAAGCGCTGAATTTGGACGCTCTATTACACTTGATCAATTTGGAAATATATATACGACAGGATCTTTTACCGGTATTGTTGACTTTGATCCTGATTTAACAAATTACTATTATTTGGGTACAACATCCGGGCAGCATTTTTTTATTTCAAAGTTGGATTCAACAGGGAATTTTATTTGGGCTAAAGCCATGGGACGGACGCCAGGCAGTGGTAATATTGGCTACTCAATTGCTGTTGATGGGCTGGGCAACTGTTATACCGTCGGCACTTTTTCCGATTCCGTGGATTTTGATCCGAACTCTGGAATATATTATCAATTTATTTTTAACGGAGGTCCTCATATATTTATTCACAAACTGGACAGTTCCGGAAATTTCATTTGGGCAAAATCACTAGGCAATTTGTCGTCAAGTGCAAAATGCAACTCCATAAAATTAAATGGAGCCGCAAACTTGTACATAACAGGCTTTTTCCAACAAACTATGGACTTTGATCCGGATACCGGCACTTATTTTTTAAATGCAATGCCCTTAGGCGATCCCAATATTTATGTCGCTAAATTTGATAGTTCCGGACATTTTGTTTGGGCAAAATCAATTGACGGTGCGGGATTGGATGAAGGCAATGCGGTGGCCCTTGACAATGCCGGAAATCCTATAATCGTTGGATACTTTTCAAGTCCAACCATTTCGTTTGACTCGGTCACACTATTTAATGCCGATACGAACGGCATACAGGTCGATATCTTTGTAGGAAAACTCGGCAATGTCATCACCGGGATTGAAAACCCGGAACGATTGCATGACTTTAGCCTCTTTCCGAATCCTGCTTCCGGTATGATTTCAATTGTCCTGCCATCCACTTTGCAAACTTGCAGCGTGACTATTTATGATGTAATGGGCCAATGTGTTTCAAGTAAATCCATAAAAATTCAGGATCAAACCTCTGAGTATCGTTTCGATATTTCTGATTTTTCGCAAGGAATTTATTTCCTTACTCTAAAATCAGATAGAATTTTAAAAACAAAAAAATTGATCGTTAGCCGCTGAGATTAGCATGTTCAGGTAGTGCTAGTAACTTGTAACGGTCGATGGTCTGCGGTCAATGGTCAATGGTCAATGGTCAGCCGTAGGCCACTACCCGCACTTCGAATGCCCGCAGCTCTTACATTTTAAACACCCTTCTTCATAAATCAATCCATCGGGATCCCCGCAATTGGAGCATTTGCGATCGGCGGCAAAGGTGCCATCGGGAATAAATTTTTTCAGCGCGCGCTCCACTCCTGCCTTCCAGCTGTTGATGCTGTCTGAACTAAAGTGCATATTCTCAACCAGGTTGACCACATGCTGCAGTGGCATGCCATGGCGAAGGACTCCGGAAATGAGTTTGGCGTAATTCCAGAATTCCTTGTTGAAGGACCTGGAAAGCCCTTCAATGGTCACCTTGTAGCCATCCTTATCTTTATACTGGAAGTCGTATCGTTTCTTTCCGTCCTCGCCAGTATTTTTTAGCACCCATCCCTGCTCAACCCAGGGCGGAATGAACATCGTGTCTTCAGCCTTTCCTGTAAACACTTCATAAGGCCTGCTATTCAGAATGCCTACGACGGCAATCCACTTTTCATTGTGGTTCATAAACCGGACAACGGAAGCTTCCAGCGCTTTGGGCCTTCGTGGAGGTTTGGTTTCTGTCACCGCCGCTTCCTTCTTTTCCTGTTTAGCATCGGCTGCGACCAGGACTCCACTGCGCGAACCGTCGCGGTACACAGTAATCCCTTTCAACCCCTGCCGCCAGGCTTCAAGATAAATGGTGGACACCTGCTCCACACTTACATTGGCTGGCAGGTTAATGGTCGATGAAATGGAATGCGTGGTATATTTCTGTACAACGGACTGCAACTTTACCCTTTTTTCCCAGTCTATTTCCGGCGCCGTAGCGCCCTGGAATGGACTCTTCGATTCATCGGAATTGCCGGTGATTTCCATCCAATGTTTCAATCCCGGGTGATACACCGTAAATTCCTGCCAGGCATCTCCCAGCTTATCGGTAAAATCAACCCTGGCGTCTTTGTCATGCGGATTTACTTTCCTGCGGCGTTTATACGACAGCATATAGACCGGTTCAATACCCGATGATGTGCGAGTAAGCAGGCTTAATGTTCCTGTAGGTGCCACTGTACTCAATGAAATATTCCTTCTGCCGAATTTCAGCATGCGGTTATGAACTTTGGGAAATTCCTTCTTCATCATTTGGGAAAATCCGGACTTGCTTTCAATCGCAGGATCAAAGACTTCAAATTTTCCACGCTCTAGGGCCAGGTCCACGCTGCTTTCAAATTCTGCTTCGCACTTGGTACGCATGATCTTCTCTGTTTCAGCAATGGCTTCTTCCGAATCAAATTTGTATCCCAGTGCGGCCAGGGCGTCAGCCAGGGCTGTAAATCCCAATCCTGTCCGTCTTCCCTGCCTGCCGGCTTTAGAAAGCAGTTTCCAGGTATTGAGTTCGACCGACTTGATGAATTCCGGTTCCGGGTCGTTTTCTACCTTAGCCAGGATCCTGTCGATGGCTTCCAGTTCAAGATCCACGAGGTCGTCCATTAGGCGTTGGGATTCATAGGTTACCTTGAAGAATTTTTTAAAATCAAACCGGGCCGAAGAGGTAAAAGGATCTTCAACAAATGATAACAGGTTCAACGCAATCAGCCGGCAGGAGTCACCTCCCTGCATGGCGATTTCGGAGCAGGGGTTCGTGGACACATTTTTAAACCCGGGATAAATGGAAGACGTAGAATAACGATGCTGCCTGTCCCAGAAAATTATGCCGGGCTCCGCTGTGCGATGGGCGCAACGGACAATGGAATCCCACAGCGGCCGGGCTTTAACCGTTTTTCTGTATTGAGGTTTTTTGGAATCGACAGGAAAGCGCAAGGTAAAATCGCTGTTGGTTTCCACCGCATGCATAAATTCATCGGATATGCGGACAGAAATATTCGCGCCGGTTACCTTGGCAAGGTCCTGTTTCACTGTTATAAACTGTTCAATGTCGGGATGGGCAATATCCATCGTAATCATCAGGGCTCCACGGCGGCCGTTCTGTGCAACTTCTCTCGTGGTATTTGAAAATCGTTCCATAAAAGAAACGGCACCGCTTGTCGTCCGTGCTGCATTCGTTACGCGCATGCCGGCCGGACGAATTGTGGAGATGTCTATGCCTACCCCGCAACGGCGCTTAAACAGTTGCGCCATCTGCTGATCGGTATAGAAAATACCGCCGTAGGAATCATAAATTTCAGGAAGCACGATGCAATTGGACAGGGATGCGAGCACCTGTTTATTTCCAAGCGATGCCATCACACTGCCCTGGGGAACGACATATTTAAAACCATCGAATAATTCAAGGATAGCGGATTCATCCAGAAAGGAACGTTCCCGGCCATAATTTGACAACTCCTTACGCTTCTTCGCTGGCATTGCTTTCTGATCGTATTTCCTCTCGATACGGGCAAACTCCCGGGCCATCCTGCGATGCATGTCGGCAGGCGTACGTTCGAAGAATTTACCGTCGCCGTCCTTCCTGGCATACTTATTCATCCAGGTCGTAGCTGCCAGATCATCGCCGTTAAAATAAGCAATGCATGCTTCCAGCACAGCATTATACTCATAGCGCAGATCGGGCATACTATCCCCGGTAGTCCCGGAAACACCTTCCTTTACAGCTCCTGTTTTTTTCTTTTCCACCGTATACATACTGCTGTTTTTTTTTAATGAATACGAATAATTAAAATAAATCCGAATGCAAGGTATTGGATTGAAAAGTTCCTGCTTATCCGGTATCATGCATTTTTTAACATCCCGCCTTCGATGATATTTATCATATTCTAAAAAGAAAAACCGCGGAACGGAATTGTTTTCAGACCTTCTTCCTCACTAAAGTTACGAAAAAGTAACATATGACAGAAGTTATAAACTGGTGAAAAAAGAAGCCTGGCTTAATACTTCGTAAAACTGAAACAGTATTCTGTAAAACTCTGAAGAATGAACTGTTTTCTATTCGAGCCTCTTCTTGTCATGCTGGAAGCATCTTGTTTCGGCCTATCCGGAAGTCATTTTTACAAGTCAACAAGATTCTTCCAGAATGACAAAATGTTCATAGGATATTGGGCCAGTTTTCACACATTGATGAAAACCAAGTCAAAAATCCGATCAGTGGGAACCCGGCGTCTGTAAAGTATCTGCAGGTGCGGCAGGTGCGGTCGGCTCTTCCTTCTTTTTCGCCAACCTCCAGCGGATCAGGAGTTCTTTCAATGAATCAAATTCTTCCCGGTATGATACGCCCAATCCCTGTGTATACGGAGAGTTGTATTCAATGGAATAATTTTCATTGGAGTGATTGTAGGCCTTCACGCGGAACCGCCCGTCGTTGCTGACCTTGTATTCGGCATTGAAATCACCCAGCGGGTTGGAAGCTGTTTGTGTCGCCGTACTATTATAAAGCCCGAACGTACCGTCCACGGTGAGTCGGTCATTCATAAACGATTTGGAGATCATCAACTGCACCTGCTCGCTGCTGTAGGCATCCCGGGCACGGTAATTTACGCCGAGACTAAAATCCGTACTAAGCCTCGATAGCCAGTTATTGAACTGGTTGGACAATAACTCGGAAGCATTGGCTCCCAGGGAAGCGTCGAAAGCCGTCGCTGCCTGGTTCGATGTTCCCTGTGGAATAAACTGGTTCAGCACCAGCAGGCCGAAGAACTGCTTGCTTACTTCCGCCTCCGAATTCAACACGCTGGAAATCTGCGACTGCGTGGCTCCATCGACGCCGGGAACATCTATGGAATAACGGATCGTGGGGTTCATCAGCTTATTCGTGAGGTTGAGCTTGCAATCCACGGCCAGCCGCTTCTTGAAGGTTGAATCGTTGATCAGGCTGTAGAGTGTTGACGTATAGACCCTATAAGTCGCATCCATGTTGATATCGGCATCATACGGATCGCCCGTCCAGGATATGTATCCGCCTTTTTCAATCTGGAATCTTTTGTTGATGACATTGCGGAGCGTAAAAAGATAGGACCCTTTGTCGATCACATAATTGCCATACATCTTGAACGTGCCGTCGTCGGTAACAACGAGGCGGATATCGCCGTTGCCGTTACCGCTGATCACGTCACCGATTTTTTCATCAAAGATTAATTGAAGTTCGGCATCCGGCGTCACATTGAATGACATTTCAAGGTTTACGCCGGAAGGATTCGTCCAGGGCAAATTTTCGTTATCCTTCGCGGAGTCGCCGGATGTTTTCAGGAACGTGATAAATCCGCTCTGGCTGATTTCCGAACCGCCTCCCAGTGGAATCGCAATCAGGGTACCTTTTCTGGATGACAGCGTAATATTGATATTCATATTTTCTATCATCCCTTTGAACGTAGCAAAGCCGCTGGCCACTGCCTTGCCGTAATAGAGTGAGTTCTGAATGGCCGTCGTGTTCAGGCATTCAAACTCTTTCGCCCGGAGGCCCACATCAAATACAAAGCGTTTGAAGTAATCGTGATGAATGGTACCGTTCACAACCGCTTCTTTTCCGTACAGGTCATGCAGGATGAAATTATCCAGGACGAAACGGTTTTCCTCGACTTTCACATCGTTGGTGAAACTGTATCGCGTCCCGAGGTAATTGACCAGGCAGCTGGCCTTCACCAGGTGAACGTCTCCTTTAAAGACCGGTTGTGAAAGACTGCCCGTCAGGCGTACTTCGGCCGAAGCCTTTCCCCTCAGGTCAGAAACCACATCGCTGACATATTTGGACAGGGTATTCAGGTAGATGCCATTCAGCTTAATGTCAAAATCCAAATTGTCTTCCTTTTTCGCCGTCAGGTAATCACCGTCTATTGACAAAACCACCGTTGCCCCTCTTTGTATGGTCGCACGCATGGAAAGCACTTTATTCTCATCGTCGAATGCGGAACGGATAATGGCTGTGCCCAGCGTATCCTTGTTCAGCAGCAGGGAATCCAGGGTGAGGTCGGACTGGAACATCGTGGTCTGGTGGCTTCCCTTCCGCATACTCACGGAACCGTTGGCAATGCCTGCCAGTTCAATACTGCTGGAATCGAGGAAGGGTTTGAGATTCAGCAAACGGAAATTCGTCAGCTGAACGGCCATCTTATCGCTGTCATTCTTCGAAATCCTTCCGTCAAAAGAAATTTTCTCTCCCGACTTCATAAAATCGAACTGGTGAATGGCAATGGCGGAAGAATCAAATTCAACCCGGTTCCCCGGGTTCAGGGACCAGACGTCATGGTTTAACATGAGGTGCGTGGAATCAAAAGCCAGCGTAAAGTTACGTGCGGTTTGAAAGGCCAGTGCTCCCCGGAAATACCCGCTGTGGTTGTATACGGCTGAGTCGGCCAGGCGGAGCGCGAAAGAAATTTTATTGTCTGCAGCTACAGCATTCAGCGAAGGCTGTTCCACAAAACCTGTCTCTGAATAATACAGGCGCGAGGCTGCCAGGTTCACGGATACCCGGTTGGATTCCGTACTGCCCGTAAACGAGGCATTCCGGAAATGGAAATTGGTGAAACGCACGTCCTGGGACTGGGCACGGAAATGAAAACTGTTTTGGATCGAATTAAAATGGCCGTTCAGCGTCGTATTCGCATCAAAATCCCAGCCCGGCAATACGAGGTTGGTAAGCAGGCTGGCATTTTTCAGCCGGATATTAAAATCAAAGTCCTGCCTGGCCACCACCGGTTTCTTCAGGGGTAACAAAGCAGGAAGATAGATGGGGAGAACCTGGCTGAATGCACTCCCCAATGTAGCGAACTCAAAGTGTCCGTGAAAATCAGCATCCAGCACATCGGAGCGGAAGGTCACGTCGCGCGAACCTGAGCTTTCAATATCGGAATACAAATCCAGGTTGTTCATGTGAAACAGGGTTTTCTCCTCCCTGTAATTCAACTGCTGTATATGAATTGCTCCTACCAAATTATCGATTTTATCGCCGGTCAGTTCAATGTCGGTCCGTGCCGACAGGTTCACATCCTTCTGCACAGAAAACAGGTTCAGCTTATCGAGCTGCATGGACTTCAAATCGGCAACGAAATTGAACACGGGCAGCTTGCCCTGGAAATTCACATCACCCTGGAAGTCCAGGTCAATGTTTGGTTCGTGAATGGCCAACATGCCATTGAAAAGTTTTTTGGACATATTCGCACTCACCTCGATATTCCTGTAGTCGTAATTACGGTAAACCATGGAGCCAATGGTGCCTTGCAGCTTGGCCGTCAGGTTGTCGAGTGCCAAACCGCTTCCATTGATATCGGCGCTTAACGTAACTTCACCCAAACCGGGGATGGACCAGTAACTGCCTACATTAAAATTCGTCGTGGCCAGGTGCCCGCTGTAAACCCCTTCGTTTTTTCCGGACTTGAATTTCAGGTTGATGTCGGAAGTAATGTAACCGATATCCGTTTTCATATTGCCGTACGCAACAAAGTCCTTGAAGAAGCCTGTAAACCGCCCTTTGAAACTGACCGTGCCGAGTTTGGCTATGTTGTCGGGAAGTACAATGCGGTTACCGGGTTCCGCTCCCGGAAGCCTTACGGCTTCAATATCTTTTTTATTTGTACGCAACTCCTTCGCGTCAAATTCCATGTACGTCTCATTGATATCGGGTAAACCGTTCATGGCCACGTTGCCCTGGAAAAAAGATTTCTCGCCAAACCGGATATCTACGTCTTTGCCTTTAAAGTTGCTGACGGTGCCTTTGAATTTTCCTGTCAGGTGCAAATCCAGCTTCATCGTTTTAACATCGGAGGCAAAATAAGCGATATCGGAAAACGACACTTTCGAATCACGAAAATCGGATTTGAATCGGATGCAGGTTAAAAAATCATTGAAGCAGGTAAAATCCCGGTAACCGAAGGTGAGGTCTGTATGAATGTCCGTAGTGGGTGTACGAATGGTCAGTTTATTCAAACGCATCTCATCCGGAGCTACTTTCGCCTCCACACTCAGCTCATCAAGCCGGAAGCCGCTGTGATCTGCTAAACGGAGCTTGTCAATAGTTACAAAGACAGCGTCGCCTTCAAACCTGATTTTATTAAACGTGCCATGGATGGACCGAACGTCCAGGTGACTGAAATCAACCATGCCGATGTACGCTGTGTCGTCGTGGATGTCATGCCTGAAATGCACATTTGCCAGTTCCAGGCTTCCCCGTGACGGATCAAACTGTACCTTCCACGGGGCTGTCGTGGTATCCTTTGCCGTCGTATCGCCGGCGAAATAATCCAGGATAAATTGAAGGTTGTCATGGCTTTCACCTTTGTATTGGGACAAGTTAAACGTCGCATCTTTCAACGTGACTTTCCGGATAGAAAGAAACTTGTCTTTGACTTTCAGGTCCTGGATCTTCACGCGCAAAGCGCCGGCGTAAAGGAGCGTATCGTGATGCAGATCTTCGACATAAAGACCGAACAAATCCACGCTGGTTCCAAAGTGAACCATCAGGCGGTCGATATGTACCTTCGTTTTTAGTTCTTTCGAGAGATAGGCTGTCGCTTTTTTCGCCAGCCAGGTCTGCCCTTGCGGCGTTTGTAAAACGTTCATTGCCAGCCAGAGCAATACCAAGCATGCCCCGACGAACCACAATAGTATGCGACCGGCTTTTTTAATAACTTTGATGATTCAGAAACGCATTATTATTATACAATTTTCATACCGTGACCGATAAACCTGTATTTATCCTCGGCATTGAGTCTTCCTGTGACGAAACTTCAGCTGCCGTTTTAAAGGATACACAGTTGTTGTCCAATATTGTAGCCACCCAGGACACTATCCATCGCTTCTACGGAGGAGTCGTTCCGGAGTTAGCCAGCAGGGCCCATCAGCAGAAGATTATTCCTGTTGTTGCCGAAGCCCTGAATAGGGCAAATATAACCAAAAACGACCTTCATGCCGTAGCTTTTACCCGCGGGCCCGGACTTATGGGAGCCTTGCTTGTGGGGGTGTCTTTCGCCAAGTCTTTTGCCCAGGCGCTGGAATTGCCGCTGATTGAAGTAAATCATATGCAGGGGCACATCCTGGCACATTTTATTACACAAGAAAGAGCAGCAGGAGGCAGCGGCAGTAGGCAGTCCCAATCGAGCAACCAAAAGCCGAATTCCAAAGGTGGCAATCCCCAGCCCGATCATCAAGGACCAAGGTTTCCGTTTTTATGCCTGACGGTTTCAGGCGGGCATACGCAAATTGTTCTGGTGAAAGATCACCTGGACATGGAAATTCTTGGTGAGACAAAAGACGATGCGGCCGGTGAAGCTTTTGACAAGGCGGCAAAAATCATGGGCCTGCCCTATCCCGGCGGCATCCTGATTGACAGGCTTTCGAAAGAAGGCAAGGTGGTTTTTAAATTTCCTCATCCGCAAAGTCCCGGCTATCACTTTAGTTTCAGCGGGTTGAAGACAGCCTTTTTGAATTTCATAAATGAAAATACGGCGAAAGACCCGGGGTTCATCGAAAAGAACAAAGCCGATATCTGTGCTTCCTACCAAAAAACCATCGTCGACATTCTCATGCATAAACTTGTACAGGCAAGCCGCGATACGGGTGTGAAAGAAATTGCCATTTCAGGCGGCGTGAGCGCCAACTCCGGTTTGCGGAATGAACTTTTAGATACAGGTAAGAAAAACGGATGGAATACCTATATCGCTCCCCTTTCACTTTGCACGGACAATGCAGCCATGATTGCCATTGCGGGGTATTATAAATATCTGAAAAAAGATTTCGCCGACCAGCACATTACGCCTTTGGCGAGAATGCCGTTTTAAGCATGACAGAACAAACGGGAAAATTCCTGGTTATTGCCGGTATTGTGATCGCTTTTGCCGGGCTCATCCTCTGGCTTGCACCTGGCATGCTGAAATGGTTTGGGCATTTGCCCGGAGATTTTAAAATCGACAAACCGGGGTTCCGCTTTTATGCGCCGATTGGCAGCATGATTCTCTTGAGTCTTCTTGCCAGCTTACTACTATGGATCTTTCGTAAGATGAATTCTTAATTATTTTCCTGCCAGATTACGCAACTCACCTGATCACCCTGTCACCTAATTACCCGATCAACGGTTTAAAAACATTACCCAAAGAATCGTCAATGCCGGACCCAGCAATCCAAAAATAATCCCGGTAAGCAAGAAGTCCTTTTGTTTAAGGAAACCGGAATCATAGATAATTGCATTCGACGGGCTTGAAGCCAGCAGTAATAATGCAGAAGATGAAGAAAGGGAAATTATTAATGCGACTTCCATTTTTAAGGTTGGAAGGATGGCCATGCAAATCGGCACCATCAGGGTTGTCGTTGTCGAATTGGTCATTACGTTCGCCAGGATCATGGCCAGGAAACCAAAAATAACAAGCAACAGGTAGCTGTTCAAATGAAGATTGCTGAGCATTTCTCCGTAGTGCTTTAACAACCCCGTATGATCCAAAGCAATTCCCAGCGACAACCCGCCGGCAACCAACAGGAGCGTATCCCAACCGAGGCCCTGAATATCCCTGGCTGTCAGTACACCGGTCACCGTTAGGATAACCAATGGAACGGCACAAACGGCGGGAGCCTTTATGCCATGCCAGGAACCGGTTACCCACAACCCGACGGTAACAGCGATGACGCCAATTACGATATTGCGCTGAAGCTTACTTTCCTTCGCAACCTCTTTTTCAAGGTTGTCAAGAAAAGCTGTCGATACCGGCGTGGTGTCTTTTATATAAACTTTAATCAAGGCATAGCAACAAACCGCTGTGATAACCAGGGCCAGCGGTACGCCATACTTCATCCATTCCAGGAACTCGATGGTAATACCCGCTTTTTGCAACGACCCTGTGGCGATTGCATTGGCCGGAGTGCCGATGATTGTTGCCATTCCGCCGGCCGACGAAGCCAGTACAATTCCCAGCAGCAACGCTTTGGCAAGGCCTGACTTTTTATCCAGCGTATTCAGTAAAGGCGTTAAAGCAGCCATTACCATCGTGGTAGCGGCTGTATTCGAAAGCAACTGGGAAGCAACCAGGGTAGCCGCCATGAGCCCTGCCAATAAACGCCTGGGATTGGTGCCCGCCACGTTAATCGTAAACCGGAAAAATGCTTCGTCCAGCTTTGTTTTCGCCATGGCCTTCGCAAGGAAAAATCCGCCCAGTAAAAGCCAGATAATGCTGTCGGAAAAAGTATGTACATAATGAGATACGTCTTCGGGCGCTGAATTGAAATGGCTGTTGCCCAGTGCGAAAAACAGGAAAGAAATAATAAACAGGCTGACGGCAAAAGCCGGTATGGCCTCGGTAGCCCACAAACCGATGGCAAAAAACAGCAGGAAGATGACGTAAACCTGGGAATCACTGAATCCCGGTTCTTTCAGCAGCCAGGTAAGCCCGAGGGCGCCGGCCAGCGAGAAAATAAATAATAAAACAGGTTTTCGTTTATCCCCGCTATGATGCATACTTATCTCCTGTATCGTGTTGGGTCGGTTCTATATAAGAATGTAAAAAAATGTTGAGGTTGCGTCATCCGGTTTCACCTTTTCAGTAACGGCAAATTCACTTCCTTTGAAACAACTTCCGCCAGCTTCTCCCCTTCTTTTGTAAAACCCCAGACAAATAGCGCCTTTAACGGATGGTCCTCCCGGATCTTTTGAATGGCTTCCACGCACAGCTTTTTCGCGATACCCTTATGCCTGTATTCTTCCAGGACCAGCGCTGAACACAAGTATAACACATCCATATTACTTCCGGGTTCCGTTTCATCGAGCAACTGCGTTTCTGAAATTTGGCGGGCAAGAAACCGGTTCATGATTTCTGTCGTTGTAGGAATAACCAGCACCCAGGCAACTGGCCCCTCCCCGTTGTCCAACTCACCCAAGGTTGCTGGATGCAATTCAAATAGCCGTGCCAGCACATCATCGCTCACATCCAGTTGATTCGGATCCAGGCGAACGGCAAAAACCTCATCGGCCAAACGGATCAGGCGTTCATAATTGCTATGAGGCATATATTCTTCGAAAAATTCTCTCCTAAGGTAATGAAAAACGGTCAACGGTCGACGGTCTACAGGCGGCAGCCGCAAAATCCGTAGTCAATTTTTTGGAAGATAGAAGATAGAAGATAGAAGATAGAAGATAGATAGTTTAGAATAAGTTGGGAGTAGCTTTCAGCTACTCCGGAATCTCTCTACGGTTCCATATCTTCTCATTCTCAAACTTTGTCCTTCGAAACTCTAGGAAGAAGGATTCTAAAATTAGCCAATTATCAAATTCTCAAATTTACCCCCATTGTTGCAGAATTTCTACAAATTCTGTTTCTGCCTTTCCAGGTTGTGGGAATTTTACACATAAGACCAATCTGTTCCAGGTTTAGTTTTTCGGTATGCTTTTCGCATCTGAATGGCCGAAACACTTTTTAAATTCATATTTCCATGAAAAAGAAAATGACGATTCCTACAGTCTTGCTGGCACTGGCAAGCGTAGGACTTACTTTATCCTGTAACAACCCTTCCGACGAAAGCGTGAAGGACGCTCGAGAAGATGTCCAGGAAGAACGCCAGGACGTGAAAGAAGCCGTAAAAGATGCCAACGAAGAATTGGCTGAGTTCAGGCGCGATGCGGAAAAAAAGATGCAGGACAATGACAACAAAATAGCGGAACTCAAAAACAAGATGGCAGGGGCCGATGCAAAAGCCCGCGACAATTACAATGAAAAAATCGCCAAGCTCGAAGCGAAGAACAATGAGCTGAAGCAAAAACTGCAAAACTACAAGCATGATAGCGATTCCGGCTGGCAGGAATTCAAACGTGAATTCAACCATGACATGGATGAACTGGGCCGTGCTTTCGAAGACCTCGGACATGATAATGTAAAATGACCCGGGAATAAATCCCGCAGGTCTATTTTTTCTTTTAAAACTCTGAAGCCATGAAAGTTTCCGGTAATGGGGATATTACGTCCGGTCAAAATCAATCACCCTGGAGTGATACCGTCTCCCCCCTTTTTTTTGATACGCTGAAAGAAAATACGCAAGCTGCCACCGTCATCATTGGCGGTGGCATTGCGGGATTGTCCGTAGCCTATATGCTGGCTTGTGAAAACGAGGATGTGGTTGTGGTGGAAGACGGCGCCATCGGCAGCGGAGAAACGGGACGAACGACGGCACACCTGGTCACCGCTCTCGATAACCGCTATTACCGGTTTCAGCTAAAATATGGCGAGGACCTCACCCGTCAGATTGCAAACAGCCATGCCCGCGCCATCGATGAAATTGAAAAAATCGTCCGTAACGAAAACATCGATTGTGATTTCCGGCGAACGGAAGGCTACTTGTTCCTTCACCCGAACGATGATCCTAAAGCTCTCGATGCTGAATTGGAAGCTGCGCGCAATGCCGGATTGAATGTGGAAAAAGTAGTCAGCATGCCCGGCATTGGCGACAACAGTCCGGCACTTCGTTTTCCTGCGCAAGCTACCTTCCATCCACTGAAATACCTGGACGGCTTATGCAAGGCCATTCAGAGAAAAGGCGGCAGGATCTATACCGGAACGCATGTGAAGGATATCGATGATACGGGCATTACGACATCGGAAGGGTACCGGATCACCGCGAAACACATGGTGGTTGCCACCAATTCCCCGGTGAATATCAAATACGCGATTCACCTCAAGCAGTATCCTTACCGTACCTATGCGATCGGCGCCCTGGTTGCGAAAGGCGTGGTGCCTCCTTTATTGTGGTGGGATACCGGAGATCCGGAAGAAAATTCCTCCATTCCTCCCTACCATTATGTGCGCACCCAGCCTTACGATGCACAGCATGACTTGCTGCTATGTGGCGGCGAGGATCATCCAACCGGGCTCCCCGGTTCCCCCGAAGAAAATCGTTACGAGCGACTGGAATCGTGGGCGCGAAGCCGCTTTCCGGTGCAACAAATAAAGTACCGTTGGTCGGGGCAGGTGTTAGAGCCTATGGACGGACTGGCGTTTATCGGGCGCAACCCATCGGCCAAATCCCTTTACACCATCACGGGCGACTCGGGCAACGGCATGACGCATGGCACCATTGCAGGCATCCTGGTTACCGATCTCATCCGGGGCAGGGAAAATGAATGGGAAAAAATTTACAGCCCTTCGCGCTTTCATTTGCTGAAAACCGGCGGGACCTTTTTCCGTGAACTGGCAAGCATGCTCATTAATTACTATAAAAACAAACCGCGCGAAACGTCATCCGTTACGCTGGCGTCTATACAACCCGGCTCGGGCGCCATCCTGGAAATGGACGGGCATAAATACGGCGCTTATGTCGACGAATCGAAAATGATTCATCTCGTAGATGCCGAATGCACCCACCTGGGATGCATCATCCATTGGAACAACGATGAAAAGACCTGGGATTGTCCCTGTCACGGCAGCCGTTTTTCCTACGATGGCAAAGTGATGAATGGACCCGCCAACATGGACCTGCCTTATTTCGAGGAAGGCGCGAAAGAAACAATCGCCGTACACCAAAATAATTTATCAAAGAAATCATGATACTGACCCGCTTCTTAATGAATTCATTTCGGAAACATAAAGGGCTTGCATTGATGGCCCTTCTCTATTATTTCTACTCGCTTGGAAAAAAAATGCTGTGGGAAAATAACCGGCATGCGACACAGCGGCGACCGTCATCCCGAAAGCAATAGCTAAACTAATAGCCCAATCCAATGTGGAAGGATGCACCGTTCTATGTGAAGTCGGCCATCGCCATGGTATTACTCACCCTGCTGATTTACGGGGCTATCATGGCGAGGCAATTCCTGATTCCCTTTACCATTGCCGTTTTCTTTACTTTCCTGTTGCTGCCCTTGTCGCATGCGCTTGAATCGATCCGCATTCCGCGGGCCCTGGCCATTATCCTCAGTCTCCTGGCGGCTGCCGCCGTATTCGGCGGACTGATCTACTTTTTCTTTATGCAGGTGGAGAACTTTGTGGACGAATGGCCTGAATTGAAAAAGCAGCTGGATGCGAAATGGGCAACCATCCAGCAATTCATCAACAGGGAGTTTAGCATTACGCGGCGACAGCAAAGGATCTGGATTAATGAGAAAATGGAGGAAACCATTCACGACGGGGATGTGTACGCCCTGGGATTCTTCAGCGCCACGGGAACATTCTTCGCGGGCTTGCTGGTGATTCCCATTTACGTCTTCTTTTTCACGTATTACCGGGAAAAATTCAAAGCCTTTATCCGCCTGCTGTTCAAAGCGTATGATCCGGAAAAAATCCTGGAAGTAATCCGGCAGATTTCAACTGTATCACAGAAGTACATGAAGGGCCTGCTCATGGATGTGCTGATCCTTTCCGTGCTTAACTCCACAGGCTTCCTGATACTGGGATTGGAACATGCCATCCTGTTCGGTGTGCTGGCATCCATACTGAATATTATTCCTTATGTAGGCGTCATGATCGGCAGCATCCTGCCCGTACTCATGGCATTGGTTACCGAAGACAGCTTAGGAGTGGCCATGGGAGTGGCCTTTGTAGCGTGGTTTGTGCAGCTGCTTGACAACAACTTCATCACGCCCTATGTAGTAGGATCCAGCGTCAGCATCAATCCCCTGGCCGCTTTCCTTGCGCTCATTACCAGCGCACTCATCTGGGGCGTGCCGGGTATGGTGCTTTGCATTCCGCTGACGGGAATGTTCAAAGTAGTATGCGATCACATCGAGCCGCTCAAACCTCTCGGGTTTATGATCGGCGAAGAAACGAGGTTCCAGGCACGAAAAGCCCGGACTGATCAACTTTGGAGCAAACTGAAGAAACCCAAAAAGCCGGTGAACGGCTAAAACTAATTTTTCCATGAGCAAACGGGAATCACATGTGCTGGAAAAGCTCTCGTCTTACGCGACGCGAAAAGTGGGGAGCACGGGAGGGTTTGTCTTTGCTATCTCACTCGTGTCAGCATGGTTATTGACCGGCCCCCTGTTCCACTTCTCCGATACCTGGCAGTTGGTCATCAATACAGGCACGACAATCGTTACTTTCCTGATGGTGTTTCTCATCCAACGCAGTCAGAATAAGGAATCCCTGGCTATGCAGATCAAGCTCAACGAGCTGATTGCCTCCAGCGGCCATGCCAGCAACAGGCTTATTGATATCGAAGATCTGACGGAGGAAGAACTGGTCACGCTGGAAAAGTACTTTGCCGAACTCGTCAAACGCAGCCGTGCACAAAGCAGCATGCAGGAATCGCATTCCATCGAGGAAGCGGAAAGCCAACATGAAAGGAAATCTCAATCCTTCGTCGCCGGCAAACGGGAGGGATCACATTCCTGAGGATATGAAAAGAAACAAATGGTTAACGGGATTGGGAATTGTCGCCGGCATCGTTGTGCTTGTGAAAGTGCTCACTGTCATGCTCCTTGAAATTCGCCTGCCACAAATCCTGGAACAATCCTGCAGGAAGAACGGATGGATTTTGGAAAATGGCACCGTCCACGCTTATTTTCTTTCCACCGGTTTCGAAATCCGCGACCTTTCCATCCACCATGAACCTGGAAAGAAACGTTTCAACCTATCTATTTCCTGTCTTTGCTTTGACGGCATCCATCCCTTCAGCCTCTGGTTAAAAGATAACCTCATCATCCGGAAAGTCACACTGGAAAGCGGGCGCCTGGAGACTTCCCTGTCCGTGCAAACAGCATCCAAACCATTTCTTATGCCCATACCGGTAAAGATCGGCAGCATGGATTTGCAAAACTTTGGCGGGCAGATTTCAGATTCAACAGGCAAAATGATGGGAATCGACCGTGCATCGGCGCATTTTGAAAACCTGGACTTTAAAAGGGATGAGAATATCGCCAGGCAGGTGATGGATAAGATGACTGCTCATGCCGACTATGTAAAGGTTGTTACCTCCGACAGCCTATACACACTTGCCATAGACGGATTGGATTATTCCGCTTCCGGTCAGAAACTTTCAGCAACTAAATTCCGCGTGATTCCCAGTTACGAAGACTATGCATTTACCAGGCGTAATCGTTACCAGGTAGATTGCATCGACGCTGCATTTCATGGAATCACATTAGAAAAGTTTCCGGTCGGACATTGCCTGGCTTCGGGAAGTATCCTGGCCGGGCTCGTACGCATTGATTCCATGAAGCTGGATGTGTTCAGGGACAGGCGAAAAAAGGATCCACGCACGCCCATGCAAATGCCGCAGCAAGCCTTATATAAACTGCCGTTACAAATAACGGTCGATACCGTGGAATTGGGAGGAGGCAGTATTACCTACTCTGAACACATCCGTGAAACAGACCGGCTGTCAACCGTTCAGTTTACGGAAGTTACCGCACGTTGCACCGGCATTACAAACGACACGAATACCAGTCACCACTGGCTACACCTGGTAACGGAAGCCCGGGTTTTAGGCCGTGCCCCTATTCACTGTGATGTGATTGGGAAATTGTTTGATCCCAATTACAGCCTCCAGTTCAGGGGCAACATGGGTGGCATAAATGGAAAAGCTTTTAACGGCATTCTCGAAAACAGCGCCCCGGTAAAAATCAAGTCAGGCGTACTAGACAGGCTCGATTTCGCATTCAGGTTAAATGCCTTTCAATCCGCAGGAACAATGAAAATGCTGTATCACGATCTCGAATTCGCTGCCAATCCTGATTTTACTACCAACACTATCGTATGGGCTTTCGCATTCATTAGTTTCCTGGGCCTGAAGAAAACGCTGGAAGCGAATCCCCTCGACGACGACGATCCCATCCGCATAGGAGAAATTGGCATTCCCCGCGATATTGAGAAATCCATTTTCAATTATTCGCTTCAAACGCTTCTTTCAGGAAGTCAATCCACGCTTAATAAAAAAAACAGAAAAGCTTCAAAAGATAATTGACTATTGACCACTGACGATTGACCATTGACCAGCGGCCATGGACCCTAGCCGACAGACGATCATGCATGATAGCGCATAACAAGATCACTATTCATAAAATCTCGCTTCAATGAAACTATTAATTTATTTATCTGCCCCTATCCTTCTCCTGCTTTTTGCCTGCGGCGATAATGAGATGGAAGAAAAAGGAAAACAGGCCTACGTTCATAAAGAATCAACTTCTCCGGTATCATCCGGGCCCGTTACGCTTACACTGGAAGAATTCGAAGGGATGAAACTTTTTATGAGGCATTGCAACAAATGCCACCCCGGCGGTGAAAAAGGCAAAGGTCCGGCCCTCAACGACAAAAACCTGCCCAACTTCCTCGTCCACTGGCAGGTAAGACTCGGTGGCGGTGACATGCCCAAATTTACAAAGGAGCAAATCTCAACAGATCACCTGCACCAGATCACAGCATTTGTGAAGCGCATGCAGAAGATGACGGCGGAGACGGATTAGCAGCTCGATGCCGGATGCTGGATGCTGGACGCTAGACTCTAGACTATGTGATTTTGAATGATGGGCGTAGCTTTCAGTGTTGGGCGTAGCTTTCAGCTACGTCCATTTCGCAAATCGAAAAAAAGTGTACCTTTTCCTTCCTATTTAATCCTCAAATCCTCCTTCATGTTCCAGGTCCCCGAAAACATTCACAACATTACAGGCGCCATTCAACTTGCGCTGGGTCCGGTTTTTTTGCTGACAGGAATTGCCGGCATGCTGAATGTCATATCCGGGCGATTATCGCGAATCATTGACAGGGCGAGAACACTGACAGGAAACCAGTTTGACATCATTTCTTCGGGCACTGAACCTGAAGACATTATGATGCAATTGCAGAAGCTTGAAAGGAGGCGTCGTTATACCAGCATTGCCATCACATCCTGTACCATTGCTGCCTTGCTCGTATGTACGGTCATTGCCACCTTATTCTTTGAAGTGCTTTTTGGTGTATTGCTTACCTGGTTTATTGCCGTGCTGTTTATGGCTGCTACCTTATCGCTTGTAGTCGGACTAGCCTTCTTTCTTCGCGAAGTGCATTTGGCTTCACAGAGCATACGGATATTTATTCACAGTAAGGAACGGAAGTGAGGCTGGATCGTTTCACCCCGGCCCCCTGAAGGGAGGTTCGCCTCACCCCCGGCCCTGCAAGAAGGTTCGCCTCACCCCCGGCCCCTCTCCAGTATCAACTTTATCTACATAGCTGGATTTTCGTCTGGAGAGGGGGGTTAATGATTTGACTGTTTATTTTTAGCAAATAGAATTATGAATAAATTGGATATTCAGACTTTTCACACGGAAGATACATCTATTCGCCAGGAAGAGAATCTGGCTTTGGAACCCCTTATTCAATATGCAAGAGCGTTGCGAAGGAATCAAACAAAAGCTGAAAAATTTATGTGGAAACTTCTTCGCGACAGGAGATTTCATGGATTCAAATTCCGGCGGCAACATCCTGTATCGGACCTTTACATTCTCGATTTTTATTGTGAAGCGAAAAAGCTGGCCATCGAACTGGATGGAGTACATCATAATGAAAAATTGCAGAAAGAATATGACGAAGAAAGAACATATGTGCTAAAGCTCTTGGGAATACGCCTGATACGATTTGAAAATGAAAAATTATTCAGTGAAACGGAAGACGTCATACTTAAAATTTTTTCTGAACTTAATTCCTGATCTCACCCGGGGTGTTTGCCTCACCCCCGGCCCTGCAAGAAGGTTCGCCTCACCCCCGCCCCCTCTCCAGTATCAACTTTATCTACATAGCTGGATTTTCGTCTGGAGAGGGGAGCTAATTTATTATTGAAATCATGCACTCGTTCCTTGCTCCCTTCTCCCGGCAAAATATTTGAATAAGTGAAGTGAAATAATCGATGAAAGCCCGTTCTTTGGCTCCCTTCTCCCGGCAAAACATTTTGAATAAGTGTATTGACTTAATCCGGGAGAAGGGCTGGGGATGAGGGCAACCTCCCACCGGAGTTTTTTAATCCTGCCATCCTTCATGCTATAAGTTTTTGTAGTTTTGGATAAGCATGCCCTACCACATAACATGAATTACAAACTAGTACTTCTTCTCCTTATTTCCATTTTTAGTTCCCGCACCATCTTGTCCCATCCCATCGAATGGGCTAAAAATATGGGCGGCTCCGCCGATGATGCCGTATCAGCCATGGCCCTGGATGCTTCCGGCAATGTGGTTACGTCAGGATATTTTACGGGAACGGCAGACTTTGATCCGGATTCCATTTCGGATTACACCCTTGTTGCTGCCGGTAATACGGATATGTTTGTTTCTAAAATCGATGCGGCCGGCCATTTCCTTTGGGCCAAAGCTCTCGGCGGAACGAGCGACGAAATTGCAAAGGCCTTAGTGCTCGACGATTCAGGGAATGTATATGTGACGGGCTGGTTCAATGGCACCGTTGATTTTGACCCGGGACCTTCCGTCTACAACCTGACCTGCCTGGGATCGCATGAGTTTGTAGTCAAACTGGATGTATCCGGCAACCTGGTTTGGGCTAAAGCATTCGTTGGTACAGGCGGCTCCGCAGCCAGCACCAGTATAACACTCGATGATTCAGGAAACGTATATACGACAGGCTATTTTACCGGAACGGTAGATTTCAACCCGGACACGGGAACCTATAACCTGACATGCGCCGGCAACCAGAATATTTTCCTCTCCAAGCTCAGTAACTCCGGGAATTTTCTTTGGGCGAAATCATTTACCGGCAGTGGTTACAACTACAGCCAAGCAATCGCGCTGGACCGCACTTCCGGCGCCATCTACCTCACCGGATCTTTCCAGGGTTCGATGGACTTTAACCCCCATCCTACCTCCGGCTATTTTCTTTCTGCTGCCGGCTTCGACGACTTGTTTCTGTTAAAGCTGGATTCTTCGGCCAGCTTTGTCTGGGCCAAAAGAACAGGCGTCGCATCGCATAATGCCTTTGGAAGATCGCTTGCTGTTGACGATTCCGGTTATATTTATACCACGGGATATTTTAACGGAACCATCGATTTTGATCCCAACGCTGGAGTCGTTAACCTGGGTTCCATCAGCGAGGAAATTTTCATTTCAAAAATGAGCGGCGCCGGAAATTTAATCTGGGCCAAACAGATGGGCGGATCCGGCAGCGACTGGGGACTTGCGATCTGCCTGGATACAGCAGCGAATGTCTATACGACTGGCCGGTTCATCGGCACTGCTGACTTTGCTCCCGGTGCAGGCCAATATCTCCTGTCCACGCCCGGAACAGCCTGGGATGCTTTTATTTCAAAACTGGATTCAGCAGGCAATTTTCTTTGGGCTAAATCCGCCGGAGGAAACAACTCGGATGACGGCCAGGCCATAGCCGTCGGTTCCGGCAGCCAGGTATGCCTGGCCGGAAATTTCAGGAGCCCAGGCATGGATACGGACTCCATCCTCCTGGCGAATCATGATACAATAAACAATACCCGGGATGTCTTTATATTAAAAACCGGCTGTATCCAATCTTCTGTCCTGTATCCCGTTGCCTGCATAAGTTATACATCCCCGAGCGGAAAATATACATGGAATACATCCGGCACCTATTTTGATGATTTCATTTCTTCCACAGGCTGTGACAGTATCATCCGGATAGATCTTACCATTATCCAGAATTATACGTTTACGACGCCTGTTACCGCCTGTGACAGTTTTACTTCACCCAGCGGAAACCATACCTGGACTGTTTCGGGCAGCTATGCGGACACGATTTTCACGCCGGGATGGTGTGATACCATTTACCTCATACCACTCACCATTAACCAGGCAGATACCGCCGTTACGCAGGCCGGCAATGTGTTGACGGCTGTATCCGCCGGAGGCCCCTATCAGTGGATCGATTGCAACACAGGATTTCCTGTACCCGGGGCCACGCAACAGAATTTTACACCAACAGCTAACGGCAACTATGCCGTAATCGTTCAGGAGAACGGATGTACGGATACTTCTGCTTGCTATTCGATTACTTCCGTGGGATTGAACGAACTGAACACTGCAGGCATATCCATTTCTCCGAATCCGGTAAACACAGTGTTTTACATCGAACATGAAATACCCTTGTCGAAAATTGAATTGCAAAATATCACGGGGCAGAAAATTATTGAATGGATATGCTCCCCTGTATCTACCCTGGAAAAGCTGGATATATCCCTGTTCCCTCCGGGGATGTATTTTCTTTCCGTAACGGACACCAGGGGAAGAAGCGCTTTTAAAATCCTAAAACAATAGCCGGACTTAATTTCACTGATTTTGGGCTTTGTACTTTCCTGATTTAAACTATCTTTGCCGTCCGTTAAAATAGATATTTGTGCTTTTTTAGCGGATTTTTGGTCCCTTAGCATAACTGAATAGTGCATCTGACTACGGATCAGAAGGTTGGGGGTTTGAATCCCTCAGGGACCACCATCATCAAAAATGCCTCGAATTTGAAATAAATTCGGGGCTTTTTTATGCCTTCAAATCCACCTATTTTGTTTTAAATCCACCTATTTAGTACTTTAGTTCTTTAATTGAGGTCAAATGGCTTTAAATTCAAAGAATTCGCGCTCTGGAAAATCAGTTTTGCCGCAGGATGCCACCCTTCCCAAGGTGAACTTCCAACCGAAGGAAACTTCGAATAATATGATATTGTTTATGGCGTACGTCACGACCGGTAAATACAAGATCATACAATCAACGGAAATGACTGGGGGTATAGAATATGATGACGGATTCGGCAATCCAACTGGAGATTACAAACCTGTCTACTCTAAGGTCAGCAAAAAGAAATGGCAGCGTGTGGTAGTATCCACTTCGCTTTCGGTTCCGAAGGCATTCTATAATGCTGAGAGCGATAAATGTCTGAGGCCATACTCGCATATCGATAAACAAAAGGAAGAGTTTATAACCTACGTGAATCAGCTCTATACTGCTATGGTTGCCAGCGGGATCGTGATTACCAAAGATCTTTTGCAGGATAAAATCAAGCAGTATATCGTCAGCCAATTAAAACGGATCAGGAAGCAGAAAAAGAGCAAGAACATTTTAGGTACGGAGCGGCTGACCGTCAAAATCCCTGGCTATTTTGGAAATAAATACAATGGAATTCCGACTATCCTTCAGGATTATGTCCAACATAAAATTACCACCTTTTCCAATCAGTCCTATTATATCAGTAAGAAGGGGAAAGGGACAATTGCATCCTATAACCGCTTCTTATCCCTCGTTAAGCGATATGATAAGCATATAAAAGTTGAAAATCCGGAGGCCGCTGGTCTTGACCTGATAAGTCTGACCAAGAATGATTGCATTGCGTTCCTGCAATTCTTTATAGATCATGGCAAAAATCCGGAGTCGCTTCGCAAAGGAGAATCGCCTGACTATTCATACAATTACCTGGGCGAAATGAAGAAGGAGATGAAGAACTTTATTTATCAGGCCAAAAATGACGACATGCCTGTTAAGATCAAAATTGAGGGGGATCCATTTTGGGAAGTTGAAAAGGAAAAGGATAACGATCCGTACCTGCATTTCACCGAAATGGAAACAATACGTAAGTTAAAGTTTGACGAAGATCAAATCGCAAAGAATTATGATAAAGTCAGGGACGCTTTTATCATTGGCTGTAACTGCGCCATGTCTCATGCCGATCTGAAGAATTTAAAACACCTCTTTTACCATCCGAAGGACGGCTGGTATTTTGAATATGTTCGGATCAAAAGAAATAAAGGAAAGGAATTGGCGATCAAGATCAAGATACCTGTATATGAAAAATATGTTGTTGAATTGTATAAAAAGAAATACAAGGAAGAGTTTGATTTCAACATCTCGTCCTCGACATTTAATGAACACCTGGAACAAATCTGCCTGCTCGCACGTCTTTATCGGCCGGTGGTGAACTCAAAAAAGGATCCCAAAACCGGCGAGACGAAAGCTCTTCCCTCAAAACTCTGGGAAAAAGTATCAAGCAAGACAATGCGGAAAACTTTCGCTTCGAATATGGTCAGGGAGTATAATAAGCCGCTCTCTTTAATAAAGCAGTGGACAGGGCATTCATCTGAGGAACAATTACTGAACTACATTCAACTCTC
>Ga0315912_10000636_pt1 | contig 57590 bp, 55 predicted proteins | sample VfabasoilMG_FD_204469 | JGI IMG/M metagenome (GOLD analysis project Ga0315912, IMG submission 204469) | Garden soil microbial communities collected in Santa Monica, California, United States - V. faba soil | ecosystem: Environmental > Terrestrial > Soil > Garden | place: USA: California...
GACGCGAGCATGTCCTGGCGAGCCGAGCTCGCGGATCCGCGGCAGGGTGCCCGGGCCAGGGACGGCCCGGGCAGGCCAGGTCGAACGGACTCGACTCTGGCCGGCCCTGCCGCGGGTCCGCGAGCGAGGGAACCCAGCGCGCAGCGCTGGGCGAAGTCAGCACGTGCTCGCGTCGAGTCCCACCACCGAACGCTGCCGCACCGCGACGGGTCGCGCGGACCCGACTGTTATCCTCGGCCCATGGGTGAAGTGTCCCTCACGTCGATCGCGCTGCTGCTGGGCATCACCGTGCTCGCGGTGGCGGTGCTGCGCCGGGCCAAGGTGCCGACCGTCATCGCCTACCTCGCCGCCGGGCTGGTGCTCGGCCCGCAGGTGCTGGGCTGGCTCGGCAGCGACGGGCAATCGAGCCCGGTCGCCGAGCTCGGCGTGGTCCTGCTGCTGTTCGCGCTCGGCCTCGAGTTCTCGCTGCCGCGGCTGGTCTCGATGTGGCGCGAGCTCTTGGTGGTCGGTGGCGCCCAGGTCGCGATCACGCTCGGCGTGATGCCGCTGCTCGCGGCGCCGCTCGGGATCCGGACCGAGACCGCGATCGTGCTCGGCGCGGTGTTCGCGATGTCGTCGACCGCGATCGTGATCAAGCAGCTGTCGGAGCAGACCGAGCTCAACCTCGCCCACGGCCGGCTCGCGCTCGGCGTGCTGCTGTTCCAGGACCTCGCGGTGGTGCCGCTGCTGATCCTGATCCCGATGCTCGCCGCCGGCGCCGAGGGCTCGCTGGCGTTCGGCATCGGCCGCGCGCTGGTCGAGGGCGCGATCGCGGTCGCGCTGGTGCTGCTCGCCGGGCGCTGGCTGCTGCGCCCGCTGTTCCACGAGATCGCGCGCTCGGGCTCGACCGAGCTGTTCACGCTGACCGTGCTGCTGGTGGTGGTCGGGTGCGCCGCGATGACCCACGCGCTGGGTCTGTCGGCCGCGCTCGGCGCGTTCCTCGGCGGCATGATGCTGGCCGAGACCGAGTACCGGCACCAGGTCGAGGCCGACGTGCGACCGTTCCGCGACGTGCTGCTGGGCGCGTTCTTCATCGCCATCGGCACGCTGCTGGTGCCGCAGGTGGTGCTCGACCACTGGGACTGGGTGCTCGGCGCGCTGCTGTTCGTGATCCCGTTCAAGATCGCGCTGATCACGGTGCTGTCGCGCCGCTTCACCGCCGGCTGGAACGGCGCGCTGCGGACCGGCCTGGTGCTGGCCCAGGGCGGCGAGTTCGGCTTCGCCCTGATCGCGCTGGCGCTGACCCAGGGCGTGATCCGGGTCGAGGTCGGCCAGGTGGTGCTGGCCGCGATCATCCTGTCGATGGCCATCGCACCGTTCCTGATCCGCTACAACGAGCGCATCGCGGCGCGCTTCGCGCGCTCGACCGAGGAGGCCGAGCGCGAGACGCTGGCCCACGAGGTGGCGCAGATGCCCGGCCACCACTCGGGCCACGTCGTGATCGTCGGCTACGGCCGGGTCGGCCAGAACGTCGCCCGCTTCCTCGAGAAGGAGTCGTTCGACTACGTCGCGCTCGACCTCGACCCGGTGCGGATCCGCACCGCCCGCGCCGCCGGCGAGCCGGTCTACTACGGCGACGGCACCAACCCCGACACGCTGCGCGCCGCCGGCATCGAGCGGGCGCGGGTGCTGCTGATCACCTACTGGCAGGTCGGCGTCGCGCTCAAGGTGCTGCACCAGGTGCGAGCGCTCAACCCGCTGATCCCGGTGCTGGTGCGGACCAAGGACGACTCGCGGCTCGACGAGCTGATGCTGGCCGGTGCGACCGAGGTCATCCCCGAGACGCTCGAGGCCAGCCTGATGGTGGCCTCGCACCTGCTGGTGCTGCTGACCGTGCCGATGCCGCGGGTGGTGCGCCACATCAACGAGGTCCGCGCCGGTCGCTACGGCTTGCTGCGCAGCGTGTTCCGCGGCCGCGACGCGCGCGCCATCGACCAGAGCCACGCCTTCCGCGAGCAGCTCGAGTCGGTCGAGCTGATCAAGAACGCGCGGGCGGTCGGCAAGCGGATCGACGAGCTCGCGCTCGACGAGCTCGGCATCACGATCACCGCGCTGCGCCGCGACGGCATCGTCGGCCGCAGCCCGAGCCCCGACCTGGTGCTCCGCGGCGGCGACGTGCTGGTGCTCTACGGCAAGCCCGAGGACCTCGAGCGCGCCGACGAGATCCTGCTCGGCGGCTGATCCACCCTCCTGACCACGACGCGAGGCGATGACGATGGTCACCTTCGGTTCCCCGCTCACCAAGACCGCGACCAAGCTGCTGCTGCTCGGCTCGGGCGAGCTCGGCAAGGAGGTCGCGATCGAGGCCCAGCGTTTCGGCATCGAGGTGATCGCGGTCGACCGCTACGCCGGGGCGCCGGCGATGCAGGTCGCCCATCGCAGCCACGTGATCTCGATGCTCGATCCGCTCGCGCTGCGGGCGCTGATCGAGCGCGAGGACCCCGACCTGATCGTGCCCGAGATCGAGGCGATCGCGACCACCGAGCTCATCGCGCTCGAGGCCGAAGGCTGGCGGGTGATCCCGACCGCGCGCGCCACGCGGTTGACCATGGACCGCGAGGGAATCCGCCGGCTCGCCGCCGAGACGCTCGGCCTGCCGACCTCGCCCTACCGCTTCGCCTCCGACCTCGCCGCGTTCCGCGCCGCGGTCGCCACTATCGGCACGCCCTGCGTGGTCAAGCCGGTGATGTCGTCGTCGGGCAAGGGCCAGAGCGTGGTCCGCACGCCGGCCGACGTCGACGTCGCCTGGTCGCATGCCCAGGCCGGCGGTCGCGCGGGCGGCGGCACCGTGATCGTCGAGGGCTTCATCGACTTCGAGTACGAGATCACGCTGCTCACCGTGCGCCATCGCGACGGCACCTCGTTCTGCGAGCCGATCGGCCATCTGCAGATCGACGGCGACTATCGCGAGTCGTGGCAGCCGCAACCGATGCGAGCCAAGGCGCTGGCACGGGCGCAGGAGATCGCCGCGGCGGTGACCGCCGAGCTCGGCGGCGCCGGCATCTTCGGCGTCGAACTGTTCGTCAAGGGTGACGAGGTCTGGTTCAGCGAGGTCTCGCCGCGTCCGCATGACACCGGGCTGGTGACCCTGATCTCGCAGGAGCTCTCGGAGTTCGCGCTCCATGCCCGCGCCATCCTCGGCCTGCCGATCCCGGTCATCCGCCAGCTCGGGCCTTCGGCCTCGGCGGTGATCCTGCCCGAGGGCGACTCCAACTCGGTCGCCTACGCCAACGTCGACGGCGCGCTCGTCGAGCCCGACACGATGCTGAGGTTGTTCGGCAAGCCCGAGGTCCGCGGCCATCGGCGGATGGGCGTGGCGCTGGCGCGCGACGCCGACGTCGAGGCCGCCCGCGCCAAGGCGCGCCGCGCCGCGGCCGCGGTCAAGGTCCTGATGTGAACGGCTGCGCGACGCCGAGCGTCGCGCGTTCCGAGGGAATTGCTAGCGCAGCGAGATGAGCGCCAACGCGACCAGGAAGGTCGCGAACGCGGCGCCGCGCATCAGCGTGTAGCGATAGCTCATGGCCCGTGCCTCCTGCCGTGGAGGGGGTGACGTCCTTGTCCGCATGTCCCTGCCTTACCAACCCTCTCGTCCCTTTAGATGCACCGATCGCGCGTTCCGTTGCGCTGAGATCCCTCTCCGCGGCCTCCTCGGCGGCCCATCCGGGGCCGACCGTACGTGCCTGCTTCAGCGGCCGATGACGGCCTCGATGTCGCCGACGTCCACGCTCAGGCGGACCTTCGGCCCGCCCTTGCCGTCGAGCCGCAGCGTCTCGCCCGGCCCGTAACCGCCGTCGGTCCGGATCCGGCGGCCGGCCAGCGTCAGGTCGACGCCACCGACGTCGGCTTCGAGCGAGATCTCGCCCGAACCCGGCTCGCCGCTCTTGAGCTCGATGTCGCCGACGTCGACCTTGCCCTCGACCGCGCCACCGGGGACGTCGATCCGCAGATCGCCGACGTCGACCGAGGCCTCGACCCCGCCCGCCACGCCGCTGATGCTCATGCTGCCGACGTCGAGCTCGAGGTCGACGGCGAAGCGCTTCGGCACCGTCACCGTCCAGCGCTGGTCGAAATCGTCCTCGTCGAGGCTGCTCGGCAACACCAGCACGAGCTCGGCGCGCTCGCCGCTGCCGCGCTTCTCGACCGTGACCTTCTCGAGGTCGGCGCGGACCTCGTCGCGGCGACGCTTGCGGCCGAACAGGCCGTGGTGGTTCGGATCGGCCTCGAGCGCGACCCGCCAGACGATCGCGTCGTCGGCGCCGACCTCGAGCTTGACCTCGCCGACGCCGGCCTCGAGCGCGAGGCGCTTGACCTCGCCGGCCGCGGCCTTGCCCTCGATCACGCGGTCGTCGCTGTCGGCGGCGGCGCAGGCAGCGCCCGCGACGAAGAGGGCCAAGGCGACGCCCTTCAACGCGTTCACTTGACCACCACCTTGAGCTTGGAGATCACGCGGTCGACGCCTTCGACGCCCTTGGTGAGCTGGATGGCGCGGTCGAAGCGCTCGGTGCCCTCGACCTCGCCGCGCAGCGTCACCGTGCCGTCGGAGACGTTGACCTTGAAGTCGCTGCTCTTGAGCAGCGGGTCGGCGCGCAGCTGGTCGCGGACCTTGACCGCGAGGTCGGAGTCGGCGCGCGAGCCGCCGTCCCAGTGGGCCTCGGTGCCGGCCTCGATGCCGTCGTCGCTGATCACCACCACGCAACCGGCCAAGCCGACCGCCATGGCGAACGCCAGCAGCGATTCCTTGAACCTCGGATCCCTGAGCTTGTTGATCATCGTTCGACCCTCACCGACACTTCGCCGACGTTGACCCGGGCGTCGACGTCGTCGTCGCCGGTGCCATCGGACTTGACCCCGCCGCCGACGACCATGAAGCCGGCCGACTCGATGCGCTTGCCGTCGACCCTGAGGTCGACCGATCCGACGTTGGCCTCGAGCACCGCGCGGCCCATCGACTTGGTGCGCGAGAGGATCGAGAGGTCGCCGACGTTGAGCCGGGCCCGGACGTCGCCCTGCGGCACATCGACCCGGAGGTCGCCGACGTTGAGCTCGGCGTCGACGCCGCCGCCCATCCCGGTGACCCGGACCTCGCCGACGTTGCCGTCGACCTCGACCGCGAAGCGGGTCGGCACCTTGACCTCCCAGTGCTCCTCGACGTCGTCGAAGTCGACGCCGCGCGGCAGCTCGAGGCTGAGCTCCCAGGCGTCGCCGGCCGCAGCGGCACGGAGCTTGGCGCCCGCGACCGCCGCCTGCGCTTCCTTGCGCGAGCTGAACCAGGCGTTGTCGTCGTCCGGCACGAGCCGCAGGGTCCAGCTGATGCGATCGCCGTCGGCGGCGGTGATCTCGACCGAGCCGACATGCGCCTCGAGGCGCAGCGACTTCAGACCCTTGGCGTCGGTGGAGCCGGTGAGCTCGCGCTCGCCTGCTAGGGCCGCGGCCGAGAGACCGACCGCGGCGAGGAGGATCGATGCCTTCGCGAAACCGGACATGGTGTGCACCTCAGTAGGCCGCGTCGTCGCGCAGACGACGGAGGCGGATGGCGATCGCGACCAGGCCAGCGGCGATGGCGAGGCCGATCCACAGGCGTGGCTCGAGCAGGAACGCACCCGAGAAGTCCATCCCGCTCGCGACCCGGATCGTGCCGTGCGAGCCGCGCAGGCCGAAGCCCTCGAAATGCTCGCCGAACATCTTCGGGAACAGCGCCTCGAAGTGCCCGAACACGGTGCTGAGGAAGTACTCGGTCTCGAACGCCATCTCCTCGAGGATCGCCACGCCGGCGATCGGCAGCGTCGCCCACAGGAACGGTGCGCGCGGGGCCCAGGCCGAGGCCAGCAGCAGCCAACCGAGGAACGGCGCCACGATCAGCATCGAGCCAGCGACCACGCCGAGGATCTGCACCACCGCCAGCACCCAGGCCAGCGGGTTGAGACCGATCCACCAGTGGTCGAAGCCGACCGCCAGGCCGACACCGGCGCCGAGCGCGCCCCACACCACGAACGCGGAGGCGAGCACGCCGACCGCGGCGAGCGGCGCGGCGATCGCGACGGTGGCGAGCTTGGACAGCACGGTCTGCACGTCGGTGACCGGCATCGAGCGCCAGAACAGGATCGAGCGGTCGCGACGGTCGGCGTAGAGCGAGTCGAGCAGGTAGAAGAACGCCACGAACATCATGATCGAGCCGATCGCGAGGCCGATGCTCGAGAACGCCATCGCTGCGACGTGGGTCTGGTCCATGAAGGTCGCCAGCCTGGCGTCCTCGGCGATCCGCGCGTTCATCCGCACGATCTCGTCGGGCTCGACGTTGACGAACAGCTCGAACGCGACCCGCATCAACAGCAGGGTCAGCAGCGCCGACATCACCGCCGGCACCATCCAGAAGCCGCGGTGCTCCCACATCTCGCGGCGCACCAGCGCGGTCATGGTCTTCAGCTGGGTGTTCATGCGGTGACTCCCTTCATCTTGGCCACGAACAGGTCGGCGACGCTCGGCGTGTGGAGCTCGCCGAGCTCGCGCAGGCGGTCGCGCCCGATCCCTTCGAACAGGAACAGCTTCTTGCCGAACACGTCGCGCTCGTGGAGCGGCTTGAGCGCGCGCGCCTCGTCGGCGCGGGCCGGCGTGGTCAGCACCTCGGCGTAGCGGCTGGCGACGTCCTCCATCGAGGCGTCGAGCACGATGCGGCCGTGGTTGATGAACATCAGGTGGGTGAGGATCCGTTCGATCTCCTCGACCTGGTGCGTGGTGACGATGATGGTCCGGCTGCCGTCGAAGTAGTCGGACAGCAGGGTCTCGTAGAACGCCTTGCGGTAGAGGATGTCGAGGCCGAGCGTCGGCTCGTCGAGCACCAGCAGCTTGGCGTCGATCGCCATCACCAGCGCCAGGTGGAGCTGGGTGACCATGCCCTTGGACAGCTCGCCGACCTTGGAGCCGCGGCGGATCTCGGTCTTGGCGAGGAAAGCCTCGGCCTTGGCGTGGTCGAAGCGCGGGTGCACGTCGCCGACGAAGCGCACCGCCTGCTCGACCTTGAGCCAGCGCGGCAGCACCGCGACGTCGGCGATGAAGCAGACGTCCTGCATCACCGCGTGGCGGGCCAGGCGCGGGTCGTTGCCGAGCACCGAGAGCTCGCCGTCGAAGCCGGTCAGGCCGAGGATGGCCTTGAGAGCGGTGGTCTTGCCGGCGCCGTTCGGCCCGATCAGACCGACGATCTGCCCGGCCTGGACCTCGAACGAGACGCCGTCGAGCGCGGCCTTGTCGCCGTAGCGCTTGGTGAGGCCAGTGGCCTTGATCAGAGTGCTCATCGGCCCTTACCTCCGTCCTTCTTGCCATCCTTGCTGCGCGCCTGCGCGAGCAGCTCCTCGGCCGACAGGCCCAGGCGTTCGATCGTCGCGGCCACCTTGGGCCACTCTTCCTTGAGGAACTTGCTGCGTTCGTCGCTCATGAGACTCCCCGTCGCTCCTTCCTTCACGAACATGCCGAGCCCGCGGCGCTTCTCCACCAGGCCCTCGTCGACCAGCTCCTGGTAACCCTTCAGCACCGTGAGCGGGTTGAGCTGGTACTCGGCGGCGACGTTGCGCACGGAGGGCAAGGAATCGCCCTCCTTCAACGAGCCGTCGAGGATCCGCGCCACCACCCGGTCACGCAGCTGCCGGTAGATCGGCTGGTCGTCGTTCCATTTGAAATCCATCGGGTTCTCCCAGCGCCGCGGCGCGTCTATTCGTCTTAGAGCGTCGGCTGGACGAGTGCGGCCGGGATGGCCAGGGCGAAGCCGCGCGGCGCGAGCGCCGCACTGGCCGCGATCTTCGACAGCAGGTCGACCCGGCCACCACTGAGCGCCGCCAGCATCTCGGCCGGATGGGCCGCTGCCGCGCGCGCCAGATCCGCGGTCAGCTCGACCTTGAGCGTGGCCTGGACCTCGGCGCTGAGCGTCGCGGCATGGACCGCCGACGGGCGCTGGGGGACGAACTGCTCGGCGTGGGCCGTGCGCGCGTAGAGCGCGGCGGCGGCGATCACGACCGAGAGGACCGCGGTGCGGGCGACCCCGAAGCGAAGGGTGTTGGTGTTCATGTCGTCATCTCCTGTCGTGTTCCCGGGCCTTCCAGGGCCCTGGGGCACCACCCGTGGTGGTGTTGTAGTGGACTATAACACTAAATCGAAACATTGCAAGCCCCCCGGACGCACTTTGTGTACGAACCGTAAATTCTTGGGCTTAGGTGAAAAGGCCGACAGAACCCCCGGTCCGGATGCCCCAGATTGGGTATCCATCGTCGAGGGGGTTCGGGTGGCCAGACCGCTGGAGAAGGTCCTGTACGTCGAGGACGAGGCCGACATCCGTGCGGTCGCGGAGATCGCGCTCGTCAGCCTGGGCGGCCTCCAGGTCCAGACCTGTTCCAACGGCCTCGAGGCCGCGGGCGCGGTGAAGCGATTCGCCCCCGACCTGGTCCTGCTCGACGTGATGATGCCGGGCATGGACGGCGTGGCGACCCTGGCTGCGCTGCGCGCCGACCCGGCCTTGCCGCCCGTGCCGGTGGCGTTCATGACCGCGCGCACCCTGCCCGACGAGGTCGATCAGTACATGCGCCTCGGCGCGATCGGCGTCATCGGCAAGCCCTTCGACCCGCTCAAGCTCGCCGGCGAGGTGCGCGCGCTGTGGCAGAAGCACCAGGAGCAGTCGTGAACAGCCTGCCCGACGACCGCATCTCGGCCCAGCTGCGGGCGCTCCAGCTCGACTACGTCGCGCGCCTGCCGGCCCGGACCGCCGAGATCGCCGCCCGCTTCGACGCGCTGCTCGACAAATGGAACTCGGACGAGGCCACCGAGCTCCGCCGTCTGGTCCACAACCTGGCCGGCTCCGGCGCCTCGTACGGCTTCCCTGCCCTCTCGACCGAGGCCCGCCTGGTCGAACGGGCGCTCGACGAGACCCTCGGCGCGGCGCCCAGCGCCGACCGGCTCGAGGCGGTCCGGAACGCGCTCCGGCGCCTGGTCGCGGCAGCGGTGGCGGTCCGGCTCGACTGAGGCTCCGCGCCTGCGGCCGCGGGGGGAGGCGCTAGAATCTCCGCCCCCTCCACCCGCCCGCCCTCCCCGAGGAGCTCCGCATGGCTAAGGTCAAGAAGGCCAAGTCCAAGAAGCCCGTCCGCGTCACCATCACCGGTGCCGCCGGCCAGATCGGCTACCAGCTGTGCTTCCGCATCGCCTCCGGGCAGATGCTGGGCAAGGACCAGCCGGTGATCCTCCAGCTGCTCGAGGTCACCCCGGCGCTGCCCGGCCTGCAGGGCGTGGTCATGGAACTGCGCGATTGCGCGTTCCCGACGCTCGCCGACGTCATCGCCACCGACCAGCTCGACGTCGCGTTCAAGAAGACCGATTACGCGTTGCTGGTCGGCGCCCGGCCGCGCGGCCCCGGCATGGAGCGCAAGGATCTGTTGATGGCCAACGCCCAGATCTTCTCGGCCCAGGGCAAGGCGCTCGATGCCCACGCCAGCAAGGACTGCAAGGTGCTGGTGGTCGGCAACCCGGCCAACACCAACGCCTACATCGCGATGACCAACGCGCCGCGCCTCAAGAAGAGCAACTTCACCGCGATGACGCGCCTCGACCACAACCGCGCGATCGCCCAGCTCGCCGAGAAGACCGGCAAGCCGGTGACCGCGATCAACCGCATGACGATCTGGGGCAACCACTCCTCGACCCAGTACCCCGACATCGGCGAGTGCAGCGTGGCCGGCAAGGCGGCGACCAAGCTGGTCGACCAGGCCTGGACGGTGGACGCCTTCATCCCGACCGTGCAGCAGCGCGGCGCCGCGATCATCAAGGCCCGCGGCCTCTCCAGCGCCGCCTCGGCGGCCTCGGCCGCGATCGACCACATGCGCGATTGGGCGCTCGGCACGGCCAAGGGCGACTGGGTCTCGATGGCGGTGCCGTCGGGCGGCGAGTACGGCATCAAGAAGGGCGTCATCTATTCCTTCCCGGTCACCTGCGCCAAGGGCAAGTGGAAGATCGTGAAGGGCCTCGACGTCTCCGACTTCTCGCGCGAGCGCATGAACGCGACCGAGCGCGAGCTGTGGGAGGAGCGCGAGGGCGTCAAGGACCTGCTTGGACCGAACCTCTGACCGAGCAGCGCCGCGACGGCTTCCGCGAGCGCGGGCTGCAGGTCACGCGGCTCGAGACCTTCGTCGACGCCGCGTTCGCGTTCGCCGTCACCCTGCTGGTGATCTCGACCAGCGACCAGCGGCCGGAGAGCTACACCGAGCTCACCGGCGCGCTGCACCGGGTGCCGACCTTCCTCGCCTGCTTCGCGTTGATCGGCACCTACTGGGCGGCGCACGAGCGCTTCAGCCGACGCTTCGGGCTCGAGGACCGCGCCACCACCGTGCTCAGCATGGCGCTGGTCGCCGGCGTGCTGGTGTGGGTCTACCCGCTGCGGATGGTCGTGTCGTCGGGGCTCTGGTTCATGAGCGGCGGCTGGGTCCCGACCGAGCTCGGCGTCGGCACCGCCGGTGAGCTGCAGAGCGCGTTCCGGATCTTCGCCGCCGGCTTCATCGGCCTCAACACCGTGATGGTCCTGCTCAACCTGCGCGCCCTGCGGCGCGCCGACGTGCTCGACCTCGATGCGCGCGAGCGCCTCGAGACCCGCTCCGAGATCGCGCGCCACGGGATCAGCATGGGCGTGGCGGTGGTCTCGATCGTGCTCAGCTTCCTGGTCATCGATGCGCAGGCCCCCTGGATGCTCGGCCTGCCCGGCTTCGCCTATGGCCTGCTCGGCGTCGCCTACCCGCTCCACTACCGCCGCTTGCACCGTCAGCGCGCCGCACTCGCGGCACGCCCTGGAGTCACGCCATGACCATCGTCTACGCCATCCTCTGGCTGTTCGGGTTCCTGGCGCTCGGCGGCATGCTCGCCTACCGACGCTCGTCGCTGGCGACTTCGACCATCGCGCTGCTGATCGCGTTGGTGGTCTACACCGAGTGGAGCGACGCCAGCGATGCCTGGAAGCTGCTGTGCTGGTTCGCTTTCGCGGCGGTCGCGGTCGTGCTCAACGTCCCGGCGCTGCGCCGGAGCTGGCTCTCCAAGCCGATGCTCGAGACCTACCGCCGCATCAGCCCGGAGATGTCCGACACCGAGCGCGAGGCGCTCGAGGCCGGCACCGTGTGGTGGGACGGCGACCTGTTCACCGGCCGGCCCGACTTCACCAAGCTGCTCGCCTACCCCAAGCCCAAGCTGTCGGAGACCGAGCAGCAGTTCATCGACGGGCCCTGCGAGGAGCTGTGCCGGATGCTGGACGAGTGGGAGATCACCCACGTCCACACCGACCTGCCGCCGCCGGTGTGGGCGTTCCTCAAGCAGCACCGCTTCTTCGCGATGATCATCGAGAAGAAGTACGGCGGCCTGCAGTTCTCGGCGTTCGCCCAGAGCGAGGTCCTGATCAAGATCGCCTCGCGCAGCCCGACCGCGGCCTCGATCGTGGCGGTGCCGAACTCGCTCGGCCCCGGCGAGCTGCTCCACCGCTACGGAACCGAGGCCCAGAAGGCGCACTACCTGCCGCGGCTCGCCGACGGCACCGACATCCCGTGCTTCGCGCTGACCTCGCCGCTGGCGGGCTCGGACGCCGGCGCCATCCCCGACGTCGGCATCGTCTGCAAGCGCGGCGATGAGGTCGGCATCCAGCTCACGTTCGACAAGCGCTACATCACGCTGGCGCCGGTGGCGACCGTGGTCGGCCTGGCGTTCAAGCTCTACGACCCCGAGCACCTGCTCGGCGACCCGGACAAGGAAGCCTACGGCATCACCTGCGCCCTGATCCCGCGCGACACGCCCGGGCTCGAGATCGGCCGTCGCCACTTCCCGCTCAACATCCCGTTCCAGAACGGACCGCTGTGGGGCACCGACGTGTTCGTCCCGCTCGACACCATCATCGGCGGACCGAAGATGGCGGGCCAGGGTTGGCGGATGCTGATCGAGTGCCTGTCGGCAGGGCGCTCGATCTCGCTGCCCAGCAACACCGCCGGCGGCGCCAAGCTCGGCGTCTACACCACCGGCGCCTATGCCCGGATCCGCAAGCAGTTCAAGACGCCGATCGGCCGCTTCGAGGGCGTCGAGGACGTGCTGGCGCGGATGGGCGGCTCGCTCTACGCGATGGACGCCTGCCGGGTGATGACGGTCGGCGCGGTCGACCTCGGCGAGGTGCCGTCGGTGCCGAGCGCGATCGCCAAGTACCACGTCACCGAGATGGCGCGCCAGATCGCCAACGACGCGATGGACGTCCACGGCGGCAAGGGCATCATGCTCGGACCGAAGAACTACCTCGGCCGCGGCTACCAGAGCGTGCCGATCGCGATCACGGTCGAGGGCGCCAACATCCTCACCCGCTCGATGATCATCTTCGGCCAGGGCGCGATCCGCTGCCATCCGTTCGTGCTGCGCGAGATGCGCGCCGCGGCGCTGGTCGACCCGCGCCAGGCGGTCGAGCAGTTCGACGCCGCGCTGTGGGGCCACATCGGCTTCGCCATCAGCAACGCGGCGCGGGCCTGCTGGCTCGCCGCGACCCATGCGCGCTACACCCAGGTCCCGGTCGAAGGGCCGGTGCGCCGCTACTACCAGCACATCCAGCGCTACTCGGCGGCGTTCGCGCTGGCCGCCGACGCTTCGATGCTGACTCTCGGCGGCAAGCTCAAGTTCAAGGAGAAGACCTCGGCCCGCCTCGGCGACATGCTGAGCTACCTCTACATCGCCTCGGCGGTGCTCAAGCGCTGGGAGGACCAGGGCCGGCCGCCCGAGGACCTGCCGCTGGTGCATTGGGCCTGTCGCACGATGATGTACCGGTTGCAGGAGCAGCTCCACGGCCTGCTCCGCAACTTCTCCAACCCGATCGTCGCCGCCGTGCTGCGCGTGATCGTGTTCCCGATGGGCCGCAAGTACTCGGCGCCGAGCGACGCCACCGGTCGCGACATCGCCGAGCTGCTGCTCAACGACACCCGCGCCCGCGACCGGCTCTGCGCCGGCATCTACCTTGGCGACCGGAGCAAGGACAGCAAGGACCCGGTCGGCCTGCTGGCCGAGGCGCTCGCGCTGGCGGTGCGCTGCGACGCGGCCGAGCAGCGCATGCGCAAGGCGCAGAAGGACGGCAAGCTCACCACCGACGAGCGCGTCGACCTGCGGACCGCGGCGCTGGCCCAGACCATCATCGACGCCGAGGAGGCCGCCGCGCTGGCGCGCTTCGACGTGCTGATGCGCGAGATCGTCGCGGTCGACCACTTCGACGACGCCGAACTGCGCCGACCCGGCTGAGGCGCGCTCGTGCAGGGGCTCGAGACCGCGTTCGTCCAGTGCCCGTACTGCGGCGAGGCGATCGAGCTCGTCATCGATCGCGAGCTCATCGGCGAGGACTACATCGAGGACTGCAGCGTGTGCTGCCGACCGATCACGCTCACGGTCTCCTCATCCGACGGCGAGTCCCTGAGCATCGAGGCCAGGACCGCGGACGGCTGACGGGCCATACTCGTGGTCGACCGGCACCGTCGTCGGTCGCGAGCATGAACGGAGCGAGACCCACCCGATGCGCCGCACCCACCACGAACGGCACCGCACCGAGAACCTCGGCTGGTTGCGCGCCGCCGTGCTCGGCGCCAACGACGGCATCGTCTCGACCGCCAGCCTGATCGTCGGCGTCGCCGCGGCCGGTGCCGACCGCAGCACGCTGCTGCTCACCGGCCTCGCCGGCCTGGTGGCCGGGGCGATGTCGATGGCGACCGGCGAGTACGTCTCGGTCAGCTCGCAGGCCGACACGGAACGCGCCGACCTCGAGCGCGAGCGCGGCGAGCTCGCCGCGGAACCGGCAGCCGAGCTCGCCGAGCTCACCCACATCTACGAGAAGCGCGGCCTCGACCACGCGCTCGCGCTCAAGGTCGCCGAGCAGCTGACCGCGCGCGACGCGCTCGCCGCCCACGCCCGCGACGAGCTCGGCATCACCGCGGCCTACGAGGCCCAGCCGATCCGGGCCGCGTTCGCCTCGGCCGCCGCGTTCGCGGCCGGCGCCGCGCTGCCGCTCGCGGTGGTCGCGGTCGCGCCGACCGGTCGACTGCCGCTCACGGTCGGCGCGACCTCGTTGCTGTTCCTCGCCGCGCTCGGCGTGGTCGCAGCGCGCTTCGGCGGCGGCCCGATCGGGCCGGCGGCGCTGCGGATCACGTTCTGGGGCGCGGTCGCGATGCTGGTGACCGCCGCGGTCGGACGCTCGTTCGGCGTGGCGGTGTGATCGTGGCGCGCGCGCCGGGCAAGGGCGACGCGATCGTGGCCGCCGCGCAGAAGGCGCGGCTCGAGCGCGAGCGGGGCTACCGGGCGCAGGCGCTGAAGATGTACCCGCACGTCTGCGGCCGCTGCGGGCGCGCCTTCGAGGGCGCCGCGCTCGGCGAGCTCACCGTCCACCACCGCAACCACGACCACGACTTCAACCCGCCCGACGGCAGCAACTGGGAGCTGCTCTGCGTCTACTGCCACGACGCCGAGCACCAGCGCTGGATCACGGATCTCTCCAAGGACGGCCCGCGGACCACCCCCGAGGCGACCCACAGCCCGTTCGCCGCGCTCGCCGAGCTGATGAAGAAGAAGTAGCGCGTTCCGGTATCCTCGCCGCCCATGCGCGTCAACAAACACCTGGTGGAAGTCGGCCACTGCTCGCGGCGCGAGGCCGACGAGCTGCTCGCCGCCGGCAAGGTCACCATCAACGGGGTCGTCGGCGCGCTCGGCGCGGTGATGGAGGACGGCGACGAGCTGCGGGTCAAGACCAAGAGCGGCTGGGAGGTGGTGGGCGCGCGCAAGCGCAAGCACGTCTACCTCGCGCTCAACAAACCGGTCGGGGTGGAGTGCACCACCGACCCCGAGGTCAAGGACAACATCGTCGAGTTCGTCGACCACCCCGACCGGGTGTTCCCGATCGGCCGCCTCGACAAGGACAGCGACGGCCTGATCCTGCTCACCAGCGACGGCAGCATCGTCAACAAGCTGCTGCGCAGCGAGAACACCCACGAGAAGGAGTACTGGGTCACCGTCGACCGGCCGGTGTCGCCCGACTTCCTGGCCAAGATGTCGAAGGGCGTGCACCTGCCGCGCTTGCGCGCCACCACCAAACCCTGCCGCACGCGGCGGCTCGGCAAGTTCGCGTTCGCAATCGTGCTGACCCAGGGTCTCAACCGGCAGATCCGCCGGATGTGCCTCGAGCTCGGCTACCGCGTGAAGACGCTGACCCGGGTCCGCTTCGTCAACGTCAAGATCGGCCACCTCAAGCCCGGTCGTTGGCGCAACCTGACCCCGGTCGAGCTCGCCGCGCTGCTTAAGTAGCGCGACCGCTTCGCGCGGTCGCCGCCCGCGCCGCTCCCACGCTAGACTCGCGCACCGGCCAGGAGCCTGTGCATGCCCGCTTCGTCGAACCACGGCCCCGCCTTCGGCACCCAGTTCACGCCGCACATGATCGTGCAGCGCTACGCCGGGGGACGCTGGGCGCCGGCCGAGGTCGTGCCCTACGGTCCGTTCACGCTCGAGCCCTCGGCCGCGGTGTTCCACTACGCCCAGGAGCTGTTCGAGGGCTTCAAGTGCTACCGCCAGCCCGATGGCGCGCTCAGCCTGTTCCGCCCCGACCGCAACTTCGCCAGGCTCAACCGCAGCGCGGCGCGGATGTGCATGCCGGCGATCGACGAGAAGCAGGCGCTCGCCGACGTGCTCGAGCTGCTGCGCGCCGACCGCGCCAGCGCGCCGGCCGCGCCCCACACGCTCTACCTCCGCCCCTGCATGTTCGCGACCGACCCGGTGATCCGGGTCAAGCCCGCCGACACCTACCTGTACTTCGTGGTGGTCTGCGTGGTCGGCGAGTACTTCAGCGGCGACGACGCCCGCGGCGTCCGCCTGCGCACCGAGACCGAGTACACCCGCGCCGCGAACGGCGGCACCGGCGCGGCCAAGTGCGGCGGCAACTACGCCGCGTCGCTCGCAGCCCAGGGCCGCGCCAGCAAGGAAGGGTTCGACCAGGTGGTGTGGCTCGACGGCAAGGAGCATCGTCACATCGAGGAGATGGGAGGCATGAACATCATGTTCGTCATCGACGGCGTGCTGACCACGCCGTCGCTGGATTCCGGGACGATCCTGCCGGGCGTCACGCGCGAGTCGCTGCTGCGGCTCGCCGAGCACAAGGGCCTGCGCACTTCCGAAAGACCAGTTGCGGCCGACGAGCTCGGCGCGGCGTTCGCCGCGGGCAAGCTCACCGAGGCGTTCGCCTGCGGCACCGCCGCGGTGATCACGCCGATCCGCGAGCTCGTGCACCGCGGCACCACGGTCTTCCGCAACGATGGCAGCGCGCCTGGGCCGGTGACCACCGACCTCCAGCGCACGCTGACCGACATCCAGTTCGGGCGGATCTCCGATCCGTTCGGCTGGCGCCTGGCGGTGGGCTGACCATGGCCGCGCCGCGCCTTCTGCTGACCGCGTTGTTCGCCGCCGTGATGTCCGTCGGGGATGCCGGTGCCGCGCCGCCGCCGGCCGCCCCCGCCGCGCTCCGGGTCGAGGAGCTGGTGATCGACGCCGGCGTGCGCGACGACGACATGCCGGGACCGATCCGGTCGTACTCGGTGCGCTGGCCCTACACCGCCGTGGTGCGCTTCACCATCGACCGCGTCGGCCACACCCGCGACCTCACGTTCGAGCCGGCCGATGCGCCGACCGAGGTCCAGGAGGCGCTGCGCGGCGCGGCGCAGAAGTGGCGCTTCTTCCCCGCGCTCGGCGCCTGCCGCCACCTCGAGCAGGAGGCGCGCGCCACGGTGGTGCTGGAGGAGACCTCGGTTCGCTCCGGGGGCTTCACCTTCGATCCGATCACCAAGCGCGGGACGCAGGCCGAAGCGGGCTTCGCCTGGCTCGATCCGATCGACGCCGGCGACCATCGCACGCGGCCCTGGGTCGGCCCGTCGGGCATCGTCGAACCGGTCGCGCTGAAGCAGGTCCTGCCGCACTACCCGGCGAACGCCTCGCGCAAGGCGCTGCCGGGCTACGCCTTCGTGCTGGTCGAGGTCGGCGTCGACGGCAAGCCGCGCAAGGTCACCGCCACCGACAGCTGGTCGCCCGACCCCAAGCTGGCGCCGCAGTTCGGCAAGGAAGCGGTCGCCGCGGTGCAGAAGTGGCAGTTCCGTCCGGCCACCGTCGGCGGCCAGCCCCAGGTGCGGCTCGCCTGCCAGCGCTTCCTGTTCAACATGAAGCTCGGCGGTTGAGGCGCGCCGCTTGAACCACGCGACGCCCGTCGTCTACGAGGTCACGCTCGAGGTCGATCCGTCGATCGTGGTCGCCTACGACACCTGGCTCGAAGGCCACCTGCGGCGGGTGCTCGAGCAGGAGGGCTTCGAGAGCGGCCACGTGTTCAAAAGCGACGAGCCGGTCGGCGATGGCTGGCAGCGCCGCGTCGTCCACTACCACGTGCGCTCGGCCGCCGACCTCGAGCGCTACCTCGACCAGGCGGCGCCCAAGCTCCGCAGCGAGGGCGCCGAGCGCTGGGGCGACCGCTTCCGCGCCAGCCGTCGCGTGCTGACCCCGAAGTCGGAGCTGGCCACGCCCTCCGCCAGCGGCAGCGGCGAGACCGTCACCGAGTGCCCGAACTGCGGCTCGCTCAACATCGAGAAGTTCTGCGCCAACTGCGGCCAGGACAACCGGGTCAGCGTGGTCGCCTTCCCGCGCCTGGTCGCCGACTTCCTCACCGACCTGTTCAACTTCGACTCGCGGATGTTCGGTTCGCTGTGGCCGCTGGTGGCCAGGCCCGGCCTGCTGACCAAGGAGTTCCTCGCCGGGCGACGGGCGCGCTTCATCCCGCCGGTGCGGATGTACCTGTTCCTGTCGCTGTTCTTCTTCGGCGTGATCGCGTTGCTGGCGCCGTCCGAGATCAAGTTCGACGCCGACGACGAGCGCCAGGCCACCAGCGAGTCGACCAACGAAGTCGCCCGCGAGATCGCCGACGAGCTCGCCGCCGAACGCGCTGCTCACGCCGCCGAACGCGCTGACCCCAACCGGAAGGGCCGCAAGGTCGCCGGTGGCGAGGGCTGGGGCGTGCGGGTGGACGACGACGAGGAGAAGGTCGAGCTGACCGACGCCGAGTCGGGCTTCCTCAAGGAGGCCGAGGACCGCGCCACCCACAACCTCAAGCGCCTGCGCGACGACGCCGAGTTCCGCGGCCTGCTGCTGCGCCGCGGCATCGGCAACCTGCCGCTGATGATGTTCCTGCTGCTGCCGATCTACGCGCTGATGCTCAAGATCCTCTACGTCCGATCCGGCCGCTACTACGTCGAGCACCTGATCTACTCGCTGCACCTGCACGCGTTCATCTTCCTCACGCTCGGCGCGATCTTCGCCTGGATGGGGACGCTCGACGCGATGGGCTACCAACCGGTGGTCCACGAGTTGCTGGTCGTCGCCTGGTGGGTGTACTTCTGCCTCTATCCGGTGCTGGCGATGAAGCGGGTCTACGGCCAAGGCTGGTTGAAGACCACCTTCAAGTACTGCATCGTCGGCCTGGCCTACATCGTCCTGCTCGCCTTCGGCCTCGCCTTCGCCGTGATCCTGACCTTGTCGACCTGAGGAGCTCCTCATGCGCCGCCCTGATCTCGTCGCCCTCGCCTTCGCCGCCATGCTGCTGGCGCCTGCCGCCTACGCCGCGGTGCCCGCCGACGACAAGCCCGACGTCGAGGTCTACCTCATCGAGCCCAAGGACGGCGCCGCGGTCACCAACCCGGTGCGGGTGGTGTTCGGCCTGCGCGGCATGGGCGTGGCGCCGGCCGGCGTCAACGCCATCAACACCGGCCACCACCACCTGCTGATCGACGTCGACCTGCCGCGGCTCGACCAACCGATCCCGGCCGGCAACAAGAACATCCGCCACTTCGGCGGCGGCCAGACCGAGACCCAGCTCATCTTGCTGCCCGGGACCCATACCCTGCAGCTGCTGCTGGGGGACTACGGGCACATGTCGTACATGCCACCGCTGGCGAGCCCCAAGATCACCATCACCGTCAAACCCTGAGGCGACCACAGCCGGGGCCGCCGCCCCCCACCTGGTGGGTCTCGCCGGTCAGGGGCTTCAGCCCCGTGTAGTCGCGGGCGTACAGTAGCCCTGCCCCTCCCTTCGAAGGGCAGCCTGCGAAGGCGAAGGACCTCACCCCTTGGAACTGGCGCGCGCTTTCAGCGGTTCGCCGAGCATCGTCGTCATCCTCGGACTCGAGGATGGTCGCATCGTCGATGCCAACGCGCGCTTCGAACAGCTGACCGGGTTCAAGCTGGCCGAGGTCCTGGGCAAGACCCCGAAGGAGATCGGCGCCTGGGCCGACCCCAACAGCCAGCGCGCGCTGTTCGACCGCCTCAAGTCCGGCGACATCGTGTCGAGCGAGCCGTTCTGGTTCCGCAACCGCGACGGCCAGCCGTTCTCCGGGCTGCTCTCCGCCGAGCTGCTGCACACCCCCGACGGCGTGCTGGTGTTCGCGCTGATCCAGGACATGGCCGCCTACGAGGCACGTGAGGCGCGGGCCCGGCTCGCCGAGCAGCGCTACGAGTCGATCTTCCGCAACGCGATCGAGGGCATCTACCAGACCACGCCCGACGGCCGCTTCCTCACCGCCAACCCGGCGCTGGCCGAGATGCTGGGCTACGCCTCGCCCAACGAGATGATGGCCGGCGTGCGCCACATCGGTGAGGAGCTCTACGTCGATCCCGAGGAGCGCCATCGCGACGTCGAGCGGCTGGCCGAGCAGGGCCAGATGTTCGGGGTCGAGTTCCGGATCCGGCGCCCCGACGGCAAGGTCCGCTGGCTGTCGGAGAACTCGCGCGCGGTGCGCGGCGCCGACGGCGAGGTCGAGTACTTCGAGGGCACCCTGGTCGACATCACGCCGCGCAAGGAGGCCGAGGCCGCCCTGCTCCAGTCCGAGGAGCGCTATCGCGCGCTGGTCGAGCACTCGCAGGACGGCGTCTTCATCACCCAGGACGACCGCTACGTCTACGTCAACCGCTCCTACGCCGAGATGCTCGGCTATTCGCAGGACGAGCTGACCGGGATCGAGTGGATGCGGATCTTCGCCCCCGAGGACCGCGAGGCGATGCTCGAGCGCTGGAACAAGCGCCGCCGCGGCGAGTGGGAGAAGACCGCCTACGAGGCGCGCCTGCTCAAGAAGGACGGCACCACCCGGGTGATGGTGTCGGTGCGCGCCGGACCGATCATGTTCCGCGACCGGCTGGCCTCGACCGGCACGGTCCGCGACATCACCTCCGAGCGCCGCCAGCAGCAGGCGCTGGTCGACGCCGAGCTCAAGTACCGCGAGCTGTTCGAGAAGTCGGTGCTCGGCATGTACCAGACCTCGCCCGACGGCAAGTTCATCGAGGCCAACCTGGCGATGGCGCGGGTCTTCGGCTACCCGTCGGTCGACGAGCTCAAGAGCGGCGTCACCAACATCCGCGACACCTACGCCGAGCCCGACCAGCGCGAGCAGTTGCTGGGCGAGCTCCATCGGACCGGCTCGGTGACCGGACTCGAGTACCGCATCCGCCGCCGCGACGGCACCGTCGCCTGGGTCTCGCAGAACGCCCGTGTGGTCCGCAACCCCGACGGCACGGTCTACTGCTACGAGGGCGTGGTCCAGGACATCACCGCGCGCAAGTTCGCCGAGGGCGCGCTGCAGAAGAGCGAGGAGAAGTACCGGGCGCTGGTCGAGACCTCGCAGGTCGGCGTCTTCATCAACCGCGAAGGCCGCTACCTCTACGTCAACCGCGCCTTCGCCGAGATGATCGGCTACCAGGAGCACGAGCTGATCGGCCGCTCCTACCGCGACGTGGTCGCGCCCGAGGACCTCTCGGCCGCCGACGAACGCCACGCCCGCCGCGACCGCGGCGAGCCGGTGGTCAACAACTACGAGGTCCGCCTGCTGCACAAGGACGGCCAGACCCGCATCATCGTCACGATGAGCGCGTCGGTGGTCGAGCAGGATGGCCAGAAGCTGGTGCTGGCGACGCTGCGCGACGTCACCGAGCAGAAGCGGATCGAGCGTCAGCTCCGCCACAACGCGACCCACGACCCGCTGACCGGCCTGCCCAACCGCTCGTTCTTCATCGAGCGTCTGCAGCGCGCGATCGCCTACGCCCGCCGCCGCGGCGGCGACGCGCCCTACGCCGTGCTGTTCCTCGACCTCGACGGCTTCAAGGTCATCAACGATTCGCTCGGCCACGCCTTCGGCGACCAGCTGCTGGTCGAGGCCTCACACCGGGTCAAGAAGTGCCTGCGGCCGTGGGACACCATGTCGCGCCACGGCGGCGACGAGTTCACCGTGCTGGTCGACCACATGCGCGGCGTCGACGACGCCACCGACATCGCCGAGCGCATCCACAAGGAGCTGGCCCACCCGATCCAGCTCGGCGACCACGAGGTCTTCATCAACGCCTCGATCGGCATCGCGCTCGGCACCGACTACTACACGACCACCGACGAGGTCCTGCGCGACGCCGACACCGCGATGTACCAGTCGAAGAGCGGCGGCAAGGCCGGCTACGCCATCTTCGACACCCGCATGCACGACTACGCCAAGCAGCGCCTGCGGCTCGAGACCGAGCTGCGCCAGGGCCTCGAGCGCGGCGAGTTCGTCGCCTACTACCAGCCGATCGTCGACCTCGGCACCCGCAAGCTGGCCGGCTACGAGGCGCTGCTGCGTTGGAACCATCCGACCCGCGGCCTGCTCCGCCCCGGCGACTTCCTCAAGGTCGCCGAGGAGACCGGCCTGATCGTGCCGATCGGCTGGTGGATGCTCGACGAGGCCTCGCGCCAGCTCGCCACCTGGCAACGCCGCAACAGCAAGGCGCGCGGCCTGTCGGTCGCGGTCAACATCGCCGACAGCCAGTTCGCCCACCTCGAGCTGGCGAGCCGGGTCACCGGCGCGCTCGAGCGCGCCGGTCTCGCCCCCGAGTGCCTGCACCTCGAGATCACCGAGAACGTCTTCACCGACGACCCGCGCGGCGCGGTCGAGCGCCTGCGCAACCTCAAGGCGCTCGGCGTCCACCTGCACATGGACGACTTCGGCACCGGCTACTCGTCGCTGTCGTACCTCTCGCACTTCCCGGTCGACACGCTCAAGGTCGACCGCTCGTTCGTGATGGACATCACCGAGAACCGCGCCCACCACTCGATCGCCAAGACCATCGTCCAGCTCGCCAAGGACCTCGGCCTCACCACCATCGCCGAGGGCATCGAGACCCCGGAGCAGGCCAAGGCGCTCAAGAAGCTGGGTTGCCCGTTCGCACAGGGCCACTTCTTCGCAGGTCCCTTGGCGCCCGAGGCCGCCGAGCGGCTGATCGACCAGCGCACCGTCCAGGCCGGCTGAGCCCGCGGGCGCCGGGCGCGGGCCCGCGTGTATCATCGGTCGGGATGTCGAACGCGATGCGCAAGACCACAGTCATCCTGCTCGCCGCCGCGCTGGTCGCCTGCACCTCGAGCGCGCCGCGCTTCGAAGCCGACCCCAGCGCCAACCTCGCCGCGCTCGAGCGCTTCGGATGGCACGCCACGCCGCGCGAACCGGTGACGCCGCAGGACAGCGAGATCCTGCGCAAGCGGACCCGCGCCTCGATCGGCGTCGCGCTCACCGGCCGCGGCTACGCCTTCGACGACGCCGCGCCCCAGTTCCGCATCCGCAGCCACCTGCTGGTCGAGCACGGCGCCAAAAAGGCGCCCCAGTTCTCGATCGGCCTCGGCAAGGGCAGCTACGGCAGCAGCGGGGGCGCCTCGGTCTCGGTCGGCGGCACCACCAAGGTCGGCAAGGACCAGGACGCGCTGACGCTGGTGATCGAGCTGCGCGACGCCAAGACCGACGAGCTGCTGTTCCAGGGCTGGCGCGAGGTCAGCCAGCGACGAATCGCCGACCCCGCCGACAAGTCGCTCGACCTCGTGGTCCGGGAGATCCTCGCCGACTTCCCGACCCCGCAGCGCTGACATGTACGCGCACTGGTTCGGGCTCACCGAGCCGCCGTTCGCCATCACCCCCGACCCGCGCTACCTCTATCTGAGCGGCCGCCACTCCGAGGCTCTCGCCCATCTCGTCTACGGCATCACCGAGAGCGGCGGCTTCCTCCAGCTGACCGGCGAGGTCGGCACCGGCAAGACCACGCTGGTCCGCACCCTGCTCGAGCGGCTGCCCGACGGCGTCGACGTCGCGCTGGTGCTCAACCCGCGCCAGACCCCGCTAGAGTTCGTGCAGACCATCTGCGACGAGCTGCATTGCGGTTACGCCGGCTGCACCACGCTCAAGGAGCACGTCGACGCGCTCAACGCGCACCTGCTCGCCGCCCATGCCGCCGGCAAGCGCACCGTGGTGATCATCGACGAGGCCCAGGCGCTGCCGACCGACGTGCTGGAGCAGGTCCGTCTGCTCACCAACCTCGAGACCGCGACCCACAAGCTGCTGCAGATCGTGCTGGTCGGCCAACCCGAGCTGCGCGACACGCTGGCGCGCGGCGACCTGCGCCAGCTCGCCCAGCGCATCACCGCGCGCTGGCACCTGGCGCCGCTCGACCTCCGCGAGTCGCGGGCCTACGTCGACCACCGGCTCAAGGTCGCCGGCGCCGAAGGGCCGATCTTCGACCCCGGTGCGCTGACCGAAGTCCATCGCCTGACCGGCGGCGTGCCGCGCCTGATCAACGTGGTCTGCGACCGCGCCCTGCTCGGCGCGTTCTCGCAGGAGAAGCGCGAGGTCGACGGCGCGATCGTCGCGCGCGCGGCGCGCGAGGTGCTCGGCGAGGGCGTGGTCGCGGCGGCCGTGGCGCGCCCGGCCTCGCGCTGGCCCTGGCTCGCGGTCGGGGCGCTGGCGGCGCTGCTGCTGCTCGCCGCCGGTTACGGCCTGGGCCAGGTGCTGGCGCCGGCGACCGCACCGGCCAGCGTCGCGGTCCGACCGGCACCGGTCGCTCCACCCGTGACGGCGCCCGCCCCGGCACCCGCGGTCGCCGCTGGCGCGGGGCAGTCCGACACCGACCTGCGCGCGCTGCTCGACTCAGGTGCGCTCGCGGCCGACACCGATGCTGCGCTCGGCGGTCTGTTCGGGCTCTGGCACCAGGGCTACGCGCCCGGCCCGGAGGGCAGCGCCTGCGCCCAGGCTGCCGGCGTCGGCCTGCGCTGCCGCTACCACCAGGGCAACTGGAACACGCTTCGGTTGTTCGACCGTCCGGCGGTGCTCACGCTCGAGACCGGCGCCGGTCGCAGCTACAACGCGCTGCTGATCGCGCTCGACCCGCAGCGCGCGACGCTCGCCTTCGGCCCGCGCACGGTGGTGGTGCCGCTCACCGAGCTCGACGTGCTGTGGTTCGGCGAGTCGCTGATGCTGTGGCAGGTCCCGCCGCAGGGCACCGCTGCGCTGCGTCCGGGCCAGCCCGGCGAGGGCGCGCGTTGGTTGCGCGACCGGCTCGCCCGCCTGCGCGGCGTCGATCCGGCGACCGCGGTCTCGTCCGATTACGACGAGGAACTGATCGGCTGGGTCCGCGAGTTCCAGCGCAGCCGGCGGATCATCGCCGACGGCGTCGCCGGTGAGACCACCTTCGTCCACCTCGACTCGGCGCTGCCCGCGCCCGGCACGCCGCGGCTGGCCGGCGGTGCGCCATGAGCTTCATCCTCGACGCGCTCAAGCGCTCGGAGCGCGCCCGGCGCGTGCTCGGCGCGGCGCAGCCCCCGCCGCCGGCCGAGCCGCCGCCACCGTCGCGGCGGGGGTGGGCGCTCGGCGGCATCGTCGTCCTGCTGCTTTCGAACGCCGCCCTGCTCGGGTGGTGGCTGCTGCGCGCCGAGCCGGCGGTGGACGCGCCGCTGGCTCCGGTCGCCGGCGAGGTCCGCTCGTTGGCGCGCGAAGCCGGTGGCAGCACGGGCGGGTCGTCTGGCCCGAGCGGCGTCGTGCCGCCCGGCAGCGCGTCAGCGTCGCGCGCGGTCTATGCCTCATCCTTCGCTGCGCCGACGCCGCTCGCCGAGCTCGAACCGGCGCTGCGCGCGCGGCTCGAGGCGCTGCACGTCGACGTCCACGGTTGGGCCGACGATCCGTCCCAGCGCTTCGTGATCATCAACCTCAAGCGCCGCGTGGTCGGTGACGCGCTCGACGGCGGCGCGCAGCTGGTCGAGATCGTGGCCGAGGGCGCGGTGGTCGAGCTCGACGGCCGCCGCGTGCTGCTGCCGCGCCAATGAACCACGCCGCCACCATCAGCATCGCCTACCTCGACGGGCCGCGCCTGCGCCGCGCGCTGCAGGCCGGCATCCACCGGGTGATCTCGCGCCAGGACTACCTCAACAAGATCAACGTGTTCCCGGTGCCCGACGGCGACACCGGCACCAACATCGCGTTCACGCTCAACGCCATCCTGTCCGGCATGTCGCGTTCGGCCGACCAGCATTGCGGCCGGCTGCTGACGCTGGTCGCCGACAGCGCGCTCGACGGCGCCCGCGGCAACTCGGGCGCGATCCTGGCCCAGTTCTTCCAGGGCCTGGCCGACGTGGCCAGCGCCGAGGCCAAGCTCTCGGGCACCCGCTTCGCCGCCGCGGTCCGCGGCGGAGCGCAGTACGCGCGCGACGCGCTGTCGGAGCCGCGCGAGGGCACCCTGATCTCGGTGCTGCGCGACTTCGCCGACGCGGTCCAGGCCTTCGTCGAGCGCGACCCGCGTGCCGACTTCCTCGCCATCATCGAGCACGGCCTGGCCCGCGCCGAGGCCTCGCTCGAGGACACCCCCAACCAGCTCGCGATCCTCAAGCGCAACGGCGTGGTCGATGCCGGCGCCGCCGGCTTCGTCGACCTGCTGCGCGGGGTGCACGAGTTCGCCCGCACCGGCTCGCTCAACCAGCTGCCGGCCGCGGTGGTGGCGCTGGGCGAGCACGCGCACGACGACGGCGATGCGGTCGATGCCCACGACGGCGAGATCACCCACCGCTTCTGCACCGAGTGCATGGTCACCGGCACCGACATCGATCGCCGCAAGCTGCGCGAGCGGCTCGCCGCGATCGGCTCGAGCCTGGTGCTCGCCGGCAGCAAGACCCGGGCCAAGGTCCACATCCATGCCGACGAACCGGCCGAGGTGTTCCGGATCTGCGCCGAGTTCGGCGCGGTCGACGGCCAGAAGGCCGACGACATGCTCCAGCAGTCGCGCGAGGCACGCGCCGGCGGTGGCGTCGCGGTGCTGTGCGACTCGGCGGCCGACATCCCCGACTCGGAGATGGAGCGGCTCAACATCCACATGGTCCCGGTGCGGGTCGCGTTCGGCGAGCAGGGCTACCTCGACAAGGTCGCGTTCACCGCCGAGGAGTTCTACGCCCAGCTGCGGACCAACCCGCACCACCCCAAGACCTCGCAGCCGGCGCCCGGCGACTTCCGCCGCCAGTTCCAGTTCCTCGGCAGCCACTACGACGCGGTGGTATCGGTGAACCTGTCGGCCAAGGTCAGCGGCACCTGGCAGGCGGCGGTCTCGGCCGCCGCGCGCGCCGACGGCGCCGCGGTGACGGTGATCGACTCGCTCAACGTCTCCTGCGGCCAGGGCCTGCTGGTCATGCACGCGGCCGAGTGCGCCCAGGCCGGGATGGACGCCGAGCGCATCGCGCGCGAGGTGGTGGCGATGCGCCCGCGCACCCGCACCTGGGGGATGCTCCGCGACCTCAGCTACGGCGTGCGCGGCGGTCGGGTCTCGCGCGGCAAGAAGCTGGTCGCCGACCTGCTGCGGGTGACGCCGATCCTGACCGCCAAGCCCGACGGCACGGTCCGGCCGGGGGGAGTGATCCTCGGTCGCAGCGACCTCACCGAACGCTTCGCGCGCTTCGTCGCGCGGCGCCTCGATCCATCGCGGCGCTGGCGGATCCTGGTCGGCCACTGCAACGCGTTCGACGACGGCGCCCAGCTGCACGCGCGGCTGCGCGAGCTCGTGCCGGGCTGCGTCGGTTCATGGTTGGTGGACGTCGGTCCGGCGCTCGGCTCGCATGCCGGGCCGGGCGCGCTGGTGGTCGGCGTGCAGGACTACGAGGCGCCGGACGCCAGCCGCTAGAGCTTGAAGTCGATCCGACGCTGGACGCGCTTCTCGACCGGTTGGCCGTTCTCGACCAGCGGTTTGAACTTCCAGCGCGACACCGCGCGCCGCGCCGCCTGGTCGAAGGTCCGCTGCGGGGTCGCATCGACCACCGCGATGTCCTGGGTCCCGCCTTCCAGGTTGATCGTGAACTCGACCACCACGTAGCCCTGGGTGCCCGACATCATCGCGTCGCGCGGGTACTCGGGCGCGGGCGTCGCGAGCGGCACCAGCGTCAGCGTCGACGCCGTGGCGCCCTGGGCCTGCGGCACCGCTCCGGCGGGCGACGGCGTGGGCATGGCCGGGCCGCCGGCGGGCAGCGTCGGCGTGCTGCCGGTGGCCGCGTTCGAGCGGGGCGGCGTGACCGCCACCGCGGTCACCGGCGCCGCCTTGGTCGCGGCCGCCTTCGACGCGGAGCCCTTGGCCGCCGGCGCGCTCGTCACCGGCGTGACCGTGAACGGGGTCATGTCGATCGCGCCCATCGTCGGCTTCTCGATGCCGAGGTCGGTGTCGAACTTGGGCTTCTCGATCGTCACCGAGCTGTCGGCCTTGGGCGTGTTCTTGGTGCCGCCGACCGAATAGGACTTGAGCTGGGTGGTGTCGTCCTGCTTGGCCGGTTCGCCTGCGCCTGCGGCAGCCGCGAGGGCGCCGGCAGCGGCGAGGGACAGGAAGCACGAAAGGGGGGTTCGACGGGACACGGAAGACTCCTGCGGCCCCGGGGGGACCGCGCGCACACCGCGCATGTTCCTCGCCTCGGGCCTCACCCGGCAAGGGGTCGGTGCAGGAATATTGCGCATGGGTTGCCGAGCTCATCCCGACCCTGTTCCACTGTGCGTCCTCGCCCCCCCTCGCCGCACCGGAGCCCCCAGGATGTCCCGCCTCGTCCCCGTCGCCGTCGCCCTGACCCTGGTCGCGGCGTGCTCGCGCTCGCCCTCGGCGCCGACCGTCGACGAGCGTTCGTTCCGCGCCGACATCCAGGCGCTGTCTTCCGACGCGTTCGAGGGCCGCGCGCCCGCCTCGCTCGGCGAGCAGCGCACCGTCCGCTACCTGATCGACCGCTTCAGCGCGCTCGGCCTGCGTCCCGGCAACGGCTTGAGCTGGACCCAGGACGTGCCGCTGGTCGGCATCACCAGCACCGCCAGCCCGCTGACCATCGTCGGCGCCGGCGCGAGCTTCAGCTTCGAGAACGGCAAAGACGCGGTGATCTTCTCCAAGCGCGTCGCCGAGCGCGTCGCGCTCGAGCGCAGCGGGCTGGTGTTCGTCGGCTACGGCGTGACCGCGCCCGAGGTCGGCTGGGACGACTACAAGGGCCTCGACGTGCGGGGCAAGACGCTGGTCATGTTGGTCAACGACCCCGACTTCGCCGCCGACGCGCCGGGCGACTTCGGCGGCAAGCGCATGACCTACTACGGGCGCTGGACCTACAAGTACGAGGAGGCGGCCCGCCGCGGCGCCGCTGGCGTGCTGCTGGTGCACGACCTGGCGGGCGCCGGCTACGGCTGGAACGTGGTGACCGGTTCGTGGACCGGCGAGCAGTTCGACCTCAAGACCGCCGACGGCAACGCCGGCCGCGCCGCGGTCGAGGGCTGGCTCACCCACGACGCCGCGGCCCAGGTCCTCGCCGCCGCCGGCCAGGACCTCGCCGCGCTCGAGGTCGCCGCGCGCAGCAAGGACTTCCAACCGGTGCCGCTCCCGCTCGAGGCCTCGGCCACGCTCGAGAGCGTGGTGCGCGAGACCCCGTCGCGCAACGTGGTCGCGCTGCTGCCGGGCGCCGAGCGCCCCGACGAGTACGTCGTCTACGCCGCGCACTGGGACCACCTCGGCATGGACCCGGCGCGCGACGGCGACCGCATCTTCAACGGCGCGGTCGACAACGCGACCGGCACCGCCGCGCTGGTCGAGCTCGCCCGTCTGTTCGGCTCGGCGCCCACCCGCCCGGCGCGCTCGGTCGTGTTCATCGCCGTCACCGCCGAGGAGTCGGGCCTGCTCGGCTCGCGCTGGTACGCCGAGAACCCGGTGTTCCCGCTCAGCCGGACCGTCGCCGCGATCAACGTCGATGCGATGGCGGTCAGCGGCCGGTCCCGCGACGTGGTGGTGGTCGGGCGCGGCGCCTCCGAGCTCGAGGACCTGCTCGAGACCGCGGTCAGGTCGCAGGGTCGCTACCTCACCGACGAGGACTCGCCCGAGAAGGGATCGTTCTACCGCTCCGATCACTTCAGCTTCGCCAAGCGCGGCGTGCCGGCGCTCTACGCCGAGAGCGGCGTCGACCTGGTCGAGGGCGGCGTCGAAGCCGGGCGCGCGGCGAACAGCCGCCACCTCAAGGCCGACTACCACCAGCCCTCCGACGAGTACCACGCCGACTGGGACCTGGGCGGCGCGATCGAGGACCTGATGCTGTACTTCACCGTCGGCAGCGAGCTCGCCGCGGGCACGGCTTGGCCCAACTGGCGCGCGGGCAACGAGTTCCGCGCCACCCGCGACGCCCAGCGCGCGGCGGCGGCCGCGGAGCAGGACGCCCTGGGCGCCGCACCATGAACGTCCTCGTCGTCGACCATTCGAAGCTGTTCCGCGCGGTGTGGGAGCGCAACGCGTTGCGGCTCGGCATCGAGCCGATCGGCGCGGCCAGCGCCGAGGAGGCGCTCGAGCTGCTGCGCGAGCGGCGCATCGACTACGTCTGCTGCTCGCTGTCGCTGCCGGGGATGGACGGCGTCGACTTCTGCAAGGTGATGCGGCGCAACCCGCAACTCAAGAACACGCCGGTCGTGCTGATGTCGGCGACCGAGGACCAGGCCCTGCGCCAGCGCGCGTTCGAGGCCGGCATCACCGAGATCCACGACAAGAAGGACGTCGAGGAGCTGCTCCAGCGGGTCAAGCGCTTCGCCCGCGAGCACCACCGCGACGTCACCGGCCGGGTGCTCTACGTCGAGGATTCCTCGGTGGTGGCGCACGTGATGGTGCGCATCCTCACCGAGATGCACCTCGAGGTCGACCACTTCGTCAGCGCCGACGTGGCGCTCGAGGCCTTCGACAAGAACAGCTACGACCTCGTGATCAGCGACATCGTGGTCGAGGGCCAGACCAGCGGCGTCGGTCTGGTCAGCCGCATCCGCGAGCTGACCAACGACAAGGCGCGGGTGCCGATCCTGACCATGTCGAGCCTCGACGACCAGGCCCGCCGCATCCAGCTGTTCCGGCTCGGCGCCAACGATTTCCTGACCAAACCGGTGGTCAAGGAGGAGGTGGTGGCGCGCGTCACCAACCTGATCACCGCCAAGCAGCTGCTCGACCGGGTCCAGGAGCAGCAGGCCTACCTGCACAACCTGGCGATGTTCGACCCCCTGACCGGCCTCTACAACCGCAACTCGCTGCGCGAGTTCGCCCACAAGTACTTCGCCGACGCCACCCGCCAGGACCACGCGCTGGCGCTGCTGCTGATCGACCTCGACCACTTCAAGAAGGTCAACGACACCCACGGCCACCTCAAGGGCGACGAGGTGCTCGAGGAGGTCGGTTCGTTCCTCAAGCGCGCGATCCGCGACGAGGACTTCGCCGCGCGCTACGGCGGCGAGGAGTTCCTGCTGCTGCTGCCGCACTGCAACCTGCAGGCGGCCTGCGAGAAGGCCCAGGCGTTGCGCGCCGAGATCGAGGAGCTGCACCCGGGGGGGCTGCTGATGACGGCCAGCATCGGCGTCGCCTCGCGGCCCAAGGGCGAGGCCCAGAACATGGAGGACCTGTTCCGCATCGCCGATGCGGCGGTCTACCAGGCCAAGGAGATGGGCCGCAATCGCGTCGTGTGCCGCAAGGCCTGAGCTCTACGCCGAGTAGGCCCGCCACAGCGCGAGCACCGCGCCCATCGCCAACGCGGCGATCAGTCGATGCCCGGCATCGACCAGCCAGCCGACCAGCGGCCGTCGCGCCTCGAGCGCGTCGACCAGCGATGGCGCGGCGGTGAACCCGGCCCACAGCAGCGCGGCGACCCCGAGCGCGGCGCCGATCCCGGTGCTGCCGGTGGCCGCGATCGTCAGCTGCAGCACCGCGGCCTGCACGATCACCCCGCCGAGCGCGAGCAGCGTCGGCACCAGCGCAACGTCGGCCTCGAGGTCCTCGGGCTTGACCGTGGTGTAGCGCAGCCAGAGCTGGCCGAACGCGAACGGCGCGTACCACAGGCCGCCGACGGCGAAGCCGACGCTGCCTGCGATGATCACCGCCACCGGGTCGAACGCTGCGAAGTCCATCGGGCCTCCCGTGCCGGAGTCTAATCCGTCCGGCGCCATCCGGCGGTGTGCGAGAATCCCGCTCCACCCCCGGGGTCCGATGCGCGCGACCGACGACACGCTCTCCCTAGACACGCTCGCTGTGCACGCCGGTCGCGAGACCGATGCCGCGACCGGCGCGGTCGCGCCGCCGCTCCACGCCTCGACCACCTTCCTGCGCAGCGCCGACGGCGGCGAAGCGCACGGCTTCTCGTACGCCCGCGCCGACAACCCCAACCGGCGCAGCCTCGAGACCTGCCTCGCCGCGCTCGAGGGCGGTGAGGCCGCGATCGCGTTCTCCTCCGGTCTCGCCGCGGCCCAGGCCCTGTTCCAGACCCTGGCGCCCGGCGACCACGTGGTCTGCGACCAGGACGCCTACTACGGCGTGCGCAAGGGCCTGCAGATCGGGCTGGCGCGCTGGGGGCTCGAGCTCTCGTTCGTCGACACCGCCGACCTCGCCGCGACCGCGCGCGCCTTCACGCCGCGCACCCGCGTGCTGTGGCTCGAGACCCCGAGCAACCCGCTGCTCAAGATCGTCGACATCGCGGCGCTCGCCGCGTTGGGCAGGGTCCACGGCGCACGGGTGGTGTGCGACAACACCTTCGCCACCCCGGTGCTGCAGCGCCCGCTCGAGCTCGGCTGCGAGGTGGTGATGCACAGCACCACCAAGTACTACGGCGGCCACGGCGACGTGATGGGCGGCGCGCTGATCTGCGCCCGCCGCGATGCGTTGGCCGACAAGCTCAGGGAGGTCCAGCACCTCGGCGGCGCGATCCCCAGCCCGCGCGACTGCCAGCTGATCCAGCGCGGCGCGGCGACGCTGCCGCTGCGGGTGCGGCGCCAATCGGCGACCGCGCTCGAGCTCGCCCGCTGGCTCCAGCGCCAACCTGCGGTCAGCGCGGTGCACTACCCCGGGCTGCCCGACCATCCCGGCCATGCGATCGCGGCGCGCCAGATGAGCGCGTTCGGCGGCATGCTCTCGTTCCGGGTCGCCGGCGACGGCCAGCGCGCGCTGGCGGTGGTCGCCGCCGCCCGCCTGTTCACGCCGGCCACCAGCCTCGGGTCGGTCGAGAGCCTGATCGAGCACCGCGCCTCGTCCGAAGGCCCGGCCTCGACCACGCCGCGCGAGCTGATCCGGCTCTCGGTCGGCCTCGAGGCCGCCGCCGATCTCATCGCCGACCTCGAGCGCGCGCTCACCGCCGCCTGAACCCGTCGCCTGCCTCACGGTCCAACGCCAGCATCCCGCCTAGGAGCCCACCGATGTCCCGCCGACTCCCCGCCGCTGCCGCCACCGCCCTGCTCGCCGCGACGATCGCCGCGCTGCCCGGCGCCTACGCACCGGTCGCCCGCGCCGACCGCTCGGCCACCGCCGACGGCCTCTCGCTCGAGCGGATCATGGCCGACCCCGAATGGCTGGGCGCGCCGCCCGAGAACTTCCACTTCAGCGACGACGGCAGCCGCGCCTACTTCGACCAGCGTCGCAAGGGCGAGCGCGTGTTGCGCGACCTCTCGTCGATCGACCTCGGCAGCGGCGCGATCGCGCCGGTACCCGACGCCCAGCGCTCGAGCATCGACGCCGCCGGCGGCGCGTTCGACCCGGCCCGCGCCCGCAAGCTGTACGCCCGCAACGGCGACCTGTGGGTCAAGACGCTGGCCGACGGCAGCGTCCGCCAGCTCACCCGCACCCACGAGGTCGAGAGCGACCCGCTGTGGCTGACCGACGGCCGGGTCGGCTTCCGCCGCGGCGACGACTGGTTCGCCGTCGACCTCGCGAGCGGCGTCACCGCCACGCTGATCGACGTCGAGCTGGCCAAGGACCCGACCGCGCCCAACGGCGGCTTCGACTACCTCAAGGACCAGCAACTGCGGTTGTTCGAGTCGCTCAAGCGGACCAAGGACGACGACGAGAAGCGCAAAGCGCGCGATCGCGAGCTGGCCAAGGCCGACGCCGCGCGCGCGCCGCTGCCGACCTGGCTCGGCGCGAACCATGACGTGCAGGCCCGCGCGCTGTCGCCGGCCGCCAACTGGCTCGCGCTCACGGTGCAGCCCAAGGATGCCGACGCCGGCAAGGGCGACAGCATGCCCAACTACGTGACCCGCTCAGGTCTGGTCGAGCAGCGCGAGGTCCGCACCCTGGTCAACCGCAACGCGCCGGCGGCGCAGTCGGTGCTGCTGGTCGACGTCGCCTCGGGCGCCTCGTTCCCGCTCGAGCTCGCGACCCTGCCCGGCATCAAGGACGACCCGTTCAAGGGCATGCGCGAGGGCGCGGTCCAGTGGCACGTCCGCCACGGCGCCGACAAGAAGTCGGTCGAGAAGAAGCTCGAGGCCCCGGCCCAGCGCGGCGTGACCGTGCAGCAGTTGCAGTGGAACGAGCGTGGCGATCAGCTCGCGGTGCAGCTGCGCGCGCTCGACAACAAGGACCGCTGGCTCATCACCGTCGACCTCGCCACCCGCAAGCCGGTGGTGCAGCACCGCCTGACCGACCCGGCCTGGATCAACTGGGACTTCAACGAGTTCGGCTGGCTCCACGACTCGAGGACGCTGTGGTACCTGTCCGAGGAGAGCGGCTACTCGCAGCTCTACCTGCGCGACGTCGAGAAGCGCAAGACCCGCCAGCTCACCCGCGGCGCGTTCGAGATCCACGCGGTGCAGACCGACCGCGCCGACCGCTACGCCTGGTTCATGGCCAACGCCGAACAGCCCGGCCGCTACGAGGTCTGGCGCGCGGCGCTCGACGGCGCCGCGCCGCCCGAGAAGGTCACCAGCATCGGTGCGCGCCCCGACCACCTCCGGGCCGGCAGCGACCAGACCGGCCCGTTCGTGCTCTCGAACGACGAGAAGAGGATCCTGTTCCGCCACGACGACCCGGTCACGCCGCCCGACCTGTGGCTGCAGGACGCGGTGCCGGGCGCGGTCGCCAAGCGGCTCACCGACACCGTCAGCGCCGAGTACAAGGCGCTGGCCTGGCAGGCGCCGGAGCTGATCGCGATCCCGTCGACCAACCAGAAGCAGCCGATCTACGCTCGCATCTACACCCCGAAGGATGGGGCCGCCGAAGGCGGCAAGCGCCCGGCGGTGATGTTCGTGCACGGCGCCGGCTACCTGCAGAACGCGCACCAGCACTTCTCGTACTACTTCCGCGAGTACATGTTCCACAACCTGCTGGCGCGCCACGGCTTCGTCGTGATCGACATGGACTACCGCGCCAGCCAGGGCTACGGCCGCGATTGGCGCACCGCGATCTACCGCCAGATGGGCACGCCCGAACTCGAGGACTTCCGCGACGGCATCGACTGGTTGGTCACCAACAAGGCGGTCGACCCGGCGCGGGTCGGCGTCTACGGCGGCTCCTACGGCGGCTTCATGACCTTCATGGCGCTGTTCAAGGAACCCGACCTGTTCGCGGCCGGCGCGGCGCTGCGCCCGGTCACCGACTGGGCCCACTACAACCACGAGTACACCTCGAACATCCTCAACACGCCCGAGATCGACCCGATCGCCTACGAGATCTCGAGCCCGATCGAGCACGCCGAGGGGCTCAAGAAGCCGCTGCTGATCTGCCACGGCATGCAGGACGACAACGTGTTCGTGAAGGACACCGTGCGCCTGTCGCTGCGCCTGCTCGAGCTGAAGAAGGAGGATTGGGAGATCGCGTACTACCCGCTCGACCCGCATGGCTTCGTCCAGCCCGACTCCTGGCTCGACGAGTACCGCCGCGTGTTCAAGCTGTTCGACGAAGAGCTCAAGGCGCCCGCCTCGCCGTGAGCTCCACCGTGCACGCTCTCCGCATCCAGCAGCTGCGCAAGTCCTACGGCAAGGTCGAAGCGGTCAAGGGCATCGATCTCGCGGTCGAGCCCGGCGAGTTCTTCGCCCTGCTCGGCCCCAACGGCGCCGGCAAGTCGACCACCATCGGCATCGTCTCGTCGCTGGTGAACAAGACCTCGGGCACGGTCGAGGTCTTCGGCCACGACCTCGATCGCGACCGCGCCGAGGTCAAGGCCTCGATCGGCCTCGTGCCGCAGGAGCTCAACTTCAACCAGTTCGAGCAGGTCCACGACATCGTCGTGAACCAGGCCGGCTTCTACGGCATCCCGCGCCGGCTCGCGCTCGAGCGCGCCGAGAAGTACCTGACCCAGCTCCAGCTGTGGGACAAGCGCGGCGCGGTGTCGCGCACCCTGTCGGGCGGCATGAAGCGCCGCTTGATGATCGCGCGCGCGCTGGTCCACGAACCGCGGCTGCTGATCCTCGACGAGCCGACCGCCGGCGTCGACATCGAGATCCGCCGCTCGATGTGGCAGTTCCTGACCGAGATCAACCGCGCCGGGATCACTATCATCCTGACCACCCACTACCTCGAGGAGGCCGAGCAGCTCTGCCGCGAGGTGGCGATCATCGACAAGGGCCTGATCATCGAGCGCGGCCGGACCAAGGAGCTGCTGCACAAGCTCCACGCCGAGACCGTGGTGTTCGACCTCGGCGCGCCGCTCACCGCCGCGCCCGAGCTCGGCGCGTTCAAGGCCACCCTGGTCGACCCGACCACGCTCGAGGTCGAGGTCGAGCGCGCCCGCTCGCTCAATTCGGTGTTCGAGCTGCTCGGCGCGCGCGGCATCCAGGTCACCAGCATGCGCAACAAGTCGAACCGGCTCGAGGAGCTGTTCGTCAAGCTCACCGGCAACGGCGGAGGCAAGCCATGAGCCGCCTGCGCGCCGACCTGGTCGGCTTCGAGTGCATCGTGCGCCGCGAGGTCAACCGGATCCTGCGGATCTGGGCCCAGACCATCCTGCCGCCGGCGATCACGATGACGCTGTACTTCATCATCTTCGGCCAGCTGATCGGTTCGCGCATCGGCACGATGGGCGGCATCGCCTACATCGACTTCATCGCGCCCGGCATCATCATCATGGCGGTGATCAACAACGCCTACGCCAACGTGGTCTCGTCGTTCTTCGGCGCCAAGTTCGGCCGCCACGTCGAGGAGCTGCTGGTCGCGCCGATCAACGAGCACTTCATCCTGCTCGGCTACGTCGCCGGCGGCGTGCTGCGCGGCGTGATGGTCGGCGCGGTGGTGACCGCGGTCGCGCTGTTCTTCACCGACCTGCGGCTGCACCACCCGCTGGTGATGCTGGCGGCGCTGCTGCTCGGCTCGGTGATCTTCTCGCTCGGCGGCTTCATCAACGCGGTCTACGCCAAGAAGTTCGACGACGTCTCGATCGTGCCGACCTTCATCCTGACGCCGATGACCTACCTCGGCGGCGTGTTCTTCTCGATCGACCTGCTGCCCGAGGTCTGGCAGCACATCGCCCGCGCCAACCCGATCCTGTACATGGTCAACGGCTTCCGCTACGGCCTGCTCGGGGTCTCCGACGTCGGGCTCGGGATGGCGTTCGGCGTCATGGCGCTGTTCGCGGTGCTGCTGTACGCGGCGGCGTATCACTTGCTCAAGCGGGGCATCGGGCTCCGCAGCTGAGGCCGCGGCGAGGGCTGCGGTGCGCCTGACGGCGCCGCTCCGGTTCGCCTCCTCGCGAACTGGACGGGGTCGGGTCGATGGCACGACCGGACCCGCTAAAAGGTCGTTGAGCGACACCCCATACGCGTCGTCGCTGCGAGCGTTTGCGCCAACTACATCGACGGTGGGACGCCCCGTCCAGTTCACTGCGGTGGCGAACCCTCGCGGCACCTTGGCGCACTGGACCGCGAGCGCTACGGCCTCGCCTGCGGCGCACGATGCGGAGTGATGGTCCGAGACTGCTGCACCAGCGATCGCGGTCCGCGCCATACGGTTCTCGATTCGCGCCAAGGCGACGCGAGGGTTCGCCACCGCAGCGAGGTCTTCCGAGCGAGGAGGCGAACCGGAGCGGCGCCCAAAGGCGCGGACCGCGCGCCGACAGGCGCGGCCCACGAGCGCTACTCGATCGGCCTGCCCGGTGGCGCCTTGGTGAAGTCCTCGGCCTTGCGCTCGCGGGTCAGGCGGAACACGCCCTCGCGCACCACCCGCTTGAGCACGATGTCGACCACCGTCGTCTGGTGGGGCCGGATCGCGGCGAGCAGCGCGGTCCCGGCAGGCAGGACGCAGGGCAGGAAGTGGACGAAGCCGTCCTGCGGATAGGGCGTCACCCGCAGGCCGAGCGTCTTGGTCCCCGGCTGCGCCGCGCGCAACACCTCGTCGCCCTGCATCACCGCCGGCGCCCCGGCGAGCTTGGCGTGGTTGAGGTAGTAGGTGATCGCGCCGGGATCGCGACGGTTGCGCTGGCGGTCGAGGAAGAACCCGGGCGGCAGCGCATCGGGATCGTCATCGCCCGCGGTGAAGGTGAGCTCGCAGTCCTTGATCGGCGCACCCTGGTCGTCGCGCACGCGGAGCACCACCATCGCGCAGGGATCGTGGATGTAGCGGCGGTCGAACGGCCCGGGGATGTCCTCGGTCTCGACCCGTTGGCGCGCCATCACCGCCCGGTTGTGCGCGTCGAAGGCCTTGGCGGCGGCGGCATGCCCGCGCCCGTCCTGGACCCGTAGGCAGTCGAGGATCGCTGCGACCGTCGGGTGCGACCGCTCATCGTCGCGCACGCTGCGCATCACGCCGCGAGCCTCGCCGGAGTGGGCGCGGCCCTCGACGAGGCCGAACGGCGTGCCGCTCGCTCGCTTCGCCCGGCCGGCGATGAGCTCCGGCGCGCTCGCGCCGCGCGTGGCCTTGGCGTCCGCGCGCGGTGGCTCCTGGGTCAGCGTGATCCAGGTGAAGTTGAGGTTGGCCGCGGCGGCGCGCACCACGCCGTCCGAACCGAGCTCGCCGGTGTAGCTGTTGACGTGGTCGTAGAGCTTGCGATCGATCGACGTCCCGGTCAGCACGAACGGCAACAGGCCAGCGCGCTTGAGCTTCGCCGCGCCGACCAGCCATTCGAGGTTGAGCGCGAGGCTCTCCGGACTGCCGAGCTCGAGCCAATCGAGCACGCCCAGGCCCGGCTCGACGCCCTCGAACATCGTGCGCAACCGCGCCAACCGCGATTGCCCGAGCTGCGCCAGCGCCGAGCCGAAGTTGGCCGGCGCCAGCATGATCAACTGCGCCAGCGCGCTGCGGCGGCGAGCGCGGAGGTGGAAGCGGTGCAGCCATTCGCGCACCACCGGGCCGCCGGTCGAGTGGGTGATGCAGGCGAAGCGCTCGCCCCGCTCGAGCGCCGGCCCGAGCTCGCGCTCGAGCGCGGCGTCGAAGGCGCGCGCGATGTCGGCGACGCGGACCTCGTTGTGGAACGAGATGTACTCGCCGAGCCAGAGCTCCTTGACGTCGATCCCGAGCGAGGGGTCGCGCCTGGCCTCGCTGCGCAGCCGGTCGGGCAGCCCGCCGTAGGTGTCGGTGCTGCGCACGCTCCAACCGTGGACGAACAGGACGATGCGACCGGCCATCCGCCGCTCCGCTACTTGCCCCGCGCCGGCGGCCGCTCGCCGTCGGCCAGGCGCCATCCGCTGCTCTTCGAGAGGCGGCCGTCGACCGGCCCGTGGCAGATCCCGGCGACGAAGGGGTTGGCCACGCCCGGCAGCTCGAAGCGCAGGTCGGTGAACCAGCCGCAGCCGGCATCGGTGCCGTCGTTGCCGAGCGCGTAGAGCTGCGGCAGCAGCGCGAAGCGCCGGAACCCGCCGAGCTCCTCGCGGCTCCAGGCGAAGCGGGCGAAACCGCGCATCAGCGGGTCAGCGCCGTAGCGATGGCGTTCGGTCCACTCGAGCGCGTCCGGCGATCGGTAGCTGCGCCAGAGCCGCAGCAACGACGAGGCGTCCTCGGCCAGCGGGGCCGGCGGCTCGCCGCCGAACGGATCCGCGAGGATCCCGAGGTTCGTCGTGCGGTAATGGTCGCCGTCGACCACCACCAGCTTCCAGTGCAGCGGCGAGAGCGGTTGCGGGAACACCACCACGTCACGGGTCCAGCCCCGCTGCTCGGCGACCGCGGTCGCGACCTGCTCGGCGCGCAACATGAACGCGCCGCACAGCGCGACGTAGCCGGCCAGCGCCAGCAGCCCCCCGCGCGCGACCGCCACCGAGCTGCGACGCCAGGCCAGCACCACGCCGGTGCCGAGCAGCAGCCAGACCAACGGATCGACGATGAACAGCAGCGGCAGCGCGAACGGTCGGCTCGTCAGCGGCGCGAAGATCTGGGTGCCGTAGCTGGTCAGCAGGTCGAGCACGCCGTGCAGCAGCAACCCAGCGACCGCCAGCACCATGAGCTCGAGCGCGCGGAAGCGCTTGCGCAGCAACCACCACGCCAGCCCGCCGATCGCCGCGCCCCACAACGGCGCGAGCAGGAACGAGTGGGTGACGCCGCGATGGAGGTTGAGCGCCTCGAACGGCGCTGCGCCGACCAGCGTCAGGTAGTCGAGGTCGGGGAGGTTGGTGACGATCGCGCAGTAGACGGCGCGGGCGCGGTACGGCATGTCGCGGCCGTCGGCGGCGGCGTGTTCGGGCGGCAGCGCGGCGCCGAGCAGCGCACCGGCGAGGGCGTGGGTCAGGTTATCCACGGCGACGCGACCTCGAGTCGGTCCCCGCCAGGGTCACAGCCGGCCGGCGGATTCGAGCGCGTCGATGCCCTTGCGCAGCGTGGAGGCGAGGTTCGGATCGTCGGCGAGGTAGCGCGCGGTCTCGGTGTCGAGCTTGTAGCTCGCCTCGATCACCAGCGCCTCCCAATGCTTGGGGTTGTCCATGTCGCGGCCGAGCCAGGTCAGGGCCTTGAGCTCGGCGAGGCCTTCGAGCGGCAGCCGCACCATCACGCCGACCACGTTGTCGATCTCCTTCGCATCGGCGAAGCGGATGATCTCCTCGACCTGCGCGCGCGTGAGCTTCTTCATGGGACTCCCTCGGGGGCCTCAATGTAGCAAAGGTCCCCTCCCGGCGCAGACGGAAGCTCAGCCCGGGACGTCGACCTCGGCGCCGGGCGAGGTGGCCTTGGTGTAGCCCTTGGGACGGATCGCGACGCGGTTCTCGACCCGGGTGCAGAGCGTGCCGTCGGCCAGATGGAACCCGTATACGAAGGTCGGCGTGGCTCGCCCGCGCTCGACCAGTTCGGCCCGGATGTCGTCCTCCTGCACTTTCGTCATCTCGAAGCGCAGCTCGAGGTCGGTCGCGCCGCCGCGCTGGAAGTCGATGTGCATGGAGCGGGTCCAGACCGAGTAGCCCGGGAAGACCCGGGCGCAGGACAGCGCCGCGATCGGGTCGGCGAGCGCCGCCTGCCAGCCGCCGAACATCACCCCGCCCGGGTTCTTCGAGCGCCAGTCGAGGGGCAGCAGGATGCGGATCCGGCGCCAGCCGTCGCTGGTCTCGAGCACCCTGATCCGCATGGCGCGGAACGGCGGGTAGAGCTCGAGGCGCCGGCCCTCGGGGATGAAGCGGAGCCCGGCGAGCATCTGGAGCAGACCCATGGCGCTAGCGTATCCCATGCCTGGCGCCGGCCGGGGCGGCGCTATGCTCGACGGGTCGTCGCCGCCGAAGCCGCCGCTCCTCGGGAGACCCATGCGCAGCCTGCAGTCCTGGTTCGACGAGTACGGCGAGTCCCATCGCCACCCGACCAACGTCGCGATCCACTGGGTCTGCGTGCCCGCGATCATGTTCGCCGTGATCGGCCTCGCGTTCGCGCTGCCGCGGCCCGAGGCGTTCGCGCTGGTCGGTCCACGCTTCGGCAACTGGGCGATGGTGTTGATCGGGCTCGCGCTCGGCTGGTACGCGCTGCTGTCGTGGCGGCTCGCGCTCGGCATGCTGGGGGTCACGGTGCTGATGGTCGCCGCGCAGCACCTGTTGATCGCGCTGCCCGGATCGCCGTGGCAGTGGAACGGCGCGATCTTCGTCGCCGCCTGGCTCGGCCAGTTCCACGGCCATCGGGTCGAGGGCCGCAAGCCCTCGTTCCTCAAGGACCTCGCGTTCCTGCTGGTCGGGCCGGCCTGGCTGGTCGGCAAGCTCTACCGGCGCGCCGGCCTCGGCTACTGAGGCCGGCGCGCTCGCGCCGCGTCAGCTCCCGGCTTTCTTCGCGCGCTTCGCCGCGCGCTTCTCCATAATCGACTTGGCGGCCTTCTTCTTGCCTTCCTTCTTCTGGTTCATGCCTTTGCTCATGGTGCGCTCCTCTCGTTGTTGATCAGCGGCCGGCGGCCTTGTTCCGTTCCTTGCGTGCCTGCTCCTCGGCGAGCAGCGTGTAGGCGAGATAGTACTTGTAGATGTTGGCGACGTAGTCGACCGGCTCGCGACCGACCTTCTGCGCGGTCACGACCTCGACGTTGCCGAACCACTGGTTGGGGTCGAGCTTGCGGCGCTTGGCCTCGCGCCGCATCTGCTGGATGCGGCCCGGTCCGGCGTTGTAGGCGGCGAAGCCGAGCAGCACCTTGTTGGTCGGGTCGATCTTGGGATCGGCGAAGTGCTCGTCGATCAGCCAGCGCATGTACTTCACGCCGGCGTGGATGTTGGGCTCGAGCTGCGAGACGTCGCCGACCTTCATCTCCTTGCCGGTCGCCGGCATCAGCTGCATCACGCCGATCGCGCCGACCGGGCTGCGGACCTTCTGGTCGAGCTGCGACTCCTGGAAGCCCTGCGCGATCATCAGCAGGTAATCCATGTGGTACTGGTCGGCGCGCTTGCGGAACAGGTCGACCAGCTGCTCGTACTTCTTGCGCTCGCTCGCAGCACGCGGGTCGTGCAGGCCCTTGGCGCCCTTGAGGTAGCGGTTGATCAGCACGTTGCCCATCGTGGTCCCGGCCCGATGGGTCTTCCAGAACCGGTCGAGCGCGGCCTTGAGCTGGGGGCTGCCCTTGCGCACGCCCCAGGCCAGCCGCTCGTCCTCGGCCAGCGCGGCCGCCGGATGCAACGCGATGTTCTTCAGCACCTGGCCGTAGGTGGTCACCAGGTGTTCGTGGACGAAGGTCATCGGCGCCAGACCGGCATCGACCATCTCGAGCAGGTCCTCGTCGGTGACCTCGGCCGGCATCCGGCGGATCACGAGCGGCGCCTTGCCCGCCTTCTCGAGCCGCCGGTTCAGCGCGTCGACCTGGATCACGGCGGCCGAACGCCGGCGCAGCCAGACCTCGCGGCCGGCGAGCGCCTCGAGCGACGCGATCGCGGGCTCGGTCACGTTGGTCACGGCGTAGCGGCCGCGCGAGGTGCCGAGCGACGCCGTGTAGTCCATCAGCTTGGCGCCCTCCGGGATCACCGACATGGCGTGGGCGGCGATGTCGCCGCGACCGGCGCGCAGGTCGTCGATCAGGCGGCCGGCCGAGGTCGGCACGATCGCCACCCGCACCATCGCTTCGCCCTTCTTGCGCTTGGCGTTGAGCTCCTTCTCGAGCGCGACCAACAGCTCGTAGGTGGCGCCGTACTGGTGGCCTTCCTGGACGAAGTAGCCGATGCGACCCGGCACCACCAGCGCCCGCAGCACGCCGCGCTTGCGGATCGCGTCGAGGTCGCCGAGCGCGGCGCCGAACGCGGTCGGCAGCTCGCCGCGGACGGTGGCCTCTTCGACCTCGAGAGCCGTCGCATCGGCGGTCGCCGCGGCGGCGGGTGCCGGCGGCGTGGTCGGCGCGGCTTCGATCGCGGTCGCGAACGCGAGCGTCGCGACGAGGGTGATCAGCTTGGTCCGTTCCGAGTCGCGCATCGGCTCAGGCCTCGGCGGCGCGACGCACCGCACTGGCGACCGCGTCGTGGACCCGGCGGTCGAGCGGATCGGGCACCAGCTCGCCCTTCGGCGCGCAGTCGGCGATCGCCTCGGCGGCGGCGAACAGCATCGCATCGCTGATCTCGCGCACGCCGGCGTCGAGCGCGCCGCGGAACAGGCCGGGGAAGCCGAGCACGTTGTTGATGCCGCGGCCATCGGCGGCGAACACCGCGCCTCTTTCACGAGCGATCCGCGGCTCGATCTCGGGCTCGGGGTTCGACAGCGCGAACACCATCATCCCGGGCCGGATCATCTCGGGCTTGATCAGACCGGGACGGCCGGTGGTCGCCACCACCACGTCGCAGCGCGCCATCAGGTCGGGGAGCGTGGCGCGATGCCCGCCCATCTGCTCGAGCATCTTGAGCTGGCTCTCGTTGACGTCGGTGCCGACCACGTGGCTCGCGCCGTAGCGCATCAGCAGGCGGACGATGCCGATGCCGGCGGCGCCGAGGCCGATCTGGCCGATCGCCTGCTGGCGCAGATCGCGTCCGACGATGCGGCTGGCCGAGATCAGCGCCGCCAGCGCGACCACCGCGGTGCCGTGCTGGTCGTCGTGGAGCACCGGGATGTCGAGCCGGGCGCGCAGCACGCGCTCGACCTCGAAGCACTCCGGGGCCTTGATGTCCTCGAGCTGGATCGCGCCGAACGACGGCGCGATGGCGCTGATCACGTCGATCAGGACCTGGGGGTCCTTCTCCTGGATCAGGATCGGGATCGCCGAGATGTCGGCGAGCTTGGCGAACAGCGCGCACTTGCCCTCGATCACCGGCAGGCCGGCGAGCGCGCCGATGTCGCCGAGGCCGAGGATCGCGGTGCCGTTGGTGATCACCGCCACCGTGTTCTGGATCGCGGTGTAGCGCTTGGCGAGCTTGGGGTCCTCCTGGATCGCGAGGCAGACCCGCGCCACGCCCGGGGTGTAGACGTCGCGCAGCTCCTGCAGCGAGGACAGCGTGGCGCGCGAGGTCATCCGGATCTTGCCGCCCTCGTGGCGGGTGAAGACGCGGTCGGAGTGACCGGTGACGCGGGCGTTGGGCAACGCGTCGATCGCCTTGCTCACGCTCTCGAACTGGCCCGGGTCGAGCTCGAGCGTGATCTCCCAGATGGTCTTGTCCTGCTCGCGCTTGACCGCGTTGAGGTGCTCGACCACGACGCCGCACTCGCCGATCGCGGTCAGCACTTTGGCCAGGCTGCCCGGACGGTGCAGCGATTCGACCAGCAGGATCTCGGGGATCTTCATGGCCGGCCCAGTCTAGCGCCGATGGCGCCGTGCTCAGGTACCCTGTGCGCGGTCCGAAACGCGCCGAAGGGGTCGTTCGATGTCCGCCATGCGTCCGCTCATCGTCTCGTGCCTGCTCGCGGGCAGCGGCATCGCCGTCGCCAACGAGACCTACCTCACCGTCGGCATCGCCGGCGGGACCTTCGAGACCGCCGCGCCGGCCGGCTGCACGCTCATCGAGAGCTCGGCCAGCGGGACCGGCGCCTCGTTCGGCGTCGGCTACCGCTTCAACGACCCGTTCGCGATCGAGTTCGGCTACCAGACCGTCGGTTCGCTCGACTTGAGCGCCACCTGCGGCGTGAGCACGGTGCCGGTGGTGGCACCGGACAGCGGCCTGGCCGCGACCGGCGTCGGTCGGTTCCGCTTCGGCGCCGGTTGGGCGCTGCTCGGCCGCGCCGGCGCCTACTCGTGGAGCGCCAACGGCGAAGGCGGCACCGAAGCCGTGCTCGGCATCGGCGCCGAGTACGAATGGCGCAAGGGCTTCGCCGCCCGGCTCGAGTACACGAGCTTCGGCTCCGACATCGACGCGATCGGCCTCACGCTCCGGGTCGGCTTCTGAGCCGCGCCATGGGCCGTCTCGTCCGCATCGCCATCGTCTTCGCCTCGCTCGCCGCCGTCGCGGCCCACGCCGCCGACTTCTACGGCGAGCTCCACGCCGGCACCACCCGCGTCGACCACCAGAACCCGGCGATCACCGGTGAGGAGCGGGTCGAGGGCGCCTACGGCCTCGGCGTCGGCGTGAAGTACGGCGAGTACTTCTCGACCCAGCTCGACTGGCACACGCTGGGCGAGAACCCCTACGTCCCGCCGCCGCCGGTCTGCCCGATCCCGCCCTGCCCGGTCACCGTGACCTTCCTGCCGTTCCCCGAGCACGCCTGGGTGCTGCGCGCGATCCCGCGCCTGCCGCTCGGCGAGTCGTTGGCGGTCGAGCTCGGCATCGGCCTCGCGGTGTGGGAGGGCGACCAGGACAACGCCGGAACCGTGATCGAGAACACTGGTTCGGACCTCTGGTACTCGTTCGGCCTCGAGTGGCGCTTCGCCGAGCGCTGGTCGACGACGGTCGAGATGCAGACGCTCGACAGCGTGTACCTCGACTTCGACTGGACCGGCGCGACGCTGCGCTACCGGTTCTAGCGCCCTAGCCTCACTGCCCGCGCATCACGTTGGCGGGGTTCCAATCATCGGTCAGGATCTTGGCCTTCGGGTTCCAGTCGGGCGCGACCTTGGCGTCGGCCAGCACCTTGTCGTAGTCGACGCCGTAGCGGGCGAGCTTGGGCGCCATGGTCGGCAACATCATCCGGAGCTGGGCCAGCGTCGCCGGCGCGCCGTTGCGGGCGACGATGATGCGGTTGCCCTCCTCGCGCTTGACGTTGATGAAGCGCCCGAACACCGCGGCGTAGGTCGCCGATTCGCTGTCGTAGAGCCGGCTGGCGGAGAAGGTGTTGGCGATCAGCACGCCGTTGGGCGCCAGGATCCGCTTGCACTCCTCCAGGAACTCGCGCGACATCAGGTGCTCGGGGATGTAATCGCCGTTGAAGGCGTCGAGCAGGATCAGGTCGTACTGCTGGGTGAACACGCCGGCCTGCTTGACGAACTGACGACCGTCCTTGATGTGGACCTTGACGTTGCCGCCGGCGCGGAAGTCGAACCACTGGTCGGCGACCTGCACCACCGCCTCGTCGATCTCGACCGCGTCGATCGCGGCCGCCGGGAAGAGCGCGCGGTAGACCCGTGGGATCGAACCGCCGCCGAGGCCGAGCACCAGGATCCGCCTGGGCTGCGGCGTCAGCAGCAGGCCGGTCATCACCGCCTTGGAATAGTCGAACACCAGCTTGTCGTGGTCGTCCTTGAACATGCACGACTGCAACGCGTGGACCTGGCCGTTCTTGAGCCTGAACGTCATGCAGATCCGGTCGCCCTCGTCGCTGACCATGATGTTCCGGTACAGCGATTTCTTGTTGTAGACGATCTTGGAGGCGGCGTCGGCCGGACCCGGTGCGAGCGTGATGGCCGCGACCAACGCGATCAGCAGCGCCGAGGTGCCGGTCATGACCGCCGGCCGCGCGCTCATGCCGACGCCCCGCTTTGCCGCGCGGCGAGATGGTGGGCCGCGATCGCGACCGCGCCACACAACGCCAGCGCGACCGTGAGGCCGGTCATGATCAGCGAGACCTCCCACCACAGCACGAAGTAGAACGAGGTCAGCAACACGCCGAGCGCGCTGCCCGCGGTCGAGACGAAGTAGAGGAAGCCGGCGGTCTCGCCGCTGGTGTGGGCGTCCTGGACCAGCAGGCGCACCGCGTAGGGCGAGATGATGCCCATCAACAGCGTCGGCACGAAGTAGAGCACGGTCGCGGTGATGAGCGAGCCGTAGCGCGGGTCGTCGACGCGCACGAAGATCCATTCCATGAACGGATCGGCGATCAACAGCATCGGCACCACCGCCACCGCGCAGACCAGGAAGATGCCGCCGAAGCGCTTCAGGCTCGGCTCGCGCAACGAGAGCCTTCCGCCCAGCAGGTAGCCGAACGAGAGGGCGAGCATGAAGATGGTGATGACCGAGCCCCAGACGTAGATCGAACCGCCGAAGTACGGGGCCAGCACCCGGCCGGCGAGCATCTCGATGCTCATGACCGCGAAGCCGCCGACGAACACGAGCGCGAAGATCAGTGCGGAGTGCATCGGGGAGCTCGGCGGGGAAGGGGCGCTCAGCATACCGAACGGTCGCGATGCGGTCGGTGGCCGTCGGCTTCGGACCGAGTGCCGTGCGAGCGCGCCGTGGGCCGGTTGCTTGCGGCCGGGGTTCCGGGGCCAGGGACGGCCCCGGGAGCCCTGCCTCGCCAGGGATGGCGAGTCAGGGCGGCCCCGGCCGCGAACGACTGGACCCGGCAGCCGCCCGCTTCGGGCGGCGCGCTCGCCCGGCCGAGCGTCGGAAGCCGACGGCCACCGACCGCCCCCGCCCATCCGGTAGAATCCGCGCCCCTTCCCCGCAGCCCTTCGACGGTGACCTCCGTGACGAGCCCCAACGCCCTCGACTTCTACGACGTCCGCAGCCTGCTCACCGAAGACGAGCAGATGGTCCAGGACTCGGTCGCCCGCTTCGTCGACGACAAGGTGCTGCCGATCATCGGCCAGGCCTTCGAGGACGGCCGCTTCCCCAAGGAGCTCGTCCCCGAGATCGCCGAGCTCGGCCTGCTCGGGTCGAGCATCCAGGGCTACGACTGCGCCGGCTTGAACGGCGTCGCCTACGGCCTGATCTGCCAGGAGCTCGAGCGCGGCGACTCCGGCATCCGCTCGTTCGTCAGCGTGCAGAGCTCGCTCGTGATGTACCCGATCCACGCCTATGGCAGCGAGGCGCAGAAGCAGCGCTGGCTGCCGGCGATGGCGAAGGGCCAGGCGATCGGCTGCTTCGGCCTGACCGAGCCGCACGGCGGTTCCGACCCGTCGAACATGAAGACCCATGCCAAGAAGAAGGGCGGCGACTGGGTGCTCAACGGCGCCAAGATGTGGATCACCAACGGCACCATCGCCGACGTCGCGGTGGTCTGGGCCCAGACCGACGACGGCATCCAGGGCTTCCTGGTCGAGAAGGGCATGAAGGGCTTCGAGGCGCCCGAGGTCCATCACAAGATGTCGCTGCGCGCCTCGATCACGAGCGCGCTCTACTTCAACGACGTGGTGGTGCCCGACGCCAACCGCCTGCCGAACGTGAAGGGCCTGAAGGGTCCGCTCGGCTGCCTGACCCAGGCCCGCTACGGCATCACCTGGGGCGTGATCGGCGCGGCGCAGGCCTGTCTGCAGGAGGTGCTCGCCTACTCCAAGGACCGCATCCTGTTCGGCCGCCCGCTGCACTCCAACCAGTTGGCGCAACTCCGGATGGCGGAGATGTCGCGCAAGATCACGCTGGCCCAGCTGATGTCGCTGCAGCTCGGCCGCAAGAAGGACGCCGGCACCATGGCGCCGGCCCACGTCTCGATGGCGAAGTGGAACAACTGCCGCACCGCGATCGACATCGCCCGCGACGCGCGCGACCTGTTGGGCGGCGCCGGCATCACCACCGAGCACTGCCCGATCCGCCACGCGCTCAACCTCGAGTCGGTCATCACCTACGAAGGGACCGAGACGATCCACCAGCTCGTGATCGGCAAAGAGCTGACCGGCGTCAACGCCTTCTGACATGTCGACGCCGAAGAGCACCGGTCTCGCCCGCGGCGCGACCCGCAACATCAACCGCGCCGAGGTCGTCGACCGCAACTTCATCGAGTTCGTGAAGGGTTGGTCGGCGTCGCCGGTGCGCACCCCGAGACCGCAGGAGCCGATCCGCCCCGGATCGGTCCTTTCGGTACAAGACTTCCTCGAGCTGTTCGACAGCCAGCTCGCCAACCGCCACCTCGACCTCGAGGCCCGCGCGATGCGCGGCCGCGGCGAGGGCTTCTACACCATCGGCTCCTCGGGCCACGAGGGCAACGCGCTGGTCGGCCGCTACACCCGCCACACCGACATGGCGTTCCTCCACTACCGCTCGGGCGCGTTGATGATGGAGCGCGCCCGCCAGGTGCCGGGCATCGACCCGGTGTTCGACACCGCGCTGTCGTTCTCGGCCAGCGCCGAGGACCCGATCTCGGGCGGCCGCCACAAGGTCTGGGGCTCGGTGCCGCTGACCGTGCCGCCGCAGACCAGCACCATCGCCTCGCACCTGCCCAAGGCGGTCGGCGCCGCGATCGCGCTGCACCAGGCGCCCCGCCTCGGCGTCACGCTGCCGGTGCCGAAGGATTCGATCGCGGTCTGTTCCTTCGGCGACGCCAGCGCCAACCATTCGACCGCGGTCGGCGCGATCAACGCCGCGCAATGGACCACCTACCAGAAGCTGCCCTGCCCGGTGCTGTTGGTCTGCGAGGACAACGGCATCGGCATCTCGGTCCGCACGCCGGGCGGCTGGATCGGCGCCCAGTACTCGGACCGGGTCGGCCTCGAGTACTTCCGCGCCGACGGCCTCGACCTGGTCGAGGGCGCCCGCGTCGTGCGGCAGGCGGTCGAGTTCTGCCGCAGCCAGCGCAAGCCCGTGTTCCTGCACCTGCAGACCGTGCGCCTGATGGGCCATGCCGGCACCGACACCGAGACCGAGTACCGCTCGGTCGAGGACCTCGAGGCCAACGAGGCGCGCGACCCGCTGCTGCGGAGCGCGCGCACCGCGCTCGAGTCCGGCGCGCTGACGGCCGACGAGCTGCTCGCCAAGTACGAGGCGATGCGGGCCCGGGTCCAGGACGCCGGCAAGCATGCCGCGCTGCGGCCCAAGCTCACCACCCGCGAGCAGGTGATGGCGCCGCTCGCGCCGTTCCACGCCGACAAGGTGATGGCCGAGGCGACCCGCGCCGCGAGCGCGGAGGCGCGGATCAACGCGTTCGGCCACGAACTGCCCGAGGGCGCCGCGCCCAAGCACCTTTCGATCCAGATCAACCGCGCGCTCCACGACCTGATGGCGAAGCATCCGGAGATGACGCTGTTCGGCGAGGACGTCGCCCAGAAGGGCGGCGTCTACACCGTCACCTCGGGCCTGTACGGGAAGTTCGGCGGGCTGCGGGTGCACAACACGCTGCTCGACGAGCAGACCATCCTCGGCCTCGCCCAGGGCGCGGCCCACATGGGCCTGCTGCCGTTCCCCGAGATCCAGTACCTCGCCTACTTCCACAACGCCTGCGACCAGATCCGCGGCGAGGCCGCCTCGCTGTCGTTCTTCTCGAACGGCCAGTACCGCAACGGCATGGTGATGCGGGTCGCCGGGCTCGCCTACCAGAAGGGCTTCGGCGGCCACTTCCACAACGACAACTCGTTCACCGCGTTGCGCGACATCCCGGGCCTGATCATCGGCTGCCCCTCGCGGGGCGACGACGCGGCGCTGATGCTGCGCACGCTCGCGGCGGCGGCCAAGGTCGACGGCCGGGTCTGCGCCTTGCTCGAGCCGATCGCGCTGTACATGGCGAAGGACCTGCACGAGGCCAAGGACAACGCCTGGCTGACGAGCTACCCGGCGCCCGACCAGGCGATGCCGCTCGGCGCGGGCCGCGTCTACCACGCCGACGCCGATGACCTCTGCATCATCAGCTACGGCAACGGCGTGCCGATGTCGTTGCGGGTCGCGAAGCGCATCGCGACCGCGACCGGCAAGCGCTGCCGCGTGCTCGACCTGCGCTGGTTGAAGCCGCTCAACGCCGTGTGGTTCGCGGCGCAGGCGCGCGAGGTCGGCAAGGTGCTGGTGGTCGACGAGGGCCGCCTGACCGGTGGTCTGGCCGAGGAGATCTTCGCCCACCTCGACGAGCTCGCGCCGGAAGTGACGAAGGCGCGGGTCAACGCGGCGGATTCCTACATCCCGCTCGCCGACGCCGCGAACCTGGTGCTGCTGCAGGAACCCGAGATCGAGGCCGCGGCGCGCAAGCTGCTCGGGGTCTCCGCCCGCTAGCCGCGCGGAGGCGCGTTCACCGCAGCAGCGGCCCGCTCGACAGCCGCCGCCTGCTCGCGCCTCGCCTTCGCGGCGCGCTCCCGCAACACCCGATCCTGCTCGATGAACATCCGCTCGGACTCCGGGTGGGTGACCCCGTCGCGACAATGGACCATCGAGAACGCCCACACCGCGGTGAAGCTGGCCGGGTCGGAGATCGACACCCGATCGCTGCGTTCGGTGGGCGCGGTGCAGGCCGCCATCCGAGCCAAGGCGCCGCTGTTCTCGTCTGCCGGCGGGGCGACGGCGCAACCGGTGTTCAACCCGACCACGATGACGAGGCTGACCGTGCGGATCACCACGGCGGCCCCAGGACGTCCGGAAGCGGTTCGGGCCGCGCCTGGCGCTCGATCGCGAGCAGCGCGGAGGCCTCCTGCTTGGCGCGCCGGCGTTCCATCTTCTCGAGCTTCTCCTGGAGCTTGAGGCGCTCCTGGAACTCAGCGTCGTCGGGATGGGCGATCAGCTCGTCGTCGCAGAGCGTCATCGCCTCGACCAACGCGAGCACCGCGCCCGGGCCTTCGATCGTGATCGGCGGCTCGTTCGGGGAGAGCGGCGACGGGCAGCCGAGCACCAGATCGTCGGCGATCTGGATCCGCGGCACGGCGCTGCAACCGCCGAGCGCGACGACCGCGGCGATGAGCAGCACGACGGTGCCGGCATCACGCCGGACCTGCAGCAGGCTCCGCATTCCCCCTCCTCGCGTCGACCACCAAGGCCGACGCGAGCGAGGCTAACGACGCGTCGCTGAACTTCGGCTGAAGCGCGTCAGCCCGGGGTGCGCGTCCCCACCATCCGCTGTAGCTGCCGGGCCAGGCTCTCGGCGCCGCGGTCCTGGTTGCTGAGCACGATCACGCACCAGCCCGAGCCGAACATCGCGAGGTCGGCGTTGATGCCGGGCGCGCCGCCGTTGTGGCCGAAGAACCCCTCGGCCCCGTTCGGCCCCGGCAACACCCCGAACCCATAGCCGTAACCAGCTTGCATGGCCCCCGGCGGCGGACCGCCCGGGCCAGGCGGCGGGCCCATCGTCGAGTGCTTGGTCGTCATCAGCGCCAGCGTCGCGGGCTTCACGATCTTGCCAGCACGGAGCGCGGTGGTGAAGCGCAGCAGGTCGTTGGCGCTGGCGTAGCCGCCGCCGGCCGGTGCGCCGCGCCTGGCGAGCGACTTCGAGTTGTCCTGGCCGTTGCCGAGGTAGCCGATCGCGCGCAACGACGCGGCATCGTCGCGCTCGTAGTGGTCGCTGTGCGTCATCCCCGCCGGGCGGTAGACGAGCTCGCGGACCAGCGCGTAGTAGTCCTTCTTCGCCGCCCGCTCCGCGATCAGGCCGAGCAGCACGAAGCCGCAGTTCGAGTACTCGAAGCGCTCGCCGGGCGTGAACGCGGGCGCCTGGTCATCGCAGAGCTCGGCGTACTCCGCCGCGGTGTCGATCTCGGCGGCGCGCCGGTCGTGTTCCTCGCCCCAGTAGGCCTTGAGCCCCGAGCGATGCGACAGCAGCTGCGCGATGGTGACCTCGTCGCGCACCCGCGCCTGCGGCCACTCGGGCAGATGATCGCCGACCTTGTCGTCCCACCCGAGCACGCCCTGCTCGACCAGCCTCGCGATCACGAGCGCGGTGAACATCTTGTTCATCGAGCCGAGGTTGATCGGCGTGTCGAGCGTGTTGGCGCGGCGCGCACCGCGGTCGGCGTCGCCGCCGGCCGCCGCGAACACCGGCACGCCGTCCTTGGCGACGATCACCGCGCCGCTGAACCCCTTGGCGATGCGCTCGTCGACCAGCGCCTTGACCGCCGCCGGGAGCGCGCTCTCCTCGACCGGCCCCGGCGCGGCGCCCATCGGTGGCGCCGGCGCGAGGCCGAGCCCAGCGATGCGGGCCTGCGCATCGAAGCGCAGCCGGAGCTCGAACCGTTCGTCGTTGGCGGTCTTGAGCACGAGCTCGAGCGTCTCACCGCCGGCGCGGACGCCGACGAGTTGGGCCGCGCCGAGGTCATCGTTGAGGTCGGCGGTGAGCCCGGTGAGGTCGTCGAGGCCGCGACGCTGGATCAGCTCGGGCGCGAAGTTCTGCTCCACGAACGCGCGTCGCTCGGGGCGCGGCTTCGACAACACCTCGAGCAGCGCCTTGGCGCGGGCCTCCTGAGCGCTCTCGGCCGCAGGCGCGGCGTGGGCCGACGGCGCCACCGCCAGCGGGGAGGCGGACAGCAGGACCAGGATCGCGATGGACAGGTAGCGCAGCATGGGAACTCCAGCGGTTTCGGGCTCTCTAACGAGGGCGTGGTACGGGGGCTCGGTGCCACGCCCGCCTTCCCAGGCTTCGTACCGATGCGCCGCGGCGCCTTTCGGTCGCAGGCGCGACCGACATGGACCGGGCGGTATCATCCACGACCCTCTCGGGATTCGCCCGAGCGAAGGAAACACCCTTGATCTCGACCCTGCGCTCCCTGCCCCGCTGGACCCTGGTCGCCGTTGTCGCGGCGCTCGCCGCGGGCGGCTGGTACCTCACCACCAAGGGCGGCGCCGAGCGCGGCGGCCAAGGCGGACTCAAGCCGATCGCGGTGGTCGCGAAGGCGATCGTCCCGCAACCGTTCGAGGACCGGCTCGAGGCGGTCGGCACGCTCGACGCCAACGAGTCGATCACCGTCACCTCCAAGGTCGCCGCGGTCGTCACCGCGATCCGCTTCGTCGAGGGCCAACAGGTGAGCAGCGGCCAGGTGCTGATCGCGACCGAGGACAGCGAGGCGCGCGCCAACCTCGCCGCGGCGCAGGCCGCCGCGCTCGAGAGCCGCAACGCCTGGGAGCGCGGCAAGCAGATCTTCGGCCAGCAGCTGATCTCGAAGTCGGAGCTCGACCAGCTCGACGCCAAGCTCAAGGCCGACCAGGCCAAGGTGCTGGCGGCCGAGGCCCAGCTCGCCGAGCACACCATCCGCGCCCCGTTCGCCGGCCGGGTCGGCCTGCGCCACGTCTCGATCGGCGCGCTGGTCAACGCCGGCACCGTGATCACCTCGCTCGACGACACCTCGACCATGAAGCTCGACTTCTCGATCCCCGAGACCTTCCTCGGCGCGACCCGCGCCGGGCTCGAGATCGAGGCCCGCGCCAGCGCGTTCCCGACGCTGCTGTTCAAGGGCCGGGTCGCCACCGTCGACACCCGGGTCGACCCCGAGACCCGTTCGGTCGCGGTCCGCGCGCTGCTGCCGAACGGCAAGGGCCTGCTGCGCCCCGGCATGTTCCTGACCGTCAACCTGATCCGCGAGCGGGTCGACGCGCTGCTGCTGCCGGAACAGGCGCTGGTCCCGGAGCAGGACCGCCAGTACGTGTTCGTGGTGGTCGCGGACGCCGACGGTCATCGGGCGATGAAGCGCCAAGTCCAGATCGGGCGGCGCCAGCCTGGCATCGTCGAGATCGTCAGCGGCCTCACCGCCGGCGACCAGGTGATCGTCGAGGGCACGCTCAAGGTCCGCGACGGCGCGCCGATCACGCTGCCCGCCGCGCCGGCGCCAGCGCCGGTTGACGTGCCAACGAAGGGCTGAGCCATGTTCCTCTCCGATCTCTCGGTCCGCCGGCCGGTGTTCGCCACCGTGATCTCGGCGCTGCTCGTCATCCTCGGCCTGATGTCGTTCCGCCAGTTGCCGGTCCGCGAGCTGCCCGACATCGACCCGCCGATCATCTCGATCAGCACCAGCTACCGCGGCGCCTCGGCCGACGTGGTCGAGACCAAGATCACCCAGGTGATCGAGGACCGCGTCGCCGGCCTGCCCGGCCTGGTCAAGCTGACCTCGACCAGCCGCGACGAACGCTCGTCGATCAACCTCGAGTTCGCGCTCGACCGCAACGTCGACGAGGCCGCCAACGACGTCCGCGACCGCGTCGGCCGGGTGGTCGGCAACCTGCCGCCCGAGGCCGACGTGCCCGAGATCGCCAAGGTCGACGCCGACACCGACCCGGTGATGTGGCTCAACCTCACCAGCGACCGCCTGACCACGCTCGAGCTCACCGACTACGCCGACCGCGTGCTGGTCGACCGCCTGAGCACCGCCGACGGCGTGGCCCGGGTCCGGATCTCGGGCGAGCGCCGCTACGCGATGCGGGTCTGGCTCGACCGCAAGGCGTTGGCCGCCCGCGGCCTGACCGTGACCGAGGTCGAGGACGCGCTGCGGCGCGAGAACGTCGAGCTGCCGGCCGGCCGGCTCGAGTCCGAGCAGCGCGAGTTCACGCTGCGCACCGCGACCGGTTTCGCCACCGAGCAGGACTTCCGCAACCTCACGGTCGGCCGCGGCCGCGACGGCCAGCAGGTCAGCCTCGGCGAGGTCGCCCGGGTCGAGAAGGGCGCCGCCAACGAGCGCAACGTCGCCCGCGCCAACAAGGTCCCCGCCATCAGCCTCGGCATCGAGCAGCAGTCGAAGGCCAACACCATCGAGGTCTCGGACGGGATCCTGGCCCAGCTGCCGGCGCTCAACGCCGCGCTGCCCGAGGGCATGGTGCTCGACGTCAACTACGACCGCGCCCAGTTCATCCGCGAGTCGATCCGCGAGGTCTACAAGGCGCTCGGCATCTCGCTCGGCCTGGTGCTGGTGGTGATCTACCTGTTCCTCGGCACGCTGCGCGCCACCGTCATCCCGGGCGTGGTGGTGCCGATCTCGGTGCTGGCCGCGTTCATCGTGATGGGGCCGCTCGGCTACTCGCTCAACACCCTGACCCTGCTCGGCCTGGTGCTGGCGATCGGCCTGGTGGTCGACGACGCGATCGTGGTGCTCGAGAACTGCTACCGCCGGATCGAGCACGGCGAGCAGCCGCTGCTGGCGGCGCTCGACGGCAGCAAGGAGATCGCGTTCGCGGTGGTGGCGACCACCCTGACCCTGACCGCGGTGTTCCTGCCGATCTCCTACCTGCAGGGCAACGTCGGTCGCCTGTTCGGCGAGTTCGGCATCACGGTCGCGGCGGCGGTGCTGTTCTCGGGCCTGGTCGCGCTGACGCTGACCCCGATGCTGACCGCCAACCTGTTCAAGACCAAGACCGTGCGCCGGCCGTTCGCCGAGGCCTTCGACCGCTGGTTCAAGCGCGTCGCCGCCGGCTACGAGCGGATCCTCGCCGCCGAGGTCGCCCATCCCAAGCGGATGCTGTGGGTGCTGGCCGGCGTCACGCTCAGCGCCGCGCTGCTGCTGCGCGCGCTGCCGGCCGAGTACACGCCCGAGGAGGATCGCGGCACGGTCAACGTCCAACTGCTCGGCCCCGAGGGCGCCTCGATCGTCTACATGACCGGCTACATGGAGCGGATGGAGGACATCATCATGCCGCTGATCGCCTCGGGCGAGGCCGACCGCATGCTGGTCCGCCTGCCCGGCGGCTTCGGCGACGGTTCGGTCAACTCAGCACGCGCGCTGGTGATCCTATCGCCGTGGAAGGACCGCGACCGCTCGGCCAAGGAGATCGCGACCGAGCTCCGGCGCGAGCTCGACAAGCTGCCCGGCGTGCAGGCCCGCGCCACCACCCCGCGCGGCCTCGGCGTCAGAGGCGGCGACCGTCCGCTCTCGGTGGTGGTCGGCGGCGGCGACTACCAGGAGGTCGCGGCCGCGGCGACCCGGCTCAAGGAATGGATGGAGGCGCAGCCCGGCTTCATCAACCCCGACACCGACTGGCGCGAGCGCAAGCCGATCATGAACATCGCGGTCGACCGCGCGCGCGCCGCCGACCTCGGCATCTCGCTCACCACCGTCGGCCGCACGCTCGAGACCATGCTCGGCTCGCGGGTGGTGACCCGCTACCTCGACCGCGGCGAGGAGTACGACGTGATCCTGCAGGGCGAGGCCAAGGACCGCGCCACGCCCTCCGACCTCGACAACCTCTACGTCAAGGGTCGCGGCACCGAGCTGATCCCGCTCTCCAACCTGGTCAAGCTCGAGGAGCGCGCCGGCCCGGTCGAGCTCCGGCGCTTCGACCGGCTGCGCGCGGTCAACGTCTCGGCCGGCCTCGAGCCGGGCTACTCGCTCGGCACAGCGATCAATGACATCGAACGCTACTTCCGCAGCGAGCTGCAGCCCGCGACCGGCACCGGCACCCAGCTGCGCTGGGACGGCGAATCGCGCGAGTTCCTGCAGGCCGGCGGATCGCTCTACGTCACCTTCCTGCTCGCGATGCTGATCGTGTTCCTGGTGCTGGCGGCGCAGTTCGAGTCGTTCGCCCACCCGTTCGTGATCCTGCTGACGGTGCCGCTGGCGGTGACCGGCGCGCTGCTCGGCCTGTGGCTGACCGGCACCTCGCTCAACGTCTACACCCAGATCGGCGCGATCCTGCTGGTCGGCCTCGCGGCCAAGAACGGCGTGCTGATCGTCGAGTTCGCCAACCAGCTCAGGGATCGAGGGGTCGAGTTCTCGCAGGCCATCGTCCAGGCCTCGGCCACCCGCCTGCGTCCGGTGCTGATGACCAGCCTGACCGCGGTGTTCGGCGCGACGCCGCTGGTGCTCGCTTCGGGCGCCGGCTACGAGAGCCGCCAGGCGGTCGGCATCGTGATCGTGTTCGGCGTCAGCTTCGCCACGCTGCTGACGCTGTTCGTGGTGCCGGCGATGTACGCGCTGCTGGCGCGCGACACCACCACGCCGGAGCACGTCGAGAAGGAGATCGAGAAGCTGCGCGCGGAGCGCTGAGCGCGCGCACTCGCCACCTGGAGCGGCGGGTCGGGGGGAGGATGTCCCAAGCGACGACCCGCGGTCGCGGCCCTCGCTTCGCTCGGGCTTCCCTTCGCGCCTCGCCGAACGCTGGGGTCGGCCCGAGCGGACATCCTGTCCGCGCGGGCCTCACCCGGCCGTCCCTGGCCGGGTGACC
>Ga0315912_10000637_pt1 | contig 57550 bp, 54 predicted proteins | sample VfabasoilMG_FD_204469 | JGI IMG/M metagenome (GOLD analysis project Ga0315912, IMG submission 204469) | Garden soil microbial communities collected in Santa Monica, California, United States - V. faba soil | ecosystem: Environmental > Terrestrial > Soil > Garden | place: USA: California...
CGTCTCTCGTGGATCGTCTCGAACTCATCCAGCTCGTGCGCACGGCTCACGGCACCACGAACAACCTCCTCAGCATCGTTCGCGACCAAGACTTGAAGAAAGCGTTGGATTCGATCGAAGCTTGGCATGGCCGTGCGACGCGGTTGGTCATGACCCTCGAATCCGATCTCGATCCATGACGACCACTGAAAGGAATTCTCCGATGTATTTTCTACATTTCACACGCTCTCTTCACCTACGCGACGCATGGCGACTCGTCTGTTTCACAGGGGTACTTTCCATCCTTCCCGGGTGCCTGGCCCTCGCAGGTTACGGTGAAGAAATCGGCCATACGGATGTGAAGCCCGACGCTCCATTCGAACTCGCTTTCGATGCCTCAGGCGGGCGGCCTCGTCTCTGGTTGACGTACGATGTGATGTTCGGTGGATCCGACTTCACCATCTCCGGGCCGTTCAAAGCCGCGATCGATGGGGCCGCGGGCGGTGAATGGAACTTGCAGCTTCGCAAAGAAGATCCCCCGATCCTTGGGACTTCGTCCCGTTTCGAGATCGGCACGACGCGCATGACCGGCGGCGATCGGTCGTCGGCGTCGGGAACCATATTCCTCGCGACCCTCGACGAGGTGTCGGGGCGGCAACACGTGGTTGTCACCGGGCAATGGCGGGCATCCTCGGTCTCCGAGATCACGACACTGCGCCTCGTCGCCACGAACTGAGCCGATGATGAACAACCATACCCCTTCCCCACGTCAACCTTTCGTCCAGTGCGGGCCGCTCTCCCGTGACGCCCAAGGGAACTGGTGGTTCGATGCCATGTTTCTTGGCAGCGACAACGCACCCACGGCCGGCATGATCGAACTCGAAACGACCGCGGCGTTCGTGGCGGTTCGAATGATGGAAGGACTGGAGACGGCGTGTCGCGCTCTCGAGCGTGCCGGGTGCCGGGAGGATGCTGCGCGTGCGACGGAACGCATGTCGGGCTTTCTCCAATGGTGGAACTCCGGTTCTTGGTCGGACGAAGTCCACGCGGCCATGACCGACATCGAAGCTTGGCACGGTCGGTTCGCGCGACTCTTACTCAAACTCGAGCCATGACGTATTGCCTGCCACCGATCTCGGCGAGCAACGGCGAAAAGCCCGGAGATGCTATGCTTTCTTACGACTGGTTGAGCTTCTTTCTTTTTATATCGCTGCCTGTATTCGTGGCGACTTCATTTGCTGCATCTGCATTGTCCCGCAGGAGATATGGTCAAGCGTTCGAGGATTCGCGGGACGCACTGCGGTTTTCTTTCATTGCAAGTCTTCCAGGTCTATTGCTATGTGCAGAACTTCTCGTGCGGCGAGTTCTCTACTCCGTCGTCGGCACGCCATTGCAAGATTTTCATACATACTGGTCGACCTCCCTTGCCTTTATCTGGATTCTAGTGGGGCCGCTCTGTATGCTGGCGACGGTTGCGTTGCGCCCAGAGAGATCACCGGGCTATTATTGGTTCTGGTTCCTGTTCATCAATCATGCTCTCATCTGGTCGTGTAGCGTAGCCCTTGCATTCATCTTTCTCTTGTTCATTTGAATCATGGAGCCGTTGTTTGAGCTGATGCGGCTCGAGCCGCGGCGAACGGGGGGCCGCATATGGTGGTGGCGCAGGCGCGAACGGGGTGGCCAGTGTTCACACGGAGGGCGGCGACTGCAGGAGGCTCAACCGAGAACGAGGTTGGATCGAGCCCTCGCTGCCGCTCGGTGAAAGCGACCCCAAGGGGATTCTCCGGGTCGCGACTGGATTGGAGCAGGGAGCAGACGTCGAGACCCAGCAGGCATCCCCATCCGGCGTTGGCCGAACGGCGCGTCCCACACCGAATGTCATCGTGCCAGCAATCTCGAGTGGGGCTCGATAGACCGTATGCGACGTGAACTCCTCAGCGGAGTGTTACGCTCGCACGCCAAAGACCAAGGCCCCCCGTGAGCGAACTGACCGTCGAACTTCTCAAGCAGATTCGTGCTGGCATTCAGGAAGCGAACGACCGGCTCGACCGAGCGAACGAGCGGTTGGATCGTACGAACCAGCGACTCGAGCAGCAGGGTCAGCATGTCGAGGGTGCCGTCGCCCGGCTCGAGCGGAAGATCGATCAACATCGAGCAGAGTTGCTTCGCAAGCTCGATGAAACCCGCATCGAGTTCATCGCTCGCCTCGACGAGTCCGATACCCGCCTGGCCCGCACCGACGCCCGCGTGGCTCACGTCGAGAAATCGTTGGCGGCCATGGTGAGCCATATGTCGAAGATGCTCGATCGCATGGCCGAGGTTCGGGGACGGAACGAGGAGCCGAAGTCCGAACCTTCGTGAACGATCTGCTCGGTCGTGATCTGCTCGGTCGTGATCTGCTCGGTGACCTCTAGCCCGAGCGTCGCCATGCGATCAGACGTTGCATCGCTTCAGCGACGTCCGCTCGACTGCCGGCATAACAGAACCGGACGAAGCGATGGCCTCGACGGGGGTCGAAATCGATACCCGGCGTGACGGCGATGCCGATCTCGCTCAGCCATCGTGCACAAAGCGTTTGGCTATCGCTTCCTAAGTGAGCGACATCGGCATAGACATAGAACGCTCCGTCCGCAGGGGCCAAGCCGGTGATGCCCACCGAACGGAGGCCCTCGATCACGATGGCGCGATTCGTTCGATAGCGAGCTACGTTTTCATCGAGCTCGGTGGAACACGCGAATGCCTCCACGGCGGCGAGCTGCGAGAGCGTTGGGGGCGAGATGAACAGGTTCTGGGCGAGCCGTTCGATCGGCGCGACGAGATCGCTCGGGACCACCAGCCATCCGAGCCGCCACCCGGTCATGGAGTAGTACTTGGAAAAGCTCTGCACGACGATCGCCGACGATCGCCCCGCGGCGGTCGGCAGTGACGCGGTGTAGTGGATCCGATGATAGATCTCGTCGGAAACGAGTCGGATCGACCGAGCCTCGCAGTATTGCGATAGTTTCGCGAGCTCGGGCTCCATCATGGCCGTTCCGGTGGGATTGGCCGGGCTGGCCACGACCAGCCCATCGAGGGGACCTGCTGCATCGAGGAGTTCGGGCGTCACCAAAAAATGGGTCTCGGGCCCCACCGGGATCCCGATGACCTCGACGCCGAACGCTTCGAGCATGTTGCGATAACAAGGGTACCCGGGCTCGCTCACCGCCACTTTGGAACCCGGGTCGAAACAGGCCAAGAACGCGAGCACGCAGCCTCCCGAAGCGCCTGCAGTCACGACGATCTGCGCAGGATCGACGGGAACGCCGTACTCGCGATCGTAGTGGCGGGCGATCGCGGCACGAAGCTCGGGAAGCCCCGTCGCTTCGGTGTATCCCAAGCGATTCGAACGCAACGCGAGTACAGCCGCCTCCACGACGCGAGATGGCGCGGACGTGGACGGCTGGCCTACCTCCAAGTGCAAGACATCCCCTACGGCGTCCGCCCTCGCTGCGGCTGCCTTCATGACTTCCATCACGTAGAACGGCGAGATGTCACGGCTCCGCGCTCGTTTCATCGCGAGAGCATATCAAGGCCCGCCCGATCCAGCCTGGGGACGCTGCGGCTTCTCGCAGGCCGCTCGCACTTGCGCTGCAAGAGCTGAGGCGGGATGGCGCGAGCGAAACTCGAGGGCTTCAACCATGGCGTCGCGTCGAGCCAAGCGACATCCTGCGATCGCGGAGATCGCATCGCGCTCGGGCGTGAGCACTCCGTGCGGAAATCTGCGGCGATGGTCCTGCGCGTCGAGCAAGGCCTGCTCGGCGTCTCCGCGCGAGAGGTCGAGCCACGCCGAGGCGATGAGACTGCGCTCTTCCGCCAAACTCGAGCCCTCCTTCGAGATCGCTCCGCGATCCTGCGCGGTGGGGTCTCGCCTCGGGGTGGCGTCCGAATCCCGTTCCGCCGATTCGACGACACGTCGTCCATCGACTTCGGGACGAGGGCCGTCCGCGGGAGGAACGAAGTCCGCCGACGTCATATCGGGCTTGGGTTCGGGGTTCACCACGTGGCCTCGGTTCGAGGGCGGCAATGCGCCATCCTGGGCCAGCTCGCCCGGCGAGGACTCGATCGCAGAGCGCCACTCCGGCTCTACGCTGCGGATCACCACCGCGATGAGTGCTGCCGCGGCCACGAGACCTCCGACCCAGAGCCAGCGGGTCAGCGGCTTCGGCATGGGCGGTGGGCCGACCCGGTCCCGTTGCAGTCGCTCCCAAACGCGCTGCTCGGATTCGGATGGCATCTGATCATCATCGATCGCAGCCTGCAACAGTGCACGAGCCCGATCGGTGAACGGGGGAAGGCGAGTCATGCGTGTTCCTCCACGAATACGTTGAATCGGCGACGGGCGAGCCGCAGACGCGAATAGACGGTGTTGATCGGCAAGGCCAATGCCTCGGCGACCGCAGGGCCGCTCAACCCTTCGAGCTCACAAAGCGCAAACACCTGGCGCTGTTCGATGGGCAAGCTTTGCAAGAACGCGGTCACGAGATCGTGGGCTTGTCGATGCGACACCTGCTCCTCCGGATCCAAACTCGACCCCGGCGGTTCGCTGCTACGTTCGCGCTTGGCCCGGCGATGACGCTGGCGCCGGTAGTTCAACGCCACACCTCGCGCGATGCCGTAGAGCCAGCTCGTCAGAGCGCTTCTCCCCTCGAAGGTCGGCAGGCGATCGCGAACGATCAAAAATACGGCATGAACGAGGTCTTCGAGGTCCTCGTCGTCCACACCGAATCTTCGGAGGGCACGCCAAACGAACCCCGAGTGGGCGCGATACACCCTCTCGAGATCGAGCGCCGGCTCCGACGGAGAGCGGACGGCGGAAAGCGCCACGATGGGTGAGTGTACGCGGCCCGGTCCACCCGTCAGTGGAGTCGAAACGTGACCCCCCCGATCAACCGAACACCGCCGGCCGCGGCCGTATGCGCTGGTGAATCCGCAGGATCGATGTAAAAGCGAGGTCGAAGCAAGGTGGCCAGTCCCTCCAGTTGAGCCGAGAGTCCCACCCATCGGCGAAACCACCATTCCGCGGAGACGCTGACCGCTACCGCAACGTAGGCCGTCGTGTCGTCGTCCGAGTTGGTGATGGATTCTCCGAAGGCGCGCATGGCCCCCGCATCCGCGCCGCCGCACACCGGAAACTCCGCGGTTCTCCAGGCCGGAACGCCGCAAATCCGAAGGCCGCCGGTCCACAGACGTGCGCGGACCGAGGCCGACGGCGAGGACTCGGACGGAGCCTCGACATCCGGCCAAAACCCACCGACCACGGCCACGCGAACATGACGACCGCCCACACCGACGCGGAGATCGAGCGTCGCACCGCCGCGCGGCAGCGGACCGTAGCCAAAACCGGCCTGTAGCGCGGTCACGACACGAATCGGTCGTCGACCGCTCGGGCGAGCGTTTGCGGACGGGAGGGACTCTCCGACCGTCGTGGCAATGTCTTGGCGCGAACCTGCCGCGTTCGTCGATGGCGTGACCTCGGTGGTCAACGGAACCAACGGGACCACCGGTGATCCGGACTCGAGCGATGACGAACCGTCCTGTTCGGGAGCGGTCGCATCCTCCCCCGCTGCGGACGAGCGACTCGGTTCGACCGCCATCGCGACGAGGAGCGCTGCAGTTTCGGCCAGTTCGGCGCAACTGTCCGCGTCGAGGCTCCGCTCGGTCGTCCCCTCGCTCGTGGTGAGTGCGAGCTCGAGACGATATCCCGTCGCTCGAGCATCGACGCGCGCCTGCACCTCGACCGAGCGCCCTTCGACCCCGGCTTCGCGGAGTAGCTCGCCCACTGCAGTCTCGACCACGGCTTGGGTGGGGCACTCGTCCGGCGCGTCCCAGTCGAGCTTGACCGGCGGAGCTGCGGGTTGGCCGTTCGTCGCGAACGCGATCAAGAGCGCGAGCATGGGTTGCGAACGATCATGCCATTCACCGCCCCAGACTCATCTCGAGGCGGATCCGTACGACGAAGTCTTCGAGATCGGCGACGGTGGTCGGCTCTACGGGTAGCGAACTCTCGTCGTAGGCTCGCTGCAGCGTCCGCTCCAACCGATCGAGCAGAAGGTCGTGGACGAGACGTTCGGCCTCGTCGAGCACCATTTTCTCGGCACCCGATCGCTTCCGTTCGGCGAGTTCCTCGACCTCGCGAAGACCGAAGTGTGCATTCAACATGGCGAGATTGGACACCACTTCACCCGTTCGCATCATGTGGATGCCCGTCATGAGCACACGATAGGCGTAGAGGACGTGCTTCACGGTCGGGTCGGGCTCGCGTAGCCGTTTGCGCCGGCCCCGAGCGAACCCCTGATAGTGCCGTGCGGTCGGCCGCGTGATGCATCCTCGTCCGAGGTAGCGCAGTTCTTCATGAGCGGACGTCGCGATCACGACGAGCGGCGAGAACAGCTGCTCGAGGACGTACCCGTTATGGTTCGTCATCAACCTCGCGAATTTGCGAACGTCGTGCGCGACCCAGTCGAGATCGAGCGCACCCTTTTGTGCGACGGTGATCGTTTCCGCAGGGGGATGGAGGCCAAGCAACGCCTCCGCCGGAAGCATGAACGCGCCACGGAGATCGACATCACTATCCGGTGATGCGAAACCATAAAGGTGAGCACCGCTGACGACCGCGAAGACCGGCACGGGCCCCTGCTCCGCGATCTGGGCCAAGGACTCCCGGTCGAGCATGGCCCAAACCTCGTCGAGCAGATCAACATGCATGGCGGACGCCTCGGAGTATGCCAAGAAACGATGGAACAAGTCTCAGCAAACCCAGAGGAACGGAACGCCGATCGTCATTTCAGCTCGCGGCGCAGGATCGCCACGGTTTTGTCGTCGACGGCTCCACAAGGCTGTCGGGGCGACCCTATCCGTGAGGTCGAAGCTCCCAGTGACCATTTCGGCCAGCGATGCGGTCGGACGCGATCGTGCGGTCACCATCGACATAGCCACGATACATGCGAAGCACCGCATCGTCCCCCGACATCGTTCGATCCAGGTTCATCTGATCGCATCCGGGACTGAACGCCACGCTATCGACGGTCAGGAGATACTCCGGATCGAAGGCCGGAAAGATTGCGCTCCGAAATCGGGGTTCGTTTCCGGCCTCCCCCATCCACGCGAAACTCGATTCGAGTTCCTCCGCCCACGCCTGCACGATCGTCTCGTCGACACGCTGTTGGCCAACGTCGTCGTCCACGAGCACGCGAACCTCGAGAACGCGAGCATCGATCGTCCGCGCCACATCGTTGGGGTCGACGGTGCTGCAACCACCCTCGCGATGGTCGGTGAGCCCCATCACGTCGAGCGTGAGTCCGACCCGGACCCGCAATTGGAACAGCGGATCGAACACACCGGTCTCACGGTCGAGGAGTAGCTCGAGCAAAACCCCGCGGGATCCCCCGACCTCGAAGCAGTGGGTCCCGCGAGCGTCGTTGCAGAGATCGTCGGCATCGCAGATCCGATCGTCGTCCCGATCGGTACGGCATGGATCGCCCGTGCTCTCGTCCAGCGACGGCTCGGTCGTGGCCGCGTCGGTCGACGAACCTTCGGAAGACCATGCCTCGCCCGTGTCCACGGGCTGGGTATCGCCCGTGGACATGCCTCCGCCTCCGTCCTTGTCGTGGTCACGCTCGGAGTCGCTCGTTTCGGTGCCCGAATCTCCGAACAACCCTTCGATCTCGTCCTGCGCGGATGCGATCCCGGACACGAGCTCACCGAGGCAGCCTGCGAGCCACAATAGCGAGAACAATCCCCCGCACATCCGTGCCCCAGCCCACTTCGTCATCGCGCGACAAAGTAGCAAGGGTGGAGCATTCGACCATGTTCACACGCGAACGACTGCGCGTTCTCGACGCAGAGCGCGAGAGCGCCAATCGGGTGAGGCCTGCACTCGAACGATGATTCATTCGACGCGACGAAGATCGAAGCAGTATGCGCTCAAGGCGTGCGACGGAGCTTCGCGCCCGCGCGGAACCTCGGAGCCCGGGATGGGCTGAACGATGAATCGCTCGGCTCGTCGGGCCGCGCAGTCGTGCAGGGTTTCGGGCAAACCTGGATACGCCGAACCGTCGGCTCGCCACGCGTGAATCTTGGCACCGACGGCAACCTCCATTGGCCGATTCCGCAGGATCAATGCGATGGGATCGCGGGGTCGAATGCTCGGATGCATACCGAGAAACGGCTTGAACCCGCGGTAGCGAACTCCGATGACACCGACGAGCCCCGATTCGGTCCGTTCGCCGCGAAGTGGCACGCGATAACCGTCGACCGAGAGTTCCCAGTCCTCGAGCGCGTGCGGCTCGCGCGATGGCAACGACAAAGTCACCTCCAGCCGAGACGTGCTGGCATCGACCAAGCGCGAACCCCCCTCTTCTTGGGACGCGACGTCGCCGAGCAGCGGCCAAAACTCGAGCGCACGTTCGACCCGAAGAACGGCGCCATGATGCTCGAGCTCACCGAAAACTCGGTCCTCGTCCTCCGCGAACAGGGCGTGGACGAGAGCCGGCGAGAGCCCGAACCCCGCGGCCCGCAGATCCGCGAGGACCGCATCGAGATCGATCCGAAGATAATAAGGAAGCGCGAAGCGATCGTGCAGTTCAGCCTCCCACCGGACGAGCTCGCGAACGGGATCGGAGGTGCTGAGCATCCCCACGAGCGCCCGCACGAGCGCTGCGATCGCAGCCGCTCGCTCGGGGGTGCGCGCCATCCGAAACGCACGGAATTCGACGAGGCCCAACCGGCCTCGCCCGGGCAAATGCGGGTTCCAGAGCTTCTCGATGTTCAGTTCGCTGCGGTGAGGATTGCCCGAAGAATCGGCCAGGAAATGGCGGAGCGAATCCCAGAGAAACTCGGGACTCGGGTCGGAAGTTTGCTCGATCTGGTCGAGCGCGACACCGAGCTCGGTCAACGAATCGCGTTCGCGTTCGTCGGGTCGTGGGGATTGACTCGACCCACCGATATAGTTCGTCGCGAACCAATACGAGAGTGAAGGATGTCGGACCAAATAGCGAATGAGCCGCGGCAGGACTCGGGGAGCGACGAGGAACGGACTCAGTTCAGGTGATGGACCACCGATGGTGATCTGGCCACCGCCGCCCGAATCCGTGACTGTGCCATTGTACTGACAACGATACGGGGACAACCCGACGGTGTGCGCGAGCGCAAACAGCTCGCGGGTCCATTTCAAGAAGGTCGTCACGTCTTCGGCAGGAGCCATGTTGACTTCGAGCACCGCGGGATCCGGCGTGAGGGTCGTCCACGCGATCGTGTCGTCGACCGGTGGCGGAAAGCCCCGGATCGTGAGCGAGCGCAAGTCCGTCTCGGTGGCCGCTCGTCCGAGCAAGTCCGCGAACGCGAGGAACGTCGATACATCCGCGAACGACGGCAGTTCGACCGAAGCGTCGCTCGGCCCGATCACGACCAAATATTCACCTTGAGCCGCGAGATCATCGACGAGGCCGCGGACGGGGATCTTGTGGTCGTGAACCGAAGCTCGCGCGAGGCGAGGCTCTCGGCTCGAATCGGTCGTCGGCGTGTCTCCGTCGCAACGGAAAACGACACGAAGGCCTCCGTCTGACTCGCCTTCGAGCCGAGCTGCCGTCCAACCGTGAGCACGGAGTCGCTCGACGAGGGCCGCCGCGAAGGCGAGCAAGCGGTCGCGATCGACCGCTTCCGGTGTACCCCCTGGCTCGAGATCGTCCGGTGGACCCTCCCACACCGCCACGCCATCACGGCGAACGTAGAGCCCATAACTCCAACGTGGCACCTTTTCGCCCCCGTATTGACGACCCAGGGTCCGCAGCGCCAAGGCTCCTGGCCGATCGGCCAAGAGACGTTGCAGCAGCGCTCGAGCCCGAGCTTCCTTGTCACCACCGAGCGCCTCGGAGAGCCACTCGCGCGCATGAGAAGAGCGGTCCGTAAATGTCGGTTCCATGCCGACCCAGATCGGCATCGAGCACGACTCGATGCCCTCATCGTGGATCGCAACACCTTGGTCGAAATCTCGCGTGTGCATGTCGGATCAGCCGCGGCGGCCTGAGTGCAGCGTTCCCAGAGGATCGTTGGGTGCGTCGAGCCGTCGATCTCGTCTGCGCGCAGGCTATCAGAATGTCTTCGGCGGCCAAGACGAGAGGCGCGGTTCCGCGATACCACGTTTCAGTAGGAAATGCCGCACATGGCTTGAAGGGTCGAGCCTTTACGCATCGGCGGATGTCAGCGCGATCACGCTGTACGCGATCGCGATGGATCGACCCGGGTTGAGATACGCGTGAGGTTGATCGCCACGAAAGGCCGCAACGTCGCCGGGCTCGAGGGTGAACTGGCGTTCGCCGAGACTCAGTGTCAATTGCCCGCGCTCGCACGTGAGGTACTCGCGCGTCCCGGGCGTGTGGGGAATTCCCGCCATCCTCGCGCCCTGCGGCAGTTCCATGCGTTCGAGTTCGAGGCCGGCAAGACTGTCGGGCAGCAGGCGGCGCACGGACACGAGCCCCCGCTTGCGCACCGGCAGCTCGGCCGATCGGTAGAGCTTTGCGACGGACCGAGGCGGACCGATGAGCTCCTCGAGCCGAACTTGCAGGGCGGCCGCGACTTTCACGAGGACCGCGAGCGTCGGATTCGCCGCACCCGATTCGAGATGGGTCCACGTCGGGCGGGGAATCCCTGCGACGCGGGCCATCTGTGCCTGCGAGAGACCGCGGCCCTCGCGGAGCTGACGGCAGTTGTTGGCGAGATGGGTCGCGAGCTGGTGAGCGAGATCGTCCGGCATGGTTCGAGCTTTGGCGGTCGGTCAATGAAATAGCAACTCAGATGACAGGAGAGCAAACGACGCCATGCTGCAGATGAGGTACGAACATGAAGATCCAAGATGCAGCCGCTCTCATCACCGGAGGAAGTCGAGGTCTCGGCGAAGCACTCGCCCTCGCATTGGTGCGACAGGGTGCTCGGGTGGGGCTGGTCGCACGAGAGCCCCACGCGTTGCAGGGCGTGACGGACCGGATCCGTCGAGCGGGAGGAGTCGCGGTTCCGATCGTCGCCGACGTCGGAGACAAACATGCCATCCATCGGATCGCGGGCGAGGCCTCGGCTGCGCTCGGATCGATCGACATCCTCGTGAATGGGGCGAGCACGCTCGGCCCGACACCGCTCCGCATGCTGCTCGATACCGACTGTGAGGACCTCGAACGTGTGCTCGCGGTCAATCTCGTCGGTCCGTTTCGACTCACCAAGGTCATTCTCGGCAACATGGTTCTGCGCGGCCGCGGCATCGTGATCAACGTCAGCTCCGATGCTGCCGTGGCGCACTACCCCAACTGGGGCGCGTATGGTCTGGCCAAAGCCGCACTCGACCAACTGACGGCAACCTGGGCCGCCGAGTTGCCCGACCTCGGGGTGCGATTGTTGAGCGTCGATCCAGGCGAAATGGACACGCGAATGCACGCTGAAGCGATCCCCGACGCGGATCGATCGACGTTGGCCAACCCCTCGCTCATCGCTCGTCGAATCGTCGACATGATCGTCGATGACTCGCGCGCACCGAACGGAGCACGGCTGGTCGCACCGCAATGGATCACGACGGAGGCCTCGCGATGAACCCGGCCACTCGACCTCGATCGCAGCGCGATGCTGCCAAACTCCTCGTCGTCGATCCGGTCGGCGATGCCCTGCAAGACCGCACGTTCGAAACCTTGCCGCAGCTGTTCGAGCCTGCGGACGTCTTGGTCGTCAATGACTCGGCCACCCTTCCCGCTTCGTTGCACGGTCGTGACGACGAAGGGCGTGCGATCGAGTTCCGTCTGACCGAACCCCTGAATGACACTCAAGCACGCGGTGTTTTGTTCGGTCCCGGGACCTGGCGGATGCGAACCGAAGATCGACTTGCACCACCTCGATTGTCGGTCGGCGATCGCCTCCACTTCGGCGAACTCACAGCCACCGTCCTCGCCGTCCACTCCGCGCGCCGGGTCGACCTTCGTTTCGAGGCCAACCACGGTTGGGCGTCGCTCTATCGAGAGGGTCGGCCGATCCAGTACTCGTATTTGGCGGAGGATCTCGATCTTTGGTCCGTGCAGACCGTGTACGCCGGACGGCCATGGTCGGTCGAGATGCCATCGGCCGGGCATCCGTTCACGTGGAAGATCCTGCTCGAGCTACGCCGCCGAGGCGTTTCGATCGCGAGCCTCACCCACGCGGCCGGACTCAGCTCGACCGGAGATCCCGACCTCGATGGGCAACTGCCATTCCCCGAACGCTACGAGTTACCCGAGGCCACCGTACGTGCGATCGAAGGTGCCCGCGATCGTAACGGCCGAGTGGTCGCCGTCGGGACCACGGTGGTCCGCGCCATCGAAGGCAATGCCCAGGCGCACGATGGCCGGTTGCAAGCGGGGACGTTCACCACCGATCTCGTCATCGAGCCTGGCTTCGCACCCCGTTGGGTCGACGGTCTCGTGACCGGGATCCACGAACCAAGCGAGAGCCACTACCGCCTGCTCGGCGCATTTGCATCGCGTCGCATGTTGGATCGCGCATGGCAGTACGCCCATGCGAACGGGTATCAGGTGCACGAGTTCGGTGACACCAGCATCATCCTGCCTTCGTCAGCGGCACGGCATCGTGCTGCCTGAAGTCCTTTTTCATACCAGGAACGCCAGCCAGCTCTCCACGGAGGCCGAACTCGGTGGAGCGGAGCCTCCGCGATGTCACCCCACGTTCTCCTTCATGGCACGAGGACTGCACCCTCCGACCGAAAGTACATGCGAACGTCAACGCGAACGGCTCGTCCTCCCTAAATCTCGAGCCAGACGACGAGCGTCGGACAAGGCTCTTCGCTACGGTCGGGTAGGTCGATTCGTCGATGAGAGTCGGCGTCCCGTGCACGATTTCACGCGCGAGCGGTGCGCAGACGCTGCACTGTGGGTCGCGGCGTTCAACTCTCTTGGCTTACGCGTGGGAATGAAATCACGATCAATCCCTCCCGGCTCCACTTTCACGGCCTGTTTGGGGCGCTACCGGCAAGTCGTTCCTGAAACGGCGACAGCTTTGCTGATCCATCAACAAAGCACGCAGATAGACTCGATGCATGGTGAAAGTCGAAGTCGTGTCCGCAGCACTGACCCCCCGCACGCGTCGAGTGACGTTGCAACGGGAAGGGCAATGTTTGACCTTTCGCCAGGTCGTCGACCTTTGGCAGAACGACGAAGAATTCGTCGATCAGCTCTGCCAAGCCTTATCGAAGGCGCCCTTCGATGCATTTTTCTGGGAATTGCCAGCGTTATCGAGGGCTTCCATTGATCGTCCATGTGAGTTCGTACTCGTCGAGAGCCCCCAGCTCGCCGAGCTGGAGGCGGATCCCGTCCCCTTCGTGGACTATTTTTCGAGCGGTGCGGACGTCGTCACATTCGCGAACCAAAGCGGCGATACGACTTTGATTGCGCCAACGCCTCGGGGACCGAGCGGCGGTTACAGCCACCTCGCCGACTTTTGTCGATTGGGCGACAAAGCCCAACAGCGAGCCTTCTGGCGCGCCGTCGGGCGAGTCGTGGAACGGGGGCTGTCCGACTCACCCCATTGGCTCAGCACTTCGGGGTTGGGCGTCGCATGGCTTCATGCGCGGTGGGACCCCTTCCCCAAATACTACACACACGTTCCCTATCGAGCCGTTCCACCGAGCTAGCCGCTCCAGAACCAGAGTCGGGTCACATCACGTGACCGTCGACGCGGAGTTGAAAAAGGAAATAGGGGGGCAAGCAAGCACCTTCGGTGTCGTTTGCGGCCCTCGCACAGATGTAGTCGTCGCGACAGGGTCGATCGGGCCCACAACGACGCATCCCGGCAGGGTGAGCGTTATCCCGCACGCATTCCGGAAAAGGTCGACCTCGGCCCACGCACAGGTTGAACGGATGCAGCGCAACAATTGCACCGCAACTTTCGTCGGGTTCGAGTCCCATGCAACCGAGCGTGCACATCCCCTGAGGAAAGCCGACCCCATTGGAATTGCAGACCGCTCCCCTGTCGCAGGCGATCGACCGGACGGAGGTCACGCGATCGCGGTGGGGATCTGCATGGACACGCATTTGCCCCACCTCGCACGGAGACCCAGCGCCGCTCCTCTCTCGAGGCAGGCAGGTCCCAAGTTCCTCGTCATCGAGCTCGGTGCACTCCAACCCAGGCGCGCAGGTCCACGCCTCGAAGCTCGGGTCGCCCAAACCGCAATGCGCTCCATATGGAGCGGGAGTGCTTTCCCGCTCCGCCGGCGGACGCGAGTCATCGACCGCGCCGCCTCGCGCAAGCGCCGAAACGTAGGCTTCCCGACGCGGCAAGTCGGCCGTCAAGTGAGGCGAAACGGACACCACCAGCGCATCGAGCCCCGAACTCGGCAGATCTTCGCCGAGGACGTGGAATCCAGCCACGCTGCGACTTTCGTGGCAACCGCCACACGTCAGCCCGTCGAGGCGGCGAAGCAACCCGCGGGCTGAATGCACGTGGAGGAGGCCCGCAAACTCGAGATCCTCGAAGTCTGCGAGGGCAAACAGTTGACGGAACGGACGATTGGCAAGCCGCGCGAAGCCGCGTGGCGTGACCGACTGCGCGCGTTGAGCCAGAAATTCTTGCGGGAGGAGGGCCGTACCGCGATCGATCGCCTGCAAATTTTCGCGTGTGCGGAGCCAAACCAACAACCGGTCGCGAAGTGCGTCGTCGGTCCGCAAGCGTTCGATGTCGGGAGTGTTTTCGAGCGGCATCGGCTCGAACCGCCCAGCCGCGGCTCGGAAGGCACGCAGGGTGTATTCGGCATGTCCGGCCATTCCGGGGTGAACAGCTGCAGGCCATCGGACACTCTGTAGGTTGATCTCGACAGACTTCAGTCGTTCGGCACCGAGGTGGACCGAAGCGAGTGGACCTCGCGCGAGATGCTCGACGAGCCCCGCTCCGGTGCTCATATCCGACGGGATGAGCCAGCGTTGCGCGATTTCGGTGCAGGCGCCATCTTGCCAAAAGACAACATTGATCGTCATGGGCAAGCGCGATGACACCCGCTCGCCGCCGACGTCGGCGCGATACGCCAAGCGGTAGACGATTCGCGTCTCTCCACAATGCTCGCGAGCAAACGGCTGACGATCCAATCGATTGACCACGGCCACACGATCGAGATGGACGTTCTCGGCTTCGAGCCAACCGATATCGAACTGCCGATGTGCATAGCGCATACCCACGCCGGCTTTGGGATCTCGCTGTCGGTCGAGGACCAAGTCATGACGCAGAATCGCCAACAGGTCCGAAAACCCCGGCTCGGTCGCGAGCTCGGCCATGGATGCCGCAGATCGACCAAACACGAGTGTGCCAAAGTCGAGCCCATCCAGTTGATCCAGCACTTCGCGCTCCGTCACGATCGTCAACGGTCGCATTGCAACATTCGTTGACACGGGGATCGCATCCTTTAGAGCTGGTAGAGCTGGCTCCGCGCTGGTATCGCGGGGGGTCGGACGGATCTCTGACGATGCTTCGGTCTTCGCTGGCGATTCGCTCGAAGACACCGGACACCCGATCGCCACGACCACCCAAGCGACCGCGCCGAATAGGCCACTGCGTCCCATGACACAACCTAACACACCCTCCCTGGAGCTGTAGGCAGCCCGTCTTCGACCCACCCCCTATCGAGATCGTCCACATGAGGGACTCGTACGTGCGGCGCAACTCGAGATCGACCATGAACGTGAAGCCGGGTCGTCTTGGTCGGCACGACGCTCGCACGCGCGATGGAGATCCCCGTGTTACCTGTCGAATCCACACCTGGGCCCATGATCAGCACGCTCGAGGACCTCGAGATCCCATCGATTTCGAGCGTCGTACTCGAGCTCATTCGTCTGGCGACGGACCCGGAAGTCACCGTTCGTGCGCTTGCAACCGAGATCAAGCGCGATCCTGGTCTGTCGGCACGCGTCCTGCAGCTGGCCAACTCGGCATTCTTCCATCGCGGTTCGTCCATCGCCACGATCGATCGCGCGCTCGCCCTCATTGGCGTCCAAACGATGCGTTCGATCGTCCTCGGAGTCAGCGTGATCAACGCGGTGCAAGGACACAGCGGCGACAAGGTGTCGCTGCAACCGTTCTGGCGTGATTCGCTGCTGCGGGCCTGCATCGCGCGGGCGCTCGCGCAAGAGACCCGCCCGAACCTCGCGCAGGAAGCCTATCTCGTGGGTCTGTTGCAGGATCTCGGTATCCCACTGCTCGTCCAAGCGATGCCGAATTATGGCGAGCTACAAGAGGCGTCTGCGGGCTGCCGAGCGCGGCTTCATGCGCTCGAAACCGATCGAGGTGGGCTCACCCACGCACAGGTGATCGCCTACCTTTGTGAGACGTGGCGTCTACCGAGCGTCCTCATGGACCCGCTGGCTCGACACCACGAACGTCCCCCGTTTCGTCGCGTCGCGAAGGACGTCGAAGTACTCTGCAGCATTGCGTACATCGTCGGCAGTCTACCCGTGGGCGCCGAGCACCTCGAATCGCTGTACGATGAACAGCTTTCGGTCTTCGTGGAACGATCGCTCGGGTGCTCGGCACGTCGATTCAATGGCATCCTCGACGGCGCAGCGATTGCGTTCGAGAGCCTTCGTGAGCCGTTCGGCGATCTGCTCCCTCCAGGCTGTAGCGGTGACGAAGCGCTGAACCTGGCCCGCAACCTCGTGTTCGTGGCCGAACAAGAAGCCAAGTGGTTGTCGGAGCTCGACCTCGTCGTCGCACTGCCGACCAAGGGTCAACGCGACGCTCTGCATCGAATGCTGCGCGCGCTCGGAGCTGCAAACGTCGTCCTCGTGGATTCGGGCGCCGCAGCGTTGGTCGCTTGTTCGGAGCGCAGGCGCGACATGCTCATCACCTCGTACCATCTCCCCGATATGACGGCGCTCGAGCTCGAGAACGGGCTTCGGCAGCGTCTTCACATGACCGAGTTGCGCATGCTGGTGTCGAGTATGGATGACTTCGACGAGGTCCCGTTTTCCGATCCGGGCCGAATGAAGCTGCTGCGCGAGCCGTTCAATCCCGCCGCACTCAAACGCTGCTTCGCCGACCTAGGTTTGTCTTAAAGGGGCCTTTCGCAAAGGCCCCTCGCTACGGCAGCAAAGCTGCCTTCGCTTACCCCAAACGCGAGCCTACCGGCTCGGTGGGGAGCTCCGTCCGTTCCCTCCGCGGCCTCTTGCAAGGCCCCCTCGCTACGGCAGCAAAGCTGCCTTCGCTTACCCCAAACGCGAGCCTACCGGCTCGGTCGGGAGCTCCGTCCGTTCCCTCCGCGGCCTCTTGCAAAGCCCCCTCGCTACGGCAGCAAAGCTGCCTTCGCTTACCCCAAACGCGAGCCTACCGGCTCGGTCGGGAGCTCCGTCCGTTCCCTCCGCGGCCTCTTGCAAAGGCCATGCAAACTACTCGCTGACGATCTTTGCATTGGCGACGGCGGGCCACTTGAAATCGGGCAGCCGGGCGAATGCCTCCAACAGAGCCGTATTCCACGCTTCGCTCATGTGGGAATAATACGAGTCCGTTTGATCGAGACGACCCGTGATGAGGCGCCCGAACCCGTCCGCCTGATAGATTGCGAGATCGAGGGGCGGGCCAACCGTAACATTCGATTTGATCGTCGCATCGAGGGAAAGGACGGCCAATCGAATCGCCTGATCGAGCGTCAGATCGGGATGGACAATCCGATCCAAAACCGGCTTCCCGTACTTCGTTTCGCCGATCTGAAGGTATGGGGTATCATCAGAGGCTTGGATGAAATTGCCCTCGGAATAGATGAGATAGATCCCAGGGCGCTCCCCCCGAACTTGCCCTCCGAGAATGAAGGTCGCTTGCGGGCTGATCCCGCTCGCCGCGAGCGCCTGGCGATGGGACGCTTGCACGGAACGACTCACTCGACCGATGTAGGCCGCAATCTCGAACAAATGCGAAAACGTATTGAGGCTCTCGGTCGCCGTCGCATTCGTGAGAACGTCGCGGCGGAGACGAGCCACGACCTCTTGCGTGGTCGCAAGGCTGCCCGCCGACAATAGCGCAACGCGTCGATCCGGCGTGGTGTCGAATTGGTGGAGCTTGCGATAAGCACTCACATAATCGACCCCAGCGTTGGACCTCGTATCGCTCGCGAACGCGATGCCCTGATTGACCTGGATCGCGAGACAGTACGTCATGGGTTGGGCAGCTTCGCTCGAATCCGCGCCAACTGGCAAGGGGACACCCCTGCGAACGCGCTCATGCCTTGGGTCGAAGGTCGAGATCTTTTCGCCTTCGAACCCCATCACAGACGTGGGATTCATCTCCACCCATTGGCTTGCACGATGTTCTGGAACGCGTTCTCGAGCCCCGAAACGGTGACACAGCCGGAACCTACCTGTGGGTTCACACGGTTGTGATGGAGGACGATTCTCTTGATTTTCGCCTTGCAGCAGGCGGGGTTCCACACTTCCATAGGGCTGAACCCTAGCGGAAGCGGTGTACCCCATGGCGAACCCGAGCCCAGCCAAGAAGACAACCACCAAGCGCTCCAGCAAGACGAAAGAGACCAAAGCCAAGGCGTCGTCGCGATCGAGCGAGGCGGTGGCTTCGCCACGGACCGAAAGCCCGAAGCGCACGCGTTCGACGAAAGCCTCCTCACCGCGTGAAGTGCACGCTCCCCCCAAACCCATCGTCTCGGAGTCCATTCCCGTTCGCGCCGTGGAGCCGCCCCCCACACCGGTTGCTGCTGCCCCAGATCTCCTCAAGCGCCGCCCCCCTTTGGCTGCGCAAGGACGCGATGACGTCCAAGCTCCGCAAGCCGTTGCGGTCGAACCTGCATCAGCACCCCCGCTCCACGTCGAGGCCTTGTCGGTGAGCGACGACTCCACCGGATCGTTGGATGAAACGCGCTTATCTACGGACGTAAACTTGGTGCATCAGATCGCTGACGCGGCTTACTTTCGGGCCGAACGCCGTGGATTCGAACCGGGTCACGAGTTGGACGATTGGCTCGCTGCGGAACGAGATGTGTTGTCCTCGAGCACCAGTTCTGAACTGTCCGCGAGCGCTCGTAGATCCTTGGGGTTTTGAATCACGTCCTCGTCTCGACCCAGTCGGGATCGAGGACGCCGCGGAACCGCTGAACTGAGCGCGGGAACACGCTGCACCCGACGCCAGGTTTTCACGCTGCACGGGGCTGATGGCTCCAGCCCCGTCGGGGGGCTGATGGCTTCCGCGACGGCCGCAAACGCTGTAAAGATTTCCTCATCCGATCGTGGCGGACGAGAGCCCCTCCCGACGCGTCCGTGCGAATTCGCCAAGGATCCTCTCTCGTAAGCGCTCTACGCTCAACCAGCGTCGGGTGTGGCGGACCCGCGATCGACGGAAGCTTGTGTTGGGCACCCACCTCGTGCGGCGAAGAGTCTCCGTGCGGCTGACCCGGGTCGCCCTCCAAGCCGCACAGGCTCCGATGAGGGCGACGTATGCAGCAGCACCTTCACGCTAAGAGATATGGATCCGCAATCGTGCTGGCAGCGCTATTTGGCATCGCTTGCCAGGGCGGACGCGAAGGTCGCAGGGACGGTCCGGACGCTGCGCCTTCAGAATCCGATTCGGGGGATGATCCGAGCACGTTCGATTGCACCGTCGCTGGGTCCGCGGGGCCTCGGACACTGCGGTTGTTGACTCGTCGTGAATACGCCAACACGGTTCACGATCTGCTCGGCGTCGAGTCGCCCGACGTCGCTACGATCCCGATCGAGGCCACGATCGCGGGCTACACCAACAATGCGCAATCCGCCGTCGTCACCTCCCGCCACGTCGATGCATTCATGGGTGTGGCGGAAAGCGTCGCGGACCAAGCGGTGCAGCTCGATCTCACCACATTGGTCGGGTGCATGCCCGAAGACCCCTCCTGTCGCACCAACTTCGTCACCCGCCTCGGGCGCCGCGCGTTTCGTCGCGAACTCGAAGCCGACGAAGTGCAACGTTATGCCGCACTCTTCGCGGCCCCCGAGACGCAAGGAGACTTCTATGCGGGGGTCAAGCTCGTCGTCCGCGGCATGTTGATGTCGCCCTCGTTCCTCTATCGTTCCGAGTTGGGCGAATCCGTGGACGACGGCGTCTACGAACTCACGGGTTTCGAGATCGCGAGCGCTCTCGCGTACACGTTTTGGGGCACCATGCCGGACGATGCCCTGCTCGATGCGGCTGCGCGAGGTGATCTCGATCGCAACCGCGGCGTCGAACAGGAAGCGCGACGGCTGCTCGCCGATCCGCGAGCGCGCATCCAACTCGGCGAGTTTGCGACCGAATGGATCGGAACCCGGTCGTTGTTGCAAGCCAACAAGGACCCCCAGATCTATCCGTCGTTCAACGACAACGTGCGGCAGGCGATGGACCTCGAGTTTCGGACGTTCTTCGAACACGTCGTCCTCGACAGCTCACATTCCCTCCGCGAGCTGCTCACCGCAGACTATGTATTCGTCAACGATGCGCTGGCCGGATTCTACGGGCTGCCCAACCCGGGATCGTCGGAGCTCGTGCGCGTCGCCGTCGACCCGCAATCGAGCCGCGGAGGACTGCTGACGCTCGGGGCCGTGCTCGCGAGTCATGCTCACGCCAACATGTCCGCACCGGTGCAGCGAGGGGTGTTCGTGCGGGAGCGTCTCCTCTGCGAGGAACTCGTGCCTCCTCCGCCCGATCTCGATACGACTCCTCCCGGACTCGATCCCAACCTGACGACTCGCGAGCGATTCTCTCGTCATTCCGAGGATCCAATGTGCTCGGGCTGCCATCGCTCGATCGATCCCATCGGGTTTTCCTTCGAGCGCTACGACGGTGTGGGCGGCTATCGCGAAGTCGAAAACGGACGCCCCGTCGACGACAGCGGGAGCCTGCTCCAACCCGGAATCGGAGAACGCGCGTACAACGGTCCGAAGGGGCTCGCCCAGCTGCTCGCCGACGAAGCCACCGTCTCCGCATGTGCGGTGGAGCAACTCTATACCTTCGTCCACGGTCGTGAGCCGGATGCCGCCGATGAATGTGCGCTCGAAGAGCTCGGCGATGGATTCGAAGCGAGCGAACACGACCTCTTCGAATTGCTCATCGATGTCACGTTGAACGATTCCTTCACCCAGCGACGAGGCTAACCCCATGGTGTTCATGATTCCGCGACGCTCGTTCCTGCGCGGCTCCGCGGCCGCCTCGATCACCACTCCGTTCCTGCTGCAGATGGGACGGAGCGCTGCGGCCACGAGCAGCGACACGAAGGCGCTGTTCGTCTACGTGCCCGATGGGGTGATCCCCGATCTCTGGCACCCGATGACCAACCGGGCGCCGTTCGTCCTGCCGGACATGACCTCGCCGTTGCAATCGATCGAGAACGACATCTTGTTCCTGCGCGGGCTCGATATGTACGCCGGGGGTGCAACCCACGAAGGTGGTTCCGCGAAACTCCTGACCGGCGTCGGCGACAAGTCGCTCGACGTGTTCCTCGGCGAGCAGGTCGGAGGCGCCACCCCGCACCGTTCGGTTCAGCTCGGCGTCGCCTCGACCTTCCAGAACGGATCGAACAGCATCTCCTACGTCGGTGCGGGACAACCGATTCAACCGAACGACAATCCGCTCGACTCGTACAACAGTCTGTTCGGGCAACTCATGGGCCAAGGCCCGGTCGCGCAAGCCCCCGACACGACGGCGATGAGCCTCATCGACGCATCCTTCGAAGAGGTCAAGGCGTTGCAGGCCACGCTTGGTCGTACGGAACGACAAAAGCTCGAAGTCCATCTCGACGCCTTGCGCGAGGTGGAACAACGGCTGAGTGGAACGTTGACGGGATCTTGCAATCAAGTCGCGTGGGATTCACGCGGATTCGTGGTCAACGAGACCGACTATTACCCGCTCACCTACCACAAAGAAGAATATTTCGAACTCATCGGGCAGATGCAGATGGATCTCATCGTGCTCGCCCTCGGTTGCGGCATGACCCGTGTGGCAACGCTGATGTGGTCCCACGCGGTCAGCCCAACGCATATTCTCGCCACGGGTGGTACGTCGGGGCATCACGATAGCTCGCACTACGGCGATCCTGCCGGACAACTCGCGACCCAGTTCATCGGTTACAAGCAATGGTTCATGCGCCAGTTCGTGTATCTCATCGAGCGCATGCGAGCGACACCCGACGTCGATGGTTCATTGCTCGACAACTCGGTCGTGCTCCTGTGCACCGAGATCAACGACGGTAACCTCCACGATCATACGGATATGCCGTTCTTGCTCGCGGGTCGAGCCGCCGGACAGATCTCGCCCGGGCGTGCGCTCGATTTTCGCGGCAGCAATGGGGGGGAAAACGAGACCCACACCAAGCTCCTCGTGTCGATCGCCCAAATGTTGGGGGCCGAGATCGACGCCTTCGGGTTCACCGGCAAGGGCACCGGCCCGCTCGCTGGGCTGCGGGAATAGAATAGCCTTCGCAACGGGGTTCCCGGGGCCTGGCGCAAGTCCAGGGACACTTCGCTAGAGCTACGGTGTTGAGACGGTTGCCATGATGACCGTTTCGCGTCCTTTGTCCCGTTTCGGGTTCCTATTCAGCGCGGTGCTCGGCCTGTCGGCCTGCGACGGCCAAATCGTCGAGACCTACGAGCACCGCTTCGCCATTGCACCCGAGGCGACGGGCCTCGTCATCGAGCAAGGTTCCGGAGACATCTCCGTGACTGGAGAGCCCGATCGTATCGACATCGAGATCCGCGCGGAGCTGCGAAGCAACCGACCGGGTGACCTCCAAGACGATGACGCGAAGCGATCGGTCCGGATCGATCTGATCGAACTCGATGAGCAGACGATCGAACTCGCCGTGGGCTTGCACGATCCGCCGCTCGGATACCACCTCGACCTCCAGGCTTGGGTTCCATCGTCCATCGCATTGGACCTCGACGATGATTCGGGTGACATCTCCATCGAGGGCGTTCGCGAGCTTCGCCTCGTCGATGACTCCGGCGACATCGCCATCGAATCGATCGACGGAGTGGTGATCGTCAACGATGGATCGGGCGATATCTTCGTTGGCGGAATCGCTGAAGAACTCGTGATCGACGACGCGTCGGGTGACATCCGGATCGAGAACGCGGCGCGAAACGTAGATGTGGAGGATGGATCGGGCGACATCTCGATCGAGCACGTTGCGGGCATCGTGACCCTCCGCGACGGATCCGGAGACATCGCGGTCGATGGGGCCGAAGACGTCGTGATCGAGAATGACGGCTCCGGCGACGTCGCGATTCGCTGAGTCGAACCTGCCACCGTTCGTCCGGGTTCGGCGCGTGTGTATTTATTCCTACCGCTCCTCACCGCAATACGCGGTCTAAGCCAGGCTTAGCAACCCCGACGAGGGCCCGGCCTGCCTTCGAGCGGCCCATCGCGGTTCATCGAACGCGGGACTCCATCGATCCGCGCAGCAAGAGGCACAAAGTATTCCTACCCAAATGCAATGGGGAGGAGCATCCGGCCTCCGATAACCGAAGGATACGTGTGATGGAACCGTCTTCGCTCGCCCTTCGTGGCCTTTTGGTCGGCGTATGCTTCCATGTCTTCGGTTGTGCCGATCCATGCGTGGACGACGGGCTCGGCCAAGGCGGGTGCCCGGAACAACCCGGGTCCGATGGGACGCAGACACAGGCAGACACACCTTCGGACGCAGGCTCGGCGGATGCGGACCAAAGCGCGAGCCAAGAGCAGGGCAGCGCTTCCTCCGACGGTGCCACGGGCTCGATGTCCGCGGATGCCGATGACACCGTCGGGGCCGCGTGTCCGATGCTCAACGAAGTCCTCATGCCACGGACACCGACGATCCATCTCGTCGTCGATCAAAGCCGCAGCATGAGCGACGACTTGGGCGGACAAACCCGGTGGAATGCACTCCGTGGGGCATTGCTCGACCCGACGACCGGGATCATCCCCACGCTGCAATCGAGCATACGGTTTGGCTTCACATTGTATACGGGCACGCCCACCGAATGCCCGCAGATCGAAGGACTTCCGCCGGAGATCGATGCTTTCGCTGCGATTGCACCGATCTACAACGCGGCCAGACCCGAAGCCGAAACCCCGACCGGTGAATCGCTCGATGAGGCGACCCAGATCCTGATCGACGATCCGGCTGAAGGTGACAAGTATCTCGTCTTGGCCACGGACGGAGAACCTGACACCTGCGCCGTGCCGACGCCCATGAACGAGGCCGAGCAAAACGTCGCACGGGCTCGGGCCTTGCAAGCCGTGCAAGACGCCTATGCGGCCGGTTTTCAAACCTTCATCATTAGTGTGGGCGATGAGATCGGCGCCGATCATGTGCAGGATCTCGCCAATGCGGGGATCGGGGCAGAGGACGGAGAGACCGCCCCCTTCTATTCGGCGCTCGATCCAGAATCGCTTCGACTCGCATTCGAGTCGATCGTGGGCGATGTTCGTGGTTGCGAGCTCACGCTCGCGAGTGCCATTCCCAATGGTGCTGCGGCCTCGTGCGTCGTTACGCTCAACGACAATCCCGTCCCCTTCGACGACCCCGACGGTTGGGCCTTACCCAACGACACGACCATCGAACTCCGCGGATCCTCATGCGCCACGATCCGAAGTGAAGTCGTCACCGTCGCTGTGGCCTGTACTTGCGAGCCGGGGTGAAACATGATCGCCACGCTCGAACGCACCCCCCTCAGCTGCATCACCACGCTCGCGCTCCTGACTCTGCTCGCTCCGACGCCCGCAAAGGCGGCCGTCCCCACTGAGGTGCAAGGCGAGGGCGAACTCGGTGGCGAGACATCCGAAGCCACGGAAAGCGACACCGAGCCCAAAACGTCGTCCGAGGGCTCTACGCAGGTCGATACGGGCCGCACTTACTCTGCGCGGACCCCCGATCCCGAGCAGGATCGATGGATCGATCGCTATCCGCCGAGACACGGCATGTTCGAGGTCGGGGTCTATGGAGGGGTATGGTTTCCGAGCCGAAGGCTCGAACTGTTTGGTCCAGACCCCGCGATCCCTGATCAGGGCTACCAACCCCTGCAGCAGGTCACGTTCACCGGCGGGTTGCGGGCGGGGTTTTACCCGCTGCGCTTCCTCGGTGTCGAAGGCGAAGGGGGCATCATGCCCGGTCGGACGTTGGGGACCGAAGCATGGGCTACGGCTTGGGCATTGCGGGCTCACCTCGTCGGGCAACTCGGGTTCTGGAGCGTCACCCCGTTTCTGCTTGCCGGCGTGGGTTTGATCGGCATGTCGGCCGAATCCGCCCCCCAATCACTCGGCACCGATCAGGACGTGGCGATTCATTTCGGTGGTGGCGTCAAGGTTTTCGTCCGCCGCAACATTCAGCTCCGCCTCGACATCCGCGACATCGTGAGCAACCGGCGAGGCGTGGGCGAGGGTTTGACCTCGAGCCCCGAGATCCTCCTCGGAGTCTCGTTCTCGTTCGGCGGTAAGCGTAGCGACCGCCCCTCGCCCACCCCGATCGACCACGATGGAGATGGGGTCCCCGACGAAGACGATTATTGTCCCGAAACCTTCGGAGCCGCACCACGTGGCTGTCCGAACGTTTGCGTGGACGACAACGACGTGGACGGCCTCTCGAACATCGAGGACGCCTGCCCACTCGATCCTGAATCACGCAATGGATTCGAGGATGGCGACGGGTGCCCAGACCAGGTTCCGAGCAAAGAGATCGAAGAGGTCATCGGGGTCATCATCGGCATCCAGTTCGACACCGACAAAGACACGATCAAAGCGGACTCACGACCGATCCTCGATCACGCCATCGAAGTCCTGAAACGTCACGAAGAGATGCGGGTCGAGATCGTCGGCCACACCGATAACCAGGGCGGGTACCGCCACAACGTCGAGCTTTCGCAAAATCGTGCCACTGCGGTCAAACGCTATCTGACGGATGCGGGGATCGACGCCGATCGGTTGGAGACTCGGGGTGCGGGTCCGAACGAGCCCATCGAGACCAACGAAACCCCTGAAGGACGAGCCGCGAATCGGCGGATCGAGTTCAAGATGCTCGAACCCTCACCTTGAGGATCTCGGCTGCAGGGGCCTCACACAAGGCTCTTGCAGCCCCGCGCTAGCGCGGGCGGTCCCGCGCAGATCGAGACGGTGGGTCACCCGACCCGCGCGAGAGCGGCATTGCAGCTCTTGCGCCGTTCGACGCGAACTTGCGTAGGCATCGACCATCGGGGGCGAGGTACCGCGAACCCCCATGACGGCTCCCCCTCCAACGCGAACACGCGGCGGGGCCATCTTGTCGATATTCGTAAAGCATTCCTTGGAATGGACCTATGAGTGCGAGGCCCTGGTTGTGGAGTTCCGAGACCGTTCGGATTCGCCCTCACCCTACCTACGTCTCGGTTGGCGGGGTGGGTGGGGAAATCCGTGTACGCTGCTGCGGTCACTCACCACACAGGGGATCCATCATGATAACCGCGCAACGACAGATGCCTGGCCCACCCTCGATCCCTTGGGTCGGCGAGCACACTCGTGTACTCGCATTTCTCCGCGACCCCGTGGGATTCCTCGTTACGCTCCATCAGCGATACGGCATGGTGGCAAGCTTTAGCCGGGGATCGTCGAATTGGATCGCAGCGACGGGGCCGGAGGTGGTTCCGATCCTGCTGCAGGACCCGAACGGTTTTCATATCAGCCCCCTTCCGATTCCGCCCATGCCGGGTACGGCACTACGACGACTGACCTCGGGACTCACGTTCATGGATGGTGAACGTCACAAGCGACAACGGCGTCTCGTCGCCACGATTTTCCGCGGCGCCGACTTGGAAAGGTATCAATCGCAAATGGCCGAAACCGCGGTAGAGACGATTCGAGCGTGGCGCATCGGATCGACGGTGGCCATTTCCGACGAGATGAAACGCCTGACGATGAAGATCTTGGGCCAAGCCATCTTTGGGCTGCACGAAAAGGAGGAACTCGAACGCGCCGACGGTCTGACGAGCCTCATCGACCGATGGTTGCGTGCAGTCACCTCCCCGCAGGTGCTGTTCTTCCCCAAAGACTATCCCGGGACCCCTTTTCGCGCCCTATTGCGGTTGTCCGAACGACTCGAACGCCAGATCTTGAGCACCGTCGAAGGCCAACGGAGTGCCGACGATTCCAGGGTCCATGCCCTCGGTGATCTACTGCGCGCACGCGACGAGGAGGGCCATGGTCTGTCGCTCGACGAGCTCGTCGGGCATCTCAACCTGATGTTCATCGCGGGTCACGAGACGAGTGCCAATGCGCTGTGCTGGACCCTCCTGATGCTCACCCAGCATCCGGTCATCGCCAAGCGGTTGCAGCAGGAGGTTCGTTCGACCCTCGCGGGCCAAACCCCCACGATCGGCGATCTCCGGCGCATGCCCTTCCTCGAACGTGTGGTCAAAGAGAGCCTTCGGCTGTTTCCGCCCGTGCCCTACATTGGCCGCGTCGCGGTGACCGACATGGCATTGGGGGGTACGATCGTTCCTCGTCGCTCTCGCGTCATTTTCAGCCCGTATGTGCTCCACCGTGGGTCGTGGGTGGGGCCCAATCCGCAACGATTCGACCCCGATCGATGGCTGACGCACACACCCAAACCAGGTGAATTCGTCCCCTTCGGCATTGGGCCGCATGCCTGCCTTGGCAGCACGTTTGCCATGTTGGAGATCCAAACGGTATTGGCCATCCTCGTGCAGAATGTGAGTTTGGCGCTGACGAAGCCCACCCGCGTGCAACGTCATGTCCATCTTGCCATGTCGCCCAAAGGCGGCTTGACCCTCGGGGTACGTTCAGAAAAGGAACCCTGGTCGGGCTGCTTGGTCTCGGGCGACATTCGAGAGATGGTCGACCTTCCCTACGGCTGAGCCAATCTCATGGGCCGCCATCCCCGTCTCCAAGGCTGGAAGATCCTGGTGCGTCATCTGCCAACGTCTTTGGGTGCTTCGGTCGCCTCGGGCACGGTGGTTGCCAAGGTTCGAGACCATGGTGATGACGACTCTCCTGGTTGCGAAGCGGTACAGAGCGAGCGAGATACTCGTCATACGGAAGGACCTGCCCCGAAAGCGGTGGAACGAGGGTATCCTTGAGCCGATCCACGGGAAGGTCGGATAGCAGCGAGTCGCGGAAGAATTCGAGGACTTCGAGAGCGCAGTCTGGATAGCCGAAAACGTCGAACAAACCACACAAGCGCAACAGCTCGTCAGCCCTCCAGTCGGAGATCTTTTCATTGTCCTGAAAGCACTCTCCCACGGGATCACGAAAGTAGAGTGCGTCTCCCGTCAACAACTGACCACCCGGCAGGTGTCGTGGGGGCGGATGGCTGGATGGGTCCGCGTTCGGCGTGAGACGACCAAATGGGAGCGTGTGGCGATAGTAGTTGCGATGAAATTCGATGTCGAACAGGTGGAGTCCCAGGCTTTGGAGCAGGAGATCGAGCTCGGCGAAGGGTGGCTGGCCCTTCAGCGAAGAATGCCACCAGACTTCCACTTTCAGCCCAAGGACGCGTTTGGCGTTCAGTACTTCCCGCGCTCCGTCGAGAATGTCGTATTCGGACCCTTCGACGTCCAGCTTGATGAAGTCCATCCGGTGCAAACGTTCCGCATCGACGAATGACCCGAGTGACATGCATTCGACGTCCCGTTCCCGGACGACGATGGGCGCGGTGATCGGAAGCCTGCTCAACCAGGTCGGGTTGGCCCGTAGGAGTCCGGAAGAGGCCGGGAATCGCGTTTCGTAGAACCGGTGCACCCCGTCGTCGCGTGCGATGGCCCGAGGGTACAACGTAACCGGCAGGCCCTCCTGAGCGTAGACGCGATTGAGCCGGTCACATTCGGCGACGTCGGGCTCGAAGCCGATGAATCGAGCGATCGGTCGGAACGGATCCCACAGAGTTTCGAAGCCCCCTCTCGCACCAATGTCCAGCACGACGTAATACTCGTCCGCTGCCAAGAGTCGCGCGAGTTCGGCCGGAAATCTGGTTTGCGGATTGAGATCGGCCAGCGGCAAGTGATGAGCCTAGCACGCAGGCTCTGCGACGTTCGATCGCGGTGCCAAACGGGGCCACGGCGAGTTCACTTTCTTTCCGATCCCGGAAGCTGCTGATGCGCTTGGGTCTCGGGCGATATTCGAGAGACGTCGAACTTGCGTACGGCTAGCCTCAGCGCAGGCGAACGTTGAACCGTTCACCGTGTATGCCGTTGCACGTGCCGATCGAGGAGCCACCGAAGCGCTTGATCGGCACCGTGCACTGGAGCTCCACGTTGTCTCCGCCATGCAGCCGGACCGTCCACTGCCGAGCGAGCGGAGGCGTCGAAGGCATCATCATGGGATCGCTCGGATCGGCGATGGGATGCGGTGAGGTCACGCGACCTGGCCGGTCGCTCGGGACCGTATCGTTGCTGAGCTCGACCCACGTGCCGTTGAGTTCGAGTCCGTTGGGCAGTCGTAACGACGCCACGCCGGTCTGCCCGTCGGGATTCCGTGTCCAGTCCATGATGGCGTCTTCACCTGGGGCCAGACCAAAGTACGTCACGGCTTCTTTCTCCGCGGGGTTCTCGGGAAGCGACACGACCGGCGACACGGATACGTTTGCCGAGGGGTGCGAAGCCGGAGGCTCGGTCGCCACGGGAGGCAGAGCGCAGCCGACCGAAAATCCAGCCGCGAGAAGCATGCTCTGCCGGTTCGTCCACGATTGTCCGTATCGCCGCGTGTGCATCGCGGCATGCATTCTCGCAGGGATTGGACGCTTTGGCGTGACGAGTCGATGCGCTACGAGATGTCGTCGAAGAACTCGACTTTGCCGGTGCGGAGATCGTACTCGGACCCGACGATGACGACCTCCCCGGTTCGAACCATCTCTTCGAGAATCCGACTCCCGTACCGTAGATGAGCGGCGGAAGCCCGGACGTTGGCGCGGATCGCGAGACGAAGGACCTCCTCATCCCCGAGCGACTCCTTGGCCTCGAGCAGCGATTCCACGGCCGGTCGAACACGATCGACGATGTCTCGGATGTTGACGCTGTCGAACGGGGTGCCACCACGAACGACGTCCAGCGTTGCTCGCACCGCCCCACACGATGAATGACCCATGACGACGACTAGCCTCGTCCCGAACTTCGCGGCCGCAAACTCGACGCTACCGAGCAACGAAGGTGCAACGACATTGCCCGCCACGCGGATGACGAAGAGATCGCCGATGCTCTGGTCAAAGACCATTTCGGCGGGCACCCGCGAGTCCGAACACGACAGCACGATGGCGAACGGGTTCTGGCCCGCCGTGAGTTCTCCTCGCTGCATCTGTCCGGCGAGGACGGCAAGACTGCGAGTGTCGCTCGAGAATCTAAGATTCCCGTCTTTGAGACGCTTGAACGCTTCGGCGGGGGGAATACTCATCGCGACGCTTTTCACGGTGCCACGGGATGGCACCAACGCGATGGATTGTCCGGTGATGGCCCGATCGGGTCAATGGCCGTGCATGTCGAACCATCTCGGCGTTGGGGAACCGGTGAAACCTGCAATACGGTAAGAAAGAGCGCTTGCCACCGCTTGGGATCTTCGCGGCGGGACTCGTGCTGCTCCCGGTCGAGAGCGGGCCGAACGACGCCGTCCCGAATTCGACGCCGCCGAACGCCGCCGTGGAGGTTCGCAGTGACTTGGATCCGAGCTGTCCCGACGCGAGCGAGATCCAACGCCGGGCGCTCGACCTGCTCCTTGATACCGAGGTTCAGGAAGACGATCGCGTCGAGGCGGACGTCGTCGTCACATCGAGCGACCCCAGTTACGAGCTCTCGTTGCGGCTCCATCAAAGGGGTCTCGTCGGACATCGCCAGATCCGCGGTCCGACCTGCGACGAACTGCTTTCCGCAGCCGCGCTCATCATCGCCCTCGCCATCGACCCCACCGTCGTCCCGCCTTCCGTCGCATCGATCGACCCCCCACCAGAGCCGACCCCACCCCCACCGACCGCGCTTCATCTCGAGGCTCCGATCAACGCGGTTGCAACGGAGCCCAGCCCGGAGGTCCACGTCGCCGACCAGGCCACTTCACCGACGGCCGCAGCCGAGCCACCACCGGAATCTCGGGGCCCCAGCTTCAGCATGCGGTTGGGAGGCGGAGCCGAGATCGGCATCATGCATCCCGTTGCCGGTCATGTCGTCATCGGGCTCGGGCCATCGTGGCGACGCGCACTCCTCGAAGTGACCGTTGGAGGCGCTCCGCCCATCGAAGCCGCAGATGGGTCGATCACGGGTCGATTCCAGCTCTGGACGTCCGGCGTCCGTGGTTGCCCAAGGCCCTGGACGGGCCCGCGCCTCGAGGGCCTCCTCTGCGCCGGGCTCGAAGCGGGCGTGATGATCGGCCAAGGGAAGACCGGATTTTCCTCGAACCGGACGGAGATCCAACCGTGGGTCGGTGCCGTCATCGGTCTGCGCATGGTCGGTTGGTTGACCGCGAGGGTCGGCCTTTGGCTCGAGTCCGATCTGCGGCTCGCGTTCGTTCGCCCTCGGTTCGGGAGCACGGAGGAACGCGTGCTGTATCACGCCGGTTGGGTCGGCGCGGCGTTCGTCGCGGGGATCGCAATCCGCACGCGTGGGCCGGGCCAAGGTAGTCGCGGTGAGCGCGGTGGGTAGACCCCCTCGACGAGTTTTTTTTCTGACAGATCGAAGGGGGTCTAGGACAACTACTTCCGTGGCGCCGGAGCCCCGGACGAACCCGACCACGAACGATGACGACCACCACCACCCCCTATGCCTCGCAGAGGTCTACCGGGATCACGCCGCATTCGTGTGGCGAGTCCTGCGAAGCTTGGGCGTACCTGACGAGGCGTTGGACGACGTGGTCCACGACGTTTTCCTCGTCGTCCATCGCCGGCTGCCCGAATTCGATGGAAGGGCCGCCATGACGAGCTGGCTCTACGGGATCGCGAGGGGGGTCGCGGCGAACCATCGTCGTGGATGGCAGCGACGACAAGACCATCGCCGCGGCATGCTGTCGGTGGTGCAGATCGACGAAACCTCGGACGCTACCCGCCGCGGTGATCCGATCGAAACCGCCGATCTCGTCGAGCGGTTCCTTCGCGAGCTGGATCTGCCCAAACGCGAGGTCTTCGTGCTCGCCGAGCTCGAGGGCATGTCTGGAGGGGAAATCGCCGAAGCCCTCGGGATCAAAGTCGACACGGTCTATTCACGCCTTCGCGTCGTGCGAGCGCAGTTCAAACAGGCCGTGGCACGGATGCGAGCGCGGGAAGGCAGGCGAACATGATCGAGCTCGACCCCGACGAGCGCGAACTCCTGGCGCATCATCGCAAGCGAACCGTCTTGCCCCCCCATCGCGAACAAGCGATCTGGGCGGCGATCGAGGCCAGTCTCGCCGCGCCCCCCCAACGTTCGCCGTGGCCTCAACGACTTGTTTGGATCGCCGTCGCGACGGCCGCAACCGTGGCTCTCTCGCTCGGGCTCCAACATTTCAACCCGTTCGAGGCCGAACGATCGTCGAACGGATCGACGCCCACGATCGCCCCATTTGCGATCGACCGTGAGCCTTCGCTCCAGTCGACCACGACCCGCCAGCCCGGACGACCACGCGCAGCATCGACCGTGCACACCGAGGACACGAGTCCCGAGCCGTCCGAACCTCCGGCACCACCGCTTGCGATCGAAGAACCGACGCCAGAGCCCGAAGACGTGAATCCAACGGCACCGACCGTGACGGAACGACACCGCTCACGTCCTTCATCGAGGGCTCAGCGAATCACCCCTCGTGATGTCGAGGCCCCCCCGGCTTCCCCGTCCGAGCCCGTGGCCGTACCGCCGCCATCGATCGCAGCCGAGACCATCCTCATCAATTCGGCACGCTCGGCATTGGCGTCCGATCACCCTGACCAGGCTCTCGATTTCGCCCTAGAACACCGTCAACGATTTCCCGATGGCGCATTGGTCGAAGAACGAGAGGTCGTCGAAATCCTCGCACTCTGTGCACTCGATCGTGACGAGGCTTCGAGCCGGGCACGCGGTTTTCTCCAGCATCATCCCGCGTCCGCGTTCCGTCTGCGCATCGAGAAATGTGCACAGCGATGAGAGCTTCAAATAACGATCCCGAAAGTCAGCGTCATCGGACAACTACGGGTATGAGGAAACTCCACACCATCTCCACCCTGCTCGCTTCGACCATCTTCGCATTCGGCTGCGATCTCAGCATCGTCCCCGTCGGTGATGAAGCGACCAGCGGCAATGACGAAGCAGAAGAGGACGTCGGTAGCCCCGTATCGTATGGGACCAAGGACGAGTCCGACGAGGGCAGCATGACCACGGCCTCGCCGGGCACGTTCAGCACCAGCGGCTCCTCCGACTCTGGAGAAGTGCCCATGGAAACCAGTCCCGACGTGACGACGGGCTCCGCCGAGTCCGATAGCGGATACGAAGGTGGAAAGCCCGATCCGTCGGCGGGGTCGGCCGAGACGGCATCGCCAGATACGGATGAGCCGGACACGGCGACGTCGGGCGCTTCCTCCGACAGCGCCGCACCGGACGAACCCTGCAACGGTGAGGTGGGCGGAGAGGCGGGCGACGATGGGCAGCCCATCCAATGTCAGCTCGACGTCGATTGCGGCAGCGGTCGCTTCCAGCTCGAATGTGACGACACTGAATGTGTCTGTTTCTTCGAAGGGGTGGTCTTCAACGAGTGTACGATCAACCAGATCGCCGAATGCTCCACCGAGCTGTTCGAGACCTGCTGCGATGTGTCGGTGAACCTATAGCCCGAGCGCAGAGCGTTGGGGGCCTTTGCCAAGGCCCCCCTTCCTTCGTGCGGAGTTCCATCGGCTCGACGGCAACAGCGGCCACGCCGTTCGAGCGGTGCCTCGAATCTGTCGAGCGCATGCTATGCGGTGCAAGATGATGGGAGACGCAGAATCCGACCGTGATCCATGGAGGCGGCCTGTGAGCGGCTCGTAGAACCGGTCTCCACCGCGGCAAAAAAGGCACACCGGGCGGAGGTGCTCACGGGCCGATCGCTCGATGCAGGGCCGACTGTCGGCGCACCGAGCTTGGGGCCCGCGACGGTTCCTGGACTACGGTCGTAAGTCGGATGGCACGAATCGTGCTCCTGGTCTCGATCCAAGGAAAGGACGGTATCCGGGCTGCGCCGCGAGGCATGCACCTGAACGCCGAAGGCTATCGCATGGGGTCGAGCAGTATCACATTCACGTACTTGTTGTCCTGCTTCATCTTCTCGAGCCAAACGGTCGAGTCGAGCCAAACGGTCGGGCGCGCAGGACCCCAAGAGCCTGCGAGTGCTCCGCCCGCAGCACCATCGAATGCCTCCACGAGCGTTTCGGCCAAGGCTTCGGCAAATCTGATTCAAGGTTCGGTGGCCAAACCCGAAGGTTCGTTCCTTTCCGCGTTGTTGCCGGGGAGCGTGAGCTACAACACCGAGACGCGCACAACCCTCGTCGGCGAGATTCAGCACAACACGGCGCGGTCGAAAATCGGCGGCACGAGCTTGTCGATCACTGCATCCAAGTTGCCTTCGTTCGTCACGAACGTACTCACCGAGCCGCTCATTCAACGCAAAGCGCGCAATGAACTGCTCCGTGCCTTGAGCGCGAGTGCGTTGACTTGGCAGGAAGGACAGCATGCCGGTTATCCATGCCGCACGCTCACGTATGAAACCAACGATGGACGACGCGGCATTGCGCAATTCTATGTTCACGAGGGTGTGCTCGTCGTCTTGAATGCCCTCTACGAAGAGGAACAGCAGATTGCGTTGGCCTTCCTCGAAACGGCGAAATGACGGACTCGCGGGTGATCACCCTCGGCGTCGGGACGAGCCACCTATAGAGGTGCGAAGAGAACGCGCCGAATCGGCCGTAACAACCCCCCACCCCCCTCATCACAACGAGGTGGCCGCCGTGCGTTTGACTCACCCGGACAAGCTGTATTTTCCCGAGCGCGGGCTGACCAAACGAGGGCTCGCCGCTTACTACGAGGCGGTCGCCGACGTGATGCTGCCGGGGATTCGCGACCGTCCCCTGACCCTGGTGCGTTGTCCCGACGGCTGGAAGGGCGAGTGCTTCTTCCAAAAACAAGCCAATCGATCGACTCCGCGCAATTTACCGCGGGTCGAGGTCAAACCAGGCGTCGATTATCTCGCGATCCATTCGTTGGCGGATCTCATCGGACTCGTCCAACTCGGGGTGCTCGAGTTCCATGTCTGGGGCGCGCGAGCCGATCGCTTGGATCGGCCGGATCTGCTGGTCTTGGATCTCGACCCCGCCGACGATATCCCATGGCCCGACGTCATCAACACGGCGCTCACACTGCGTGACCGGCTCGCACAATTGGACTTGGTCGCCTTCGCTCGCGTCACAGGTGGCAAAGGGGTCCATGTCGTCACCCCGATCGAGTGTGGGATCACGTGGCCGCAGGCCAAATCGTTGACCCACGCATTGGCGCGCGAACTGGTCGACAGTATTCCCGATCGATTCACCGACTCCCTCGCCAAGGCTCGCCGCAAGGGCAAGATCCTCGTCGACTATCTCCGCAATGCTCATGAAGCCACGGCGATCGCTTCCTATTCGGTTCGAGCGCGCGAAGGGGCGCCGGTTGCCATACCGATCGATTGGGCCGAGTTGCAAGAATCCTCGAGTCCACCGCGACTTTCGACCGACGACGTGATTGGGCGCGTGCAGGGAGGACTCGATCCTTGGCGAGATTTCGAGGCGTCGCGCGCCGCGGTGTCTCGCCGCGTGCTCCACGAACTCCGGGTCCCGCTCGAGTGAGCAGCCGGCATGCCCGTCACAGTGGGCACGCACGCCCGGTCGGCTGCGATTTGCCGTTTGTCGTGACGGGTGCTCAGAAACGAAATCATTCAAAGTTCCGCGCTGGAACGGTGAATGCTTTTGGATTCATCCACGCGCGTGGCCGAATGGCACGCCGTGAAACACGAACAACCAAGGATTGGAATCATGCTTCGAGCAGCCCTCGTATTTTTCATCATCGCGATCATCGCCGCTGTATTCGGATTCGGCGGTATTGCGGCCGGTGCGGCCGGAATTGCTCAGATCTTCTTCTGGGGCTTCATCGTTCTCGCGGCCCTCGTCCTGATCGTCGGGCTCACCCGCGGACCGGTCGTCTGACCGACCGAGAAACAAACACCGACCCCCGACCGACGTGCAACGTGAGATCGCTTTGCAAGGTCGGGGGGTGTATGCGGGGTTCATGACGCCGAGCGCTACAGCCCGGGCCCACACGCTCGGTCGTTGAGGATCGCCGCGTGCGTGGCCATGAACGCCACGACTCGCGACGCGATCATGCGATGGCATTCATTTTGCGAATGAGTGGACCATAATGAGTGGACCCAAGAAACGTCGCGCCGATGGATTGACACGACGGACGATGCTCGGCGGCCTCCTCGGAACGTCCGCAAGTTTGTTCGGCCTCGGAGGATGTGCCGCGTCGTTCGAATCGGGATGGAGTACGGACGCGGCCACCGTGACCGTGCACTCGGTCCCGCCCTCGATCCACAGTTACCCTCGAGTCTGGTACCACGGGACATACGTCTACCTGGTCGACAGTGATTGGTATGCGCCTCGCGGCTCGACCTGGGTTCGGTATCGTCACGAGCCCGTCGACCTGGTTCGCTATCGTCGACACTATCACAGCCGAGGTCGCTTTCCGGCCCACGTCTACCGATCGCATCCAGGGTCGTCGCGACACCGCCACGAACATCCCTCGCACGGACGACACGGCGGCCGTCGTCGCTACGATACGCAACCGCGGGATACACAACCACAGGATACGCAACGACGGGATACGCAACCGCGGGACACACAACCGCGGGATACGCAACGACGGGACGTCAAACGGCGTCACGTCAAACGGCGTTCGTCCGATCGCTCGTCCCGTCCGTCCCGTCCATCCCGTCCATCCCGTCATCGGAGGCCGCAATAATGGTAATACTGCAATTGCGAACTGGCCATCGGCTCTTTCAATTCGCGGGCGATTTCGTCTGCGCTGGTTCGGCGGTGGGATGGTTCCTTTTATGTCTATTGAGCCTGTCCTCAGGCTGCATCATCGACGCTCGACATACGGGAACCTCCAGAACCGGTTTCTTGAGCATCGATTGGACCATCGAGGGGGTCGACGATCCATATCTCTGCGACTATTACGTGGTCGACGCGATGGAGCTCGTCCTCTATGACCGATTTGGCTATATCGTCACCGAAATCGAAGCCCCCTGTGAGGACTTCACGGTCACGATCGAACTCAGTCCCGGGATCTACGATGCCGACGCGACGCTCGTTGGGTTTCGCGACGAAGCAGCCACGTTCACGGAACCGCTCGATGGTCTCGACGTGGTGCCGGATACGGAGCTCGTGGTCGAGATGGACTTCCCTCCTCGCTCGTTCCTCTGAGACGGAAGCACGTGCGCTTCACCACCGATGCGTGGGCGAGGCCTCCGAGGATTACTCCTCGAACACGTACTCGTATGTGAGCGTGTAGTCGGTCGCATTGCCGTCGGTGCCAATCGCTGGTTTGAACTTGCCTCGACGGAGGGCGGTCTGAGCGACCTCGTCGCATCCACTGCCGATCCCTTGAAGCACGCGAACCCGACGGATCGTCCCATCGCTGCGAACATCCACGCTCAGCTTCACGACCCCCGCGACGCCGAGCTCACTGGCGGCGGAGCACGGAATCTCCTCTACCTTCAAAACGACAGGAAACTCGCGAATGTACAGCTCGGTTTTCGGAGCCCAGACTCGGCCGTCGCTCGTCGCTCCGCGTGGCTCGGCACCGTTGCCTGGTACCGTCCCCGTGCCCCCCTGGATTCCGCCAGGCTTGCCGCCGACGCGCCCCCCGGTTTCGCCCACTCGAGTCTCGGTACCCGCGACGACCCTAACGCCGGATGTGGAAGCGCTGATCACCTGGTCGAACGGGAGCTCGAAGACCGGCGGTGGAGGGGGTGCAGCCGGAGGGGGCTCGCTGGGTGGGGGTGGAGCACGAGGAGGTGCTTTCACCGGGGGAGGCCGTTTCGGTGGAGGCGGTGGTGCAACCTCCGGTATCGGGGGCTCGGGTTCCGGTTCGGGCTCCGGTTCCGGTTCCGGTTTTGGTGGAGGCGCAAGTTCGACATCGCGGAGTTCGAGCTCGAGCGAGCAACGCGATGAGCACCCGTCGCCGTCGTCGAGATTGCCGTCGTCGCAAGTCTCGCGAGCCGTATTGATGATGCCGTCGCCACATCGAGCGGTGTCGTCGTCACTACCGAACCGCGTCAACACGGCGAGCAACGCAACATGGATCGCGAGCGAAAGGAGCAACCCCGGCGCGGGTTCGAGCGAGGCGCCTCGGGTGGGCATGATCGACGCTGGCAACAAGGGCTACGGCTTCGCCGCTTCAGGTTTGCGGGTTGCGATCGCGTACTTCTTGACGCCCGCCTCGCGCAACAAGTCGATGAGATGGACCATCCGTCCCACCTGGGCGGTTTCGTCGCATTGTACGATCCCTTGGAGGCTGCGGTCCTTGACGAGCTTCTCCGTGATCGCTTCGTTGACCTGAACATCGGTCTCGACCGCGCGCCCGTCGACCAGGGTTCGCCCCTCCTTGTCGCACTGCACGAGGATGCTCGCACCCTCGATCGTGTTCCCGCTTGCGGCTTCCGGCTTGTTGATCGCCAGGCCTTCCTGCTTGGTGATGACGCTCGTCGTCACCATGAAGATGATGAGGAGCACCAACGTGATATCGACCAGGGGCGTCACGTTGATGCCCGTGATCTCGCTATCGTCGTCGTCGATAGACACGCCCATGGTTCAATCGTCCTTCCCATCTGCATCGGGGTCGTCGACCTCATCGTGAGCGTCGACCTCCGGAGGTAGGCTCACGATGAGCGCCATCGAACCGTTGGCGATCGCATCGGCCTCGGCCAAAGTCCGCTTCACTCGACGCTGAAAGACGTTGTAAGCGACGACGGCTGGGATGGCGACCAAGAGTCCGACGGCCGTGGCCACCAAGGCTTCCGAAATGCCCGCCATGACCACTTCGCTTTGATTGCCGCTCGCGTTGACGCCGGTCTTCGCGAGATCGTGGAACGCCTGAATGATCCCCAAGACGGTTCCGAACAATCCGATGAACGGTGCGTTCGAGCCGAGCGTGCCGAGATAAGCGAGATTGCGTTCGAGCCGAATCTTTTCTTCGGACCGGACGCTATTCATCACGGCTTCGACCGCGACCTTGTCACGCCGAGCATTTTGAATCATCGCCCCGACCATCCGAGCGCCCGTTCCTTCTGCACGGGTCGTGAGCTTGCCTGCTTGTTCGAGATCGCCTTCGGCGAGGAAACCGAGCAACTTCAAACGCACGTTCGCGTCGGCACCGACCACCGTGCGAAAGAACAAGATGCGCTCGATGATCACGTAGACGCTGATGATGCTGAGCAACACCAACAGCCAAAGCACCCATTCAGCGCCGAGAAGCGCGAAATCCAGAAACTTTTCGGTCAGATTCATGGCGCGGGCCCGAAACTTAGCCGACTCGAACCAAGCGAGCCAGCGGCGAACCTTGAGAAGGTGCGCCGGGAATGACGAAGGCGGAGGTCGCGGTCCCCGCACCTGCTTATCACCCCGCTTGGCCGCGGGCGATGCAAGACCTTCACTCCACGTCTTCGGAGCCCGCCCCAGCCAGGCTGGGGTCAGCACGCGCGGTGGGTGCCGCCGGAGGATCGGTCTCGGGCGCAGTCATTCGCAAATACACCCGCGCGCGACGATGATCGGGATCCTCCGCCAAGATCTGGTTCCAAGTTTGGCGCGCTTCCTGGATTCGGCCTGACCGCCAGTACGTGACCCCGAGCTGCACCCGAGCATCACGGAACTCAGGGTTCGCCTCGCAGACGGCGATGAACTCGTCGAGGGCCTCGTCGAACTTGCCTTGATCACGAAGCGCCGTCGCGAGCTTCGTTCGAATGTCCACGAACGTCGGGCATACCCGCAGCGCCCTGCGGTATTCACTCGTGGCGTGGTCGGTGAGGCCGATCGCGACGTAGGCATCGCCAAGATCGGCGTGCATGTTCGCGATCTTGCCCCGAACGAAGGCGTTGAGTTCATCGAGCCCCTCTCCTCCCCGTTCACCGTGGGCTCGCGAGTAGACGTCGCGCGCATCGTCGTACCGCCCGATCTCGTTGTAAATGATCGCGAGGTGCAGCGCGGCTTCGGTGTAGCCGGGGTTGAGTGCGAGTGCCCGTTCGAACTCGGCCTGCGCGCGGCGAGGGTTTCCTCGGTCGTACTCGATGAAGCCGAGCATGTTGTGCACGTCGGCAAACTCGTCGCAGGCTGCCCGCACCGCCTCGAGGTGGGGTCGCGCTCGATCGTACTCACCGGCTCGATAAAAATCGCGGCCCAGGGTCAGGTGGTGTTTGACGTCGGCGTCCACGGTTCCTTTCGGCTGACCCTTTCAACTCGCACCTTGGGCAGCGGGGCTCGTCGGCTGGCTCGTCGCACGCTCCGGGTGTGCCGGAGCCTCCGGGTTCTTCGGTCGGGCGGGCCGCTCCGGGACGGGAAGCGGTCGGTCGGGGCGAGGGCGCGCTGGATCGGCCGGGCCGTAGGTGTTGCGGATGTACGCGAGATAGACCCGAGCCTGTTTCCCGTGATGATGCTCGGGATGCTGCGCGTTCAACTCGCTGAACGTCGTGCGAGCGAGCTCGACCTCTTCCATACGAAGATAGGTCAAGCCGAGGAGGAAGAGAACGTCGGCATCCCGTCCAACGCCGCTGAATCGGCCGTGCGCCGCCGTGAGGCGACCGATCGCCGCTTCGGGTTTGTCGCGATCGAGGTAGTAGCGCGCGACGTAGAGCTCGTGGTCGAGGAGTCTGCGCAAAACATCGGCGCGCAGGAGGTCGGCAAAAGGTGAGGTCACCGAACCGCGGTATCGCTCGTAGTACTCGTCGAGCGCTTCGAGGGCTTCTTTGAGCGGTGTCTGATCGAGTTGGGCGTTCTGCGGCAGCAAGAAAAAATTCTGGGTCGGCGCGTTCATGTAAGCGGCCGCGGCCGCCATGAAGCTGGCCCAACCGTTGCGCGAATGTTCGTGCGTGGGGTGGAGCTTCGCGAAACGTCGAAACGAGTCTTGTGCCGCGATGTAGTTGGCCTGCTCGAACTCCGCACGTGCCACCAAGAGCTCGGCTTCGACCGCATAGCGAGAAAACGGAAACCGAATGCGCACGAAGTCGGCGTACTGAATCGTTTCCTCCCAGTCCTTGTCCGCAAACTCGCCGTTGGCGAGCTCGTAATTCTCCAAGGCGGTCTGCGCATACTCGGCCGACAACGACGGACCCGTTTTGCACCCAGCGACGAGTGCTGCGATCACGAAGAGAGAGAACCCGAGGCACAGCGATGCCTGGGAGCACGAACGGGACGCGATGCCCACGAACGGGAGCATGTCATATCGACCGTAGCTTGGGGTGTTCCCTGCGGTACGCTCGTGCGTTCCCGAGGACGCCGTGCCCGAACGCCCACAACAACCACGTACCCTCGGTGTCTTTTCGGCGCTCGCGCTCGTCTCGGGTTCGATGCTGGGCATTGGGATTTTCATCGCCCCACCCGTCGTCGCAGCGCAAGTCGACCGACCGGTCGCATTTCTCTTGATGTGGCTGCTCGGGGGGTTGTCAGCCCTGTTTGGTGCCCTGTCCATAGCCGAGCTCGGCGCCATGATGCCGGAGGCCGGCGGAGACTATATTTACCTGCGCCGTGCGTATGGCCCAGGACTGGCCTACGCGGCGGGTTGGGTGCAGCTGCTCGCGATCTTCCCCGGTTCGCTCGCCGTCATGGCGGTCGGAACTGCGAAGTTCCAACTCGCGACGCTGTTGGGACCGGTTTATGGATGGCCGGCGACATTGGGGTTGCCGGGAGATCTCGTGTGGGCCGCGTCGATCGTCGTGGTCATCACACTGCTCAATCACGTCGGCGTGGCGTTGTCGGGGCGTGTCCAGGTGCTGACGACCGTCATCCCACTCGCCATCCTCTCGGGCGCGAGCGCGATCATCCTCATCGGACGAGGTGCATCGGGTGGTGCTTGGGGCGATGTCGCGCACGTCGATGCGAACGCCGGCGGAGCAACCTCGCTCGCGCTTGCCTTTCTCCCCATCTACTTCGCGTATTCGGGTTGGAACTCGGCGAGCTACGTCGCAGGAGAGATCCGCGATCCTGCTCGCAATCTTCCGATCGCCCTCATCTTCGGGACGCTCGGGATCATGGTGCTCTATCTCGTTCTGTGCGTCGGATTCTTGACAGTGTTCTCGATGACCGAGTTGGCGGGACTGGGCGAGGTCGGAACCGCGACCGCTCGCTCGGTCTTCGGCCACACGGGCGAGGTGATCATGACCGGCCTCATCGCCTTCGCGATGCTCGGCTCGATCAACGGCACGGTGCTCACAGGCTCCCGGATTGCGTTCGCCATGGCTCAAAAGGGCCACTGCATCGCGGCGGCCGGTCGCTTGCACCCGCAGTTCGGCACGCCCGTCGTCGCACTCTGGCTGCAAGCGATCTGGACGCTCGTGCTCATCGGCGCGCAGACGTTCGAACAACTCGTGAGCTACGCATCCGCGGCCATGCTCTTGAGTGGAGCGCTCACCGTCATGGCGGTCGTCGTGTTGCGATGGATCAACCCCGAGCTCCCGCGGCCCTATCGAACCTTTGGCTACCCGATCACGCCCGTCGCGTATGCGGCGACGAGTTTTGGTGCCCTCGCCTTGCTCGTGCTTCGCGGCTTGCAGGGCGGCGGCGCAGAATCCATGTCGGTCCTCTTGGCCGTCGGTTGGTTCGCCGGAGCGTGGCTGCTCCATCGCTTCGTGACCGGTCCTCGACGATCTGCGATCGCCCCGACGATCGATGCGCGATCGGCCGGCTCAGGGTTCGGTTGATCCGGGCAGGCGCGCCGTCTCCCCTTCGTCGGGGCCGCTCGGTGGCCGGAACGGCAACGCGTAGCCATCCGCGAGCCGCAATGCGACGTCGAGCACGAACTTGGCGATCGCAGCCATCCCCACCTGGTTGATGCTCTCGAACTCGTCGCTCGTTCGATGGTAGTCGGGATGCAAACCGGTAAAAAAGAACAGCACGGGAACGTTGCGGCGATGAAAGCTCGCATGATCGCTGCGGCTCGAGGTGCTGCGATCGAAGTGGAGCACGAGACCCCGCGGGTCGAGGCTCTCGAGCAACGGCACCCACGCATCGCTCGACGACACCGAGCCGATCGTCACGCCGAGCTCCGCCCGATAGCGTCCCACCATATCCAGGTTGAGCATCGCGACGACACGGGCCCCGGCGAACGGGGGGGCCTGCGGTGCATGTTCGGCGAGGGCCTCGGATCCGAAGAGGCCGAGTTCCTCCCCCGCGAAGTGGGCAAACACGATCGTTCGACGCGGGCGCACGTGCGCCTCGGCCAGCGCACGCGCGAGCTCGAGGAGCATGGCGGTCCCACTCGCATTGTCATCGGCACCGTTGCAGATCCCATCCTCGGGATCGTCGACGCGTGCACGATCTTGGCAGCCGATCCCGGGCTCGACCCCGATATGATCGTAGTGGGCGCCGAGCACGACGACCTCGTCGGCTAGGTCGCTTCCCGAGATGTATCCGATCACGTTCGGAACGCGCACGGTGACATCTTCCAATGCCGATGCCAGCGAAATCGTGGTGTTGCCGAGAACATGGGATGCCGATGGGTCTCCCCCATCGAGCCGCCCCCGCAGGGTCGAAAGCCCGCCTTCGAACGGCAGCAGAGGCTCGAGTGCGTCGGGCTTGGCGACGATGATCGGCATCTCGAGTCCTTCGAACACGGCGTTCATCGATGCCTTCGCGGGTAAAGCCTCCGTCGGAGCCACGAAGACGATCCCGAGCGGATGGCGCTTCGCCAGCGCATCCAATCGCGTGCGGAGCTCGCTCGCAACGAAGGTCGTGCTCGATGGAGCGCCCCACAGTACGACCGCGATGCGTTGGCTGAGATCGAGGCGGTCGAGTTCCGGCTCACGGGCGTATCCGAGGAATGCCGCGGTCCCCACCCGCGGCCGGCCATCCCCATGATGGAGCGAAACGAACGATGTGGCGGCGAGCTCGGTCGAGTCACCGTGGTGGTCGACCCAAACGTGGTGGTCGTCCCCTGGACGGCGATCTACGACCAAAGGAAAATCGACGAGGAAACTTTCTCCCACGCTTTGGGTACCCACGCTTTCATGCACCCGTGCGAGATACCGGGCGGCCGCAAGGATCGAGTCCGCGGTTCGGCTGTCGCGTCCGGCCATGGCATCGTCCGATAGGTCACGAACCACGCTGAGCATCCGCTCGACGTCGATCGTGGGCGACACCGCAATGTTGCCTTCAGAGATCGAACCCGCCCACGTAGAGCCACGATCGATCCGTGCCGAGGCCTGACAGCCTCCGATACTGGTGCAGAGCGCCAACCAAAGCGTCGCCCGCTTCATGGCCTGACGTTCTAACAAGGAATTGAGCGCTTGGGCGAGCGCTGGATTGCGGTTTCGCGACACCGAAGTGGTGCTACTTTACGCCGCGTGGCCCCCGAGCTCCCGAAGCCCGTGCCCGACCGAACGAGCTCGGTCTTCGATCGCTGCAGTCAGTGCGTCCTCATCCTATTGCTCGTGCTCGCCATCGCGACGTTCCGCGACTACGGAATCACGTGGGACGAATCGTACCATCTGAGCTACGGCGACCACATCCGCAACTGGTACAAGTCGAGATTCAAAGACGAAACCGCGCTCACGTTTCGGATCGACTATCTCTACGGAGGCGGCTTCGACCTTGCGGGAGCCATGTTCCGTCGCTGGGCCAAACCCCTCGAGCGCTACGACGCGATTCATTTGTTCGGTTCGCTCATCGGGGTGCTGGGTATCGCAGGCACCTGGAAGCTCGGCCGCCTGATGGGCGGCGCGCGGGCAGGGTTCTTGACGGTCGTCGCAATGGCGACCACTTCGGTCTACTACGGCGAGATGTTCAACAACCCCAAGGATCTGCCGTTTGCCGTCGGATACGTGTGGGGCCTCTATTTTCTTTGCCGTGTGCTCCTCGGGCTGCCACGCATCCCGCGCGTCCTCGGCATCCAGATGGCCATCGCGACGGGCCTCGCCATGAGCGTGCGGATCGCGGGACTGCTGCTGCCCTGCTTTTTCGCCTTGGGACTCGCCATTTGGGTCGTGCACCGCGGGATCGTGCGACGCAGCGTCGAGGATGCCTACGCTGCGGCGGCCCATTTGGCCCCGCGTGCACTCGCCATCGTCGCGGGTGCATGGGTGGTGATGCTCGTATGGTGGCCATGGGCCATCTTCGACCCGATCAAACGACCGCTCGCGGCATTGCGGCGCATGTCCCAATTCATCGACCACCGGCGGATGATGCCGTTCGCGGGCGAGATGGTCTCGAATCTCGAGCCCCCGTGGGACTACCTCATTCACTACTTTGCGTTCAAGTTGCCGGAATGGATCGTCGTCTTTTTCATCCTCGGCACTTTATTTGGAGTGTGGGTGGGTCTCGCGACGCGTTGGGACCAGGGACGGTTTCCGCGGCGATTGACCTGGCTCATCGTCGGCATCGCGATCTGGATGCCTCCCGTTTATGCGATCTACAAGCAATCGCCGCTCTATGACGGATTGCGCCATTTCCTGTTCCTCGTTCCACCCATCGTCGTCGTGGCGTCCTGCATGCTCGATGTCGTGGTCGGCTTCGCGATGAAGTGGTGGGGCCAAACCGGGACCGTAGTCGCGACGGCGATCGTTGCAGTCCTGCTCGGTGATCAAGCAAGTGCGATGATTCGCGTTCATCCCCATCAATACTTGTTGTTCAATCGATTCATCGGCGGAATCAAGGGTGCCGAGGGGAACTACGACACCGACTATTACGGCGAGACCTTCAAAGAATCCTGCGAAACGCTCACGCAAACGCTGTGGAAACGCGAACGCAAGTCCTTTCTCAATACGATGTATACGGTCAGCGGTTGCATTGGCAAGACGAAGGCGCTTCGGTACCTTCCGCCAAACTTCGTCTGGAAGGGCAAGGACGGGTGGTTCGATTTTGCGATCGGATATACGCGCGGAGGCTGTGACGATCGCCCGGCGGATCGACCGATCTTCTCCACGGTCACCCGCGATGAAGCGGTCCTCAACGTCGCTCGGGATGCCCGTAAGAAGGTCGTCTCCTATCCGAAGACGCCTCCCAAAGCCAAGGCCAAAGACACCGCCAAGACACCGGACACCGCCAAGACACCGGACACCACCAAGACACCGGACACCACCAAGACACCGGATACCACCAAGACACCGGGCACCACCAAGACACCGGACACGGACAAAGCCGCTGACAAGGCCGACGCCGAGCCCCAACCATGACCGAATCGATTCCTGCGATCGTTCTCCCCGCGGTCCGAGCCGAGCTGCATGCCGCACACGCTGTGCTCGCGGATCCACAGTCTTCCGAGCGGAGTGCCGCCTGCCACATCGTCACCGCGTGGCGCGGCTTGTATGTCGCCGTCGAACGCGAGGATCGGCCAGGCGACGAAACCCTCGTCCAATGGGTGCGAGGACTCGCTCGCCTACCCGAAGACGTTCGAGCCCGTGCGATCGCGGAGCTCGAGGTGTTGCTCCGGACCGTCGCGCTCGACCCCTGGGACCCCGAAAATACGCGCCCCATCGCCACGGGCCCACTCCTTCGCCATCTGAGCCTCGTTTCCCGGGTCCTCCAAGACGTGGAGACCGGTGCAGGGTTGCGCGTGCCGATCGTGCGTACGACGTTGACTTGGGTCAGCCGCGCACTGCTTTGGGGAGGAGCCGCCGTGGCGATCTTGCTCCTCGGATTTCGGCCGTGGGAACGCGACAACGTGGGCTCGTGGCGCGGTGCCTACTACGATGACGATACGTTCAAGGGCGATCCCGATATTCGGCGCGACGCCGATGTGGCGTTCGATTGGGGTCGGAAGCCGCCCACGGACTCCGTTCCCGCGGATCGCTTTGCTGCCCGCTGGGATACCTGCCTGCATCTGGACGAGGACGTCGACGACGCGGCGTTCCAGCTGGTGTCCGATGACGGTTCACGCCTCTTCATCGACGGCAAAAAGGTGGTCGACAATTGGGGCAAGCATGGCAAGGAGGCCAAAGGCGCAACCGTCCCGCTCACCGCCGGTGTGCACCATTTGCGCGTCGAATACTTCGAAGAGCGATTCGACGCTTCCATCGACTTCACCGCTTCGTTCGAAGAAGAGATCCCGCCAGCCCCGATTCCCGCCCGTATGCTTCAGTACCCGGGCGACGAATTCGACATCGAGAGCAACCCCTGCGGCTCGTGACGTGAACGAGGGGCCCCCCTGTTGCTGGCGTCGCAGCTTGCTGGCTGGCAGCATGCTGCCGCAAACAGGGGCCTTGGCTTGGTGGCTTGGCGGGCTATTCGTCCGCTGCGACCGGATCGGGTGTCTTTTGGCTACGCGGAGAGGGCCGATGGTCGATGAGCGGCACGGTGACGACTCCGTCGGTCTCGAGCGTGATGCCCGACCACGAAAGTCCAACCCCGAATCCCATGAGAGCCCATTTGGCCCGCTTCGCCAGCAGTTCGGGTGCACGGGTCAGCATGGTCAATGGAATCGACGCGCTCGACGTATTGCCGAACTCCTCGATCGACATCAACACTTTCTCGATCGGAAGCTTCATGCGTCGTGCGAGGAAGTCGAGCATGAACTTGTTCGCTTGATGCATCACGAACGCGTCGACCTCGTCGCGGTTCCACTTCGCACGATCGAGCAGATCATCGAGCAACGGCGGCACGCGTTTCATGCTGAACGCAAGCACTTCGGGGCCGCGCAGGATGAGGTCGAGCGGACGCCGTTCGTCGCCGCGATCGTCGACCTTACGCACGAAGAGCTCGGGGCCCCAAGCACAGCGAAATGCTCCGCCCGGAACCATGATGTGCTCCATGCCGCTGCCTTCGGCACCATAGTCGAACGAATGCACCTGCGAGCTCTCGGAGGCTTCGAGCGCAGTGGCGGTCCCGGCATCGCCGAACAGCAACGCATTACCGAGATCCGAGCGATGCTCGAGGTCTTTCAGTGCCGGTCGAAAGGTGTTGGCCGTCGCATCACCGCACAGGAGCAGAGCGCGTCGGAGGAGTCCCGAGGCCATCAGGCTCTGCATCACGATGAGCCCGTGAGTGAATCCGGAACAGCCGAGGTTGATGTCGAAGGCGAAACACCTCGTCCCGAGCCCCAGCTCCCGATGGGCCAAGTGGGCGCTCGCGGGCATCATGTAATCTGGGGAGGTCGTCACCAAGATCACCGCGTCGATGGAGTCCGGCGTCCATCCGAGCTTGGCGATGAGCGGGATCGCAGCGGCCACGCAGAGGTCGGTCGCCGTGGTGCCCGGCTCAGCGTCACGTTTTTCGATGACGCCGATGTTGTTGATGATGCGCTCCACCTCGAGGCGGGGAAACTTCTCGTAGGCGATCGCCGATTGGGTGCTGACGGCGGGGACACAGGCCGAGAGTCCTGCGAGTCTCATTCAACCCTCCAACGCATACATACGGTTCGAGCTACGGGGGTCGTTACGGCTCACTCGAGCCGATCCCCAGCAATCGCAACGATCTCCGCGACGGTCTTGCATTTGGGAACGCTCGACTCGGCACCGGAGACTCCGACGCGCTCCTCGAGCAAGACGATGATCCCGAGCACAGCGGTCGAGTCCCACGTGGACAGTGACTGAAGTTCGACGTCCGGTTTGAGGGCTTCCGGATCCTCCATCATCAGCAGGCTCGCCAACTCCTGGATGAACTCGCCTTTTGTCATGGGTGGATGACTTACACCCCCAAGCGCATGAACACAACCCGCGATCGAGCCGTACGCGGGCTCGTCCTGCGATCGTGTCGGCTGGGGGAATCCTCGTCCCAGTCTCGTCCACCAGGACCGGTCATGGGACACATGAATGAGAACTCTCGAACGAACGAGTGGACCCCAAACGTTGCAGGCGTGCAACGTCGGGAGCCGATCTCCAACTCGGTCCCGCTGTGGAACTCAGGGTCACGATGCCGCGTCGTCCGGAGCGGCCGCGTTCACATTCTTTTTCTTTTGAAACTCCGGGGGAAGCATCCGCACTTTGGCCGGAACCCCCATCGCCGTAGCCCCCGCCGGGACGTTCGAAAGGACGAGAGAGTTGGGAGCGATGACGGCGCCGTCGCCAATCTTCACAGGTCCCATGATCTTCGCCCCGACCCCGATGAACACGTCATCGCCGATGATCGGGACCCCCTTCCGAGTCATCGTCGTCGCGAGGGTGACCTCATGCATGATCCCCACTCGCTTACCGATCCGCACCTCCGGATGGATCCGGATGCAAAACGGATGAATCAGATGCAAGCCCTCTCCTGCCTCCACGGTCGGAGGGATGAACGAACCGGTGGTCAGCTGAACACAGAGATCGAGCGCGCCATGGACCTTCTTGGCCGCCCATCCGGTTGGGCCGGACAGCTGGTTGGCCCATGCACCATAGCGATAGACCCCGAGCACCCAGATCGCGGGGTTGGTGAGCTTGCGGCCGTGGCGATTGAAGTCCATCCGAATCTTTTCGAACACCGGCAATCCCTTACTGATCTCGTGCTCGCTTGCACCCACACGAGGGTTGGTTTCGCGAGCATAGCGGACCTCAACACCCGGTGCGAACAGGCACGCTTTTTCGGAAAGCACCCGTGTATCACCGCCTCGCGAACTCATCTCCGCTTGCAATCCGTAATAAAAATCACGGGACTGGCGCCTTGGCCCGGTCACGGCTGCTTGCGAGTCCAGGTGCCCCGGCCGTCGCAGGAACCGAAGCGTCGGCATCGGGGTGAACCCGACTGGGTTCGTCGTTCGTCGAGCTGCCGGCAAGGGCTTTCAGGTCGGGACGTTCATCGAGCGCGGCGGCTTGGGGCGCGCTCGCGATGTATGATGATTCACGGGACTCGCTCGGCAGCACCGATTTGATCATCTGCGTGACTTGAGCCATCGAGACCGCGGGTTCGCCCATCCCCCGCATCAACTCGATCGGTACCGGTACGACGATCTTCGAAGCGGGCGAGGTCGACATTTCCGCCATCGTTTGATAGAGGCGCAGCTGTAGTGCGCCGGGGTTCTCCGCCATCGTTGCGGCGGCGTCGGACAACATCTTGGCGGCTTGATTTTCGCCTTCCGCAGCGATGACCTTGGCCCGGCGTTCCCGTTCGGCTTCGGCCTGTCGTGCCATTGCGCGCTTCATTTCTTGCGGCAGTACGATGTCCCGTAGCTCGACCGCCGAAATATCGATACCCCACTGTTCGGTTCGAACATCGAGGATCCGCCGCACCTCCTCGTTGATGTCATCGCGATGCGCGAGAATGTCGTCGAGATCGGTACGGCCGATGACCGCTCGCAAGGTGGTGGCTGCGAGTTGCAACGTGGCCGGCATATATTCTTCGACGTCGAGGATCGCGTGCGCGGGCGATTCGACGGTGATGTACACGACCGCGTCCACCACGATCGAAATATTGTCGCGGGTGATCACCTCTTGCGGTGAGATCTGGATGACCTTCGTCCGCAGATCGACGGTCCGAGGGCGATCGATCCCGAATGGGAGCATGAGCACGAGTCCGGGTCCCACGAGCTCCTTACGAGCCCGGCCGAGGCGAAACACCACAGCGCGCTCGTACTCCTTGAAGATCCGAACACTCGAGAGCAAGAGCACGACGGCAACGAAACCGATGATGAACAGGCCCACGATGATCTCCGAAGGGAAGCGTGCATCGCGGCCCGCCGTTCGCGCAACCTACACCCCGGTGACGGGGTCGTAGGCTTCCTCGCTGCACGCGCCGGTCGCAAAACTTGCGGAGCGTCCGAGGTCACCGCCGTTGCATAGTCGTTTCAGCCATGTCCTCCGGTCAGCCACGGATTCTCATCGTCGAAGACGATCGGATCACGCGCGAATGCCTCGCCGTGGTCCTTCGCGAAGAAGGCTATGAGGTCGACGTCGCCAACGACGGGGAGGAAGCGCTCGCGTTCTGCCAGACGGTCACCCCGGACTTGGTGATGACCGACCTCAACATGCCGAAGCTTGGCGGAGAGGAGTTCATCGAACGGGTTCGCTGGCAGCATCCGGATATCCGGGTCGCCGTGATCACGGGTGAAGTCCCGTTCGACGCCGGGCGCCGCGCGGTAGCCCTGGGCGCCAAGCACTACTTCAGTAAACCGATCGAGTTGGATGACATGCTCGTACGCGTCCGACAGATGGTGGGGCAAGGCTCGAGCCAGGGCCAATCTCAGGGTTCGGGCCGACAAATGGTCGCGGCCCGACTCAAGAAGGTTCAAGGCAGCTCGGGGTAACGGCTCGACGAGAACTCGATCGAGCCTGGTGACGCCAACGCGTTCCACCGATTGCGTATACGCAAATAGGACGATATCGGCGATCGCCACATACGGCTCGGAACTGTACTGCGCGAAAACCTTCCACGGGAGGACTCGGGCACGGGCACGTCGCTCCGCGGGAACGAACGCCGTCCCTTCGGCCAGGTAGTCGGGTGCCATCGGGTCGTTCGACCGCGGGGATCCTTCCGTTTGGGCGAGGCATCTCACGGGGGCTTTGGCTCTCACCTCGAGCGATGAGGCATGATGATCGTGCAGAGAGCCATGAAAGCATCCGACTTGCTCGTCAGTTGCCTCGTCCACGAGGGCGTCACGCACATCTTCGGTGTTCCAGGCGAAGAAAACGCGGACTTCGTGATGTCGCTCGAGCGATCTCCGATCCAGTTCGTCCTCACACGGCACGAGCAAGGAGCCGCGTTCATGGCCGAGGTGTACGGAAGGCTCACGGGGAACATGGGGGTATGCCTGGGCACGCTCGGGCCGGGCGCGACGAACCTCATCACCGGGGTGGCCGACGCCAACATGGATCGTGCGCCCCTCCTCGTGCTCACCGGTCAGGGGGCGACCGGTCGCGCTCACAAGGAAAGCCACCAGATCATGGATGTCGTCGGCATGTACCGGCCGGTGACCAAGTGGGCCCATTCGATCGTCGATCCCGACACCATCCCGGAAATCGTGCGCAAAGCCGTTCGACTGGCGCGAACCGAAAAACCGGGAGCGGTCCTCATCGAACTGCCGGAAGACATCGCGAAGAAGGAGGCGCGGACAACCCCACTCGACGTCCGTCGATTTCGTCGGCCTGTCCCCGACGACAAGATCGTCGATCGAGCCTTCGAGATGCTTCGATCAGCGCGACGCCCGGTCATCATCGCGGGCAATGGAGCGATTCGCAAACGCGCCTCGAAACAGTTGCGGCAATTTTGCGAGGCGACGGGCATGGGCGTCATGTCGACGTTCATGGCCAAAGGTGCCGTCGATATGGATGCACCGTATTGCCTCTTCACCATTGGCCTCGGTCAGCGTGACTACGTGCTCGGTGCCATCGATGCCGCCGACGTCGTGATCACCATCGGCTACGACCTCGTCGAATACCATCCACGCCTGTGGAACTCCCAGGGCAAGCGCTCCGTTCTCCACATCGATTTCTTGCCCGCCGAGGTGGACGCCCACTACCACCCCGAAATCGAGCTCGTCGGAGACATCGCTCACACCCTCTGGATGCTCAACGAACGCGTCACCGCGTCGCCGCTCGGGCCCTACGATTTCGAGCCGCAACAAAGCGTGCGACGCCGAATGATCAGCGAGTTCGAGGCGCACAAAGACGATCGCACCGTCGGTAAGATCCGCCCGCAGAAAGCCCTGTGGGACGTCCGCCAGGTCATGGGTCCCCACGATATCCTGCTTTCGGGCGTGGGCGCCCACAAGATGTGGATCGCTCGTCACTTCCATTGTCACGAACCCAACACGTGTCTCATCCCGAACGGCTTTTGCTCGATGGGTATGCCGTTGCCCGGCTCGATCGCGGCACACATCGTGCACCCCGATCGGCACATCGTCGGAATCGCGGGAGACGGCGACTTCATGATGAATGTTCAGGAAATGGAAACCGCCCGTCGCCTCAATTCCAACATCACGATGATGGTGTGGGAAGACGGCGGCTATGGCCTCATCGCGTGGAAACAGCAGAACGAGTTCAAGCGACACACGGCGCTCGGATTCGGTAATCCGGACTGGGTGAAGCTTGCCGAAGCCTTCGGATGGTATGGTCAATACGTTCGCGACTCCGCGGATCTCAGGCCCGCGCTCGAGTCGGCGCTGGCCTACGAAGGGCCCGCACTCGTCGTCATCCCGATCGACTACGAGGAAAACCTCAGGTTGACGGAGCGGCTCGGACGAGTCGACATCCCCCTCTAAGGAAGATCGAGGCACACTCATGGCACTCAAATCTCAGTACCCGATCTACGTGGCGAACGAGCCCCGGCAACCGAACAGCTCGCTCGTCGTCCTCGACAAATTCACCGGCAAACCCGCGACGCGGGTCGCTCTCGCGGATACCGCAACCATCGATGAGGCGATCAGCTGGGCCGAGCGAGCCGCCGAACCGATGGCGGCACTCAAATCGTACGAACGCAGGCAGGTCCTCGAGCATTGCGTCGCTCGGTTCACTGCCCGAGCCGAAGAACTCGCGCTCGCGCTCTGCATCGAAGCTGGCAAGCCGATCACCGACTCCCGCAGCGAGGTCACCCGCCTCATCGAGACCTTTCGGATCGCCGCTGGCGAGGCCGAACGGCTGGTCGGCGAGGTGTTGCCCATCGACAATGCCGAACGATCCGCAAACTACACGTCGATGTGGAAACGCGTTCCAATCGGGCCCTGTTCGTTCATTTCGCCATTCAACTTTCCGCTCAACCTCGCCGCGCACAAAGTGGCTCCCGCGCTCGCGGTGGGGTGTCCATTCGTGCTCAAGCCGGCGAGCCTCACCCCCATCGGGGCGCTCATCATCGGTGAGACGTTGGCCGAATGTTCACTCCCGAAAGGCGCCTTCTCGATCCTCCCATGCCCTCGCGAGGGTGCCGAACTCTTCACGACCGACGATCGACTCAAGCTGCTCAGCTTCACCGGCTCCCCCGCGGTCGGTTGGGAGCTCAAAGCGAAAGCCGGCAAGAAAAAGGTCGTCCTCGAGCTCGGCGGCAACGCAGCGGTCATCGTCGAAGATTGGGACCTCGACGACGCGGCTTCACGGATCATCCACGGCGCGTTCTATCAGTCCGGCCAAAGCTGCATCAGCGTGCAGCGGGTCTTCATCCATGCGAACCACTATGATGCTTTGCGGGAGAAGCTCGTCGCCAAAGCCAAATCCCTCAAAGCCGGTGACCCACGCGACGAACGAACCTTCATTGGTCCGATGATCTCCGAAGGCGAGGCGAAGCGGCTGCAAGGATGGGTCGACGACGCGATCACCGGGGGCGCGGTCGCGCTCTGCGGTGGACGACGCGTCGGGACAATGATGGAGGCCACGATCGTCGAGCAGACGTCCTCCGATTCCGATCTTTGGAACGAGGAGGCGTTCGGTCCCGTGCTCGTGCTGGCGAAATACGATTCGTTCGACGACGCGATCGAGCGCGTCAACCAAAGCGAATTCGGGCTCCAGGCTGGAATCTTCACCCGCGACCTCTACAAAGCTCTTCGCGCGTGGGACAAGCTGCACGTGGGCGGGGTCGTCATCGGCGATGTCTCCTCGTTTCGCAACGACGCCATGCCCTACGGAGGGGTCAAAGACTCCGGTTTGGGGCGCGAAGGCGTTCGCTTCGCGATCGAAGACATGACCGAAATCCGGCTGATGGTGATCCGCTCGAGCCCTACCCCATGATGTTCCAGCCCCGTTGAGCGCCGAGTCGGGGAGCTAACCCGGCATCCGTCGGAACGTTCGCGGTTGCACGCAGCGACCGGGAGCGCAATCGGCGGCGATCGACCGAGCAAAGTATGGGGTCGCCACCACCGACCTCGACGGTGAGGAGAGGGTGTTTGCAAAAGCATCCTTCGATGGGTGCTGCGCTCGGGAGCGCAATCCGATCTGCAGTGTCGGGGTACTACCCCCGTGATGCCGAGGAAGGCTTAGGTCGGGCGCCGCTCACCGACCTGAAGGCCACACTCGGCTCTGACAACTGCCGCGAACCGTACTCGCGCGCGTTCAATCTGACACTCGAGCGCACCAAACCGCGTCACGATGAAACGATCCGTATTGCTTCTGGGTTCATGGTTCACATTGCTCGGTAGCGGATGCCTTGGGCTCAACGGCGAAAACTCGGCCGATCCGGAGCTCGCCGCTGACGACCCCACCGATGGGGCATCGCCGGTCATCCTGGGTGACCACAACACCTTGCACAACAGCGACTTCGAGGAGGGGTCACCGTCGCCCTGGTCCGCCTCGACCACCGGAGGCGCCCGAGGAGTGGCTCGCGTCGAAGACGGCGCGTACTGCATGAGCTTGCAATCGCGAGGGGAAACCGCCTGGGATGCCCAGATCCGCCACCGCCAGATCGCCTTGCAAACCGGTCATCACTACAACGTTTCATTCATTGCCTTTGCCGATCGCCCGACCCAGGTTCGCCCCAAAGTTGGCCGAGTCGGGCCGCCCTACGACGAATACTGGGCCAGCATCGTCGATGTGGACACCGAGCCGCGGCGTTATACCGGTCACTTCGAAATGCGGGATGATGATCCTTCCGGTGAGTTGACGTTTCAATTGGCGGGTCCGCTGGCCCCCGAGTCCGGTGGGGTGAAGATCTGTTTCGACGACGTCGAACTTTCCGACCCCTTGTTCACCCCGGTCTTGCGCGTCGATCGGGCCGCGAAAGTCCGCGTCAATCAGGCCGGCTACTTCCCCCAAGCGAACAAGCACGCCACGTTGAAGGCCAGAGTGCGCACCCCGTTGCTTTGGGAACTCGTCGACGAGACGGAGACGGTCGTCGCCAATGGCGAAACCGTGGTGTTCGGAGACGATGCTGCATCGGGCGAACTCGTGCACACCATCGATTTCGGTCACTACCAACGCACGGGGTCGAACTATCGATTGAAGGTGCTCGCGAACGATGGTTCGGGCAAAACCGAGGTGAGTCCGCCATTCGACATCGACAACGACATCTACGCTCAGCTCAAGTTCGATGCTGTGCACTTTTTCTACCACCAACGCAGTGGCATCGAGATCGCGATGCCGCATGCGGGAGAACCTCGCTGGGCTCGACCGGCCGGGCATCTCGGGGCGAGCGACACCGAGGTGAAGTGTCTACCCGATCTCGACTGCGGGTTCACGATGGACGTTCGCGGCGGATGGTACGACGCTGGCGATCACGGCAAGTACGTCGTCAATGGTGGGATTTCGGTATGGACGTTGCTCAACTTCTACGAGCGCACGAAACACCTCGACGATGGTATCGACCCGTTCGAGGACGGGAGTCTCGAGATCCCCGAATCGGGCAATGGGACGAGCGATCTGCTCGATGAGGTTCGCTGGCAGCTCGACTTCATGATGCGCATGCAGATCGACGACGACCAACCCAAATGGAACGGGATGGTGTTCCACAAGCTCCATGAACAGCAATGGAGCCCGCTGCCGCTGGCGCCAGCCAATGCGATGGTCGAGCGATTCCTGCATCGACCCAGCACGGCGGCGACGCTCAATCTCGCGGCGACCGCAGCCCAATGTGCGCGGATCTGGAAGTCGATCGATGCCGACTACGCCAAACGTTGCCTGACGTCGGCCGAGCGCGCTTGGGAAGCCGCGCAACGGTTCCCCGATCTGCTCGCCCCCGGGAGCGACAACGTCGGTGGTGGACCGTATGACGACCTCACGCTGCACGACGAATACTACTGGGCGGCCGTCGAACTCTACCTCGCCACCGGCAAACAGCCGTATGCCGACTTCGTCAAGCGATCGCAGGATTTCCTCAAGGTGTCCTCCGGTGCCCAATCGGCGTTCAATTGGCAGTTGGTGCACGTGCTCGGAACCATGTCGATCGCGACCGTGCCCGGGTTCGATCGTGAGACCGTTGCGGGTGCACGCGAGGCACTCATCCGCGCCGCCGATGCCTACGCCGAGCGGGTCACGGAAGGGGGATATCGCGTTCCACTCGGGGGGTTGACCTATCCCTGGGGGTCGAACAGCGCGGTGGTCAACAACATGATGATTCTCGGATTGGCGTATGATTTCACCCGACAAGCCAAGTACCGTCACGCCATGGTCGATGGAATGGACTACCTGCTCGGACGCAATCCGATGTCGCAATCCTACGTCACCGGTTACGGCGATGTACCGCTGCGCAATCCACACCATCGATTCTGGGCTCATCAGATCGACCCGACCTATCCCGAACCACCGCCCGGAATCATGTCGGGTGGTCCAAACTCGGCATTGCAAGATCCCTTCGCCCGCTCCCAAGGATTGCTTGGGTGCGCGCCGATGAAGTGTTTCGTCGATCACATCGAGTCGTGGTCGACCAATGAGATCGCGATCAACTGGAATGCCCCGTTGGCCTGGGTTGTCGCATTCCTCGACGCAACGGCAGACTAGTACTCGGTGCCGGAAGTTCGTAGCCGGTTATGCACGGCACTACGCCACGATGGCTGCGTTGCTCGACGCTCACCGTATTCCCGATACGACTCGGTCTCGCGCCTTG
>Ga0315912_10000638_pt1 | contig 57535 bp, 53 predicted proteins | sample VfabasoilMG_FD_204469 | JGI IMG/M metagenome (GOLD analysis project Ga0315912, IMG submission 204469) | Garden soil microbial communities collected in Santa Monica, California, United States - V. faba soil | ecosystem: Environmental > Terrestrial > Soil > Garden | place: USA: California...
CTTATCAAGGAATGCCGCTGAGGGGATGCTTAAGCGCACCCGTGATCGGATGGCGAATGCAGGGGATTCGGCAGAGAGCCAGATATTAGACATGGCGACGGCCTTGGATGACCTGGCAAACAACGTGTATGTGTTCGGGCAACATCATGTGGCCTTGCAAGTAAAGGCTGCAAGCGTTGATGAATTGTCGGCGAACCTGGCAGACGCGAGGACGCTGCTGGCGGACCGCGGCATGGTCATCGCGCGAGAAGACGTCGCGTTGGAGAGCTCATTCTGGTCGATGTTCCCAGGAAATTTCAGGTATCGGCCACGTGTGGCGCAAATAACGTCGCTGAACTTCAGTGCCTTCTGGTCGCTGCACAACTACCCCATGGGTAAGAGCGAGGGAAACCATTGGGGACCGGCAGTGGCGTTGCTAAAAACTGCAAGTGGCGGCGGTTTCCACTTCAACTTCCACGTTCAGGACGTGGGGCACACACAGATCATCGGGCCTACGGGAAGCGGCAAAACGGTGATCCAGGGATTTCTGCTGGCGATGGCTGCGAAGTTTGGTGCAACGACAGTCTTCTTCGACAAGGACAGAGGTGCGGAGATCGCAATTCGTGCGCTCGGCGGTGGATATCTGAAGCTCCAGAATGGTGTGAAAACGGGGTTCAACCCGTTCGCGCAGGAGCTGACACCAAGCTACGAGATTTTCCTCCAGAGACTCATACGGAATCTCGTGGCGGGGAACGGGGAGTCATACACGGTACGCGACGAAAACGATGTTGCAGCGGGGATAAAGGCTGTATATGGCCTGCGACTGAAGGATCGACGGATCGCACGACTGCTGGAAGTGCTAGATCCAACGGACCCCAACGGTGTGCGAGCGAGGTTACAAAAATGGTGCGGCGGCGGAGCACTTGGATGGGTATTCGACAACGAGGTGGATGAGCTGGACTACGGCGCACAGCAGCTTTTCGGCGTCGACATGACCGAGTTCTTGGAGTCGAAAGACACCAGAACGCCGATAATGATGTACTTGTTTGAGCGAATGGAAGACATCATCGACGGGCGCAGATTTGTCGTCTATGTCGACGAGTTCTGGAAGGCGTTGGGTGATCCGGTGTTCACAGAGAAAATTAAGGATGCGCTCAAGGTGTGGCGGAAGAAGAACGGCATGCTCGTTACCGCAACGCAATCGCCAAGTGACGCTCTGCAGAGCTCGATCGCGAAGACGCTGATAGAGCAATCGGCGACGCGCATATTTCTACCGAACGGGCGTGCCGATCTAGCGGACTACGTCGAAGGTTTCAAGCTCACCGGGCGAGAGTACGAGCTGATTCGAACGCTGCCGGCGCGCTCAAGACGCTTCCTCGTAAAGCAAGGTGAACGATCAGTCGTGGCCGAACTAAATCTCGCCGGATTGGATGACGAGCTGGCGGTGTTATCAGCAACAGCACGCAACGTGGAGGTGATGGAGGCAGCGATCGCTGCGAAGGGCAGCAACCCGGACGAGTGGTTAGAAGAGTTTCATAAACGAAGGAGAGTGTCGTGATACGAGAGTTTTCGCGTAAGGGGCTGGCGTTGATGCTGGCGGCGTGCGTGTTGTCGTTGGGAATCGGCAGCCAGCGGGCGGAGGCCACGGGCATTCCAACGGCGGACATTGCTGCTGCAATTCAGCGGATCCAGCAGATCCAGAACGGAATCGACGTGCTGGAAAACGCACAGAAGCTGCTCAAGAACGGGCAGCAGCTAATCGAGCAGGGCGAGAGGCAGTACCAGAGCATCAGTGGTACCAGGAACATGGGGAGTCTGCTGAATAGCCAGCTGTATCGGGAGAATCGCAAGTACCTGCCCAGGAACTGGAGAGACACACTGACGCTGGCGAAGGGAGTAGCAGACGGACGGTACAGAACACTGTCTGGTGCCGGGCGGGCGCTGACGCAGGCGAACCGGATCTACGAACGCTCGCAACTCGGCGAGGGGCAGCGCGGGCCCGGGGTGCGACGCCTGACCCGCGACGAAGAGCAGGTTGCGAGTATTCAGACGAGCTCGGGCGCGACCTACGAGCGCAGCGCGCAGCGAGTCGAGGAGCTGCAGGCCCTCGTGGACAAGGTCAACGAGACGCAGGATCTGAAGGAGAGCATGGACTTGATGGCACGCATGCAAGCAGAGCAGCTGTTTCTGCTGAATGAGCTGATTCAGGTCCAAGCGCGCGCGGAGCTCAGCAAGAGCCAGGAAGGGGTGCTCGCAAACCAGCGGGCGGAGGAGCGAATCTACGCTGCACGAAAGGTGTACACGGGGGCAGCGATGCTCTCAGATTCAACCGAGTAGTCAACGGACAGGGCACGCACAGCTCGCATCGCGGATGAGTGAGATAATGCGTTCAGTGGAGTCATCGCGATCGGAAGGTAATCGGAGGAGCTATGAATAGAAATTCAAAGCGCGGGCTGTGCGTGCTGGTGATGTGGATGGCGGTGCAGTGTGCCGCCTTGGGGGCTGAAAAGTCCGTGGAACCGGTGTGTCCGCTGCCAAAGGGGGCCGACGGGCAGTCGTTCTTCCAACGTTGCGAGGCCAAGGGCTTGGCGTCAGGGAAGGACTTGAATCTGCTGTACTGCCTGAAGAGGTTCAACGAGCGAAAAGACGTCATCGGTCTGAAGCTCTACAGGTGGGAAGTAGAAGGGTGTGCAGGGCGAAGCATCAGCAAACGCTGTGGGGTCCAAACCTGCCAGCGGCTGCAGTCATACGAGCCAAAGATCAGGTAGTGAGCGGGAGGTAGGGATGGCAGTCGTAGAGCACGAGTTTTTCGCAGCTGTGTTCGCGGAGGTGGACACACTGCTAGATGCGTTCGTGACGGGGAAGGCAGAAGCGATCGCGCAAGCGATATTCCCAGCGTTCACAATCATTCTGACGGTGTACGTCATTCTCTACGGTCTGTCTGTGGCCTCTGGGCGTGTCAAAGCCCCAATGGCGGACGGAGTACTGCGCATTCTGCGCACGGCTTTGATCATGGGGCTGGCGTTTAACGTCGGCGCATACAACGGTTTGGTGGTCAACACCATCACGGGGTTTCCAGAGGAAATGGGGAGCATCCTTGTTGGATCTGATCGGGCTGATGCCGAAACCAGCATCAGCAGCCTTGATGAGGCGTTCGACACGGGCCTGGAAGCGGGGAAGGTGACATGGGAGCAACCTACCGGATTGGACGTTGGGGAGGCGATCAGCAATGCGATCCTGGCGCTGGTGATCTGGATAGGAACCTTCGCCCTCACTGTCTATGCCGCGTTCTTGCTACTTCTCGCGAAGATCATGACGGCGGTAATCCTGGCGCTGGGGCCGCTATTCATCGCCTCCACTCTTTTCGAGCAAACGAAGCGGCTGTTCGAATCGTGGCTTCAACAGCTACTGAACTATGCCTTCGTCAACGTTATCGCGGTCGGAATTCTGAGCCTTGTGATAGGCCTATTTCAACGTGTGGCGACAGGGGTAGAGGGGGAAACACTGAGCATTGACCAAGTCGGAGGGATCGTGCTGGTTGCTGGCGTATCAGTGTTGGTGATGATGCAAACGACATCCATCGCATCAGGACTTGCAGGCGGAGCAACGCTGCAGGGGATGGGCGCCTTCGGTGCGCTCACACAAGCGGTCGCTCGAGGCGCCACGGCCGTTGCACAGCGGACCGCGCTGGGACGTGCGATCACCGCGGAAATTGCTGGACGTCAAGCTGCGAGACGGATGGAAGCGAGCCAGCGCGGTCGAGAAATCATCGGTGCACGCCGGGCTGCAGAAAGAAACACTGCCACCCGGATCGCAAATGGAAATACGCCACTGCAACGATCGGCGCGCGCGATGGGCAGAGCGACAGGGCGAGGTAGCCGCGCAATCGCGAACGGCGTTGGGGTTGCGGGCCAGGCTGCAATCGCCGGCGCACGTTATGCAGGTGGTCTTGCGATGCGGGGTGTGACTTCTGGGGCGCGACGCATTGCTGCCCTACGTAACAGGACGCGGACTGGTGGAGATTAACGGAGAGGTTGAACCGATGAAGACGGGAGTAAGGGTGGTTGGACGAATCAGCGCAATGATCATCGCTTTCGTGTGCGTGGCGGGGTGCGCATCTGGACCGCCGAAGCCGAAGAGCTACGAAGGAAAGTATGTACCGGTGAATGGCAGGGAGCAGTGCGGGCTGCAAATACCTTGCCGGGTCGGACGAAACATATGTGAGAAGAGGACCTTGACATGCAAGACCTAACTCGGGGTACTGAGTCAGGGAATCCCAGAGAGCTTCTTGGAATCTACTTCCGTGAGGCGAAGAGCTGGGAAGTCGAACGCGAGGTACGAGCTCGGCGGAGTGCATGGATCGCTTGGGGGATTGCGGGCCTGATGTGTGTGATTGCGGGGTGTGCGGTTGCTGCTGTCATGATGATGTTGCCGCTTCACAGGGTCGAGCCATACGTGGTCAGGGTGGACCAGTCGACTGGGATCGTCGATGTCGTGAACACACTGAGGAAGACCTCGAGCACGCAAGACGAGGCCGTGAGCAAGTACTTCATCGGACGATACATCAGATCTCGCGAAGGCTATGCGTACGGGCTGGTGGACGCGAATTGGCGGGAAATCGCATTAATGTCAGCGGCACAGCAACGAGAACAGTTCAAGTCCTATCTCTTTCCCAGCAATCCGAAATCTCCCGTGAATACGCTGAAGAAGCGGGGAACGATTGAGGTGAAGATCAAATCGATACAGTTCATCCAACCGAGTGTCGCGGCGGTGCGGTACTGGAGATACACAAGGGTGGACGGCACGATCACCGAGAGATCCGATTGGATAGCGACCATGACATTCGGGTACCGGAAGGCAGCTGTAACAGAACAGGTGAGGGAGATCAACCCACTAGGATTCACGGTTACAGACTATCGAACAGACAAGGAGGTCGTCGACGACAGCGATGTCACGCAGACCGACACAACGACCCCGGTTGATAGTGGGAACGGGAGCTGAAAGTTATGAACGCGAAATTGCTGATTGCGATGGTGTGGATTGTCAGTGCGGTATCAATGGCGGCGAGCGGGATAGCGACGGCTGTTGGTGTGCCAACGCCGCTGGAGTTCGACACTCGCGTCCGTGAAGTCGTCTACAACCCGCGGGATGTGGTTCGGATCATAGGCGCCTATGGGTACTCGACCCAAATTTGCTTTGCTGAGGACGAAGTCATCGAACATACGGTGGTTGGGGACACGCTGGCCTGGTCGATCGACCCGATCGAGGGGGCAAACCTTCTTTTCATCAAGCCGAAGGAGCAGAACGCCAATACCAACATGACGGTCGTGACCAACAAACGTACGTACGACTTCGAGCTGGTCGCCGCCGCGGCGGAAGAGCGACGTGCTTACTTTAAGGTGAGTTTCAAATATCCGGCAGAGGATCAGCGGACGCGCGATGCGCTGCTAGAGCGAACGGAACAGGCATTGAAAGTTGCGCGGCAAGAGCAAGCGATCCTGAGGACGCAGTTGGACAACGCGGTAGCGCTCGCCAACACGCTTCGAGCAGCTGAAATCCCAGTTCGGCGGAACCTGAATTATTGGTGGGCAGGCGACGCGAAGATTAAGCCGGACGAGGCCTTCGATGATGGGACGTTCACATACATCAGATTTCGAGGGCAACGGGAGTTCCCAGCCGTCTATCTAGAGCGAGAGCGCGGGAAGGAATCCTTGGTCAACACCACGATTAAGGGCGACACGATTGTGATTCAGCGAGTGGCAGGGCGGTATGTGCTTCGGAAAGGTGATGCCGTTGGGTCGCTTGTAAGTCCGAGCTTCGATGAGGTAGGGCGACCCAACGAAACGGGGACCATAAGCCCTGGAGTCGAACGCGACACAAAGGGAGACGAAAACCCACTCCCTGAAGTACTCCCGACGCAGTCACCAGGCGGAAAGCTGAGAGCGTCATCAGAAAGCAAGTAGTGAAGATAGGAAGTAAGCGAGGAGAGAATCAGATGCAAGACAACAACGGCGGGAATGAGTCCCGTGATGTGGCTCAGGGAGTGGACGATGAAGGTGTAGCCGGCGAGCGGGGTATCCCGCCCGTAAATGGGCACTCGAGTGAGGGCGGGAAGCGCTTAACTCGAGGCCTGGTGATCGCCGGGGTCGGGCTGGTGGCCCTCGTGGCGTTGTTTGTTTACCTGCCGTTCGGCAAGAGCAACGCCCAGGCGGATGCCGAGAAGCGAACGGCGGCGCAACGACAGCTGAAAGGAGAGGCACGGAAGTCCATTCCGACTGAACGTCCGACGGTGGCCCAGCTCCAGGAAGAGGAGAAGGCAAGACGCCGAGGCAGAACCGAGGTGGCCAGCGACGACTACACAATCATTCCTCCACTCCCGGCCGATGCTCTCAGCGACACCGGCGAGACGAGCGCCCGTGATCGAAGGGACCTTCCATCGCCGGTGGCTGCTGCAGGCGTAGCCAGATCTGACAGATCGACTGATAGAGCAGCGCAGGAGGCGGCTGATCTCGCTGAACGACGGCAGCGGGCGCCACTAATTGCCTACGGCGGGAATGCGCGGCGCAACGACAGCGCGCGCGAACAGACTGGAGTTGCTGCGGATGGGGAGCGAGCGGGAGGAGGGGCAGAGAATAACCTAGATCGTGCAACGGCGGCGGTAATCAAAGCGTTCGAAAAGGGGAATGCGGGAAGCGGATCGGCGGGCGGCACCGACGGTGCTGTGGCACGAAGTTCTGGAGCAGGGGATGGAGCCAAGGGAGAGCTATCGCAAAAGTTGACGCCGACGACAGTAGCACTAGTGTCTGCAGCAAGCCTCCCGAACAGAGACCTGCTGATCACGCAAGGGACATTCATCAACTGTACGCTGGAGACGGCACTGGACTCGACGATTGCAGGGTTCACGAGGTGCGTGACGACGCAAAACATCTACTCCAACAATGGACGCGTGGTGCTCCTCGAGAGAGGAACGAAGCTGATAGGGCAATACCAAGGGGGTGTAAAACAGGGGCAATCACGGATATTCGTGTTGTGGACGCGCGCAGAGACGCCGAGAGGGGTTGTGATTCAACTGGACAGCCCTGGTACTGACGCACTCGGTGGAAGCGGCCTTCCGGGCGAGGTGGATAACAAATTTCTCGCGAGATTTGGTGGTGCGCTGTTGCTGTCGATACTGAATGACGCTTTCGATTTGGCAAAGGCGGAGGTCGCGGACAATGCGAACTTCCCAACAGCGAACACTCAAGAGACCGGCAAGGATATCGCGAATACGGCGTTGGAAAGCACGGTCAACATACCGCCGGTTCTGTTTAAAAATCCCGGTGATGAGATCAGCGTGACGATTGCCAGGGATCTGGATTTCTCGGGTGTCTACAGCTTGCGCCTGGCGAACCCTGTGGGAGCGAACGCACGGTGAGCGTTGGTGATAATGACGTTGCGCTGCGCACGTATCTCGAACCGCTGAGGAAATTCCTCGATGATCCAACTGTGACGGAAGTCTGTATGAACAGGCCTGGCGAAGTGTTCACGGAGACGAACCGCGGGTGGGAACGGTTTGATGTTCCGGAGCTGACGTTCGATCGGGGAATGGCGCTGAGCAAGATGATCGCAACGAGCGCTCGACAAAGAATCACGGAAACCGACAATCTACTTTCCGCAGCGCTGCCGGCCGGCGAACGGTGCCAGATTGTGATCCCACCGTCATGCACAGCAGAAACGGTGAGCTTGACGATTCGGAAACCCTCGCAACGGACGTTGGACCTCGATGAGTTCGAAGCTCAAGGGACGTTCGCTGAGTGTCGGAATGCATCAGACGAGCTCTCCGACACCGAAAAGGAGCTTCTGCGCCTCAAGGATGTGCGTAGCTGGCGTGCCTTTATTGAGCTTGCAGTCGTTTCGAAGCAGAACATCTTAATCTCTGGAGCCACGGGTTCTGGGAAGACGACATTCACACGGGGGTTGATTGCAGCGATTCCGGCGCATGAGCGGTTGATCACCATTGAAGACACGCATGAACTGTGGTTACCGAATCATCCGAACCACGTTCATCTGTTCTATGCCAAAGATCAGCAGGGAGTGTCCCACACCACTCCCAAGAAGCTCCTGGAAAGCTGTCTGCGCATGAAACCGTCGCGTGTCTTGCTGGCGGAGCTACGAGGCGACGAGGCGTACTACTATCTTCGGAACATCGGAAGCGGCCACCCGGGAAGCATCACGACTGTGCATGCGAACTCAGCCGGCCAGGCGTTCGAGCAACTGACCCTACTCATCAAGGAGTCGAGCGCGGGCGCCACATTGGACAGAACGGACATCCGAAGCCTGCTCACCATGCTGGTCGACGTGGTGATTCAATTCAAGGTGAACGGGGGGCGTCGTGTGATGACCGAGGTCTACTACGAGCCACAGCGAAAACGCGACGCGTTGCAACGGGGGATGTAGGGATGCGTTCGCGCCGTGCTTTTCTTGGATTCCTGGCGACAGTGGGAGTGTTGACGTACCTCGCATGCGGTGTGTATCTCGCTGGCTGGGTGATTCTGCCGATGATCGGTGTGGGACTCGGGTACCACACGACATGGATTTGGATTGACTATTGGATTCAATACCCAGAGCTACGCGCTGGCGCGGGAATGCATTCGCTCGTCGGGTGCCTGGTAGGAATTGGGGTGGTGGCCGGGTGGTTAGCGCTCGGCCTAGTGAAGAGAGGGCGCAGCCTGCACGGGGATGCGAAGTTCGCGAGTAGACCCCAAATCGCGAAGGCGGGGCTAAATGCAGACGATGGGATCATCGTCGGGAAGCAGGGTTCGCGTTACCTCGTGTACGGGGGCCAACAGCATGTATTTCTGGCGGCACCAACGAGATCTGGCAAAGGTGTCGGAATCGCAATTCCGAACCTGCTGAACTGGAGAGATTCCGTGGTGGTGACGGATATCAAAGGGGAGAACTGGGACATCACTGCGGGATTCAGGAAGAAACATGGGCAGGCGTGCTTTTTCTTTGCTCCGACCCGCTACGAGACTCATAGATACAACCCACTCTCGTATGTGGATCCGGACCCCAACAAGGCCGTGGATGACATCCAGAAGATTGCGTCGATGCTCTACCCGGAGATGCCCGGGGTCGACCCGATCTGGAATGCATCGTGCAGAGCGTTATTCCTGGGGCTGGTGCTCTACCTGCGCGAGACGCCTGGGAAGCCCGTAACGTTGGGCGAGGTGCTCCGGTCCACAATGACTCGTACGGAGACGTCGCGGCATTTGAAGGAGATCATCGACTCACGCGAAGCGGACGGCAATCCGCTGTCAGCTCTGTGTGTTCAGGCGCTGATGGACTTCATCTCGTGCACGTCTGAAAACACGCGTTCGTCCATCAAGAAGACGTTCACGAGCCGACTCGAGCTATGGCTGAATCCGATCATCGACGCAGCGACAGCAGAATCAGATTTTGACCTTAGAAAACTCCGTACGGAACGGATGTCGCTGTACATTGGGATCACACCGGACGACTTGGAAAGGCTAGCGCCGCTTGTCAATTTGTTGTGCCAACAGGCAATTGACCTGAACACGCGACAGCTTCCATCACAGAACAGCGCGTTGAAGTACAGCGTGCTTTTCGTTCTCGACGAGTTCACCGCATTCGGACGGATCGGCGTGCTTGCGAAGGGTATCAGCTACGTGGCTGGGTACGGTCTTCGGATGCTACCGATCGTGCAATCACCAGCGCAGATCAGAGACGTTTATGGGAGAGAAGCAGCTGATACGTTCCTCGTGAACCATGCCATACAAGTGGTCTTCGCCCCTCGCGAACTACGGGTGGCGCAGGAGATCAGCGAGAGTCTCGGGTTCGAGACTGTCAAGGCACGGAGCTTGAGTCGACGATTGAATTGGTGGGAGGAGAAACACCCGAGCGAATCTGTAAGCGATCAACGTCGGGCGCTTTTGCTACCGCAGGAAGTCAGGGACATCGGAGACGAGAACGCGTTACTGCTGGTCGAGGGAACTCCGCCAATCAAATGCGAGAAGATCCGGTATTACAAGGATCAGACGTTCACGAGCAGATTGCTGCCGCCGCCCAAAGTGCCACGGATCGTAGTGCGATCAGACCGTGTGGACTCCCCAAATGTCAGCGCTAACACCGAAGCAGTAGGGGTCGAGGAGCCTACGAGCGATCAGGTGGCATCGCAGCCGGCAGGCGACGAAGCGTTAGCGGGAGAAGTCGAGAAAGCGCCTGTGGCGGCCCCCTGTAGGCCACCCTCAAGCTCGGGCGGCCGGGATAGGTCGGAGAAACGGCAGCGAAAGCACATAGATTGGGGTACGCAGTTTCCGACAACTATAGCGATGCTGAACGAGATTCGGGCACAGGAGAAGGCCAGGCCCAAACGGAAGCCACTGAAGGGATTGTCGCTCGACTTCTCGGATGTCCAGCTTCCGACCGTTCAGGTGTCGGCGGAAGAACTCCGTCGGCTACATGCAACCTTTATGAGTGAAGCAGGAGTGTCAGGATGAGCACGACAGCCGAGGAAGCGAAGGACGGAATCAACAGAACGGCGGACATGGGCCGTGTTCGAACCGAAGACGAACAAGCCCGAGATCGCGCTCGAGCGGAAGCATTCGAGCGTGAAGACAGAGAGGAGGCAACAGGGCGATACCCGGAGCTCGCGAACGCGTACGCGCTGGAGGAGCTGGCTGCGCAGTTCGCCAGGGACAACCTGGAAGAGGCAGTGCGTGCGGCATTCGAAGGGCAGACGAGGGAGTTCATCGCCACAAAGCTGCGGCGTGGCGAAATGGTGCTAGCAGGGCGTCTCGAGGAAGTGGCTGCAAGGTCGCGGGATGCGGCTCAGGAGCTGGAGCTTCGACGAGACCGGCCGCGGACGGTAGAATTGGAGGTCGACCGGGACAGTGACCAAGAACGTTGAACACATGCTGACCGACACCTGGCTTGCTGCGGAGTCCGCGCTTCACCACCTAAACGAGCAAGAAGCGCGGGAACAGCTGAATCGATCGTTGGGGACGAAATACACGCACGGCAATATCTGGCGCTGGAAGAAAGGCACGAATCCAAGCCAGGTAGTCCGGAACTACATGCTCCGGCGCTGCCTGCAGTGGTACTTGACCACGCAATTGCCCCACATGGATGTGCGCAACGGAACCGATCTCGAGAAGGCTATCAGCGACCTCGCATAGATCGAACATCTCCTCGATTTCGCGCGCCAGCGCAAATCAGCGAATCGTAAGACCGAAGTCAATGAGGGGGCGCAAGCCCCCTCAGCGCGTCCGGCTGGGTTCAAAATCTCTAAATCTTGGGTCCACTTGCGCATGGTACGTGGGCGACGGGCAGCCGAGAAGGGCATTCTCGACAGCAGAGCAGCCCCGCTTGGCGCCGTTGTGTGGTGCGGTTTGGTCTACCTGCGCCAGCGAAAATAGCCTGCTCGTCTGTTCCGACGGTACCAGCTGCGACGCTTTAAAAGCGTCATAAAAACCATAGACGACGCTAGAAAAGCGTCCTACAATCCTCGCAGACTTAAGAATGCAAGTATGAACTACGTGCATTGGGGCGAGGCAGAAAACTCGCGCTTAGGCTTGGTTTCAACGGAATGTTCAAGGCTTGGAGGAGTTTTTGTATGAGAGATACATGGCGTTATGACCTTCGTCTCTGCATCGCAGGGATCCTGAGTGCGAGCGCAGCTGCGGCTGCAGCCGCAGCGGAGCTGGAAGGCGATGATGGTCCTCAAGTGATGGCTGAGATGGTGGTCACGGGCACACGCGTGCCGGAACGATCAGCTTTCGACACAACAGCACCGGTCGATGTGGTGAGCGGGGAAACTCTCGCCACGCGAGGGATCACCGAGCTCGCGCAGACACTTTCAGTTTCGATCCCGTCCTTGGTATTTCCGCGTCCGTCTGCAGCTGACGGTACTGATTCAATCCGGCCCGCCGCATTGCGAGGGCTGGCGCCGGATGAAACTCTCGTGCTGGTCAATGGGACACGGCGTCATCAATCAGCATTGACGAATTTGAACAAGACGATAGGCCGCGGAAGTGCAGGCGTCGACTTCAACGCGATACCGTTGGCTGCGATCGAACGAGTCGAGATTCTGAGGGATGGGGCGTCCGCGCAATATGGCTCCGACGCAATCGCAGGCGTCGTGAACATTCAACTGCGCGAAGCAAGCGAGGGCGGTGAGGCAAGCCTCACATTCGGTGGATACGACACCGACGTCAAGACGGCACGCGGCAGCCGCAGCGAGAGGGACGGAGACACGCTCGTCGGCTCGTTCTGGAAGGGTTTCAAAGTGGCGGACACGGGCTTCGTCACCTTGTCGGCAGAGTATCGAGACCGTGATTCAACGAGCCGCGGCGACTTCGACACACGACCTGGCGCATCGCTGTTGGGTGCGATCCCTTCACGCTACGGCGATCCGGACACGGAAGACACGACGTTCTATATCAACGCGGGGATTCCGCTCAGTGATCGTGCTCAAATGTACGGGTGGGCGGGCTATCAGCAGCGCGATGGCGAAGCGGCAGCGTTTCCTCGCCTTGCCAACGACGCGCAGGGGCGTGTGTCGCCCCTATTCCCGAATGGGTTTCTGCCGCTGATCACAACGGACGTGGATGACTTCACATTGGGCGTCGGGACACGGGGAACGGCCGGGAAGTGGGACTATGACATCAGCGCGGTCTACGGGCTGAATCAAATCGATTACGGTGTTTCCAACACTGCGAACGCATCGCTCGGAGCGGCATCTCCAACGGCGTTTGACGCGGGGGGCATTGAGTACGATCAGGCGGTGTTCAACGCCGGTGCTGTTCGACTGCTCGAACTTGGGGCGAGGAAGATTCCGGTCAACGCCGCGGTCGGCATCGAGGGGCGGCGGGAGACGTATAGCATCAATGCCGGTCAGCCGGAGTCGTTCGCGCAAGGGTCGGTGGTGGTGCCCATGGGAAATCCAGCGAGCCCAACTATGGGGCTGGCACCCGGAGGGAGCCAAGGATTTCCGGGATTTCGACCTTCGGATGCACAAGATGCAAACCGTGAAGCCTACGGTGTGTATGCCGATGTGGAGGCACAACTCACCAACAAGCTGTTGGCCTCCGTCGCTGCGCGCGCAGAAGAGTACAGCGACTTTGGCTCGGCGGTGACCGGGAAGTTGGCCATACGTTACGGTTTGACAGATAACTTCGCAGTGCGCGGCGCTGTGTCCACTGGCTACAAGGCACCCAGTCTGCAGCAGGCTTTCTTTTCGTCGGCGGCAACCATTTTCGTCCTCGGTACGCCGTTCGAAATCGGAACGTTCCCAGTGAGCTCCGGTGCAGCGCGAGCTCTGGGTGCGACGGATCTCAAGGCGGAGGAATCCACAAACTACTCAGTGGGATTCGTGTATCGCCGTGGTGGATTCTCGGCAACGGTCGACGCATATCGGATCGACATTGACGATCGCATCGTGCTCTCAGAGAACCTGAACACCGGCGCTGTGAATCAGCCGGACATCTCAGCCGTACTAGCCCCATTCGGTGTGCGCGGCGGACGGTTCTTCTTGAACGGGGTCGCCACGGAGACTGCAGGCGTAGACCTGGTTGTACGTCAGCGCCTTGCCGGTGCGCTAGGCCAGTTGGACCTGACTCTCTTTGCAAACTACAACGACACCGATGTCACCAGAGTGCCTCAAGCGGTGTCTAGTTTGACGTCACAGCCGGTGCTTTTCGGCAGGATCAACGTCAACACATTCGAGGATGGGACACCGGATGTGAAAGCCGGCTTCGCATCCGAGTGGAGCCGTAATGTTGGCTTTGGAAGCATCGGAACGACGTTCAAGGCCACTTACTACGGGAAGGTCATCGAGCCTACGGGGGCCGTAGGCGGCGTGATGGATATCAACCTGGGAGAGCATGTGCTGCTCGACGCCAGCGTGAACGCGAAGTTCAAGAAGGTGGGTGTCACCATCGGTGTGGACAACATCACCGACGAATACCCGGATGAGAACCCTGTTGCGTTCAACGCTCAGTCGGTCCAGTCGTTTTCACAGTATTCGCCGTTCGGCTTCAACGGTCGCTTCGTGTACGTGAGAGCAAGCTTCAATTGGTAAGGAGGTGATCTTGGTCTACGGCTGCCCGGTGATCCCGGGCAGCTGTAAATGTGCAGACACGGAGAAACGTAGGGGTGCAATTCAATGAAGACAGCTAAAACGCTTGCGGCGATTTCGATAGGCCTCGCAGGATGCGCAGGCCAGGGATGGGTCCCAGGTTCAATGTCGAGCTACTCGTTTGATGAGGAGTCCTCGCGCGTGATCCTCTATCAGCTCGCTGATGAGAAGTGCGAGCTTCAAGGGAAGTTGGCCCCGATGCCAGTGGATCGGGAGTTGGAAATTGTTGGCGAAATGTATGGGGACTATGACTCGCAAGAGGCACTGGGAAGTTTGGAGGTGAGGGTTGCAGGAGTGACAGTAGTCGGGAGCAGTTTGCGAAAGAGTCAGAATGTATTAACGGACGGGCGGATGGTGGAAGCTCGACGTTTGTGGATCAGAAGCAATGAAATTGCGAACGTGTCTGCGAAGGGCACTGTGAAGGGAGGCAGGTGCGTTGATCTGAGGGTGAGAGTGCGAGATTCACTACCGACCACACTGGCAAGGTCGGCCCGTTAAAGCGGCCGAGATGCTCTGAAACCCGGTCGATGCGATTAGATGATCACGTTACATCAAGGGCAGGATTTTATGAAGTCACGGGTGGAAGGTGCACGACGAACTCTGTATGTGCTGCTGTGGTTGGGATCGATGTCATTGGCTGTGGCCGAGCCGTCCAAGCCGATGCAGGCTGGCATCGCAAGTGCGCACCCGCTCGCGACAGAGGCAGGGCTCCAGATCCTGCGTCAGGGCGGAAATGCGTTCGATGCGGCCGTTGCGGTCAGTGCGGCACTTGCGGTGGTCGAGCCCAGCAGCTCGGGCCTTGGAGGTGGTGGATTCTGGCTTCTGCATCGTGCCTCCGACAAGTTCGAAGTGATGGTAGATGGGCGCGAGGTAGCGCCGGCGACAGCAAGTCGTGACATGTTCCTGGATGAGCGCGGAAACGTGGTGCCAGGCTTGTCAACCAGCAGCGCCCTTGGCGCCGGCATTCCTGGGGAGCCGGCCGCATTAGCTTTCATCGCGGCGAAGTACGGGCGGCTGCCGCTCAAGACCAGTCTGCAGCCCGCGATCAAGCTCGCCAAAGTCGGCTTCCCGTTGAATGAGCGACTGCGCGGCGGCATTGAGGCCAAGAGAAGTACCTTCAACAGGGGAGATGCGGGAAGGTTCTTCCTACTCAAGAACGGCCAGGTTCCGGAGATCGGTGCCGTGATTCGGCAGCCCGATCTGGGACGTACCTTGACTGTGCTGGCGGAGCAGGGCGCGCCGGGCTTCTATCAGGGGCCACTGGCGAAGCGCCTGGTCGATGGCGTGCATCAGCTCGGCGGGACCTGGACGCTGCAAGATCTAGCGAATTACGAGGTCAAGGAGCGCAGGCCGATCTACGGCGAGTACCGCGGGGCGCGCATCGTGTCGGCACCGCCACCGTCTTCCGGTGGTACGGCTCTGATCAATGCACTCAACATCCTCTCTGGTTTCGACCTGAAAGTGTTCGACGGCGCGACTAAAAAGCACCTGGTTGTCGAGGCGCTGCGGCGCGCGCACCGTGACCGCGCCGAGTACATGGGTGATCCGGATTTCGTCAGGGTGCCAGTCGAGCAGTTGCTGAGTCCGTTCTACGCTGCCGGTCAGCGTGCATCGGTGCGCATCGATCGGGCGACGCCGAGCGATACCTTGCCGGGTATTACCAGCGCGCCGCCAGGTCTGCAGACGACACATTTCTCAGTGCTCGATGCCGAAGGCAATCGAGTCGCAGCGACGCTGTCCATCAACTTCTTCTTCGGATCGGGACTGATGGTGCCTGGGACGGGCGTGATGTTAAACAACGAAATGGATGACTTCTCCGCAAAACCCGGAGTACCGAATGGGTATCGGCTGGTCGGGTCAGAAGCGAACGCAATCGCCCCGCGCAAGCGCATGCTCTCGAGCATGACGCCAACGTTCGTCGAATCGCGGGATGGTTTGATGATTCTCGGGACACCAGGCGGGAGTTACATCACAGGCATGGTGCTGCTGGGAACGCTTGATTGGCTCGATGGCATGCCTGCCAAAGACCTCATCGCAAAAGGACGGTATCACCATCAGTACATGCCAGATGTCTTGTCATTCGAACCGGGGGCAGTGACTCGAGAAGAACAGGTGACGTTGCAGCAGTACGGGCACACCCTTCGGGAGTCGCCTCAACCGGGGAATATGCAGATCGTCACTTGGGACTATAGGACAGGCGCAGTGCAGGCGGTATCGGATCCCCGCGGCCTTGGAGTTGGCGTGGTGTATTGAAGGCTGAGAGTACAGATACGAACACGCGTTGGCTTCTCGAGGTGGATGGAATAGAGCATGAACAATGTGACGGCGCTGCGACAAGACAAGAAACTACCTCGTGCGACAAAAGAGCCGCGGGAGCACGGACTGATGACGCAAGTGCGCGTAATCATGAAAGAGAGCAACAGGCTGGCGCTGTTCTTCGGTGTGTTGTTCGGCGCACTGATTCCAACATCGGTGTACGTGCTGATACATCATGAGCTTACAAGCCGATGGTACGCGGACCCGAAGATGCTGCTGGTACTTGGCGGGCTGGTTTATTCTGCAAAGACTGTTGTGGAGTGGGCAAGGCACGTATTCAAAGACACAACGAAGGCTGTGGGGTTCGCTGTTCTGCTGGAAGGGGTGATGTCCTTGTCGAGCACACAGTGGCTCGCGTTCGCGGCACTCGGGACGCTCGCCCTCATCAATACAGTGGCAGCGAGCTATAGCCTTTCTTCGAAGTAGTGAACAGGGTCGCAATCACTAGGAAGGTAACGGGAACATGGAAATTTCATACAAGCAAACGCCGCGGAAGGCGCCAGACAGAGTGTGTTTCGCAGTAGGGCGGCTGGATGCGACAGCCGGGGCAGTCAAGGCACTGATCGCGAATCAGATTGATCCGTACACGTTACTACGCCGCCACGAGCGCGGTGATTACGGGACGCTAAGTCCAAGGCAGCGCGCTCAAAACGCTGCGGCGTTGGAGAAGGGAGGGCGAATTCTGAGTGTTCACACGCTCGGATGTGATGTCCTTTGGATCATCACCGAACGGGGTCGCGGGACCACTAACCTGGTACTGCAATCGGAAATTCTGCAATGCGAGGAAGTGGGGCGGGTATGAGCGAGAGTGACAAGCAACTGCAGACAGGAAGAGGCACGCCGGAGTTGGAGTTGGAGGCAGGAACGGCGTATGCCCGAGAGCAGGCTGTACGTGCGAGTAAGGGCGCGAGCGATGAAGACATCATGTGGGCAAAGGAGGCTCGTAAAGCAGCAGAATTTGCTGCCGGCAATGAGGGATTGGTGGAGTCGTTTAAGGGTGCGGCCGAGAGAGATGCCATACGCCAATTCCCGGAGTTGGAGGCCGTTTATGGGTTGCGTAGAGAAAGTGAGGAGTTCGCAAGCAGAACAATTCGCACGGCCGAAGGACGTGAGGAGTTCCGGAGAATGACGGACGCAGCAATTGTCGACGGACTCCGGAATGGAGACATCTGGGAAAAGATCGCGAGCAGAGAGCGAGATAGAGAAATCGATCGTTAGAGATGGACGTTGGAAGTGAGTGCTTGCGTGCTCAGCCTTCGGCCCGGGCTGTCGTGGAACGGAGCCCCTACGGGTCTCCGCCCTTCGGGCTTCCATCCCTTTCGCCTCCGCGCCTATGGCGCTGCGCGCTCCGCTTGCCGGTGACATGTCCATCTCTCTGCTCTGGTGATTGAACGGTGCGCTTCGCTCGAGCGCCCTTTTCGCCTGGCCACAACGCTAGGCCGGCGCGGTCGGCGTGCAAGGGCCGCAGACGCTGAAATCCTCGCCCGTTCGGTGCTCGCCGGAGACGGCTGCGCTCCGCATGCGGCCTGCGGTTTCTCCCTTGCACTCCTCCCTGCAGACGCCGGCCTGGCTTGGGCCTTACGGCGAAAGGGCACTCAGCGAAGCATGTTAAATCACTCAACTCAAGCAAAGGAGACTGACATGGAATCACCGAGCACAAGAACGGCTCAAGGAGCATCTAGCAAAGCATGTTCTTTGGAGAAGACATCGAGTTCTTTGGAGAAGACATCGACGACAGCGGTCGTTTCACGTGAAACCGCAACGCCGAAAAGTCAAGGGCAACAGGATTCGCAGAACACCCGCAGTAACGGGTGGGATCTGTTTCGTTTGGGGGAGCTGGCGATAACGCCGGCTGCTGGCGAGATTCTAGAGAAACACGGCGTGTTTGCGTTCGAGTTGCTTGGCCGTCACGTGCGAGCGGATTTCGGCGATCTCTGCGATGAAGATATGGCGGCGAATTCGGCCGCCATCGCAGCAGGCGATCGCGTCCTGAGCAGCTACGTGCTCGGCAATGACAAGGTGTGGGTGATCACCGAGGCGGATCGTAGCGTCACCACGATTCTGTTGCCGTCTGACTATTGAGCAGGCGGAACAATTGCGGAAAGTTTGTAGCGATCAAGAGGAAGTAGGAACTCCAATCATGACGACTCTAACCACATTGCCTTTCAACCAACTCCACCTTTCGGCGAAGAACGTGCGCGCCACAGAGAATGCAGTCGGGATTGATGCATTGGCGAAATCGATCCTGGCTCAGGGTCTGCTGCAGAACCTCGTGGTAACTGCAGGGGATCATGCCGTGGTAGCGGGTGGCCGGCGCTATCGGGCCCTCGCGATGCTGGTCAGCGAGGGGAAGATCGCTGCGGATGCTCAAGTGCCGGTGAGGATCGTCGACGAACAAGAGAGCACGTCGGCATCTCTCACGGAGAACATTTCACGTGAAGCGATGCATCCAGCCGATGAGTTCGCGGCCTTTCAGCGGCTGACGACTGAAGGATGGAGCATTGACAGGATCGCGGATGCATTCAGCGTGACGCCGTTGGTAGTGGAGCGGCGGTTGCGGCTGGCAGAGGCGGCGCCGGCCTTGATGGTCGAATTCAAGAACAGCCAGATCACCACTGATCAGTTGATCGCGCTGTGCTCGACGGAAGATCACGAGCGGCAGGTTTCAGTCTGGAAACGGCTGAAGGGTCATAGCTGGCAGAGCACGCCCGAGGCGCTTCGCAGGGCAGCGCTCGGAACCGACATCGATGCGTCGGAGGACGCGCCGGTGGAGTTCATCGGTGGTGTGCACGCGTACCAAGACGCAGGTGGGACCGTGCGGCGCGATCTGTTCTCCGATGAAACAAATTGCGGAATCATCGAGAACGACACCGGACTGCTCGACGAGCTGGTCGGCAAGAAGTTGGAAAGTCTTGCCAGCGAGGTTCGGGCGCAGGGATGGAGCTGGGTGGACGTGTGGCCGGAGTTCGATTCGACCGCGTTTCACAGGCTGGGCCGCGCACCCCGGGCCGAGGGCCGATTGCCGGCGGAGGTACAAGCCAAGGTCGACGAGCTGGAGAAGGAGCATGCGGAGCTCGATGCGGAGAGCGAGAGACTGCAGAACGAGGATGGTTCTGAAAATGTCGAGCCAGACGATGATCGCTTGCAGGAAATCTGGGACCGGATGCAACACATCGAGGCGGAGATCGAGCGCATCGCTGAAGCGGAGGCCACGTTTGCTCCCGAGGTAATGGCGAGCGCTGGTGCGCTGGTCATCCTTCAGAAGGGTGTCGCCCGAATCGAGCGCGGAATGGTGAAGACTGCCGATAGGAAGGCAGTGGCAGCTGCGGTCGGCCAGAAAGATGCAGTCCAAGGGGGCCGTGAAACAGAACCGGCAGGTCGCAAGGGCGACGAGCTGAGCGACGCGCTGCGGCGCTCGTTGCTGGGGCATCGGAACCTCGCAGCGCAGATGGAAACGGCGAGGAATGCGCATATCGCTAAGGTGCTGTTGGCATGCTGGACGGTGCAACGCATCCGCTCAACCGCGGACTATTCCAGGGGGACGGCCCCGACTGATCTGACGCTGGGCCAAGATTACGAAGGGACGCGCACACGACACCCGATCACCGACGCTGAAGGCCTCGGTAAGGCGAGCAAGTGGGCCAAGCAGTGCGCCGCCTGCGTCGGTGACCTTCCAAAGGCCGAGGAAGCGCTATGGGATGCGCTCGCGGCGCTGAAGCCCACCGAGCTCGACAACATCATCGCGCACGGCGTAGCGATCTCAGTGAGCTTGGACAGCAAGCCCACGGGCCTGACCGGCAAGCTTCTTGCTGCACTCAATTTCGATATGGCTGCGCATTTCGAGCCGACCGTAGACAACTACTTCGGGCGGGTGTCGCGAGGTTTGATCATGGAGGCAATGGAGGAGGCCGGGCAGATCCAGCACACATCGGACAGGGACGGGTTGAAGGCGATGAAGAAGGGTGAGCTGGCGCTGGTGGTGCAGGAGAGGATGCAAGGCTTGGGCTGGGTCCCGACCGTGATCCGTTCAAGTAAGGGTGCTGCGAAGGCCAAGGCGAAGACAAAGCCGCAGGCGAAGAAGAAGGCGAAGGGGAAGCGGTGAGGCGAGCAACAGCGGCGCTCGTCATTCCGATGAGCGCTGCGATTGCAATCAAGGCTGCCGGCTGCGCTCGAGGACACTACTGCACTTCAGCACGGGGCGTCATTTGCACGGCCCTAACTCTGGCCGCGTATAGAAGCGGCTCCGCCATACCGAGCGAATCTTTCGCTTTGCAGAACATCTCATGTGCCGCGATCAGAGCCTTATCGACTCACCATGATCCCGGCATCCTCCAACCCAGTGCCACCGGCGCGCGTTCCACCTATGGTCCATGCATTTCACCGCGAAGCGGTTCGTGAGTCCTGAGGAAGTTCTGATGATTTTCTGAAATACTCTGATGCAGCGGTGTATGGCTCGTAGCGGTTCAGGCTGTGACGCCCGGAGCGTGCAATCCGTCTACGAAGCATAGAAACGTCTGCGACCGGCCGGTCCTCAAGATTGTCGCGGGCAGCCGTGGACTGGCGACGCCTCGGTGCCACAGCCAGCAGCACAGATGCCAAGGAGCTGCCGCGGTTGGTCGCTGTGAACGGACACTCGAGCATGCAGTTGCCTCTACTGACGGGTCCATCCTGTCAGCGCGCGCTGTTCGTACGGAGAAGCACTTCAGATTTCTTCTGGAGAGACGCGGCGGACGCAAGCATCTGGGTAACTTCCTTGTCCTGAACACCAAGGAGTTTCCAAACGGCCTGCAGCTCAAAATCCGAAAATAGGGTACTAGCAATCTCGCGCGTGACCATGCCCTTCGTATGCAGATAGAAGGTCCCCAAGCTCTTATAGTTCGGAACCGCGGCATGAATTGCCGACCAAATCCGCTTCTTAGATATGCCGTCGAGCCGCGCGACAATGCTACCGAGGTGCTTCTTCTTTGCAAGCGCCAGCGCTTGTTCTTTCACGGCAAGAGCCTCGCGCTCCAATTGCTTGGCCTCTTTGTAAGGACCAGTTCGCACCCAGGCATGTCCCTCGTCACGGAGGCCATTCGAGTAATATTCAAATGTGTGGAGTGAGTACGCGGACTTGCAGGATCGGCAATCCATGTGCCATTCAGTTCTGCTTTGACCCCAGTCGTTGCTGCTAAGGACAACCCTGTAAGTCCCCCGGCCACAGGGGCAGGTCTCTTTACTCTCAAAGCTGTCCCAGCTCACAAGTCATGGCTCCGGTGATGAGTTTTTAGAACTGGGGAGTATGTCGCCGCTGGCGGGCTCAAGGCCGATTTCGCGCAGAATAGCCATGAACTGGAATAGCCTTCCACCAACACCATAGTGTTCGAGTCCGGTGACACCCTGGCTCTCGCTTGCCGGTAGCTTCGCATATGCTTCCTGGAAGGTCCGTTCAATCGCCGTCTCAATTTGCAGAACCTCTGCCAACCTGTCCTTCAGCTGTTTTGTGGACAGCACTCGGAGTTCAGCGAAGAGGGAGCGGTTGTAGTTCAGTTCAACTTGGTACGTTGATTGCAAAGCAGTTGGACGATGGACGAAGCGAATTAACTCGGCTGCGTTCTCCAATTCCTGTCGCAATCGTTCACCCAGAGGCGGATATACGTCAGTAACTAGGATCTTACGGCAAACCCTCAGCCAGGCGCACTCAACTTGACTGAGCAGAGGAAGTTCAGCGTTCTTGTGTAGATCAACGAACACCAGGCAGCGTTCTTTGATAGCAGTGTCGGTAATTCGTTGATAGAGGCGGCACACAGCTATGAAACGTTGCAGCTTATTAAATACACACTGGTGGTCGAAATTCTCGAGAAGCTGGTCGGCTATCTCGTGTGCGGGCGTTCCGCCGGCGAGACTTTTGTCGACGAAGTAAGTGGCTTCGTTGCGTGGCCCAGGGCGAAGCGGACGATCCATCATCAAAAACAGGCTCTCAGGGTCTGAGGCATCCATATCGGAATGCCAGGCGTCTTCGTCGCGCTCAAGTTGCTGGAGAAAAAGCTGGCGAACCTTTTTTTCGATTTCGTGCGAGTGCCCAACAGCGGAGGAACCAATATATGTCACAAGCCGGTGCGGATACTCCTTGTCAAGGCTAGAAAGGGCGAGCTTGTCGTACATCTGTTTAAGGCCCTGCTCAATTCGGACACGCAGTGTTTCGACAGAAAGCAAGCCATAGATCTGATCCCACTTGTCAATCAGTTCCTTTGCAGCGAACTCTAGGATGGGCTGATAAACGTCGTTACCCATGAATACAGCTCCATGAGCATCGTATAGACTGGAGTGCTCTCCATTGCTGATGAGCAGGTACTTGGCTTGTATTTCAGGATGGATGCAGTATTGCAGACCTTGCACCATGACATTGCCTGCAAACGGATATTGCACGTCCTTAGGCGATTTCGCCTCGATCACCCAGAACATCTGCTTGCGAATTGTAGGGATGTAGTCAGGACTGTATTCCTTTACTCGCTGTGATCCGCGTTCCACCGGTGGGTAAGTGAGCTTAAAGCGCGAACCATCATCTCCATGGCGCAGCACTTCGTAGTCCTTGTGGGTCTCGTAGCCTAAACAGGCAAGAAGTGGCGTGATAAACCGGCTCTCGACAAATGCTTCGCCTCTGCTAGCGAAGTCAAGGTTCTGCAGGTCTTGCAACTCGTGCTTAGGTAGCATGGGTTTGTTCGGCGTCAGTCAGTGGATAGCCAAGGTGGGATGTCGCAGCTTCGCGATCGCCTTGAGTGACTCAGGCGCTTCTCGGAAATGGAAGGATCTGGCGGAGGTCGATCTCTGCATGCGCCACCACCTCTGCCGGCGTGTCATGCATACACGGAAATCGCCCGTATGCATTTCGAACCGGTCTTGCTCGTCGAGTTACCCAGACGCAGGACTTGCGTTCAGGCCTACTGCGGGTAATACGTAACACAATGCGTAGCGACCACGCATCCCGTGGTTGCGGGGGTGCCTGGCATGTCTTCATTGGCGATGAGACGAAGGTAGCATCAGGACTGGCGCGCGAGCGCGGCACATGAATCATGTTGGGTATGAGGTCTAGGAGCACCAATGGCAATCTGGCACGATGCGCCGATCAGAAAGGTCACCCAAGAGCAAATAGAACAGGCGCTGGCAAAGGCACTGAGTGAGCTGACTGGCGCCACATACACCGCCTCAATAATAAGGCTAGATCATGAGCCAGCGAGGCTCAGTAGATTCAGCCGCATGCAGCGGCGGATTTCACAGATCGACGTGCAGATCGAGCACCACCTAGACGAAGACAAGGACATGGAGGGAGCCCCGAAAGCAGTGGGGTAGCGGTTGCCGGGTGCAGAAACGAGATTTGCACGCAATAGACTACAGGACGGCTGGCGTCTCGCCGCACTCGAAGCCCACCGGGATATGCATCTTCACGAGCAAGTGAGCACTGCCAGCCCCAAGCCGCTGCGCTTCCCACGCCCAGGGCTGCCGATACTACCGCGATCATTGCAGGCACTGTTTCGCGGCGCTATTCGTCACCCGTTGCTCAGCAATGGAGCGATATCGAGTCCTGTGGACAAGCTCGACGAGAGCGTCTGGTCACGCCATCCAGCACCTGACTGCAAGATCATTGCAAACGCGCTGGGGGCACGACTGTCACGAATGCATGCCGCCAAGAGCGCGCGTCTAGCGGCACTCTATGTATTGGGTGTCGCGCCGGCGCGACCGATCGATGCACTACCGTTGTCGGAGATGTTGGTTGAAACCCTAAAGCGTTGCGGCTTCACGACCACCGAAGAACTAGCGCGCCACTCGCTCGCAGAATTCATGAGTCTGCCCACGATGGGTGGCCGGCGGGTCTTGGAGCTGGTGGCCGTGCTCGAGGCGCTGGGCGGCACAAACGTCGCGGCGGCTTCGCACGCAAGCACCTCGCGCGTGAAGGGCAGCCCTGAGGATCATGAGCGCCTCGATGCGCTGTTAGAACTACTGGGAGAGTCGGACGTCGAATCCCGTGATCTGCGCTTCGGCGAGCTCATTGTCCGACTCGGGACGCAGAGTACCGGACTGAAGGCAGCGGTGGCGACGCTGAAGACAGGACTGATGGGCAGTGCCGGCGGGGATCCTTGGCCTGCGCTCCGCGGCCACCTAGCAGCGCTGCAAGCGCAGCTTCTCGAAGTGAAGGATCTCAACCTGCCTCAAGATCTGCAGAGCGTGCTCACCACGCTCACGGGCGCTCGCAAAGCAGGTATCGTAGCGCGTCGCCTGGGGTGGACAGATGGGATCGAACGCACGCTGCAAGAGGTCGGAGACGAGGTGGGATTGACGCGCGAGCGTGTACGCCAGATGGAAGCCCGCGCGCAATTGAAGCTTGCCAACCGCAGTGTCTACGCGCCAGCCCTCCTGCGGGCGCTGAGACTCGCACAACGAATGACGCCGTGCGCAGCGCAGGAATTTTCCAAAGCACTGATGGATGAGAAGCTTACCGACACACCCTGGCCGCCAGGCTTGCTGGTACGGGCCGCGGGCTATCTCGGCATCGCGCACGGCCTCACGCTTGAGCCGATCGGCGATCAGGAATTTCTAGCTGGAGACTCGCTCACCTCCGATGTCTTCGCGCGCGTACAGCGGTTGTCCTGGGCGAGCGCTCGGAGTGAAGGCGCCGCACACTTGCCGCGAATTGCATTTGCGCTCTCGGAGGAGCTGCAGCGCCGCGTGTCTCTGGCCGAAATTCGCTCTATCGTCACCGTGTTACAGGAAACACGTTGGATCGATGAGGTGCAGGGTTGGTACTGGATGGGCGATGCCGGGCATACGACGATCTTCAACACGACCCGGAAGCTCCTATCGGTAGCGCGGCGGCTGCCTATCGATGATCTGTACGAGGGACTACTCAAGAGCTATCGCATGGACGAGGCGGTGGTGGCGCCAAAGCCGATTCTCTTGAAGATGTTCGGGCAAGTGCCCTGGTTGCGGATCCGGCAAAGGTCACACGTGGAAGCGCATCCATCCCTACGCTGGCAGGAAGTTCTTACCGGCGTCGAGCGCACCATGGTGCAAGTGCTCACTGAGGCGGGTGGAGTGCTCGACCACCATGACTTCCGAAAGCGCTGCAAAACGCGTGGTGTGCCGCACTCGACGTTCGGCGTCTATGAAGGCAACAGTGGGCTCTTCGTCAGGGTCGCGCGTGCGATCTGGAGCCTGCGCGGTGTCGATGTCGACGCCGAAAAGTTCGTGCAGGTGGCACGGAAGGTGGAAGAGCGACGGCTGCGCATCGCACTTGAAGCCAGCGAGCGGACCTTGTCCCGCCTAGTTCCCGGCAGCAATGCCGACGGCCGATACATGCGACTGTATCGGGTAACAGCTTCCACCTTCCGGCATCACGTAATGACACTCGCCCGCATGCGCCAACTCGCCCCTGGGACGCGCTTCGCAGTGAGCCTGGATGGCGCGACATTGGGCAGCACTGAACTCACGGAGGATCATCGGCTCCGCGGCCTGCTACCCCTGTTGCGGCGCTCTGGCGTACAGCCGGGACAGACTTTTCTCGCGCAATTCAATCTAGTGACACGGCAAATGACGCTTGAGACCTTGCCTGATGAGGCTGCGAACTGAGAGAGGTGGTCGACAGTGTTTCAGAAGTTTGTGGTGGTGCGTGTAGAGCAGAAGTCCTCAAGGAGGATTCGATGGATCACGAATCTTGAGCGCACTCATGGCAACTCATGGCGCTGGGAGGGAAAGGACGAGGCTGAGGGTTGGCCGGGATTCGTGCAAAAAACAGCCGTAGGCAATCCGTGCCGACGCTCGGCGCGTCGCTTGTTCCTATCCAACCGATCTGGGGCCCGTGCTGTGTGGCTCTCGGCCGTGCGCGATTGACGCACCAGCGCCGCCCACCTCAGTCTCCGCTACCTCGGCTCATGAGGATGACGGACCCCGCTGTGACGGCTGGCGCTGCAAATTCCTTCGGATGCGCCACGACCTCAGTGATCGCAACATGATTGAGGCGAAGAGTATTGGCTGTGGTCGTGAAAACGCCGTGCCACGCTTGTCCAGTCGAAAACAGGAAATCGATTTCCTGCTGCGTTACATTTGACCGAACTGCAATCTTCCCCTTCACCTTCTTCCCCTTCACCTTGTCGCCGGCAGCGGTGTGCAGCGCGAACGCTTCACCACCGATGACCAGACGGTCGCCTTTGCCGATCTCAAGCGTATTGCCAAGGTGTTCAACGGTTCTCACAATCCAGGTTCCCTGCAATGCTTGCAGCACGTCGGGCGCCGTTTGAGCAGGCGCCGATCCGGCACTCATGGCGAGAATCAACAGCAGAACTCTGATCGCACGCGGCATCTGAGGATCCTCCGACTCAGAACAATCATTGGCTTCTTCGCCCACTACTTTGCGATGACAGTGCTTCTTCCCTTGGCCAATGGCTCACCGCTACGCGACACGTTGACCGTTACATCCCACGTGCCAGCCATTTCGAGGTTGCCGCGACCGCTGTAGGTTCCCTCCTGCGTATGCGACAGCTGAAATACATCGCGCATTTCTGGCATATTCATTGATGGCATGGCTGGCATATAGAAGGTCGCGGTCACCGCGGCATCCGTCACAGCCGTGCCATCGGCGTTGCGGACCACGACATTCACTGTGTTGTCACCGCTGCGTGGCGGATCCGGATTGACCTTGAAATCGATGGTGATCGACTGATCCTGGGCAGCGCTCATACGCACACCAGAACCCGTCGGCGCGGAATCAGAACAGGCGCAGGCGAGAACGCATAACCAGACTGCAGCCGACATGCGCAAGAACCTGAGATGACTCGGACTCGACACGGGACTCATGGGTCTACTGCCTCCATTCGATACTGGGCATCGACGAAGAACGCGCCCAGGGTAACGACTTCATCCCCGGGGTGTAGGCCAGCGAGAATTTCCGTGTAGCGCTCGCCCAAGATGCCAACGCGAACCTCGTGCGGCACGTAGTCACCGCGCGCCGTTCTCAGATACACGAAACGCCGCTCGCCCTCTTCGGCAATGGCCTCATTAGGGACACTGATGAACTCGCCATGGTCCACCACGATCTCCAGCACATACCGGGAATGTTCAGGCCGGCCACTGGAGAGCCGCACAGACAGGTGCACGTTAGAGCCACCTCGCTCCACCGCAACCACACGCGCCTGCTGAAATGCGAACCGAGTGCTGGGCGTGAACGCACGCGCGCGTTGTCCTGGCTTCACCAAGCCGAGGTCAGCACTCGGCGAGAGCGTTGCTGCGAGCGTGCCATCTGCAGTGCGCACCGCCGAGGTCCGGACGATGGTCTGAACTGGATGCCGTGACACTGCACTCACAGAGGTGGCGAAGGCGACTGAGCTCAAGGTCAGCGGGCGTACGCGTGGCGGTAAGTGCGCTGCCAGAAACTGCGCGATCGGCTGAATGTCGGCTTCGGGGATGCGCGCTCCCCAGCGGTTCATACGCCGGACTCGCTCGGCCCAGCCGTTCTGCGTGCCGCCGGCGTTCACGACTCGTTCGAGTCCATGGCATGCCGAGCAACGCTGGCTGACTAGCTCCTTGCTCGGGCCGTCAGGCAACGTTTGCGACCAGGTTCGGCTCAGGGCGGCTGGCAACAACACACCGAGCACCACAAGGAACCCCTCAAGCCGCAGCATCGCGGGCCTGCGACCCATGTGTCGAGCGGGCAGCCCGGTACCTGCGTACATCCTCGCCAATGGCATACAGACACGGGAGCAGTAGCAGCACATAGATGGTGGAGGTCACCATGCCACCGATGGTCGGCGTAGCAATGGGCCTCATGATCTCAAGGCCTTGCTCGTCGCCCAACATGATCGGGAGCAGCGACAGCGCCGTCGCCGCCACCGTCATCAGCTTTGGCCGGAGCCTGGCCACTGAGCCCTGCATCACGGCGTCCATGTACGTCTGCTCGGCCGTGCGCTGCTCGAGTGCTTGGCGGATGAACATGATCATGATGATGCCGGTCTGGATCGCCACGGCGAACAGGGCGATGTAGCCGATGATGACTGCAGTGGTCATTGAATAGCCCAGGTGCCACTGCAACAGCACGCCACCGATCAATGCAAAAGGAACTGACAGCATGATCATCAAGCTGTCGCGCAGTGAACGGAAGGTCCACAGCAGCAACACGAAGATGATTCCGAGCGTGAATGGCAACACGTATTTCAAGCGCGCGCGTGCTTCCTCGGTGTATCGATAGATACCCGTCCATTCCGTGGAGTATCCCGCTGGCAACGACAGCGCACCGGCCAACGCACGCTGCGCCCGCATCACGTAGTCCGTCGCGGACACATTCCCAATGTAGATGTAGACATAGCCGGCGAGCTGCCCGTTGTCGTTGCGCAGCATCTCCGGAAGCTTGCGTACCGAGACATCGGCGATCTCCCCGATGGGCACCGAACGCCCGTCGCTAGTAATTACAGGCGTTGCGCGGATCTTCTGCAGTGTGTCGCTGTATTCGGGTGCGTACTGCACGCTCAGGGGCACTCGGGTACCGTCCGCTTGCCGAATGCTCAGCAGATTCTCGCCGCTGATGGCAAAGCGGGTCGTCGCCATCGCATCCTCGATAGACACTTCGCGCTCCGCCATCCGGTGCAAGTCGTGTTGCACATCGACGAAGTAGCCGTCGGAGATACGCTCAGCGATCACGGAAGTGGTGCCGGGCACCTCGCGCAGCAGCGTCTCAGCGCGCTTCGCCAACTCCTCGATCGTGCGCACATCTGGACCTTTGACCTTGAGCCCGACAGCTGTCTGAATCCCCGTGTCCTGCATCAGCAGGCGCGCACCAATCGGCTGCGTCCAGCTGTTTGCATAGCCAGTAATCTGCAACGCATCGTTCATCTCGGCGACCAGCCGGTCCTTGGTGAGTCCAGGCCGCCATGTCGACTTTGGCTTGAGCAAGATGGTTGTCTCGATCATGCTCACTGGCGCCGGATCGGTGGCAGTGTCCGCCCTGCCCAGCTTGCCGAAGACACTCTGCACCTCCGGCAGCGCGGAGAGCTTCTTGTCCATCTGTTGCAGTATCCAGCCCGCTTCCCGGCTCGGCAGACCTGGCAGTGTCGTTGGCATGTAGAGAATGGAGCCTTCCTCCATCTCGGGCATGTAGTCCTTGCGAAAACCGCCGAGCATCCAAAGGGTGGGTATTAACGCCGCCAAGCTGAAGAAGACGAACGCGTAACGCAAGCGAATGGTCAAGCCCAGGATGCGACGGTAGAGGCGTACGCCCCGACTCTCGCCACTGGCGCGCGCCGTCGGTGATTGCCAACTGACGAGCCAGACCATGATGATGGGGAGTACCACAAGCGTCAGCAATGTCGAAAAAGCCATGGCGAACGTCTTGCTGAACGCGAGTGGGTCGAACAACCGCGCCTCGCGTGCACCGAGAAAGAACACGGGCAGGAATGAGGCGAGAATGATGAGCAGCGAGAACAGCAGCGGCCGCGCGACTTTGCTGATGGACCGGATGATGATCTCACGCCGCCGCTCGGTACTCATCGGGCCGGCCGCGGCCAGCTCCGCCGAGCAGTTCTCGACGATGACGATCGACGCATCGATCATTTCACCGATGGCAATCGCCAGGCCTGCAAGCGATAGGAGGTTGATCGTCTGCCCGAACGCCGCCATCGGCAATGCCGTAAACGCGGTGCCGAGCAGCAACACTGTGATGGGCGCGATGGCATTACGCAGATTCCTGAGGAACACGGCGATCACGACCACCACCACAAGAAGCTCATACCCCAAGGTCACGAGGAAATTCTTCAGCGTGCCCCAGATCAGCGACGAACGCTGGTAGGTCGTGACCACCTCCACGCCGGCAGGCAGTGCCGATTTCACCCGGGCTAGCCGCTCCTCGATGGCACGAGTGACCCGCAGCACATTCTGGCCTTGATCCATGACGACAATGGCGCCGACTACTTCGCCGTTGCCGTTCAAGTCCGCGATGCTGCGACGCAAGTCGGAGCCCACCTGAAAATAGCCCACGTCCTTCAGGAGCACGGCGTGCCCGTCACGGTCACGGCCGAGCACCAACATTTCAAGGCTATCCAAACTGTCGTCCTTGACGACGCCACGCACCTGATAGTCGCGGTTGGCCACATCGATGACCCGCCCTCCCACTTCATCGAATGCGGCGCGCAGTACCTCGCAGATGCGCGCCAGGCTGATGCCGGTGCGTTCCAGCAGAGGCGGAAACAACTTCAGTTGCACCTGCTTCTCGAGCCCTCCCACCGAAGCCACCTCCACAACACCCGGCGTCGCCTGTAGTGCTGGCTTGATGACGCCTTCGTTCAACAGCCGCAGCTCGCGCAGATCGCGCGTCTGCGATCGATCGGTCAGCGCGTATTGATAGATCCACCCCATGCTGCCGGCGTTCGGTCCGAGCTCGACGCTTGCATCCGGTGGCAATCGCGATCGTAGGGTATTCAGCCGCGCGGCAATCTGCTCGCGAAGCCCTGTGCGGGTCGGATCCGCATCGAGCACCAGATAGATGAAGGAATACCCCATGTGCGATGTGGCGCGGATGGACTGCACATGAGGTGCCCCAAGGAGCGACTTGACGATGGGATCGGTGAGTTCGGCCTGCAGCATGGCGGGGCTGCGCTGCCACTTCGCGTAGATCACCAGCTGCGGATCGGCAATGTCAGGAATGGCATCGAGCGAAGCGGTGCGAATTGCGTAAATGCTGCAAGCCAGTAGCAGGAGAACCGCCACCCACACGACGATACGATAGCGAATGACTTGCCGGACGAGCTGATCGATTTCCATGGCGGGATCAATTACCGCGCTTCATCTTGAATTCCGAGTCGACGAAGAAGCTGCCGATCGTGACCACCTGCTCGCCCAAGCGTACGCCAGCGAGAACTTCGCTATAGGCCTCCCCCTGTATCCCCACTTCGATCTCACGAGCATCGAAGGTCTGTGCATCGCGCCGCACGTACACCACCCGGCGCTCTTCTTCCTCGATGATCGCCTCGTTTGGAACGCACAACCGCTCACCATGATCGATGAGGACCTCCACCATGTGGTGACGACCCGCGTGTACGACCTGCCCAGTCAACTGAATTTGCAGAGAGGTACAGGCACCGGTGATCTGCACACGCGTAATCCGGCCCTGGTACATCGACGATCGAGCGCTCACCGGAAAGACTCGCGCGCGCTGACCTTCATTCAGAAACTCCGCATCGCGCGTACAAACTTCCGCTGCAATCAGCCGTCCCTGCGAGTCTAAAGTACCGGCCGTGCGCAGCACGCTTTGGACAGTGCGCCGCCCAACCTGGCTGACAGTCAGCGTCACGTCTTGGGCTTGCGTAGCAGACACGGTGGCGCCATCCGTGCGCTTGAGGCGCGTGCGCTCGCGCACGTCTGCGGCATCAACACCAGCCATCCAGCAAATCGCCAAGACAGCCAACGCTCGCGACCCGGCACCCGCAAGAGAGCGACCGCCGGGTGAGCGCACCCTAACGACACGGTAGATCAGTGACAATAGTTATCCTTGCTGTCCATCACGTGTGTGCCCCAAGGATACTGGCCTACATTGCGGATCTTTTCGATGGATTGCGTCTTTGCATCGATGATCACAACCGCATTCTCGGTGGAGTCGGCTAGGTACAGCGTGCTGTCACCTGCATCGGTGGTCGCAGTTTCGATCTGCACGTTGGTGCCGATCTTCATTCGCCCCGCAGGCTTCAATGTCTGCATGTCATAGACATAGATGAAGCCGCTCGTTGAGCTAATGACGAAGGCCTTGCCCGCGGCATAGTTGACACCCGTCATGTCGGGCCCCGCATCGAGCGTCGCCGCAACTTGATTCTTCTGTACGTCGATGATGGAAATGGTCTCATCGCCATTGTTGGGTGTGATCGCGTACTTGCCATCGTGACTCATATAGACACGCCACGGATCGGCGCCTACCCGGATCGTCGTGACCAGTTTGTCCTCACGTGTGTCGATGACACCCACCAAGCCAAGGTCGCTGTCCGCAGCATATAAATACCTGCCGTCGTTCGTCAGTGCCGCAATGTTGATGCCTTTGATCTCACCAAGGTAGCGCTCCGGATCCAGCCCGGAGCGACTCTGTGCCGGCGCAATCTGGATGCGCTTGAGCAGCTCATGGCGCTTGGCGTCGATCACTCCCACCCAATGCGCGCCGTAGTTGCCGACGTAGGCCTTGGAACCGTCAGGCAGGAAGGTGACGTTGAGCGGCTCGGCCAGTCCGGCGATGGTCTTCACCTTGGTGAGAGAATTCATGTCGATCACCGAGATCGAATCACCATCCGGATTTCCCTGGTAGTACCAACGGCTGTCGGGTGAGAACGCGAGGTGCTCCGGTGCCATATCAACGGGTATGGTCTTGACCAGCTGCAGGGTTCGGGCGTCGATGATGAAGGCCTTGTTGGCGCGTGTGCCTCCTGTGACGACATAGCGGCCATCAGGCGACATCATCACCATGTGCGGATTAACGTTGTTGCCAAGGAACGTCCTGCCAACCATCTGCTTGCTCTTGAGATCCATGAACGCAATCTCGTTGGAGTCGCGATTCACGATCATCAGCACCTGGGTGGGATCACTGACCAACACCTTGCCGTCGCTGGGCGCCGAGGTCATTGCCATGTCAGTCGCCGCTGGCAGTGGGCTGGCGCCCAAGGTCAACATCAAGCTCATCAGCACCGTTGTGCATTTACCGGTCAACATCACTGTTCTCCTCGAAGCATCAGCTCAGAAACTCGCCTGCAAGCGTAGCCCGGTCAACAGGAAACTGCTGTCCCTCAGCCCCGGGCTCGACTCGGTGATGTACTGCAGGTTCAGCGAGATCCGCAGCTTCTCAGCCAGGTGGAAGTTATAGTACAGCTCGGCCAGATCCTCTTTCTGATCAGTGGCCAAATCGATCGTTGCGAGGCCGACGCCCCAGGTATCCAGCGGGTTGAACACCCAGCCGTATTCGAACTCCAGGCCGGCACTGTAGAAACGATCACGACCGCCATCCCCCTTACCGTTGCCATAACGAGCGAAGGCAGTCAGGCCCGGATTGAGCTTCTGATCGAAGCTCAATCCGAACGCATCATTCTGGGTATCAGTGTTGTCGCGACGGTACCAAACGCGATAGTTACCCTCTGGCAACGAAAAGGGGCGCGCCAGATAGCCGACTTCCGCGAGCGTGAACAGAGAATCGGAGAGATTCTTGGCGTCGGTGTCGCTCTGCTGGAAGCCCAGGCGGAAATTCACGCCGTTTTTCGCGTCGTAGACGGCAGCGATTCCCGAACCGTTGCTCGACAGGCCGAGCAGTGGATTGTTGACGAGAGCATCGCTGAGGAACTGCGTGGTCTCATCGTTGGCCGCCGCATTGCGATCGAAGAAATTCGTCAGATCGAGCCGGCCGAAAGTCAATGCGAGTCTCTGATTGAACAACTCGGTACGGATGGAGGCCTCGCGCAGGTCCAACTCGTTTTGCTCGACAAGGCGTGCTGAGTAGCCATTGAGGAGCGTCAGGCCCTGCACTTCAGTATCCGGGGTGGTGCCGCTCAGGCCGACCACGTCTGCAAAGAACGTGGTGTATTGCGCCAGCCGCGCAGCGAACAGGAGGTCCGCCGATGCGAGTTGGTAGGTCTGTCCGTCCGCTTCAGAAGTATCGCCACTCGTCTGGAAAACGCCCTGCGTAATGCTTGAGGCGTCCACACCCAGGGTTACCTTCTTGGCGTCCGAATCAGCCAGTGCCTCCTCTACCTTCTCGCTGATCGTTTGCCGCCGGAATACACGCTCGCGTTGGTAGGTCAGCACTTGCTTGGTCCCCGGCTTGGGCTCGTCGTATTCGTTACCGCCCTTGTCGATCCACACTTCCTTCTGCTTTACGCGGGTCTCCGGTTCGGACAACACGGCGTTGGCCTCCAGATCTGCGAGCCGCTGATCCAGGGCTTCCAAGCGATTGAGTAGCGCCTGCGAGACTGACTCGCTGTTCTGCATTGTGGGCGATGAGGTTGACGACTTTTCGCTCTCGAGCTGCTTCAGCCGCGCCTCAAGTGCCTGAACGCGTGCCATCAGCGCCTCTTCCGTGCTCGACTGCGCCCAAAGAGCGGAAGGGGTAAGGACGGCCAAACATGTGGCCAGAATGCACCGCAACACCAATCCCGACACAGCACCTGGGTGATATCTCATAAGCAGTCCGTCCACCGACACTTTGAAGTGGCCGCGAATGGTCTACAAGCCATCACCAAAAGTCATGTAAATTACTGTTTGGACGAACGTTACATGAACGTTAACGAGCCTTTTCAACAGGTTCCTTCTCAGCGTTACCGGCCGCTATCGCAAGTCATCCAGGATGTGCCGCAAATCTTCCGGAACGGGCATTCGTTTGAAGGCACTCACATTCGCACCACCTGTATTCCCGGTCGGGACCCATAATCGGCTCAGCAGCGTGGCAGCGACGATCCGGCCTAGTTGGCCGGTTATCTCCCGCCAATCTCGGCGAAGCCAGCCAACCCGGAGCATCGCCAGGTGAGAGCGGGTATGAAGGAGCGTGCGACGTTGTCCGAGAATGTGGGCGCGCTCAAAGTGAGCAAAGGCTTCGTCCAGCCGGCCACGGGCCAAGCTGTCATGTCCGAGCGACATCTCCTGCTCATACGCGCCTACAAGTACCTTGAGCCCATCGAGACGTACGCTCGCCGTGGGCCTGGATTCCCTGATCACACCACACCTCTCAGTCGTCGCCTCTTACCACACCCGCCCGCGTTCCATTCGCCACCGCGAGCAACTCCGCTGCCTCGTGGACAAGCACGGCGGTCGCTACGCCGATCACCCCCGCCACAGCGAGTGGAATCATTGCGACCAGCACTGCAATGGAGAGCACGATGTTCTGCAAGCTCACGTCGCGAGCCTTGTGACCGAAATCCAATGCGAGCAGGATTTTCGCGAGGTCATCGGTCATCAGGGCAATGTCTGCCGCCTCGATGGCAGCATCGGTTCCTGCTGCTCCCATCGCGACACTGCAACTCGCTGCCGCCAATGCAGGCGCATCATTCACCCCATCACCCACCATCAGCACCGGCGCCTGCCGCATGAGTTCCTGCACCGCACTGACTTTGTCCTGTGGTTTCAGCTCGGCACGCACATCACCGATCCCCAGGCGCCCGGCGATAGCCTCGCCGGTCAGAGCGTTGTCACCGGTCAACATCACCGTGCGGATATTGCGGCGGTGGAGTTCTGCGATGACGTGCTGCGCTTCGGGCCGCAATTCATCCTGAAGAGAGATCAACCCGATCGCTGTGCCAGCGCTTGCGAGCACGACCACCGTCTTGCCTTCCGCCTGCAGCGTAGTGACCCGAGCATTGAAGACGTCCAAGGAGATCCGCTGCTCGCGCATCAGGGCGGGGCTGCCGATGATCCACGGCCGGCCATCTACGGTGGCCTTCGCTCCACCCCCGGTGATCGATTGAAAATCAGTAGCGGGTTCGCGCTTCAGCCCCCGTCGGTCGGCAGCCTCAACAATGGCCCGAGCCAGCGGGTGCTGCGAGAAGTGCTCAACGCTCGCTGCCGTGGCTAGCAACTCGTCGGCCGCCACCTCTCCCGGTATCAGGTCGATCACGGTGGGCCGTCCGATCGTCAGCGTACCGGTCTTGTCGAAGGCAACGATCCTGATGCGGCCCAGATGCTCGAGATGGGCGCCGCCCTTGATGAGAATTCCGCGACGACCAGCGCTGCCGATGCCCGCCGCCATGGCCATCGGCATCGACATGATGAGGGCACAAGGCGCCGCGGCCACCAGCAGCACCACACCTCGCTGCGCCCAGAGCTCGAACGACAACCCGAACAGCGGGGGCACGATGATCAGCAGCGCCGCGGCAATCAGCACCGCCGGGCTGTAGCGCTTGCCGAAACGCTCAATCCACTGTTGCGCCTTGCCCTTCTGCTCCTGTGCCTCTTCGACCAGGTGAATGATGCGTGCAAGCGTGTTGTCGGCGAAAGCAGTCGTAGCCTCGATTGTGAGCGCACCTTCCGTATTGAGGCTACCCGCGAAGACCTTTGCACCCACGGTTTTGTCCACAGGCATGGACTCTCCGGTCACGGGGGCTTCATTGAGGCTTGATCTGCCCTCGACGATGAGGCCATCGGTCACCACTGCCTCCCCGGGACGCACGACGAAGCGATCGCCCGGCCGCAGCTGGTCTGCAGGGATCAACGCTTCAGTGCCCTCGCGCAGCACACGCGCCTCCTTGGGCGCGAGATCAAGCAGCGCTCGAATCGAAGAGCGCGTACGCGCGTAGGTGTACTCCTCCAGACCCTCCGCCGCGCCGTAGAGCACCACCAGCGCGGCCGCCTCATCCCACATCCCCAGGAGCGCGGCGCCAGCAGTGGCGGCGATCATCAGTATTTCAATGCCGACTTCGCGTTCCGCGATGAGCTCCGCAATGCCTTCACGAATCCAGTACCACCCGCCGATCGAGATCGCGAGCATGTAGCCGCCGATCGAGATGACGTGCGGTAGTAACTGTGTACGTTCTAGAACGAATGTGGTGCCAGCAATCACGCCCGCAAGCAATGCGCCCCTTAACGGTGGAAACTGCCACCATCGTCCCCCCGCAACGAGTCCGCCCGCGAGCGCTGACGGACTCTGAATTGCCTGTACGTCACTCATCAGACAACTCCTGTGCTGAGCCTTGTTTGTTGTAGAACAGCGTGGTGTTCTTCCTGGGGAGCATGCCGTTCCGATGCAGCCTGTATGCAACGCCTCGCCCCTGCGGATGTCGTTGGGCGAGCCAGTGCAAGGTCGAGCCTGAGATGTGCCCCTCGACGAAATAGCCGAGGTACGTGCCGAAATGGCAGCTGCGCAGATCCTCAGGCGCGTGGTGCCGTGCACGCACATACTGCAGGGTCTCGTATTCGAACAGGCGCACGACGAAACCATCGGCCTCCAAGGACTTGACCCATCCGAACACGCATTGACAGCCATGTGTCCGATAGACGTGTATCAACCGCGCGGCGGGAACAGCGGCCGGAGAGTCCCACACGCTCAATGCACCTCCTATTGTTGCGAAGAGCAGCGCAACGGCGAGCACAACGTGTAGCTGCTTGCCAAGATCTGGCGATGATTTCGCCGCCCTCCTAGTGGACACAGTGATTCGTGAGCGGGACATGGCAGTTCAACAAAATGAACAGCACTTCATTGGGGTAGAGTCGCGAACAGGGACTTTCTCAGGGAGCCCTGCTGCTCATGTCACGCGAGCCTCCGTCGCACGAGATGTCCGACGGTAAACGTCGGCGCCTGCTTGCGCTCGTTCGCACGCCAGTGGATCCAATATTTCGTGAGACGGATAAGGACCCTCCACCGACTTTGAGCGCATCGTTAGACCTACATGGATCCACACGAAAAAGTGCTCTCCGCGCTGAACAGTGGTAATGATCTTATCGGCCGCAGTTAAGGCCAATTCCTCTTCGCACACCATGGACAAGTGAATACCACAACTCCCAAGGGCCGCGGCCACCCAGTATCTATATTCGGACTCAGCCAGTGGTTTGAGGAGTCCCTGTATTTCCTGAAGGGCTATGTTACGAAATCCCGCAGCCAGGAGCGCTTCTATGACTTCGGCTGCCCGTTCTTGGTGAATACAGGCATTGATCGCTTTCATGTTGCGCATGCTCCGGGGGGATTGCTAAACGAAGAACAACTGCTTCCAAAGCAATGCCAAGCATTTCCAGGTAATTTCGCCGGTGACTGCTGTCGGCCGAGAGCGCCACACGCATCTCCCCGCATACACACATTCCCTGTGTCGTAGCACTGCTCCACCACGTTCATGATGCCGTAGCTCCAACAGTGGCGGCGCCGATCGATACGCGGCGCTCGCGGGTGCTCAATCGATACAACGCTGGCAACACTAGCAAGCTCAAGACCGTCGCGGAGATGATTCCGCCAATCACAACGGTGGCGAGCGGACGCTGCACTTCGGCGCCAGTGCCAGAATTCAACGCCATCGGTAGAAAGCCGAGTGAGGCCACTAAGCCAATCATCAAAATTGGCCTCAGCCGCAGCATGGCGCCTTCGATGATGGCGTCATCGACACTCTTGCCTTGAGCCAGCAAGTCTTTAAATGCGGAGACCATGACAACGCCGGTGAGGACCGCGACCCCCGACAGCGTGATGAACCCGACACCGGCGGTAATAGACAACGGAATGTCACGCAGCGCGAGTGCAGCAATGCCACCTGTCAACGCGAGCGGTACACCGCTGAATACGAGTAAGGCATCCTTGGCGGAGCCGAAGGTCATCATCAGCAGGCCAAAAATCAGCAGCAACGTGACCGGCACCAGCAACGTCAAGCGTTCACTGGCTGACTCGAGTTGCTCGAACGTACCGCCGTAGTCCAGCCAGTAACCGGGTGGTAGTTTGACTTGGGTTTCAATGCGAGACTTGGCTTCAGTAACAAAGCCGCCCAAATCGCGATCACGAACATTGGCCGAGACTACCAGCCGCCGTTTGCCATTCTCGCGGCTGATTTGATTGGGGCCGATCTCTTCCTTGAGCGTCGCCACCTCGCCCAGAGGGACGTAGCCACGCCCATCCGGCAGGGGCACTGGCAGTCGTTCCAGTGCCCGCAGATCCGTGCGCAACTGCTCGGGCAGACGCACGATCACATCGAAGCGACGATCGCCTTCGAAGATCTGGCCCGCCTCTCGTCCGCCCAAGGCAGTCAACACGATGCTTTGTACCTGTTCGATATTCAGCCCGAGACGCGCCAGAACTTCGCGCCGCGGCTCCACTGCCAATACCGGCAAGCCGGAGACCTGTTCGACCTTGACGCCGGCGGCGCCCGGAATCTCATTCAGGACGGCTGCGATCCGAGTGCCTTGCTGCAGCAGTGCCTGCAGATCATCACCGTAGATCTTGACCCCTAAATCCGAGCGCACACCCGAAATCAGTTCGTTGAAACGCAACTGAATGGGCTGGCTGACTTCAAAGTTGTTTCCCGGCACGTTCGCGATGATTTGCTCGATCTCATCCAACAGTTGCCGTTTTGACTTCGACGGATTGGGCCACTCACCATGCGGTTTGAGCATGACATAGCCGTCTGAGATGCTGGGCGGCATCGGATCTGTGGCCACTTCCGCAGTGCCAACACGTGCGAAGACCGTGCTCACTTCAGGCATGCCCATCACCGCTTTTTCCAGCGTGCTTTGCATCAGCAGTGACTGTGTGAGGCTGGTGCCGGGAATCCGCACGGCTTGCAATGCCACGTCACCTTCATCGAGGTTGGGGATAAACTCCGTCCCCAGGCGACTCGCCCCCCAGCCGGCCAGTGCGGTCAGAATGGCCGCACCCGCAATGACTCCGACCCGCCATCGAAGTGCCAGTGCAAGCAGGGGGGCATAACCACGCTTTGCGCCTCTAACCAGCCAGTTCTCTTTTTCCTCCACCTTACCCTTGAGTAGCAGGGCACAGGCAGCCGGCACGAAAGTGAGCGAAAGCACCAGTGCCGCCAGCAGCGCCATGATCACTGCAAACGCCATGGGGCGAAACATTTTCCCCTCGACACCCGAGAGAGCGAGGATGGGCAAGTTGACCAGGATCACGACGAGCACACTGATCAAACTGGGCTTGAAGACCTCGCGGGTGGCGGCGTAGACAGTGTGAAATCGCTCCTCGGTCTCGAGGATTCGCCCTAGTTGATGTTGTCTTTGTGATAGGCGCAGCAAGCAATTCTCGACGATGATGACCGCGCCATCGACAATCAACCCGAAGTCGAGTGCTCCCAGCGACATCAGATTCGCGCTGACCTTGGTTTGCACCATGCCGGTAATCAGCATGAGCATGGAAAATGGGATGACCAGTGCCGTCAGAATCGCTGCCCGGACGTGACCCAGCATCGCAAGCAGTACGACGGTGACCAAGATGGCGCCTTCGATCAGGTTCTTCTGCACGGTGCCTATGGTTTTGTTCACCAACACGGTGCGGTTGTACACGGCGTCGGCCGTCACGCCCTCGGGTAGGCTTTTGTTGATCTCGAGAAGCTTTTCCGCGACGCGCAGACTTACCGTGCGGCTGTTCTCGCCGATCAGCATGATGGCCGTGCCGAGTACCGCCTCCTCGCCATTCCGAGTGGCTGCCCCGGTGCGCAACTCTTTGCCGATGGCTACCTCTGCCACATCGCCTACGCGGATGGGGCGGCCGTCACGGGTAGCAACGACAATGCGTGACAAGTCATTCCCGTCTTGCGCTTGACCCGGCGCCCGCACCAGCAATTGCTCACCACTGCGTTCGATGTAGCCCGCGCCGACGTTGCTGTTGTTGTGTTCCAGTGCCTCTGCGACTTCCGTGAAACTCAAGCCGAAACTCAGCAGGCGCGCGGGGTCAGGTGTCACATGGAATTGCTTTGCGAATCCACCGATGCTATTGACCTCCGCAACCCCCACGACCTGTCGCAGCTGAGGCTTGATCACCCAGTCTTGCAGGGTACGCAATGCCATTGCGTCGTAGGGTGTACCGTCGGGCTGTCTCGCCGCCGGATCAGCGTCCACGGTATAGAGGAAAATTTCCCCCAGGCCGGTGGCAATCGGGCCCATCCCCGGTTCAATGCCAGGGGGCAACTGACTCTTGGCCTCCTGCAAGCGTTCGTTGACCAACTGACGAGCAAAGAACAGATCCGTACCTTCGTTGAAGACAACGGTGACTTGTGAGAGCCCATAGCGCGATAGAGAGCGTGTGTACTCCAGGTTTGGCAGTCCCGCGAGCGCCGTTTCGATTGGAAAAGTAATGCGCTGTTCTACCTCAAGCGGCGTGAAACCTTCAGCCTGCGCGTTAATTTGCACCTGAACGTTGGTAATGTCAGGTACTGCGTCAATAGGGAGGCGCTGATAATTCCATACGCCCAGCGCTGCGATCAGCAACACTAGAAACAGGACCAGCCAGCGCCGCTCGATCGAGGCTCGGATGAGTGCGTCAATCATGGGAACCTCTTTAGTGCTCGTGCTCGGCGCCGGCTTTTTCGATCTCCGACTTGATGACGAAGCTGTTCGCAACGGCGTAGCGTTCGCCAGCGGTTAGGCCTTCCAGAACTTCGGTAACCTCGCCATCGGTGCGCCCGATCCTGAGCATCCGCGGCTCGAAGCCCTCCGGTTTTTGCACGAACACGACCCGTTTGCCGTCAAGGTTTTGCAGCGCTGCTGATTTCACAGCCACCGGAACGTCGGTTTCTGACAGAACAACCTCGGCCGAGACATAGAGGCCTGGCGTCCACTGCCGATTGGCGTTATCGAGCACTACCCGAGCGCTAGTACTCTGAGTTGCGGCAGTCCCCACGGCCGAGATCAGCGCAATGCGTCCGCTGCCTGAAAGTCCGCCATCCGTGGATTTGACTTGAACAAGCTGGCCGGGACGGATCTTCGTCATCTCACGTGGAAATGCCGAAATTTCTACCCAGACGCTCGACAAGTCAGTGATGGTGAAAAGGGATTGATCGGAGACTGCTTCACCGGGGTTGACGCTGCGGGCGGTAATAACACCTGCAATCGGTGCGGTGACTGAATAGATCTGAAGGCTGTCATTGCTTTCGACGGTCGCCAACGGCGTACCAGCTCGCACTTGGTCGCCAATCGTCTTGGCGACGGTTCGTACTACGCCAGCGAATCGGGCCGACACGTTGCGGGTGCGCTCCGAATTGGCGACCACGACCCCGTAGAGAGGAATTGATTCACGAAGTTTTTCCGGACCTGCCTGGCCGACTTCGATGCCAGCGTTGGCTGCCACCTCAGGGGTCATGCGTGCAAATTCGCCACCACCCTCACTAGCTCCAGCATGCTCGGACCCCTCCGCATGCTCATCCCCGTGCTCTTCCGCATGCTCCTCCGCGTGATCAGGCTTCTCACCGTTGCTGGGCACCTGCGCGACCTGTTGACCGCAACCCACCAGCGCGGCCAACCCGATTGCGACCCACCAAGGAGTGACTCTCATGGCTGCGGGCCCTCAAGTGGGGTAGTCAGCGGTTCGCTGGTCAAGCGCTCGAGTTCGCCCCGGAAACGATAGAAGTCGGCGGCCGCATCGATCGAGGCACTCTGCAATTCCAAAAGTTCTTGTTGGGCACTGGCCAATTCGAGAAACGAGAAGCGACCACGCTCATAACCCGCTTGCGTTTGCTCCAGCGCTGTTTGCGCCAAGGGCAATGCCTCCGCACGTAAGGTATCGGTGCGCGCGCGCGCGCTGGTCATCTGCTGATAGACCGCAAAGAGACTTGCACGCGCGCGGGTCAATGCGGCAATTCGCTCGGCATCGGTTTGTGCACGACGCGCCCGCGCTTCGCGAATCGCTCCTTGATTGCGGTCATACACCCCGAGCGGCATCGAAAAGCCGGCCACCAGCGCCATGTCGCCGGCCTCCTCGAAGCGCCGCACGCCAATGCCGAGTGCAATATTGGGACGCGCCTGTGCCTGTGCCAATCGCAGCTCAGCGTCTCGCAAGCGCGCTTCAGAAGCAAAGCGCAGAAAATCCGGAGTGCGTTCAAGTCGATTGAAGAATGCTTGGAAGGAGGGCAGCGTCTCGGAGCGGAACAATTCGCCATTGACGGAGACAAACGCTGGCTCCGCGTCACCCCAAAGGGATGCTAGCGAGTACCGTGCGGCACGCAGTTCACCCGCGGCTTGCTGCTCGGCGAGCAGTGCGCGTGTAAGTGCGATTTGTGCCCGGCTTTGTTCTGCCACCGGCGACCGGGCTGCTTCCACTCGCACTCGGATCGCATCCAGCGTTTGCCTGGCAAGGCCAGCGGCCTGTTGAGTTGAGCGCACGCGTTCCTGCGCGGCAACCACGTCGATATAGCGGCGCGTGACCTCCGCCAGCAGATCCAGTTCGCGAGCGCGCTGGTCGACCGAAACCACGTCTCGATCTGCTTCGGCTGCCGCACGACGCAGCGCGCGTTTGCCACCCAACTCGATGACTTGGCCGAGGCTGAGGGTACTTTCCAGCGTATCCACCCCAGAGCTAGTGCCTGAGCCGGCAAAGTTTTCAATTTCCGCGTCCAACTCGGGGTTAATACGTAAACCCGCTTGCGTGATTCGCGCCTGAGCCACCGTCAGTTCGTACCGGCTCGCAACCAAATCTGGATTGCGCGCTAGCGCTGTTTCAAGGGCACGGGCGAGAGTCAATTCCAACGGGGAGACGAATTCCTCCGCTGCACGAGGATGATTTGAACAAAAAAAGAGCACGCACGCGAATGCCGCGCGCTGTAACGCAGATGACATTAAAGCCTCCCAGCGCGCGCAAATAAAGCGCGCGTGAAATGAACGAACTACTGGAACGACGTAGGAGGCTTAAGCAGGCGGACCGCGTAATTGCGGTAGGAAGAGATAGGGGTGCCTGGGAGGAGGATTCTGAACCGCCTCGAGAGTATCGATGTGGCGATCCGAAGGCAGCAGAAACAATATCAGCGAGCTCAGTCGTAGAGGCACCAAGTCGCCAGTGTTGGTGGCTTTCTTGGCCGTGGCCTCATCCACGGCGTCAATGTCAGCATCTGAATGCGTAGACTGATCACCCTCGTGGTGATTGGCCACATCATCCACGAGGTGGAGAGTTTGAGGCGCTTCCTGGCCGTCGAAGCACAAATGCATATGCGCCTCGCCGGTTCGTACTATCAACAGTACGAAGGCAATGACCCATAGCATAGGGCTGAGGGTTTTGGCCAAGGTTCGCATCCAGTCAGTATGATCCATCTGCCAGGAATTTGCAGCACCGGTATGACGGAATGTGATTGAGCGCAAGAAACGGCTGGGGTCGGCGTCAGCATCTCAATAAGGGGCATACCCCTGAGCGGGTAGGCATTCAGTCCCAACACGCCACACGATAGCCGCATCTGCAGCGTCTGCGGTGCATCATGCGCACGACCCAGAAACTCAGATCAAGATGCGTCAATCTCCAGTGTAGTGGTTAGGATAGTAATTGCGTAGTCGAGCGGCGCGATGTCGCGGGAGACATCGAGCGTGTAATCACCAAAGCGATTGATATGTGCGGTGCGGTACGGCGAGATGCCCCGCAGGATTTCAGCAGAAACCGCCACACCCTCGTCTCGCAGCTGCGTGAGGACACGCGTCATACGTTCCACGTTGTGCAAGATGATCATGTTGGCGACGAGCTGATTGTATTTGACGATCTTGCGCTGCTCGTGCAAGACGTTCTCCGCGATGATGCCTTCACCGCCAAAGAACGCCCACTTCACGAAGCCATTGAACTCCTCGCTCTTGTTGGTGGCGGCATGAATCGTCTGGCGCACCTCGCTGTCATCGATATAGCGCAGCAGAAAGAGGGTACGCACCACCTTGCCCAACTCACGGAACGCAAAGTAGAGCTTGTTCCTGCGGCTGTAGGTGCCCAAACGGCGCAGGATGGTCGAGGAGGTGATCTTGCCGAGCTTGATCGAGACCGCGACCCGCAGCATGTCGTGCAGGTGAGTACTGATGAGCTTCCAGTCAATCGTCTCGCCAAAGAGCGCTTGGATGTGTTTGTACATGCGGCCACGCTGTGGCCGGAAGAAGATCAGCTCCTTGATGTTGCGGATGCGTGGCATGAGTTGAATGCCGAGCAGATGGGCGAGCGCAAACACCGGGTAGCTTTGCGCCTGCGTGTCGCCATGGACGATGTCAGGCTGAATATCGGAGGTGTTCGCGAGCAGGCCATCGAGAATGTAGATCGCCTCGTGCACGCCGCACGGAATGAAATGACTGAAGAGCGCGATGTACTTGTCGGAGACGTGGTAGTAGCCGATGCCGCCATAGCCGCCGTAGCGCAGATGGTATTCGGAGAGCAGGTTTTGCTCGTAGACGCTCCACTTCGTGCCATCCGCGGAGGCGGACTTGCCGCTCCCCCAGTAGCGCGGCAGCTCGAATTTGTTGTAGGCATTGATGACCTCGACGGTGGCACGCTCCAGCGTTTCCTCGCTCACGTACTTGAGATTGAGCCAGGCGATCTGCCGGCGACTGAATCCCTTGATGGAGCGGGCGGTTTGCACCGGTCCCAGATTGCAGCCGTAGCAGAAGACCGTCGTCACCACCCGGCGCAGCAGTTCCTCGAGCCGGCTGTCGGTACCTGCGAGCGGGCGAAAGTGCCGGTGCAGGTGCAGCCACCGGGCGGTCTCGATCAACACGTCCAAAATGCTTGCCGGCGGCAAGCGCTCGGTGAGTAGCTGGTCGATGAGCCGGACCTCGGCCGGGATCTCCTCGCGTTTGCTGCGGCGGAGCAGTAGTCGCCCCTCCACGATCTCCGCATGGACGTTTTCCGGAAATCGTTGATCCACCTCGTCCGCGAGTTCGGTGAGCTGCGTGCGCAGCCCGTGAACGAAGCGTTGCGGGTCGATGGCGATGCCGGAGATCGCCTCATACGCAGGCAGCTCACGTTCGAGGCTCACCGCATCGACCAGCTGCTCGCGATAGTCGTCATAGCGCTCCGCGTGCTCGATGAAGAGGTCCCCCGATTTGAGTTCGTTCTTCAGCTGCGTGAGCACGGCGAGCTCGAAGTAGCGCCGATCCACCCAGGGGGTCGGCGCCTTGCCGAACACGTGGGCACGCCAGGTCGGCGGTAACCACCGCAGATCCTCGATCGGATCCAGATCGATGCTCTGCAGATCGACGAGCTCGCGACGATGGCTTCGGAGGCGTAAGAGTAAGAGCGCCTGGATCATACGTTCCATGGACGAGTCTTGGCTGCTGGACTTCAGCTGCATGATCTCCAGGCAATTGAGCAGTAACCCTCGCCGCACCGCGTAGGGCCGTAGCAGAAACGGCAGATAGTTCTTGCCGGCATAGGCCATGTGTTCAGTGCAGTCGGCGAGCAGGCGCGGCACCTCGCCCTTCAGCGCCTGCGTGATGGCGCGGAGCCGCTCGCTGTCGGTGCCCGCGTGCTGGTAGGCGAGCAACACGTCTTGGAGCTGCTCGATGAGCCGGTCGGAGCGGTGCGCGTGCTCGAGCTGATGCGCGATGAGGTTCTGCTGCGCCGTGTTTTCCAGGTTCTGCATCAAGCGGATGAACAGGTCGGCGGCATCATCGAGGGTCTTGGCATGTTGCGAACGAATGAAGATGGCACACAGCGCGTAGCGCTTCGCCGGTGCCAGCTCATTCAATTCGCTGACGTCCATCGCGCGCGCAAGCGCACGAAAGTACTTGAGCTTGGGGATCGGAATGTCGGTGATCGCCGGCAGTTGGTGCGCCAGCGCCTCGATTTCACGAATGTGCTGCAGGTAGAAGCGGACTTCCCGAGTCGTCGGCCGCTTCGGCTCACGCTTGAGCGCGTGCCAGCCGCTCACACCGCGCACGGCCGGGGTACGCAGCATGCCGTCGATGAGTTGCCGGGCAACCGGCGTGATCGCCTCGTAGATACGGCGGAAGTACCCTTGATGGACCCGCTCGCGGGCTGACAGCGCGATGCGCTCCAGGGTGCTGAAGGCCGGCAGCTCGTAGCGATGGTGGACCAGCTCTTCGAGCATCACATTGATGATGTCTGGGGCGAGGTGCTTGGTGTGGGCGGCGCTCTCGGCGACGGTGACGAGCCAGGTGCGCCCGACAGCGCCGAGAATACGCACTTGCAGATGGGCACGCAGCCGCTCCAGGTGCAGGCGCTTGGTGCCGGAGAGGTCGTAGCGCGCGAGTTGTTCGATCGAATCGGGCTCGATGCGCGCTGCCTGCGCAATGTGCGCCAGGATCGGTGCAGGGACGTGTTTGAGCTGGGTGAAGTAGCCGAGACGCTGGAAGGTTTTGAGGTACACCAAGACCGCCAGGCGCGCACTGGGTGAGCGCGGCGCGAGACGGGCGGCCAATCGCAGCTCTTCCGACGTGGGGGTGTAGATGTCCGCCAGTTCTTTGGGCGTCGGGTTTGACTTCAGCCGCGGATAGGCGGTCTCGTGCAGCGTACTCACGGGGGCTTCAACGCGATCGCCGCTGCAATGATCGAAATCAGGTCTACTGCCAACGTCGTTGCGTCACGGGATCGAGCACCCACGCCTCGAGCGCACACGGATGCTGCTCGGCCGCCTGGTACAGCGTGTCCAACAGCTCGGCGATCGCCTCCTCGAGCTGCTCGGCGGTGGTGGTCTTGAGGATGATCTCGTAGAGCGTGCCTTTCGCATCGAGGCGCTGCGCGGCGTATCGCGCCAGACACACCGTTTCGATGCGCCGCTGCGCGCGCTGCACGGTGCGCGTATTCGGCGCGCTCAACTGCAGCTGCACGTGCAACGTGTGCGCGTCTGCCCGCGGCTCGGGTGCCAACAGGCGCACCGGCTCGGCCTGTGGCGGCGTGCGAGCCGCGTCCTTAAGCGAGGCCTCGATGCGCTCGCGGCCGAAGGGATCGGCGAGCTCTACGTACCGCAGCGCCGATTTCAGGTCCTTCCACCCAACGTACTCCATGAGCGCTTTGACATCCCAGCCGTTTGCCGTGGCCCACGCCGCAAAGCCGCGACGCAGCGAGTGCGCGCTGTAGTCCTCGGCGGTTGCGATACCCGCCTCGTGCAGCGCACGCCTCAGCACGCGAATAATGCTGTTGGGGTGCAAGCCGTCGTCACTGACCGTGCCCCACCGGCCGATGCTACGAAACAGCGGTCCGCGGGTGATGCCTGCCGCCTGGATCCACCCCTGCGTCGCCGACACCGGGCAGCACACCGATAGCGCCGGCACGTGGAACGTCGCCCCGTGCAACTGTCGATCGGCCTTGGTCCGTGGCAGGTAGCACTTGAGGCCTTCACCGGGCACGAGGTGCAGGTGCTCGACCTGCAGTCGCAGTAGCTCATCGCCGCGAAAGCCGCGCCAGAACCCGAGCGCGAGCAGCGCCTGGTCGCGTACGTGTCGCAACCAGGCAGGGCGATCGCCGCGTGTCTCATCGAGTGCCGTGGCGCGTTCCAGCCACCCCAGTGTTTGCGCAAGTTCTTTCAAGTGCAGCGGTTTGGCGCGCTTTTCGACCTGGGGGTGCAGCGCTTTGATGCCCTTCAGCACCTGTCGTACGGTGTCCGAGCGGCTCGGATCGTGAAAGCCGTGTTCGAGATGCCAGCGCGACAGCGCCGCCAGGCGGTGTTTGAGGGTATTGAATGCCAGCTCGCCCGCGTGCGCGGCCAGATAGTGCGCGACCTGCTCGGCGCTGGCGGGCAGAAAGCCACCCCACGTCGCTTCGAAGTGCTGCACGGCGCTCGCGTAGCTGCGTCGCGTGTTCTCGCGTGTCGCCGCGGATACGTACTGCTCGATCGTTCCGGCGGTGCTGGGTCGCGCCGGATGAGTTGTGGCGACCGCTGGCGAAAGTGGCGAGGTGGGGGCCGGGTGTACTGGCATGTAAGGGGCAGGATCAAGGCAGCAACCGACAAGGCGGGATAATTCACTATTATCCCGTGTGAAACAAGCGCACCGCTTGCCTGCCTCTAGTGCCTAAATTAGTATGTAATACGTAATTACGTAACTCGGTACAAAATAACCATGGCACGGCCAGGGGTCTACAAAGCGGAAGTGCGTCAAGCTCGTGCCGCGCTGCTGGCGCACGGCAAACACCCCTCCGTCGATGCCGTCCGAGCCGCCCTCGGCCACACCGGATCGAAATCCACGCTGCATCGGCTGCTGAAGGAAATCGAGCTGGAAGCGTCCGGTGAATCACCCCCCACCCTTTCTACCGAGCTGCAGAGCTTGGTGCAGCGATTGGCCGAGCGCCTGGCGGCCGACGCCGATGAACGCGTCGCCGCAGCACTTGGGCCGCTGGAGACGGAGCGGCGCGAGCACGCGCAGGCGCTCGCGCGCTGGCAGGCCGAGGCGCAGCATTTCACAGACCGCTTGGAGCACACCGAGCAGGCATTGACCGCGGCCCAACGCGGCCAGTTGGAAGGACAACAGACGCTGGCAGATACACGGCTTGCCCTGGAGCAATGGCAAGAGCGTGCCGCCGGACTGGAGCGTCAGCTGGCCGAACGCGATGCGCATCTAAAATCGATCGAGGCCAAATACGCGCATGCCCAAGAAGCACTGACACACTTCCGGCAAGCGGCGAAGGAACAGCGCGATCAGGAGCTGCGTCGACATGAACACGAGCAGCAGGGCTTGCACGTGGAATTGCGCCGCGCACAGGAGGCTCTCGCCGCGAAAGTTCAAGACGTGCTGCAGCTCAACCGCGACAACGAGCGCCTGACGGGTCGCGTCGGCCAGCTGGAAACCGGACTGCGTGCCGCCGAGTTCGAGGTCCGACAACAGCGCCAGCAACTCGACAAGCATGCCGAGCTCGAACCACAACACCGTGAGCTGTCCGCCCGATGGGAGCTGCTGATGCGTGAGCACGCAGCGCTAGGCGAGAAATTTAACGAACAGCAGCGACTCGCGAATGCGCAGTCCACTCGACGCGTGGAAACCGAACTGCTGCTGGCGCGCACCCAGGCACGCCTGGAGGCCATCGAACACACCGTCGAGCGCCTTCGAGTCTCGAACACTACCCACCCCGCCGAGCCTGTAGATCAAACGAGTCCTGCTCCATCACCATCCACCGCGCCGCAGAGTCACCCGAAGAGCAACCAGCGGCGAATCAATCGCGGTAGCTGAGGGACCACAGAACGATTGACCAGTTAGAGTCATGTGGAGCATAGGCATTGTGCTGATGCTGAGGACCTTCGGGCTATTTGTTGTAACTGCCATCGCAGAGATCGTCGGCTGCTATTTGCCGTACCTATGGCTGAAGAGAAATGGCTCTGCCTGGCTGCTCGTCCCAGGAACGATGAGCCTCGCGCTTTTTGCCTGGCTTCTCTCCCTCCATCCGACAGCATCTGGTCGCGTATATGCTGCATACGGCGGAGTCTACGTCGCAGTCTCAATGATGTGGCTCTGGAAGGTTGACCGTAGCCCACTCACTGCCTGGGATCTGGTCGGTGCGGCGGTCGCCGTAACAGGCATGGGAATCATCGTGTTGGGTAACTGGCGAACGTGACGTGTGGACCACCCAAGGTGCCAAGCCTGATATTTCCGTGCGATATGTGCCTGCGCTCGCCGTAGTGCAGGTGGCGATAAACCTGGTGGGCAACGGATAAGTTACACGGGTCCGGATCAACCTGCAGTCCCAGCTGCCCTGCACCCCGAGATCGTGGTACTGGACCTGCTATGGCTGTTTTTCGCGCGAATCCCGGCCAACCCTCAGGCTGGCGCAATGCGTAGCGGTTTCGTTCGCGTTTTTTACCGTGAGGACGCGGCCAAATGGTACTTCAATAACAACCTAAAAGTATCCCCTGACCCCTCAGTCTACTTGGCGATGGTCAAAGCCATATTTGCTCGAGGCGCAGCACGCAAGATGCTTGAGTATCTAACATCCAATGCCGACCGCAGCACTGAGGCGGAGATTATCGAGGCTGTGCATCAAGAGACCGAATAAAGGTGTGTCCACCGCACACGCCGTGGCTCCCAAAGAGGGCAACGCCAAGACTGAGCGGGCATCGCCGAAAACGGCGACAGTCGACGATATTTACACCGACACAACCAGTGCCACTGGCGCGCGTTCCACCTATGGTCCATGCATTTCACCGCGAAGCGGTTCGTGAGTCCTGAGGAAGTTCTGATGATTTTCTGATGATTTTCTGATGCAGCGGTGTGATGACCCTGAATCAGTGAGGTGTGCTAAGACATTCGTGAGAATGGATGACTAGGCCCGAAGTAGTAGGGCAGTTTGGGTAGTCCGAGCTTTTGCCGAAGCCTCCGGAGTGCCTGTTTGCATGCTCGGCCACCGGCCAGCTCTCCGCTCTCGTTCCCAATCGGTTCTATCGTGACGAACTCGGCCTCGCCCGTCTGAAGGTCTGGGCCGATAAGGGCAAAACCGGCGTTCCCATCAACGCCGAGTTCAGCGCGAGCGTACTTGATGCCATCTACTACCATGTGTGTGTGAACGACGCGGATTGTCAGCTTTCTCGGCGAACGTCAATGCCGCTCTTGTCGGATCGCAGTCCTATGAATGTGGCATGGCGTAATCGCCCCTCTGCCGTCCATTCCACGAACCGAATCTGAGCCACGACTTCAGGCCTTACCCATCGCATCTCATGCATCTGATCAGCAGTAACGCCGCCACCCCAACGAGATTTCCCGCTCGGTAGGTCGCTGAAGGGGCAGTTGGAGATGACCCTTTGTAGGAGCATAGCGGCCAGTTCACGACGCGTATGCGGCACCAAGCCGGCGCGCACCTTCCCAGCGAACTTTAGACTCTTCCTCTCGTAGTAGCCTACCAGCAGCGCGTCGACGCTATTCTCCCCATCTGGCCGGTATCCAGCGATCACGAATTCCTGCTGGTTCTCCAGCTTCAGCTTTACCCAGTCCCGCGATCGCTCTCCTGGCACGTACGGAGAGCCTCTGCGCTTCGCCACAACCCCCTCAAGCCCCATCCCCTGAATTGCCGCAACGACCTGGGCGGCGGTGCCGGGCAACTCGTCCGATATCCGCAGCACCTTTCCATGCAGGAGCTCTGGGAGTCTGGCACGGCGCCGTTCCAGGGGCTCGGACATCAAGTCCTGGCCGTCTACGTGGAGCACGTCAAACGCGTAGAAGACCACCAAGTGCTTCGGGTGCTGCCCCCTGTGTTGAAGGGCTTGGAAGGAAGGGCGGCCCTTCTCATCGAGCACGACGATCTCCCCATCGATCACGGCCTGACTGGCATCGATCTTGAGCCCTGCGGCGGCAATCGCTGGGTACATGCGGGTGAGGTCTTTGTCCTTTCGAGATCGGAGCTGCACATGCAAACCATCTTTGATGAGCAGCGCACGATATCCGTCCCATTTGACCTCCAGGGTCCAGTCGGGGCTATCTGGCAGCGCATTAACCGGCTTTGCTGCCATTGGCACAACGAACGCCGGCGCTGAGCTTCTGTCGGAACTCTTTGGAGGGCGGCGTGGCACAGGCCAATCGTAGTGGGGGATAGCCCCGCAGGGAACTGGTGCGCACCACTTTGGATTGCGTTCGAAGGCAATTATGTAAGGAGGCTTACATGTCAGACAACAAAGATCTGCGGGGATCGCCGGATAACAGTCGCATCGATGTGAACGATCGCAACGAGGTGCGGAACTGGATGAAGTCCCTAAACGTCACCGAAGACGAGCTGCGCCGGGCTGTCGAGAAAGTTGGAACATCGGCTGCCAAAGTACGCGAGCACCTGCGGACCCGGCACTGAAGTACGTACGCTACCGCCCAGGCTGGTCGATATTGAATGCGGTGGGCAATATGCCGCCCTCGACCTTCGACCAGGTCGTGGGAGCGGCAATGGGGAATCCCGGCCGAGCTCGTGGCGAATACGGAGCGACAGCCGTGGTTCCCCTGCCGTTTCGCAGGTAATCCAAAAACAGCTTTCCAGTTCGATCCTGGACAGCCGAGAGCGTGGTACGAGCAGGGCTCTTGGCGGCAATGACGTTTGTCACACCTCTGGCGAACTCATGAGCTTCGTTGTGGGTCAGCCGCCCCAATCCGATCGGGGCTACCACGTGAATACCCTTGCCGCCAGTCAGCTTTGGCCAAGACTCAAGCCCTAATTGCTTCAGGACTTCTCGCAATTCGAGGGCGGTATCTCTCACCACATCGAACGGCACGCCTGCACCAGGATCGAGATCGAACACAACGATATCCGGGTGCTCAAGATCATCGACTGTAGAGTTCCAACAATGCAATTCCACTACATTCATTGCCAATAGCCCGAGCAGTCCGTCGAAACTATCTACCCAGACGCGTGTGCCTTCCCCGCCTTCTCTCTTAGTGATGGTGAGCGCGTGGACGGATGGCGGGATGGGCGGGAGACGGCCGCGGTGATAGAAGATAGTGCCACCGACAGATCTCACGAGTTTCAGAGGCCGACGAGCGAAGTGCTTCAGAGCGCGGTTCGCTACTCGTTGCCAATATGCGGCGAGCTCCTCGGGTGAGGGAGCGACTGCATCCTTCAAGAGTTGCAGTATGTTTTCCTTGGGGACCGGTCGCGGTGCCAACGTGAGGACTCTCAGGGAGGTTTACGGAGAGTCTAGCCGGGGTGAGGGGGTGGATCGGCGAGTGTGCGAAATCCGCTCCTATCCCCCGATGACACTTCGCCGTAGGATGCCGTACATGGACCTGCTTGATGTCATCCGCCGCTTGTACGAGGCAGAAATCGCCTGTGGCGTTCAGACGGTGCTATTTATCGGTGCCGACGCCTGGATAGGGGATCCGTGGAACGGCCACTACTCAGAGCGCCACTTTGAGCCGGATCAGTTGTGCGATATACCGCATTGGCTCGACGACGAGGCGAGACGGCTGTTTCCTTGCGCTTTTACCGCTGGCGCAAGTACCTGAGCAAGCCTCAGCGAATTCATTTGCGCCTCAGAGCAGAAGGTTCGAGGCGAAACTAGCGGCATTCCCTGGACCCGAACGGAGGGCCTACGGCGGCCCTCGAAACGCGAAACGGCGCGAGGTGTGGCGCTCGCTTGACGCCAACCGTTGGATCGGGGCAGTCGCGACGCCGCGGGAGACGGCACTAGCGCCGGCAGGCGCGGATGCTCGGCCTCAAACCATGCTCCTTGCACGACTCCGGCCAGGCACCCCCCGGCTTCCCTACTACGATCGTCTTAGAAGTGACTCGAATTGTTTGTCAGTTAGACGCTGAGTTGGTGGTTCCTCCAATGCTTCGAAGGCACCGAGCACAGGGGTTTTTTCGTCTGATACCAACTCGGGAAATAGCGTTTCGAGTTTGCCTTCAGTGACCATCCGCTGAATCTGTTCCAGCGACCGGTCCTTCGCCAGCGAGTCAATGAGTTTGAGTGCTGCGAAAACCCATTTGCATAAGAATCCCGTACGGATGACGACGCTGCATCGTCTGGCCTCTTTCTCTTAAATCAATCACTTGTCGGACACTCTCACTCGCCATACTCAAGATCGCAAAAGCTCAGCCTATTTAATAGGCTGCGCCCGAGCACGAGCCATCCGAGCCATCGCGCCCTCATCGCTCGCGTAACCTTGTAAATAGCGCTTCGGCATCATCGGGGATTTCCAGCCGCCATCGTGCATGATGTCCAGGGTGTCGGCGCCGAAGGCCTTCAGATCGTGGGTCGCGCCAATCCGGGTTGAGTGACCGGCGATGCGCTGAATGTCCTTGATACCAGCGAGCGCCGCGAGGTACTTGAAGGTTCGCGCGACCTCACCGGCCGGCAGCGCCGTTTCCTTGACGCGGCCCTGTGCGGTCAGCCCGCGAAACAGCGGTCCTGAGTGAATGCGCGCGGCCGCCGTCCAGCGATCTAGATGCGCCGTGGCGGCGGCGGATACATGCCGATACTTCTGCTCGGTGCCATCCTCGGTTTTCGTCTTGCGCACGGCGATGCGCCCATAGTCGGTGCCCAGGACACGCTCATAGTCGTCCACCTGCAAGCTAACGAGCTCGGCGCGCCGGAACAACGTCGAGTACGCGATGGCTGCGAGCGCGCGCGCGCGCAGCGCCGGTAAGTCATCACCGAGCTTGTCAAAGGCGGCTTCTAATGCGGCCCAGCGCAAGGGGTCCTTGTGCCGTTGCACACGGCGACCCGATGTGTTGATTTTGTACGTATCGCGCACGCGCCGGACCGTGGTCGGATCCTCAAACCCAAGCCACGCATGCACGGCGGCGATTGCAGCGAGCGCCCGGGACAGGGAGGCGCTGCTGGCCGGTCGACGCGCCTCGCCCATGCGCACGTACTTGTACATGCCCTGCTCGAGCAACCTCGGCTGCTCGGGCGAGCGCCACTCGATGAAGGTCTCGAGGGCCGCGGAGGTCGCCGGCAGCGCGCTGTGTCCATAGATGCGGCAGCACTCGACAAAACACAGCCAATCACTGCCATAGGCGCGACGCGTATTCGCGGCGAGTGCCTGGATGGCGCGCAAGCCCTCGTGGGGATCGAAGAGTTTGCGCGGGGCATGCACCGCGAGCTCGCGGGCGAGCGCAATCTCCGGATCTAACGCGCTCGGGAGGAGGGCGCTCGCGGCAATCCACTGGCCTTCGTTCACGAGGGCATCCCACCGAACTCCGGAATGCGCACCCGAATCTGCGTCGCCGTGTCCTTCAGCGCGCGCCAGGTCGGCGGATCACTCAAGAGTGCGGCAGGGCCCTGCACGATCGCCAAATCCTTCGGTTGAACCGACGGTCCAAAGAAGAGATAGGCGCGTGCTGGGGTTGCGCGGTGCGAGACCCACAGCAGTCCATCGAGCGTCGGATCGGTGCGATAAAACGCTTCGCACCAGCGTGCGGTGATGGCGTAGAACTCTGAGGAGGTCGCGGTCACTTGCTGTTGCTCGATCCGAAAAAACGCCAGACCCACGCCATCGAGCCGCGCGAGGCGCAGCGCGCGTTCGGTGCGCAGCTCACTGTACACGCGGTCTTTGAGTTTCGAGGCCCGAATGCTCTGCTGCACGCCCCCGTCGGCGACGCCGCGGAACACCGTTTCCATGAAGGCGCAGGGTTGCGTGGCGCCGGCATAGAGCGTAGGAACCAGGCGGTTGTCGGCGTCAAAGATCGGCGAGAAGCGGTACTGCGTACGGCTGGAGGGATTGGCGGTGTTCGCGCTCCACGCCTTCGCATGCACGCGATGCAGCGCCGTTCCCGCCGGCAACACGTCTGTCGGAAAGGCAGCGGGGAAGGGGTTTGGGGGACCGACGACCGGTTTAACCGCCATCGTCGGTGGCGACTTCGTCTTCTGCGGCTCGGATGAGCCGCGCGATCGCTTCCTCGTTGCGTGTATTCAAAAGAGACTTCGGCCGCTCGCCGCTCAAGGCGCCGCTGGGTGTGGTGAACCAGACGGCGATATCCCAATCACTCATATCGGGGTCCTGACGCAGGATGGCCAGCACGCGCTTCACCAGCCCATAGGGCTGCCCCTGATCGTTGAATTGGAACGCGGGGTAATAGTCTTTGCCGCGATAACGTACGGCGAAGATCTTGCCGTCTCGGCGCCACCGGGAGGCGGTGTGGGAGGGGTTGCTCCCGGTCAATCCGGCGCGTTCATGCAGCGCCGTGCTGGGCAACACCGCCTCGGCCTGCATGAAGTCGTGTTGGAGGGCGAAGGCATCCTCGAGGCGCTCCAGGCGCGGGTCGAGGCGCGGCTCGACCTCAGGGTAGAGCAGCTGTAAGCCTCGGATCTGTTCATCGAAGCGCTTTTGGATCGCCTCAAGCTGTGCGGCTTCGAGCGTGTCCACCATCGCAGGCAGCGCCGTTTCCAGCGCACTCACATATTTGCGCTGCACGTTCGAGAGCAGCACCACGAGATCCTGCCGCGCACTGGGGTCACTCAAGTCACGCAGACCGTGCACGAACTCGTTGCGTGCGCGCTGAATCGCCTCGCGATCGAGGGTGGACCAGCGCGAGCGCTCGGCATGCATCGCCGCTTCGATCAGGAGCAGCCCCGCACCGGCACTGGCTTGACGGAGGGTTTGCACCGCCTGCTCGACCTCGGGCGGTACGGGTCGCGGCGCTGCTGCGTGGGCCGGCGGGGGTGGCGTATCCACCAGGAGGGTGTCGTCGCTCATATCCGGCACTCTATCAGGTTAGGTTGGTGCATTCAACTTGAAGGTAACCTGCCTAACCATTCCGACGATAAGTGTCATTATCGAGATCATCTTATGGGTTGACCGGCTAAAATTACCCGATAAAATAAAAAGTAATATCCCCTGGAGTTCCCCGAATGGGCCGTATGGCCGCCCTCTCCGAAGCCGACTGGTTCGAGCTGGCCGATCAGCTTGCCGCGCAAGAGGAAAAGCCCACGACGCCGGGGCTTGCCAAGCTCGCTGAGGAGCGCCACGGCGTGAAGGCGTCCTACAGCACCATCCAGAAGGCGCTCGTCGCTTGGCGCCGCTTGGGCGGCGCTGAGCGCCCCCGCGAGCTGAGCCCGCAGTTCATGCAAATGCTGGTGACAGGCTTCACACCGATCTATCAGCAGCTTCTCGTCGAGGCGCGCGCCGCCTTCGAGCCGCGGCTGGCGGCTGCGGAGGAGCAGGTCGCCGCTGCAGCGGCGCGTGTGGAGGTGGTACGCGCGGAGCTGGAGGCGCTCGCCGCCGAGCGCGATCACTTGCGCATGACATTGGACGCGAGCCGCGTGCGCTAGGAGCAGCTCGGCGCGGAGGCCGCGCGGGCGGCGGGCCAGGCCGCGGAGCTGAAGAAGCAGCTGC
>Ga0315912_10000639_pt1 | contig 57514 bp, 39 predicted proteins | sample VfabasoilMG_FD_204469 | JGI IMG/M metagenome (GOLD analysis project Ga0315912, IMG submission 204469) | Garden soil microbial communities collected in Santa Monica, California, United States - V. faba soil | ecosystem: Environmental > Terrestrial > Soil > Garden | place: USA: California...
TCGCCCCGATCGGGTCTGGATAGAAGAAGTACACCACCTTCTCGGTATTGTTCTCGGCCATCGTCTCGAAAAGCTCCGTGGCAGCGGCGAAAGCGCCATCCGGGTTGTTGGCGATGCAGTCGTTCCCGCCACCGTCCATGAGCACGTACTTGATGTCGCCCGAACTCTGGACGGCCCTCCTGTACTGGCTCGGGATCTGGTCATTGACGAGCGTCGTACCGCTCTGGGAATTGTCGATGTAGCGCTCGCTCTGAGGCAGCGCGCCCGCGGCCTTCGCCCGAGTTTCGATCTGCTGGGTGATCAAGTGAGTCGCCGCGATGAACGACTCGCCGATCATGGCGACTTGGTCGCCTTTGGTTTGGCCCTTGATGCACTCGCCCGAGCCGCCGCCGCCGGTGCCACTCGTCATTCCAGCGCCGCCTCCGGTGCCAGCCGCACCGCCGCCGCTCATGCCGCCCATGCCCGCATCACCAGCACCCGACACGGCACCGGCACCGCCATTCGCTCCGCCAACGCCGGCCCCTGCGCCCGCGGCCATACCGCCGCTCCCACCACCCGACCCGGCCACACCACCCTTACCCGCCGCCGTGGAACCGCTCATGCCTCCGGTACTGGTGCCGCCGGTGCCCGCGGTGACGCTCCCGCCGCTGCCCGCGGTCACGCTCCCGCCGCTGCCGCCACTCCCGCCGGTGCCCGCGGTCACGCTCCCGCCGGTGCCCGCGGTCACGCTCCCGCCGCTGCCGCCACTCCCGCCGCTGCCCCCTGAGCTCGGAGTGATCGTGTCACCGCTATCGGACAGACACGCGACGATGCCGAGATTGAGTACGACGGCGAACTTCAGATAGCCCACAGGTGTGATGGTCATCGATCGCATGTTGCCTCCGAAGGCGCAGACTCAAGAGGTCCACTACGGACTGTGTTGAAGTAGCGCTGATAGCCAGCTGAGCACGTGTCTGCCGGCAAGGGGATGCGTCATTCTTGTCCCCCCTACCGCGAGGCGATGCGTCATTTTGGTCCCCCCTACGTCGACGCGATGGCACCACGCGGCGGACGATGATCACGTGCGCGGCCTCGAGCACGACCTCGTCGCAAACGGTCGCCAGGTCATTTTTGTCCCCCCTACATCGACGCGATGGCACCACGGCGGCGGACGATGAGCATGTGCGCGGTCTCGAGCACGACCGTCGAGGCACATCCCGGGATGGTGGGCCGGGAGCTGGCTAGCGCACGCAGCGGCTCGCTAGAAGCTCGTCCTCGAAGCGATCCGCGTACGTCTGCCCGTCCGCGAAGTCGACGTGCCACGGATCGGCTCCGCGGAGCGTGCTCGACCAGTAGAGTAGAACGTCCGTCTCCTCGAACACCTCGAGATCGAGCGCCGGCTGGTAGTGCGTCTCGGCGACGATCGATTGGAGCTCGCGGATCGAGGGCAGGCGCATGCCGATTCCCTCGCAGCGCGCGGCCGCGTCGGCGAGCGGCGCCGGAGCTCCGGGGGTCCGTTCCCACTCGAGCCCGGTGCCGCGGTCGTGGACGACGTCGCCTGACACGCTGAACTGTGGCGAGGCGGGCGTGACGGGACCCGCCACGCAGAGCGCCCGGGCGCGCCCCGGGTTCGCTCCCGCGATCGTCGTCTCGCCGGCGCCGAAGTAGACGCTGTACGCGGAGCTCTCGCCCACCGGTGCAGCGCTCGACGTGAAGTGGTAGTCGGCGACCACGTCCTCGAACACGCTTGCGACCACCGGGATCTCGCCGAAGTCGAGCACCGTCACGAGCTCGATCCTCCCGGGCAACCGGAAGTCGCGACGTCCACCGCGTTCGAGCGCGGCGCAATACGCCTTGGCTTCTTCCCAGGCCATCGGCTCTGAACTCGGTCCTGCATCCCAGAACAGGCCGGTCACCACGTCACGAATGACCTCGGTGCTCACCTCGTACTCAGCCTCGTTCGGCAGGCCGCTGCCTTCGACGTTCGAGATCGTGAAGTGCGCGTAGCCCGCCGTCGCGCAAAGCGGGTTCGCCTCGGGGCACGCTGGAGCCGGCGCCGCAGCGTCGCTCGGTTCCCCGCAAGCCGCGAGCCCCAGCAGCGCGACGCAAGCAATCGATCGTATCACGGTGGCAGAATGCCCCGTTTTCGGCCCGAAAGCTCGCGTCAGGCCAAAAGCTCGGCGAGCGGACCGCGGATCGACATGCCCTGAATGTCGGTCGCACCGAACGTGTCGTCCGACATGCCCATGTACTGCATCAGCGTGATGTAGAGGTTCGCGTTGGAAGGCCCGATGTCGTACCGATCCCAGCCGCCTTCGACGGCGTTCGGGGTTCCGTACTTGATGTACTGGCCGGTCTTCAGGTGGCCCCCGCCGCTCCCCGCGAGTACGTAGGGCACGTTGTGAAGGTCGTGCGGGCCGGTGGCAAGCTCGGTGAGCCAGGTGGTGATCGTGTTGTCGAGCAGCGTGCCGTTGCCGTCGCTGATGCCGTCCATGTGCTGGAGGAGCGAGGCGAAGTGTCGAGCGTAGGCCGTGTTGAAGTCGGTCATCACTGCCGCCGCGGTGGCGTCCTTGTCCGCCTCGTGCGCGATGTCCTGGTGGAAGTTCTTGCCCGAGGGCATGTCGAAGTCGCCGTTCGCCAGGCGTCCGAGGATCAAGACGACGCGCGTCATGTCGCAGGAGAAGGCGAGCGAGGCGAGGCGGCCGAAGCGATCGAGGTCCGCGCCGTCGGTCGTGTAGGTTTCGGGGTCGCACGCCGCGGATGGCTGCGCGCCACCCGTGCCGCCCGTGCCGGAACCCTGAAAATTGAGCTCGAGATCGCGCACCAGCTGCCGATGCTCCTCGAGCTTTCGTCGGTCGTCGGCGCCGAGCCGGGGCGCGACGAAGTCGAATTCGTCGGCCGCAAAGTCGAGCACGCTGGCCCGCGCAGTGCGGATCAGGTCCGCGCGTGTCGGCGTCGGCGGTCCGGCGTCCGGCTCACCCCCCACCGGTGGCACGTAGATGCCCATGATGTCGTCGAACGCGCTTCCCGGATCGCTCACGAGCGGTGTCGGGCGCCCGCTGCCGGTGAACGAGTAGCCCTTGAAGTGGTTGCGACCGTAGACGCGCGCCGCCCAGCGGCCCGCCCCGGTCGAGGCATTGCCGATCACCTGATCGATCGAGGCCGCGCCGCCCATGATGTCGCTGCTCGTCACGGCATCGACGCAGGTGAGGACCATCGTCTGGCCGAACGTGTGGCGGTCACCCTCGCCGCCGCGGCGCTCGTAGTCGATCTCGGCGGGGCGACCGATGTTCTCGATCACGTTGAGCTTGGCGGCGTACGGCGCGAGCGGAGCGAGGATCGGGCTGTAATCGGCGGCGGCGACGCCGGTGAGCGACGCGACCTGGGTGGCGCTGCCGGAAAACCCGAGGTTCATGAAGAAGTTCTCGGGCACGGTGCCGTGGTCGGTGAGCCACAGCAGCACGCGGTTGATCGGCGCGGCATTGGCAGCGTCCACCGTCCGGATCGTCGCCGACGTGCCGAACCCGAGCGCGCCGAGGCCGAGCGCCTTCATGAAGCGGCGACGGTTCACGACGCGGGGGGGTGCTTGTCTGACGCCGGCCTTGGATCTCATGCTCGCTCCTACTCCGCAGGACGGTTCCGGAACTCGGGGCTCTTCGCGATCTGCACCATCAGCTCGACGATGTTTCCGCCGCTCGTGGCAAATTGTTCGTTCAGGGCATTGAGCGCGCACTGGTCGTCGGCCTCGATGCCGCGTCCGCGCGCGTAGCGCACCCAGCGCGATACCGCGCACTCTGCCACCTGCCGGCTGCCGGCGATGCGCTCGCTGAGGTCGATCGCCCCGTCCACTTCACCGGTGAGATCGGTGCCCTCGAGGGTGGCGATGGCGTTGACGGGCTGGCCGTTGTCGGTCGCGCGGTAGGCACCGATCGCGTCGTAGTGCTCGAATGGGTAGCCGAAGCCGTTCAGCATCGCGTGGCACCCAGCGCAGGCGGGAGGCGCCGTCTTGGCCTCGAAGATTTCGCGGTTGGTCGCGTCTTCGTCGGGCTCGGCCGGCAGCGAGGTGTCGGTGCCGGGCGGGGGCGGATCGACGGGCTGGCAGAAAATGCGCTGCATCACGTAGCTACCGCGGAGCGGCGGCGAACCGTTGGCGCTGTGCGCGTGCGCCGCCAAGAAGCCGACGCGAGTGAGGAGCCCGGCCCGCTCGGTCTCGGGGAGCGAGACTTGCGCCCAGCTACCGGCCTGAGTCGGCCCTTGCACGCCGTAGATGTCGGCGAGCAGCGGATCGACCTCGGTGTCGCGCGAGAGGAACAGGCCGGCCAACGTTCCATCACCGTCGAAGACGGCACGCTCGGTGAAGCGGAGCAGCTCCTCGTACGCGGACGCCTGCGTGGCGGCGCTCCAACTGGGGAACAATTCGGGAACCCGCGTCTGGTGTTCCTCGTTCATGATGCGATCGAAGAACAACCACTGCCGGTGGAAGTCCGCAGTGGCGGCGCGCGCCCTCGGGTCCGCGAGCATCCGGCGAACCTGAGTTTCGAGTTCGGCGTCACTCACCAGCGTGCCTGCCTCCGCGGCATCGAACAGCGCTTGATCGGGCATGCGCTGCCAGAGGAAGTACGAGAGGCGCGAGGCGAGCTCCCACGAATCGAGTGGAGCCAGGCCCGCGGTTCCGGCCCGCGGCGGCTCGACCCGATAGAGAAACCAGGGCGATTGCAGCATCGCCATCGCCGTGAGCTGCACCGCAGCCTCGAAGTCGATGGCTGCGAGCTGCGTGTCGAACAGCGCCTGGTAGCGCGTCGTTTCTTCGGCCGTCAGCCGGCGCCGGTGGGTGCGAAGCCCGAACGAATCGACGAACTCGGCGCCACACGCGCGCCCGGTCGCGGCATCCGCAACGTCGCCCGCGCACGGCAAGAACGCTTCGAGCACCGCCGCATCGGCCGTGAGCTCGCTCGTGTAACGGAAAGCGATTTCCTCCCAGCGCGACGTGTGAACGTCCGAGGGCCCGAGCGCGCGGGCGTCGTTGTCGAATGAATCGACGGGAGCCTCGGTCGGGAGCACGGGCAGCTCCGGGCTCAGGTTCGGGAAAAGATCGGCGAGCGTGTTCAGGTACTCGTGACTCGACAGGCGACGGAGCGGCGCGGTGCCGGGGCGTGGACCGCTCGCTTCGCACTCTTCGGGCGTCGGTGGAACGTCGGTCCCCCCGGTGCCGCCAGTCGCCGAGCTTCCACCCGTCGCCGCGGTGCCACCGCCGGCCCCACCGGTGCTGCTCCCGCTGCTGCCACCCTGCGAGCCTCCGGTTCCGGAGCCGCCAGACCCGCCTGATGGTGTGCCGGCCGTGCCGCCCGTGGAGGTCCCTGCCCCGGCGCCCGTCGCGGGAACGCCGTCATTGCGATCCCGTTCGATGGTGGCGGTGCAGCCGAGGAGCCCGACCAGCGAGAGCGCGGCAACTGGTTGAAACCACAGATGATTGCCGCGGGGGAACATGGTCCGTAAATGTATGAGCCCCTGCCACCCCCTGGTGGCTCAGCGAATGTCCCGCCCGGGGTACGATCAGGGTTCGTTTCGTGGCTCGCGAGCTCAATTTCGACGGCCTGGTCGGACCGACGCATCACCATGCCGGCATCAGCCCGGGAAACCTGGCGAGCCTTTCGCACGCCGGCGAGACGGGCAACCCGCGCGCGGCGGCGCTTCAAGGGCTCGCCAAGATGCGGCTGCTTTCGGGGATGGGCATCGGCCAGGCCGTGATCCCACCGGGGCCGCGGCCCGATCTCGGACTACTCCGCAGGGTGGGCTTCACCGGGGACGACACGACCGTCCTCGAGCGCGCGCGACGGGACGCTCCCACGCTCCTTTCGGCGGCGTTCAGCGCGAGCGCGATGTGGGTCGCCAACGCCGCCACGGTCGCGCCTTCGTCCGACACGGCAGACGGCCGTCTGCACGTCGTCCCCGCGAATCTGATTTCCATGTTGCACCGGAGCGTCGAGGCGACACCGACCACGCACGTTCTCCGGCGGATCTTCTCCGACCCCCGCTACTTCCAGGTGCACGAACCGCTGCCCGCAACGGAGCTCTTGAGCGACGAGGGCGCTGCGAATCATTCCCGGCTCGCGACAGCGACCGGGACGGTGCACCTCTTCGGCTGGGGTCGCGCCCGGGACGTGCCCCTGCGGCCGAGCGTCCACCCCGCGCGCCAGGCCCGCGAGGCGAGCGAGTCGGTGGCGCGAGTGCTCGCGCTCCGGGACGGCTTCGCGCTCCTCTGGCAGCAATCCCCGCACGGCATCGATCGGGGCGCGTTTCACAGCGACGTGCTGGCCGTCGGCAACGATGGCTTCCTGATGCTGCACGAGGACGCGTTCCTCGAGCCGGGCGCGCTGCTCGCGGAGCTCGGAGCGCGCCTCGGTGACGGGTTCAGTTTCGTGACGGCGCGCGGCAGCGAGTTCGGCCTCGACGAGGCGGTCCGCTCGTACGCGTTCAACTCGCAGATCGTCACCTTGCCTTCCGGCGCGATGGCCATCGTCGCGCCGCGCGAGGCGGAGCAATCGGACGAGAGCCGGCGCTTCCTCGAGCGCGTCGTCGCCGAGAACAACCCGATCACGGCGCTTCACTACGTGGACGTGAACGATTCGATGCGGAACGGTGGCGGTCCCGCCTGCCTGCGGCTGCGCGTGCGGCTGAACGAGCCCGAGGAACGGGCGCTCGGCGGGCGCGTGGTGTTCGACGCGGCGCTCGACCAGGCGCTCCGCGAATGCGTCGAGCGGCGCTATCGGGATCGCCTCACCACCGACGACCTCGTCGACCCGGCCTTCGTGGACGAATGCAGGACGACGCTCGACGAGCTCACCGCCATTCTGGGGCTAGGCTCGGTGTACGATTTCCAACGCTCCGAAACCGAGACCCCATGAAACGACTTCGCCGGCTCTGGTCCGCCCTCGCGCTTTCGCTCGCCGCCTGTGGCGGGCCGCCGCCCCCTACGGAACCGCCGGCGCCTCTTCCGGCCGAAGGCGCCGCGTCCGCGCCCGTGCTGGTCGAAGCCTCCGACCGGCGGGTTCTCGACCACAGCAGTGCGATCGTCCCCGTGTCGGCCGACGACCCGCAAATCGGCGACAGCGCTGCGCCGGTCACCATCGTGATGTTCGGGGACCTCGAATGTCCCTTCACCGCGCGGGTGGCGCCCACGCTGGTGAAGATCTTCGAAACCTACGGCCCGCACCGAGTGCGCCTGGTCTCCAAGCACTACCCGCTCGAGTTTCACAAGCGCGCACGGCCGGCGGCCGTCGCCGCCGCCACGGTGTTCGGACTTTCGGGTAGCACGGCGGCCTTCGATTTTTATCAGCTTGCTCTTGGTGACCAGGCGAACCTCACGGACGAAAAGTTCGCAGCGTGGGCGGCGAAGGCAGGCGTCCCGGCACGCGCCTTTGCCGACGCCCTGGCGAGCAAGCGTTTCGAAAGCAAGGTTGACGCGGATCTCGCGCTCGCGGCACGCATCGGCGTCAGCGGGACGCCGGCTTTTCGCATCAACGGCGTCACTGTCAGCGGTGCTCAACCGTTCGACGCATTCAAGGAAGTGATCGATCGCCAGCTCGGGGAAGCCGAAAAGCTCGTCCAGGCCGGCACGGACCGCGCCGACGTGTACGTCGCGCTGACCAACGCGAACGTCGGTGCGGTCGAAGCAGCACCCAAGCGGGCTGCCGCAGAGCCCGTCGTCGATACGGCGGTCTGGAAGCTCCCGGTATTCGCCGACGACCCGGTGCGCGGCCCGGCCGACGCGCTGGTCACCATCGTCATGTTCTCCGACTTTCAATGTCCGTTCTGCAAACGCGTCGAGGAGACGCTCACGCTCGTACTCGCGGCGTACCCGCAGGACGTGCGGATCGTGTGGAAGGACAATCCACTCTCGTTCCATGCGCGCGCACGGCCGAGCGCCCTCCTCGCACGGCACGCGTTCGAGAAGCACGGCAACGACGGCTTCTGGAAGGCGCACGCGGCGATCTTCGAATCGCAACCACAGCTCGAGGACGACGATCTCAAGCAGATCGCGACCACGGTCGGGCTTTCCTGGCCCCTGGTGGCCCGTGCGATCACCAGGAACAAGAGCGCGAAGATCGACGCCAGCCAGGAACTCGCCGAGGGCTTCGCCGCCCGTGGAACACCGACGTTCTTCGTCAACGGCGTGCGGCTGTCGGGCGCACAACCGTTCGCGGAATTCCAACGCGTGATTGACGAGCGGCTCGCGGAGGCAAAGGCGCTCGTCGCCACCGGCATTGCGCGCCCGAAGGTCTACGAAGCGATCCTGAAGACGGCGCGCGACCCGGTGCCGCCCGAGCGGAAAGAGCCCCCGACCGTGGACCCCGCGTCGCCCTGGAAGGGCGGCGCGAAAGCGAAGGTCGTGATCCACATGTGGTCCGATTTTCAGTGCCCGTTCTGCAAGAAGGTCCCGCCGACCCTCGAGGCACTGGAAAAGGAGTTCGGAGCAAAGCTGAAGATCGTCTGGCATCACATGCCGCTGCCGTTTCACCTGCAGGCGCCGCTCGCGGCCGAAGCTGCCGAAGAGATGCTGGCGCAGCACGGCCAGCGCGGGTTCTGGCGCTATCACGACGCCCTCTTCGCCGCTGCCGGCCCGCCGGAGGCGCTCGATCGCGAGAACCTGGAGAAGCTCGCCGCAGCGGCCGGGGCGGACATGGCCCGCTTTCGCACCGCGCTCGACGAACGCAGGCACCACGCGCGCGTCGAAGCCGATGCTGCGCTCGGCCAGCAGCTCGGCATCAGCGGTACTCCCAACTTCCTGATCAACGGCTACGTGCTCTCGGGCGCGCAACCGGTCACGGCCTTCAGGCGGCTGATCCTGCGAGCGCAGAAAGAAGCCTCCGCGCCCTGACGGACTGCCGGTCTAGAGCACATCTCAGAACCAGCTTCGCTGGTTCTGAAGCGGGCTTCGCCCGCTGCGCTGCTTCGCAGCGCGGCTCTAGCTCTGTCCTCGGGGGCGTCCCGCCCCCGGAAAAATGGCTCCGCCATCTTTCTCCCCCTCACCCGCTTCGCGGGTGGCTAGAGCTCCGCAATTTCTCGCGGGGTGATGAGATGCGCTCTAGCCAAACCGGGGGTTGACGCACGCCCCAAGCGATCTGATGGGTCGACTGCCGCAAGTGGGTTGGTCGGCACGACATGAGGGCGACGAGGGCGGATCTCTTACGGGCGCTGAGCGACGCCGAGCGGACGGTCGTCAGTCTCGCGATCACGGGCGTTTCCAACGTGGACATCGCGAGGGCGCGTCGGCGGTCCGTTCGCACCGTCGCGAATCAGCTCGGTGCGGCGTACCGCAAGCTCGGGCTCTCCGGACGCCGTGAGCTCAGGGCACGCGTCGGCGACGCGGAGGAGCCAGCAGCATACCGCCGGTTCCGACTTCGCTCGCTCTCTGCCAGGGAGCTCGACGTGCTCGACCGAGTGACGAGGGGCCTTTCGAACAAGGCCATCGCCATCGAGCTCGAGCTCTCGCTCTCGTCGGTGTCCTGCTACGTGATGCGCGCCCGCAGCAAGGAACGCCGACGGTAGAGGACGCCGCCGACGACACTGCCAACGAGGAGCAAGGCGATGACGCCGATGGGGCCGGCGAGGACGGACGACGTGATCATCCTGGGCTTGCCGTCCAGGCGTCGCTCGATATCGTCCAGGCGTGCGGCCGACGCGGCCGCCTGTCGGTGCAGCTCGGCGTTCTCGCGCGTGAGCGTGGCGATCTTCGACTCGAGACCGGCGACGCGTTCGGCCACGGCGAGATCGAGACCCTGAAGCGCCGCAATCATGACTCCGTCGGCGTCCACCGTAGCGATCGTCTTGTCGCTGTCCCCGAGCTGGAACGCCGCGTGAAAATCCTGGGCCATCGGTCCCATGTGGCGCGCACCACTCTCCTCGGACTTGTAGCGCCACGTCGTGATCGGCAGCCGACGCACCTTCTCGAGCATCTCCTGGCGGTTGACGTTGGAGAAATCCTGTTTCTGGTTCCTGTCGCTGACGGCGTTCCAGCTGCCGCCCCCCGCGGAGAGCGAGACACCGGTCGTCAGTGCGGTGTTCGTGAAGAAGTAGACGCCACCGACCGAGCGGGCCACCCAACGATTGTTGGTGTTGCAGGTAATGTCCGCAGCCGTCGAGTCACCCCAGACGAAGCAACCCTGGCTATTGGCCTTGGCGCGATTGCCCGCGGCAAAGGCGGACGTGCCGCCGGCGGTGTTGTTCGCTCCGCCCGGAACAGTTGCATACTGGCCGCTCGCCACGTTGGTTTGACCACCGCCGATGGTCGCGATGTATCCCGTGGCTGAGTTGCCGTTTCCGCCGGCGACCACACTGCTGTCACCGCACGAGTTCCCCGACCCGCCACCAATGGTTGCGTACTGGCCTTGGGCGTTGTTGTTGGAACCGCCGCCGACAACCGCGTAGGAACTGGAAATACGATTGCCGGCTCCTCCACCGATGAAGTTATTTCCCCCCACCGTGATCTGATTATTGTAGCCACCGGCGACCGTGGAGCCGATGGTCGCAATGTTGAGCTCACCGCCGCCAACCGCACCACTAGTCCCGGTAACGCTGTTCTGTGAGCCGCCCGCGATCACGGCTTTGGTCACGCCGAGGCCGGCGGTATTCGATCCGTCGCCGAGCAGCACGTTCGTCGTTCCGACCTTGACCCGCAGGGCCTCGAAGTTCGCGTTCACCTCGGCGGCGCGGATCGGCGTCCCCGACGCATACGTGTACGGAAGGATGAGATCCGCGAAGGCTGGGCCCGAGAGCAGCACCACCGTGGTCCCCAAGAGCCAGAAACGCCGATTACGAAAGGTCATGGTCTGCTCCACTTCATTGCCAAACTGCGTTGTCCCAATTGGTCAGATCCCAAACGCCGAGCGCGATGCCCCCGTCGGCTCCACCCTGGAAGTCGACGTTGATCCCGGCGTTCGCCGCCGGGCGCATCACGAGAACCACGGTCGTCACGGTTCCGGCCACGAGCGTGACCGGCGTCGAGTCCGAAACCCAGGTCGGAGCTACCGTCGAAGGTAACGCTCCCGTGGGGCAGCTCTGCGTGAACGCCGCCCCGCGAATCGTCTGGGGGCCCGCCGACAGACCGGACATCGTAAAGACGGTGCTCGCCCCAGGACTGGTCGGAAACCACGTCTCCTGCTCCCGAGCGCCGGTGGTCGCAATCTGGATGCAGCGGACGTCGGAGGGGGCGTTCTGGAGTGCGATCTCGACGGTCGCAACGGGTTCTCCGACGCCGGGCGGCCCGAGCTCCATGAAGTCACACGCACCGGCGCCCCCGCCAAGGAAGCTCAGTGCGACGATCCCAATGCGCCCGCCGCTTGCCATGCGCGGTTTGTTTAGTTCACACGCGCGAACCACGAACATGGTCATTTTGGCGGCAGGAATCGACCGAAGATTCGACGTCCCTCCAAGACGACACGCTGCGAGACGTGCCGGGGAGACGCGCCCTAGTCGAGCTCGACCGCACTCGCGAACTGACGGTAGAGGTCGGCGTAGTGGCCGCCGCGGGCGAGGAGCTCGCGGTGTTTGCCACGATCGACGACACGCCCGTGGTCGACGACGATCACCTGGTCGGCGTGGCGGATGGTGCTGAGGCGGTGGGCCACGACGAATGCGGTGCGACCGTCGAGTAACCGCGAAAGCGCGGCTTGAACCCGCGCTTCGGTCATCGCGTCCACGGAGCTCGTCGCCTCGTCGAGCAGGAGAATGCGTGGATTCGCGAGCATCGCCCGCGCGAAGCAAACGAGCTGGCGCTGGCCGAGCGAAAGGCCGCTGCCGCGCTCGCCGACCTGGGTGTCGAAACCTTCCGGTAAGCCCTCGATCACGTCGGCCACGTCGAGCGACCGCACGGCGGCCCGCACCTCCTCGTCCGTCGCGCCGGGGCGGCCGAAGCGGATGTTGTCGGCGACGGATCCAGTGAACATCACGAGCTCTTGTGTAACGCTCGCGATCTGACGGTGGAGCGAATCACTGGTGACGGTTGCAAGATCGCGCCCGTCGACCAGGACGGCACCCGACGAGGGCTGATAGAGCTTGGCGACGAGGGCCATGATCGTGCTCTTGCCGCTCCCGGTGTGGCCGACGAGCGCGACCGTTTGGCCGGGCTCCGCCGTCAGACTGACGCCCCGGAGCACCGGACGACCCGGATCGTACTCGAACGTGACGTCACGCAGCTCGACGCGACCGGTGAGGGCGGGAACGCTCGTCGCGTCGCTCGCATCCTGCCAGTCTGGCTGCTGGTCGAGCAAAGAGAACACCCGCTCGGCGCCGGCCATCGCCGTCAGCGCCTGGTTGTACTGGTTGCCGAGCATCGGGATCGCGTTGAAGAACGCATTGGAGAGGAAAAGAAACGCGATCAGGGCCTCGAGCGCTACCTCACCGTCGAGCGCCTGGTAGCCGCCGACGACGAGCAGAATGCTCAAGAAGAGCTGGCCGTTCAGCTCGAGCAGCGGTTGGAACACCGCGGACTGCTTGGCGGCTCCGTAGTTGTAGCGGGAGTGATCGCGGATCAGCTGCGCAAAGAGCTCGCCATTGAGGCCCTGGCGGACGAAACCCTGGATCTCGCGAATACCGGTGACGCTCTCGGCGAGCTGGGCGGTGACGCGGCTGAAGCTCTCGTGCTGAGCGCGATACGCCCGCGAAAGCCCGAGCCGAAAGTAGCGCACCAGCGTCCACAGGATCGGCGCCATCGCGAGCACGACGAGAAAGAGCTTGGCATCGTAGTAGAGCATCAATGCCGCCGCGACGAGCAGGTTGCCGAGCTGCACCGTGCTGACGAACGCCACGTCTTGAACACCGATGCGCACGGCGTCGACGTCGGAAGTGATGCGGCCGAGCAGGCGCCCGACCTGCGTCCGCTTGAAGAAGGCCATCGGCATCCGCAAAAGGTGCGCGTAGATCTCGTTGCGAAGATCGTGCACCACGGCCTCACCGAGCTCGAGCGCAAAGCGCGAACGGTAGACGAAGCAAAACTCGGTGAAGGCGACGAGCGCCAGCAATCCGACCACGCCCTCGGCGATGCCGCGCGGATCGTGATGGGCGATCGGACCGCTGATCACGCGTGCCGTCGCCCAAGTGACGACCGGCAGTTGGAGCGAACGCAGGATCACGAGAAAAAAGAGCCCGTTCCTGAGCGCCGCGTGGGGCTTCGTGTAGCGGAGCAGCCGGCGGATGATCGAAAGATCGAGCGGGCGCTGGTTCGCGCTCGGCGGCGGGCGTTTCATGCGTGCGCCTCGTTCGCCTTCAGCAGGCTCAAGCTCTCGGCATCGGCTGCCTGCAGCGCCGCGGTGCGAAAGTAGATCCCGCGCCGGCGGATCAGCTCTTGATGCGTTCCGGACTCGACCAGCCGCCCGTCGTGGAGAACGAGCACGCGTTGGGCCCGCCGCAGTGTGGACAGACGGTTCGCGACGATCAGCGTCGTGCGACCTGCTCGCGCAGCGTCTATCGCCTCAAGCACCTCGGCCTCGGTGCGGGCGTCGACGGCGGTCGTCGGATCATCGAGCAAAAGGATCGGCGGATCGGCGAGGATGGCGCGTGCGATCGCCAGGCGCTGGCGCTGCCCGCCCGAAAGGTTCGCCGCCCCCTCCTCGAGCTGGGTGTCGTAGCCAGCGGGGAGCGCGGACACGAAGTCGTGAGCGCCCGCCACGCGAGCCGCCTGCTCGATCAGATCGCGGCTTGCGCCGGGCACGCCGAAAGCGATGTTCTCGGCGACGGAAGCGCGAAAGAGGAGGCTCTCCTGGAACACGAGCCCGACCTGACGGCGCAAGAAGTCGAGATCGAGCTCCCTCACGTCGACGCCGCCGACCAGGACCCGCCCGGTCGTCACATCGAAGAACCGCGGGATCAGCCCGAGCATCGTGCTCTTGCCGGAGCCGGTCGCGCCCAGGATGGCGACGCACTCGCCCGGTTGGATGACGAAGTCGAGGTCCGACAGCACGTCTTCCGCACCGTACCGGAAGCGAACGCCCTCGAACGCGATGCTGCCCACCAGACGCTCGCGCACGACGGCGTTCTTGGGGTTCTCCACTTCCAGCGGCGCATCGAGCACCTCGAACACGCGCTCCGCGCCAGTGAGGCTTTGCTGAAGCGTGTTCACGATCCCCGCCATCGCCGCGACTTGCGCCGAAGATTGCTGAAGCAGTCCGGCGAACACGATCAGCTCACCGAGCGAGAGAACGTTCGTGGAAACCAGCCAGCCCCCGTACGACAGCAGCACCGCGACATTCATCTGCGAGAGAAAATTGATCGTCGGGCTGAAGCGCGACACACGGCGGAACACGTCGCGCTGCTCGCTCCGGAGCGCCTCGTTTCGTTCGCGGAAGCGCTGCATTTCCTCCGGCTCACGGCCGAAGACCTTGACCACCAGCATCCCGCGGATGCCCTCGCTCATCGCGAGCAGCAGGCGATCGGCGAGTTCCCGGCAGCGCTGGTAGCCGGGGCGTACCCTGCGCGAGAAGCGCACCGTGACGAGCCAGAGCAGCGGCGTGACCGCTATGCACACCGCCGTGAGCAAAGCGTGCGTGCGCACCAAGTAGACGAGGTACACGCCGAGCGAAAGCACCATGATCAGCCCCTGGAGCAGCACGCCGTCCAGGAACGAACGCAGGGACTGAACGTCCCCGGTGACGCGATTGATGATCGAGCCGGTCGCGTTTTCGTCGAAGAAACGAAAGCTCAACCGCTGGAGCTTGTCGAACACGCGCGTGCGGAGTTCGGGCACGAGCTTCAAGTGAACGAGCTTGCCGACGACGATTGAATACGAGAACGAGACCAGCGCGCGCAGGAGGGCCATTCCGAGAATGGCGAAGCCGAGCACGAGCAGGGTGTGCCTCGCTTCCCAGCTCGTCGGCGGATGGAGATCGAGCGGCCAGTGCGTAGGCGGCGCGCCAGCCGTCAGTGCGCCACGGATCACGTCGATCGCGACGCCGCTCAGGCCAAGACCGCTGACGCCGAGTGCGAGCAGCAGGATCTGCAGCGACAGCACGAACGCGCACTCGCGGCGGTAGGAAAGACTCAGCCGCACGAGCCGTCGCGTGAGACCGATGCTGTCTCGCACGCGGAGCGCTCGGGGGGCCTGCATCGCGGCGCTTCTTAGCACCGCTGCCCGGTCCGGCGGGGCCCGGGAATGGCTTTACGGACCCGGCCGGGACGGGCATCCTGCGCCCGACGCAATGCCGGAGGCGCCCCGAAATCCCGCCTCGAGTCGCGCGCTCACACCCCGTTCCTTCTTTGCAACTCTGCTGGTGACGGTGCTGGCGGCGGTCATCGCCACCTTCGCCGCGGTGCTCGACGGCGGGGACAACAGCCGGCTCGGCGCGGAAGCGTTGCCGGTTCCGGCCCTGCTCGCTTTCCTGCCGCTCGGTCTGGTCGCTGCGGCGACGTTCGGTCTCGGACGCTTCCGCCTCTTCACGCGGGCCGAGCTCGTCTGCGTGCTGTTCGGCTCGATGATGGCGACACCGCTGATGACGCTCGGTTTCTGGCGTTATCAGCTGGCCGGGTTGTCGACCGTCGTCCGCCTGTCAGACTGGACGAAGTTCGACGCGCTGCCTTCGGGGCTGTGGCCCCACGGTGAGGACCTGGTCGCCGGCGCGTTCGAACGCACGAAACCGACATCGCTCGCCACGACACCCGGCGGGCGAGCCGCTCTCCGCGCGGGATCGCTCGAGCTCGAGAACCGAGCGAGCACCGACGCTTCGACGCTGAGGGTCACGCTCGATCTCGGCGCCGAACCGCGGCCACCGAGCGGCGATCGACGCGCGGTCGCGGTACCCGGGCGCCCGTACCTGTTCACCGTGCTCGTTCGCACGGACGGCCTCGCATCGGACGCCGGTACGTTCGTCCGCGTGTACGCCGATCAGGCTGAAAAATTCGCCTTCGAGGCCGTCTCGGGGCGCCAACCTGCGCGCCGCACGCCGCTTCGACCGGACGGCTTCGTGCGCCTCGGGTCCTACCCGATGTCCCTGCCCGATGCGCAGCGGTCGGTGACGTTCGAATTCGGCCTTTACGGCGCCGGGCGTGCGACCTTTCGCGAGCCGAGCCTCGCCGACGTGCGCGCGATCGAAAGCGCCTACGCCGGGTTCGCTCGGGTCACTGAAAGAGAGCACCGGCGTCTCACACTGGCCGAGCGCCAGCAGGTGCTGGTCGTGCCGGATTCGCTCTTCAGCCGTGCCGGCGTGCGCTACTTGCTCGGGCTCGACTATCCACTCCGCGATTGGCTTGCACCGATCTCACGCCTGGGCGCGTTCGCGCTGCTTGCCTTCGCCGCGACCTTCGCGCTCTCGCTCGTCTATCGAAAGCAGTGGCTGGAGAGCGAACGCTACGCCGTGCCGATGGCGCGCATCCCGCTGGTCCTTCTGGGAGCGGACGAAGGCCAGGGCGGTTTCGGCGAGCGATTCCTGCGCCACCGCTGGCTCTGGATCGGCTTCTTCCTGGCGCTGCCTTTTTGCCTCTTGAAGGTGGCGCGCGGCTACTTGCCGTCGCTGCCCGATGTAGCCCTGCGCGTCGGCCTCAAGACGTACCTTCCTGATCCGACCTGGGGCGCGACCTGGGACGGCGTGGAGTTCAAGCTCGTCGCCGTGTTCGTGGCGCTCGGGCTCTTCATGGAGCTCCACATCGTCGCGAGTCTCTGCCTCGGCTACTTCCTCTTTCGTCTCCAGTACTGGTTCGGCGTCACGCAGGGTCTGCAAACGGATCAGGACTTTCCGTACTTCAGCCATCAGATGCTCGGCGCGTACGCGGCGTACGCCGTCTTGCTCGTCGTGTTCACGCGGCGTTACCTCGTGAGCGTCGGCCGTTCACTCCTCCCCGGCCAGGGCGATCCCGGAGAGACCCTGGTCCGGCGCGCGGGCGCGGGCCTTCTCGCACTGTCGATTGCGGGATTCATGGCCTGGGGCAAGTGGCTCGGCATGTCGGCGGCGGGGACTTTCGTGCTCGCCGCACACGTGGTGTTGCTCGGGTTCGTTGCCGCCAAATTCCGCGCCGAATGCGGGTTGCCGTTCGGAGGCCACAACCACCCGCTCGGACAGAGCCACTACGACGGCCCGCTCCCGGTGTTCCTCCTGATCCCGATCCTGGGCGACATGCCGTTCCTCGGCGGCGAAGCGGTGATGGTGATGACGCTCGTTACGGCCGTCATCCTTCCGTACGCTTTCTTCAACGTGCCGGGCCTCCAGGTGGAGCTGCTCGAGGTCGGGCGCCGCTTCGGCATCCGAACCGCGGAGCTCGGTGCGGTGGCGGCACTCGGCGTGGTGCTCGCGATCGCCGTCGGAGGCTGGGTCTACCTCACGACGCTCTATGGCTTCGGTGCCAACCGGCTGCCCGTCGCCGGCGACTTCGGTGATCGCATCGCTGCTTTCAAGACGTTCAACGCCGAGTTCTCGGCCGCACAGTCCGCCATCGATGCCGCAGGAGGTCCGGGCATCGGTGCTTCGAGCGGCGCGAACCGTGCGCCGTACTACGCGATGGCGTTCGGCGCGTTCGTCACCAGCGCAGTCAGTGTGCTTCGGCAGTTTTTCCCCGGTTTTTGGTTTCACCCGGTCGGCGTGTTGATGGGGCCGTCGGGCATGATGGGCGAGCTCTGGGGCTCGCTCCTGGTCGCGGGGATGGTGCGCTGGACGGTGCTCAAGGTGGGCGGCGCATCGGCCGTGCGCTCGAAGCTCATCCCCGCTGCAGTCGGTTTGTTCCTCGCCGCGCTCCTCGCCTACGCAGTCGCGACCAGCGTCAACGGCTACTACTTCTTCTTCAACAAGGGCACCGTGAAGTTCCGGGATTTCGTGTGATGCGCGCTTTTTCACTCGGCGTCATCCTGCTCTCCATCGTCGCGACGGTGGCGACGGCCTGGGTGTACGTGCGGGTGCTCGCCCCGGAGCGGCGCGCGACAGCGGTGGCTCCGGTGACCGGCTTCGATCCGGAACCGCTTCGGCGAGCACTCGACCCCGCCCGGGTGGCGGCCGTCCAGCAGGAAATCCTCGGGCTCGGGCCGCGCTACACGGGTCAGCCCGGCGCGACACGGGCCGAAGCGTTGGTCCGCGGTGCGTTCGAAAATGCGGGGCTCGAGGTCTTCGAGCAGCGGATCCGCACCGTGGTGCCGCAGACGACCGTCCGCACCATCCGCTTCGCAACCTCGGCGAGAGCGGGGTCGGGGGAACTCCCCGGTGTCGAGGTGTTTCCCCTGATGCCGAACCACCTGCAGCCAGTGGTCACGCCGCCCGGCGGGCTCGCGGGCAAGCTCGTCTTGCTCGATCGCCGAACGCTCGAGACCACGCCGTCACTCGACGGCGTGATTGGCGTGCTCGACGCGGGGCCCGGCGGCGTCGACCCCGCTTACGCGTTCAGTTGGGTCCGCTACGCGCGCCTCGGCGTGAAGGCGCTGATCGTCGCGCACCGCTCGGGTATCGGCGCGATCGACTGGAATGCGATCGGCCAGCGCCGGAGCGGCCTCGTCTCGAGCGTGCCCGTGAACTTCGTGCGGCTGGCGGCGAACGAACGCATTTTCGAGTACCTCGGGCACGACGTCACGCTCGACGTGCGCGTCGATTTCCGCGAGGTCCCCACTCGCACGCTGGTCGGCCTGCTCCGCGCGCCGCAGGCCGCCGACGAAGCGCTGATCCTTGCCGCGCCGTACGACGCGCCCGCCGTCCTCGCCGACAGCGCGCCCGGCGCGCTGCCCGCGATCCAGACAGCGTCGCTGGTCCAGCTCGCGCGGGGCCTGGCCGCGAACCGGAACACGCTCAAGCGCGACGTGCTCTTCGTCGCGGGCGGTTCGAGCGTGATGGGCGACGACTGGCTGAACCAGATCGTCAGGGTGCTCCGCTTCAACACCTTCGGCCAGCGCACGAATCGCCTGACGGACGCGTTCCAGAGCACGGCCGTCGATGCGAAGGCCGACGGCGGGGGGAGCCTGCGCGCTACTCTCGCCGATCGCCTGGCCCCGCTCGAGAGTCACGCGCGCGACGAACGCGACCACGCGGCGTGGACGGCGCAAAGCCTCGCCGCCCTCCAGAACCCCGGCTTTCTCGCCAACGTCGCCGCCACGCGGGCCGGGCTCGACGCCTTCGACGAAGCAACCCGCCGCTTCTTCCTCGGACAGTTCGGCTACGTCCTCGACACCGTGGTTTTCGAGCGGAAGGAGCCCTCACTCGCGGCCAAGCTCGTCTTCGAGCGAACGCCGAAGCGAGACACCCGGTCCCCCGAATTCGCAGCCTACCGCCGGGCTCGCCGTTCGCTCGAGCGGGCGAGAACCGTCGCCGGAGCGCCCCCGCTCGCCCTGGTCGAGAAGGACCCCGCGTTCGTCCGCGAGATCGACCTGCGCCGCCGCATGACCGATCGACTGGAAGAGCTCGCCGCGTGGCACCGCGAACGCCTTCAGGAGCTCGAAAGCGACCGCCGCATCGCTGGGCTCTTGTCTCGATACCGTGTGTTCGACGTGCTCATGCCGAGCTTCGTCCCGGCGACACGCGCGGGTGGGAACGAAATCCTGTCGCTCTACGCCCACAGCGTTCAGGGCACGCAGAGCCTCGAACTCTTGCTCGAGGCGGGCGCGCGGGCCCGCGGCCAAACGGACCTTCGCATCGAACGGATGGCGCCGAACCAGATGGAGCTGGTCGAGAACAACTGCCAGCCGTGGCCGTTCGGCTACTATTTCCTGCTTTATTCGATGGGCTACCAGGGGGTCGGGCTCGTCAATTTCCAGCGCCAAGACGCGTACCAGAAGTGGGCCTCCCCGGTCACCGAGCCGTTCATGCAGGATCTCGGCTCCCTCGCCGGGTCGCTCGCAGCCACGGCCGAGATGGTCCTTCAAGTCGCTCACGGCAGCGGCACGTTGAACGCAACCCAGGGCTACCCCTGGCAGCACCGCACCTACGGCGGCCGCGTCCTCGTATCGCACGTCGGTCACTCCTTCGTGCCGAACTACCCGCTCGCGCGCGCCGTGCTCGGTGCACGTTCGGTCGATACCGAAGAGCAATACAGCGAGCTCGGCTACTGGCGGCTGCCGTTGTACATGGCGGATCCGTACGGCCGTTACGAGCTTGCCGATCAGGCGGCGGATTTTCCGGGTTGGTGGCGCACGTACAGCCGCGGCTACGCGTACACGCCGCTCGCGGTGGGCTACGGTGCCGACGGACTCATCGCGTACGCGAAGGACGAGGGCGAGGAAGTCCAGGGGCTCTTCAAGTCCGTGGATGTCCCGATGGGCAACCAGAGCGCGATCGAGAACACCACGATCGTGACGTTCCGGGCTGCGCCGGTCTCGGTGGTCGATCTGACGAACCCGCAGGATTTCAAGGATTACGCCGGCGCCCAGATGATCACGCGCGAGGGGCTGACCCCCTTTTCGTCGCGCCTCGAGTTCACCGGACGCGGCTTCTTGACCACCTTCCTACCGCCCAACGAGCGGACGAAGGTCCTCCTTCAGGCGGGCAAGGCCGGCAACGATCGCGCTCGCGAGACGCATGCCTTCCTGCTCGGCGTTCGCGGCGACGAGAAGGCGGATGACTCGGCAACGGGCGGCGACGGCTACCTGGTCGCGGACCATCCGTTCCTCGGGCGCGTACCGCTGGAGGCCGCGCGTTCGATGGCGTGGCTGAACGGCCAGCGTCTCGCGCTGCAGAACCGATACGGCATGGCCGACGCGCGAACCAATGCCTACCACCAGAAAACCGTCGCCTTGCTCGCGCGCGCCGCCGCGCCGGGGCTCCCCGCTGTCGAGTCGAACCAGCAGGCTCGTGACGCCGTCAGCTACGCGGGCCTCAATCACCCCGTGCTTCGCCGGTCCGTGCTCGAGGCCGTGATCGGCATTCTGTTTTACCTGGGGCTCCTGGTGCCCTTCGTGTTCTTCGCTGAAAAACTGCTCTTTTGCTACACCGACGCCCGCCGCCAGCTCGCCGCGCAGGGCGTCATCTTTCTGGTCGTTTTCGCGCTTTTGCGCCTGCTCCACCCGGCGTTCGCCATGGTGCGCTCGTCGTTCATGATCCTGCTCGGGTTCGTGATCATCCTGGTCACCACCGGCATCACCGTCCTCTTCAGCAGCAAGGCGCAGGAGAACCTGGCCGAGCTCCGCAAGCGCGAGGGCAAGGTCGCATCGGCCGAGGTCAACACGGTCGGCGTGTTCGTTTCGTCGTTCCTGGTCGGCCTCAATGCGATGCATCGGAGGCGGGTGCGAACCGGACTCACCGCGGCGACGTTGACGCTCCTCACGTTCGTCATGATCTGCTTCACCTCGGCGCAACAAAGCGTGGTCGACGAGACGCAGACGCTCGGCGGCGCCGACTACCAGGGCCTCCTCATCAAGCACGACGACTTCGTACCGCTGTCGAGCTCGGAGGTGTTCGCCCTCGATAGCAAGTTCGGGAAGAATTACCCGGTCGCCGAGCGACGCTTCTATGCCGGCGTGCAGGACTGGAAGGAAAGAAAGCGCGTCAACCCCGCGCTATCGGCCTCGTTCACCGGTCCACAAGGCAAGCGTGAGGCGCCGTTCGGTTCGATCATGAAGCTCGAGCCAGAGGAGCCGCTCAAGGGCCGCGTGGAGATGCTCACTCGGCGCGGCTGGTTCCTGCCGGAGCACGCGAGCGACGACGGCAAGCCGTGCCCGATCCTTCTGCCCGATCGCTTGGCGGAACGCCTTGGTATCACGGTCGAGGCGGTGGACGCAGGTGAGCCCGAAGTGTCCATCAACGGCAAGCCGTTCCGCGTCTGGGGTCTCTTCCGGTCGACGTCTCTCGAGGCGCTTCGTGATCTCGACGGGCGTGACCTCTTGCCGTTCGACATCGAACGCGTCGCGACGGCGTCGGAATCGATCGTCGGCAACGTGACCATCACCACCGCGCGCGCCGACGATCCGCGCATTTCGGCCGAGCGCATCGCCATCACGCCCGTACGCGATCTCGGCTTTTTCATCGCGAACTCCAAAGAGCTCACCGGCAGCGTCGCCGTGAACCTCGGCAAGGCGAGCCACAAGCAAGCCCGCGACGAGATCGACCAGCACCTGGAGAAGACCGCGGAGCCCGCCTACTACGGCCTGGACGGCGTGGCCTACCGCGGCCTCCGCGCGCGCTCGCTGACGCTCGCCGGCCTCTTCGACCTGCTCGTCCCGCTCCTCCTCGCCGCCATCACCGTTCTCAATACGATGAAGGGGTCCGTCTACGAGCGGCGCGGAGAAATTCGCGTCTACAACGCCGTCGGCATCGCGCCCCGGTTCATCGTGATGATGTTTCTCGCGGAGGCGATGGTGTACGTCGTCGTCGGCGCCGTTCTCGGCTACCTCCTGAGTCAGGGGGTGGGCCGCGTGCTGACGGCGCTCGATCTCACCGGCGGCCTGCCGATGACGTTCACGTCGCTCGCGACCATCTACGCAACGCTCGCGATCGCGGCGGCCGTGCTGCTTTCGACCTGGTTTCCGGCCCGCGACGCGCTCGAGATCGCCGCGCCCGCCGAAGAGAGCGGCTGGCAACTGCCGGAACCGGACGGTGACCTCATCGGCATCGATCTGCCGTTCACGTTTCGCGCGCGGAGCCGTTTGGCAGTGCTCGCCTTCTTCGAGCGTTGGTTCTCTGCGCACGGCGAGGGCAGCGCCGGTCCGTTTCTCGCCGGCTCGACCGACGTGCGGGTCAGCGAGACCCGCGACGAGCGAGGGCTCGTTCCCGAGCTTTCACTCACGGTGTGGCTCAAGCCGTTCGACCTCGCGGTGTCGCAAACGGTGACGCTGCTCGTGCCGTTCGACGAGACGACCGGCGAGTACAAGGCCCGCCTCGAACTCGAACGCTTGTCGGGCACCCGGGAAGCGTGGCTTCGACTGAACAAGGCGTTCGTCACCGATCTGCGGCGGCACTTCCTGCATTGGCGCGCCGTGACCGAGCCCGACGAAAAGGAGATGCTCGCCGAGGCGCGCGCCCTGCTCGAGGCGCGGCACCCGGAGTTCTCGCAGGCGGCGAAGGGAGCCCCGGCATGAGCGCCCTCGCGCCCACTGCCGCCGAAAGCTCGGGTTCCGAACCGCGGGATTTCAAGGACGGCTTCGGCTGGACCACGATCGGCGGCGTCCTGTTCTGCGGGCTCGTGATGATGCCGGGCGGCATCTACCTCGGTCTGATGACGGGCGCGAACGTGGGCAGCGCCGCTTCGTGGGTGACGCTGATCCTGTTCATGGAGATCGCGCGGCGCGCCCTGCGTCCGTTGCCGAAGCAGAACCTGGTCGTCCTGCTCCACGCGGCTACCGTGATGATGACGGGGAACCTTTTGTTCCCCGGCGGCCCGTTCGGCCAGCTCGTCTTTCGAGCCTACCTCGTGACGAGCGACATCGTGCGCGACTCGGGCATGTCACAGGCGTTCCCGAGCTGGTTCGTCCCGCCGCCGGACAGCCCCGCGATCCTCGAGCGGAACCTCCTTCACGTCGATTGGCTGATGCCGATCGCGGTCCTCCTGTTCGTTTCGATCGTGATGGTGATCCAGCGCTACACGCTCGGCTACGTCTTTTTCCGCATCACGTCGGACGTCGAAAAGCTGCCGTTCCCGCTGGCTCCGGTCGCCGCTCAGGGCGCGACCGCACTCTCGGAGGCTGACGAGCCCCAGGGCGCACCGGCCGCGCTCCTCGCCGGCGGCGCCAAGCCCGAACCGAAGAAGAAGAGCGAGCGCTGGCGCATCTTCACGCTGGGGACGACGGCCGGACTGATCTTCGGCGGCGTCCTCGTCGGCATCCCGGCGCTGAGTGGCCTGTTTCTGGCCGAGCCCATCTATCCGATCCCCCAGCCGTTCCTCGACACGACGACCTGGACGGAAGGGCTCGTCCCGTCGACGCCGACCGGCGTCACGGTCGATATCGCGGTGCTCCTGATGGGTGTCGTCCTCCCGCTGTGGACGGTGCTCGGCACCTTCGTCGCCATGGTGGCGACCGCCATCGTCAACCCGGTGCTCCATCGCGAGGGCGTGCTTCACAGCTGGCAGCCCGGGATGGACTCGGTGAACACCGTCATCTCCAACAACATCGACTTCTGGATGAGTTTCACCATCGGCTGCGGCCTCGGCATCGCCGCGGTGAGCCTCTTCTCGACGTTGCGCGAGTTCCGGCGCCTTTCGCGAGAGCGGGCAAAGACGCACGGCGCGATGAGAAAACTGTTCGAGCCTCCCGTCGCCGGCCGCGGCGACTACCCGATCTGGGTCGCGCTCGCCATCTACCTCGCGATTGCCGTCGCGGTCGTCGCCGTGTGCCTTTCGCTCTTGCCGCGCACACCGGGCACCGTCGCCTTCTTCCTCTTCTTCGCGTTCCTGTACCAGCCGTTCGTCGCCTACGTGAACGCGCGCCTGCTCGGTGTGTCGGGCCAGACGGTGGAGATGCCGTTCGTCCGCGAGAGCGCGATCCTCGTCTCCGGCGTGAAGGGGATCGACATCTGGCTCGCGCCGCTGCCGATCGACACCAACAGCTGGCAGGCGCAGGCCTACCGCGTGAACGAACTCACCGGCGTCCGTTTCTGGTCGCTGATCAAGACCGAGCTCGTGGTCGTCCCCGTTCTGTTCGTGCTTTCGTTCGTGTTCTGGGCGTTCATCTGGCGCGCGGACGGCGTACCTTCGGTCGCGTTTCCGTGGGCCGAGGCGAACTGGGAGCTCTACGCCAAGAACCAGACGCTCCTCTACAGCGCGACCTTCGTGCCACCAGGCGAGGCCGGCACCACGGGCGAAAGCGAATTCATGCGCGCGATCCATCCGTCGTTGATTGGCGGCGGCTTCGTCGGGTCGGTTGCACTCTTTTTCGCCACGTCGGTCGCAGGCGTTCCGGCCGCCTTCTACTTCGGCATCTTCCGCGGTCTCGGCCAGTTGCCGCACACGATGGTGCTCGAGCTCGCCGGTGCCCTCCTCGCGCGGTACGTCCTCGTTCGGCGCTACGGCAAGGCTCGGGTCGAGAGCGCCGCGCCGATCATCTTTGCCGGCTACCTCACCGGCGTCGGGCTCGTCGGCATGGCCACGATCGCACTCCGGCTGATCAAGGGGGCCGTCTCGGCGGCACCGTTCTGAGCAACCCATGAGCACGATGACCGAGCCGACTCGAAACGCCATCCCCGCCCAGCCGAAGCTGCCGCTCGGCGTGGCGGTCGCGATCGTGCGGCAGGGGATCCGCATCCGACTCGGGCGTTCGCTCGTCACACTGCTCGGCGTGACGCTCGGCATTGCGTTCCTGATGACGACGCTCACGGCCCAGGTGCTCCGGCGCGGCGTCGCCGATGAAGAGGCGCTCCGTGAGGTCGCGAACCGCCGCTACGCCGTGCTGCTGTCGGAGACGGGGCCGCTGCTCGGGAAAAATCTGTCCCTCGTTGCGTCGGGCCCGCTCGACGACGGCGAACGGCGACTCCTGGCGCGCCTTTCGGACGAGCGCGTTCGCGAGCTCCGGCTGCGTCCCGGCACCGTGCTTTCAGGCGAAGTCGTCTCACCGCGCGCCGTCCAAAAGACGCTCGACGACTGGACGCGGGGAAGCACGGCCGTCCTCGTGCTCGGGAACGCACCGATGCCGGCCGCCACGGAACTGCTCGGCGGAGCCTCCAAACAGGTCGTGGCCTCGAGCCGGGCTGCTAGCGTCGCCCCTACCGACGGTCTCACGGTGGTCGGCCTCAATCGCCCCCCGAGCGCGGAGGAGCAAGCACTCGCTCGCCACGAGGCGGAGCGCGAGCGGTTCCGCACGGCGTGGATCGTCGCCGTCTCACTGCTCGTCACCGTGATCGGCATCGCCAACTCGATGTTGATGAGCGTCACCGAGCGTTTCCGCGACATCGGTACCATGCGCTGTCTCGGCGCCCTTTCCGGCTTCGTCCGCACGCTCTTTCTGGTCGAAGCCGCGTTCATGGGCGTCGCCGGTGGGGTGCTCGGCGCGGTCGGCGGCATGCTCTTCGCGCTCGGCACGTACCTCTTGCCGTACGGCGGCACACTGCTTCTTGCCGCCGTTGGGCAGGGAGCCGGCGCGCTCGTCCTGATGCTCTTCGGCTCGGTCGTGGCCGGCGTCGTCCTTTCGCTGCTTGCCGCGCTCTACCCCGCAGCCGCGGCGGCTCGCATGGTGCCGGCCGATGCCCTCCGGAGCACCGTATGACCACGGACCACACGCTCTTTCGCAACCTGGTCGAGCCGACCGAAGACGGCGGGCGCGAACGCGTGATCCACGCCGTGGACGTGCACAAGGTCTACCGCACCGGCACCCAAGAAACGCACGCCCTCCGCGGCGCGACGCTCGAGATCTTCCGCGGCGAATATCTGTCGATCATGGGGCCGTCGGGATCCGGCAAGAGCACGCTCTTCAACATGATCGGCGCGCTGTCGAAGCCCACCTCCGGCAAGGTCTACATCGACCAGGTCGACATCGCCGAGCTCGATCCGAACGAGCTCGCGTGGCTCCGCTGCCGCAAGGTCGGCTACGTGTTTCAGACTTACGATCTGATCCAGGTCATGACCTGCCTCGAGAACGTGACATTGCCGATGGCCTTTGCCGGCATCGAGCCCGAGCCGGCACGCGAGAAAGGCATCGAAATCCTCCAGCTTCTCGGCCTCGGCGAGCGGCTCCTCCACAAACCCGCCGAGCTTTCCGGCGGTCAGCAGCAGCGCGTCGCCATCGCCCGAGCGCTCGCCAACAGCCCCGAGGTGCTGCTCGCCGACGAGCCCACCGCGAACCTCGACCAGCGCACCGGACAAGAGATGATCGATCTGTTCCACGAGCTCAAGCGCCGGCTCGGCGTCACCATCGTCGCCGCCACGCACGACTTGAAGATGCTGATGCGCTCGGATCGCATCCTGTGGATCGAGGACGGCCGCATCGTGCGCGACGCCCGTCCGTCCGACGTCGACTTTTCCGCCGCGGAGTTTCATTGACCATCCAACCGAACGAACCGGCCGCTCGCGACCCGCTCTCGGCCGTGCCCGTCGTTCCGGACGGCGTCCGTGCCACGCGCGTCGGCGAAGGCCTCTTGCTCGAGCGCCGCCTCGCACCGTCCGGACCCGTCCGCACCTTCGTCGAGCGCACCTTTGGTCTCCGCCGTGAACTCCGTTTCGAACTCGATCGCATCGGAGCCGACTTTTACGCCGCGATCGACGGCACCCGGACGCTCGGCGACATCGAGGCGGACCTTCGCGCCCGGCACGCATTGAGCACGGAGGACGGCCGGAAAGCCGTCACAGAATTCACTAAGGCGTTACTCGAGCGCGAACTCGTGCTCTTGAGGCTCGATGGCTGAAGAGCCCATCATCACGGTCGAGGACGTGACCAAGCGTTACCGGCTCGGTCACGAAGAGGTGTGGGCACTCCGCGGCGTCTCGCTGTCCATCCGGCGCGGTGAGTTCCTGTCGATCATGGGTCCCTCGGGCTCCGGCAAGAGCACGCTTTTCAACCAGATCGGCGCTCTCGATCGTCCGACGGCGGGCCGCGTCTTCTTCGACGGCCACTCGGTGCTGGACCTCGACGAAGCGCAGCAGGCGTGGTTTCGCTGCAACAAGATCGGCTACGTCTTCCAGACGTTCAACCTGATCCCGGTGATGACCGCGCTCGAGAACGTGGCGCTTCCGCTCATTTTCGGCGGAAAGCCCGAAACTCAGGCACGAACTCGCGCAACGGAAATCCTCGGCCGGGTCGGCCTCGACCACCGCCTGCACCACAAGCCGTTCGAGCTTTCCGGCGGGCAGCAGCAGCGGGTCGCGATCGCCCGTGCCCTCGTCAACGAGCCGGAGGTCGTGCTCGCCGACGAACCCACCGGCAACCTCGACACCAAGACCGGCACCGAGATCGTCGCTCTGCTCCGCGGCTTGAACCGCGAGGCGCGCGTCACCGTCGTCTGCTCCACCCACGATCCAAAGATGCTGGAAAGCTCAGAACGGGTGGTCTGGATCCGCGACGGCAAGGTCGAGAAAATCACCGAGCAGGCAGCGGCCGTGGGCGACGACGGCGAAGCCAAGGAGCTGGGGTCGGGGCCCCAGCGACCCACCAGGTAGCGGGCTAGATCCGTGGGTGACTTGCCGCCAGGGCGCGCGTCGGGTATTGTCCGGTTTGTGAGTCCGGCAATCCGCTTTTATTGGTTTGGCTACTGGCCCGCGGGAACGCGGCGCCCAGGGTCGAGCCCCGGCTAGTAGACGACACGCCGAACTTCGAAACCCCTGGTCGCCGCGAGCGCCCGGGGGTTTTTCGCATTTAGGACCCGCCATGTTGCAAACCAAGAACCTTCGCATCCTCGACACCACCTTGCTTCCGAGCCCCGAATCCATGACGTCCGAGATCCCGCTGACCGACCGGGCAGCGGAGACGGTCGTTCGCGCGAGAAGGGAAATCGAAAGCACCATCTCGGGGGCGAGTCCGCGGCCGATGGTCATCGTCGGACCGTGCTCGATTCACGACCCGACGGCGGCCCTCGACTACGCCTCGCGCCTGCTCCGGCTGCGAGAAAAGGTCGCTGATTCACTGGTGATCGTCATGCGCGTCTACTTCGAGAAGCCGCGCACCACCGTGGGCTGGAAGGGTCTCATCAACGATCCGCACCTCGACGGCACCTTCGACATCCCGACCGGCATCCGTCGCGCGCGGACCCTGATGCGCGAGGTCGCGGAGATGGGCCTGCCGGCAGCGACCGAGCTCCTCGATCCGATCATGCCGCAGTACATCGGCGACCTCGTCTCGTGGACGGCGATCGGGGCGCGGACCACGGAGAGCCAGACCCACCGCGAGATGGCGAGCGGTCTCTCGATGCCGGTCGGGTTCAAGAACGGCACCGACGGATCGCTCGGCGTGGCCGTGAACGCGATGCTCGCCGCCTCACAGCCGCACAGTTTTCTGGGCATCGACGCGGTCGGCCGGGTCAGCGTCGTGCGAACGGCGGGGAACCCGACGACACACCTCGTGCTCCGCGGCGGAACGAGCGGTCCGAACTACGACGCCGCCGCGGTCGCTCGCGCGGTCGAGGGTCTCGAGAAGGCACACGTGAATCCGCGCGTGCTGGTCGACGCGAGCCACGGCAACAGCCAGAAGAGTCACGAGCGCCAGGTGGACGTTCTCCGCGACGTCGGTGCGCAGCTCCGCGCGGGCTCGGCAAATCTGCTCGGCGTGATGGTGGAAAGTAACCTCGTCGGCGGAAGGCAGGAGCTCAAACCCGGCGCGCCGCTCACCTACGGACAGAGCATCACCGACGCCTGCATCGATTTTTCCACGACCGAACGCGAGATCTTTGCGCTCGCCGAGGCCGCCGCCGCCCGCGTGGCACCCGTCGCGGCAGCGGTGTAAAACAAGGTGATGGATCGCGGAGCGCTCGCACGGCTCGGAGCCACCGCAGCGCTCGTGATCGGTAGCGCCTGCACGAGTGAGCCCACGCTTTTCGATGGCACGGCCGGAAGCGGCGCGAGCGCCGGGACCGGTGGGTCCGGTGGCACCGCGGGCACGATGAGCACGGGTGGCACCGCGGGGCTCGGCGGTGCCGGCGGGACCGCGGGCACGGGAGGCATCGCTGCGAGTGGCGGAACCGCAGGCTCAACGACGACGGGCGGAGCCGCAGGCACGAGTGCCGGCACGGCCGGCATGGCGGGCGCGGGAACGGGTGGCGTCGCGGGTGCGAGCGGCGCGGGCGCAGGGAGTGCCGGCGAGGCGGCCGGTGGCATCGCGGGTGGCGGAGCGGCCGGTGCCGCTGGTAGCGCGGGAGAAATGGTTGGCCCGACGGTCCCACGCGGCGGGCGTTGCCTGTCGCCGCCCACGGCGCGGATTGCCGACGCCGAAGCCGCATACGCCAAGTGGAAGACCGATCTGCTCACCTCCGACGGCGCGAACGGCGCGCTCCGCGTGCGCCGCCCGAATTCGTCCGGCGCGCAGGTGAACTCCACCGTGTCGGAGGGCATCGCCTACGGAATGCTGGCCTCCGTCTACATGGACGACCAAGAGACGTTCGACGGGCTCTGGAAGTACGCGCTCCAGTGGCTCGACGAAAACGGCTTGATGCACTGGTACATCAACGCCGAGGGTACGATGCCGCTCGGCACCGGCGCCGCCTCGGACGGCGACGAGGACATGGCGTTCGCTCACTTGATGGCGGACGCGCGCTGGGGTGGCGGGGGGACGCTCCAGGAGTCGTACCTGACCTACGCCACACGCCTGATCGGCTTGATCTGGGACCACGAGATCGACCACGGCCGCGGCGACATCCTCACGCCCGGCGACGGCTTCGCCGACGGCTCGGTGATCAACATCTCGTATTTCGCGCCGGCATTCTTCCGCGCCTTCGGCCGCGCGACGGGCGAGGAAGCGGCCTGGGGGCGCTCGGTCGATGCGAGCTACGACGCGATCGAAGCCGCCCTGAACGCGACCAACCAGAACGAGGAGAACGGACTCGTCCCCGCTTGGTCCACACCGGCGGGCGTGCCGACGGTGCCGCCGAACACGAGCCACCCCATCCACCACCAGCTCGATTCCTGCCGCACGCCGTTCCGGCTCGCCCAAGACTACTGCTGGCACGGCGAACCCCGCGCCCTTGCGTACCTCGAAAAAATCAATTCGTTCCACAGCTCGATCGGCGCGCTCAACATCCTCGACGGCTACGACCTCGACGGCACCCCACACCCGCAGTTCGCGTCCGTCGGCATGCAGTCGGCGGCGTTCGTCGGCCCCGCCGCAGTGGGTGCGATGGCGAGTCCGGCCTACACGACACTACGCGACGAAGGCTACACCGCAGTCGCGGGGCTCAACTTGTTCGCGGGGAGCCAGTACTACAACGAGTCGTGGACGGTGCTGTCGTTGATCATGATGGCGGGGATGATGGACGACTTCACGCTGCCGCCCTAGGCCAGGTGCCGGACAACTCCCGGTGAGACGATCCCTCCTCCAGCTCGGGCGCGCGACGGGGTTGCTCGCTGCACTCGCGCAGCTCGTTGCCTGTGACCCGATTCGGGTCGTCTCGGGGCAGGTTCGGAGCGTCCCCCCGGCTAGAGCTCCAAAGAGCGTTGAGGCGGGTCCGCTCGCGGGTGCGGTCGTCGGGGTCACCTGCGGTGAGCGGGCGGGGACGGCGTTTCCTGATCCGGATGCCGGCCGGCATGTCTTGGCGATCACGAGGCGGGACGGCACGTTCGACTACGCGTCTGCTGGGTACTGGGACCGAAGCTGCGTGCTCGACATTGCGAGCGGCGACGGGACCCACGACGTGAAGCGCGTCTCGATCCCCGAGCTCTGCAAGCGGACGACGGGCAGCGAAAGCTGCCTGGAGATTGAGGGCGTCACCTTCAACCTCGTTCGGCGACGGGAGTCGGCCCCGCCGCTAGCCGTGAACCTGGTCAGCACGCCCGAAGGCCTGGAGCTCGTCGCGGACGAGGAGCTCGCGTGCAAGGCGCCGTGCAGCACTCTGCTCACGGCCGGCCTGCACCGCCTCGCGCTTCGACCACCTGGGCGGGAGCACCATTACGTCTGGGCAGAGCAAGTGGACCTTCGGGAGGCGGTCGACGTGAAGGTCGACTACGAGCTGTTCGAGGCCAGGCAGGAGGCCGCGCTCTGGTTCACGTTACCGGCGGTGGTCGGTCTGTACATGGTGCCCTTCGGTCTGTGGAAGAAGAACGAAGCTGTCGCCTGGACGGGCGCGGGGCTCCTCGTCGGCGGCGGTCTCGGTTTCGTGCTGGTCTGGAAGTCCGATCGGGTGGACGTGCAGGTGCAAGCGGCGCGCTGAGAAGTGACGCGAGCACCAGCGCCGAAGCGCGGCCCTCGCCGAGCTTCAATTCAGCGGAACCGCAGCCCCCACGACACTGCGCCCACGCCGCGCCGAACGCGTCGTCTCGGCGTGGATCGGATCCGCACCGATGGTGCCGCCGAGCGCCGTCAGGTACTCCGGGGAGCTCACGCGCTCGAGCTCTTCCTTGGCGAGCACCAGGCGCTCCTCGATGCCGAGCCGCATCGCTTCGTCGCGATGGCCCGGACGAGCCAAAAATTCGCCCAGTGCGCGAACGTGCCGCGTCCAGAGCTCCACGTCGCGCTCCTGCTTCACGCGCAGGCGCTCGGCGTACCAGTCGCTCTCGAGCAGGGCTTCGCGCGTGAAGAGCGCTCGCACGTCGGGGTGGTGCGCGTCCTTACCCTCGAAATGGCCGTGGGCCATGATGTGGAGGAGGGCCTTCACGGGCGGGCACGCGTCTTCCACGCTTCCGTCCTTGAAATAGGCTTCCGCGACGCGACGCTGGGCGTCCGCGATGTTGTCGACGCCGTCCGCGAACACCGCCTGATCCTGAACTTCCGGCCTCAGGATCTCCTCGCTGAAGACGCTGCCCGGATTGTCGAACACGCGCCCGAAGAACGTGTGCACGAACTTCGCGGTGATGCGATAGCCGAGGCGGCTCGCAAGGACCTTGCGCCCCGCGTGGTCGAAGTCGGTGACCTGTTCGAGGTGGCCCTCGGCGATGAGCCGCCCGGGATCGCGCTCCTGGGGGAAGAGCCGGCACCAGAGCTCAGGGACGAGCAGGCTGATGTCGTGATCGAAACGGTAGTGCGGCCCGATCCAGCCGGCGGCGGAGCTGAACCCCGCGTAGCCGGTGAGCACCATCGAGACGAGCGCGTTGTTGAGGTCGGCCGTGGCGCAGATGGCGTTGAACGGGCCCTTGGTGAGGGCGCCCTCGGTACCGGCGCCGGTCGTGCTCGGCGATTTGCCGGTGACCGAGCAAATGTAGTCCATGAAGAGCTCCGGCAGCTCCTGGTAGTGGATCGGCCCGTACACGCAGAGCGGCTTGATCGGGCCGTCCGGTGGGTTGTTGCGCCGCCCGGAGAGGACGCTGATCACCGGGAAGACGACGGCCTCCTCGGCCGGGATCTTGCGGCTCAGGCGCGCGCCCATGTCCGCCACGTACCGATTGATCGGGATGGCGGCGTCCGGACGCGTCTGGAGATATCGCGGGTTCTTGCTCGGCTTGCCACCGACCAGGCGCGGACGAGCCGAACAGATCGAGTGACCGGGACCGCGATCGGCATTTCCAGAAAGGTGCTTGCGCATCGGCTCGGTGAAGGCATCGAACAGCGCTGCGTCCTCCACCATGTTCGTCACGTCGCCGTGCGACAGGGGCTGGAAATTCGAACTGAACAGACCGGGCGACGACATGTCGATCTCCGTCTGCTTGTCGAAGCCCGGGTGGATCGCGTCGTCGGGGCGCTGGAACAGGCGCCACTCGCAGTTCTGGGCGAGCTTCAGGCTCGGGTGCCCGTCGTACTCCTTCGGCAGGCCGGAAAGCTGGCTCCGCGGCACGACGGTCGACGCGCTGATGTCGTCCTCCATCTGCACCTTTGCCGCCGCGACGAAGTCCTGCCGGAGCTTGTACGTGCGCCAGGCGCCGCTCTCCTCGAGACCGATACGGAGGTAGCTGCCGACGAGCTTTCGGCCGTCGTACTTGAGCTCGTGCCCGGGCGCGCCGTTGATGATGTCGACGCTGAAGTGGCGCTGCCAGTCGTCGCCCCATTCGGGCAGATAAAATCGCTTGATGACGAACACGAGCGCGCGAACGTGCTTCGGGATCCCCTCGAGCCACGCGTTGTGCTCTGCCGTGTAGTCCGGACTCGGCGTGAGGAGCTTGATCACGGAACCGAGCGAGCGCTCGTTGGACAGGATCGGGCGGCTGTTCCGCGACTGGGAGGGAAGCGCAGACCGGTGGAGATCCTTCTTGAAGATGGTGTCGACGAGAGCGAGATCCTCTTCCAGGTTCTGCACCAGAATCGGGCCGTAAAGCACGGCGTCGCTCAGGCTCTTCGAGATCTCCGATTTGCCGCCGCCCGAGACGGTGCACGGCTTGTGGCAGAAGGTGCCCTCCGGCATCGTGCCCACCAGGCGGTAGCTCGGCGCGGCAGGGTGCTTCTCCATCGCGATCTTGTAGCCGTTCGGCAGCATGTACACGTGGCCGGGTAGGATCTTGAGGCTCGCCTCCGCATCGCCGCGCAGCCACTTGACCTCCTGCTTCTTCACGTTGAAGTCCGCGTCCTCCGGCACGTAGTGGATCACGGGGTAGAGTTTGTCGGTGGCGTAGCCGCTCGGGTGCAGGTCGACCCGATCCCCGAGCAGCTCGAGGGCGTCGGTGAAGCGATGCTCGGTCGCGATCTGGCGCCCGTCCGGAGCGTAGCGATCGCCGTGGCTGACGGCCGAGAAGGCAAGCGCCCCGCCGGCGTGCTCTTCCTCGGCGAGACCGTAGAGGTTCGCGCTCAGGCTGATCTGCGTTTTGACCTCTTTCTTGCAGTAGCCAAAGTAATTGTCGGCGAGGATCGTCACCATCACGCCGCGCATGCTGCGGGCGGTGATCTTGAACGGGCTGCCACTGTTGTAGAGCTCGTCCTCGTTCGACCAGCACATGCCGTTCGCCTTCTGCTCGGCAGTCGCGGCGCTCACGTGCGGCAGCCCGAGGTCCTTCTTCTTCAGGCGCGTCAGGTGCGGCGCGAGGATCACGCAACCGGTGTGGCCGGTCCAACGCTCGACATCGAGGCCGGCGTCGTTCTCGGGCAGGTACGGATCGCCCCAGTTGCCGAAGATGGACTCGACGAAATCGAGGTTCGACACCAGGCCGCCCGGCGCGAAGAACCGCACCTCGAGCCGCTTCTCGCTCGATACGCCGGGCACCGCCGGACAGACCAGCGGCCGGAGCAAGAGCGACACCATCGCCTCGACCGGCTCGTCCCAGGCGGCGGTGAACGGCAGGCGCAACAGGTGACTCGGTGGGCGGAGGGCCTCGCGCAGCATCCGCGCGTAGGTGAGCAACGGCACGCCGACCTTGTCGCCCGGCACCGGAAACCCGGCTTCGGCCACGTGGAAGACACCCTGCGTCGTCCGCCGATCGTTCAGCGGATTGTGGAGCACGCCGTTGTCGAGCCGGTAGCTCGTGACAACCTCGTTGTGCCACTGGTCGGCGTCGATCGGCAGCGAGAGCTCGCGCGCGAGCCCGTAGCGATCGAGGATGAACGTCTCGGACGGAATGCGAACCGCCGGCTCACCTTCGAGGCCCGAGAACAAGTCGTCGAGGAAATCCTTGATGCGGCGGTCGGCCGGGCACAGGTGGTCACTCAGAAGGCGGCTCTGCTCGCGATAACGGGCAAAGAGGTCACGCCCTAGGTCCAGCACCTCCTCGTCGCCCACCTGCTCCGGCACCTGGAAGCCCATGGCCGCGAGCTTGAGGACGATGGAACGAATCATCGTTCTCCGATCGGGAACGACGACCTTGCCGTCAGTCCTGAGACCTACTTGCCGCTCGAGATCCATGACGCGCCTCCTGATCCGGTCCGAGGACCGGACGACCTTTCTATCAGTATCGAGCAGTCGCGACCACCCGACTCCGCATAGAAATGGCCGGTTTCAGAGTCAGCGCGGTTTCCGTGAGGAGGCGCCAGGATGAAGCGGGGAGTGGTGGGTTCCAGGAGTGGTCTGACCTCGTTGCGGACGACTACGCAACGAGGTCAGGGATTTTGCACGACTCGTGCACGCGCTTAAGCGGGTTTTTGGTGAGTCGTCATGGACCCCAGCATGGGACAGCTGGGAAACCCGATACGAAGGCGGCTGACGCCAACAGGTGCTTCGGCACTCCGCGGAGCGCTCCTCTTCGGCGCTTTCGTCCTCGCCTGTGAAGCGCCGGCGGAGATCAGCAAGTCGCCGGTAACCACGTCGGTCGAGCCACTCGACGGACTCGACCTCGCCGAGCTCGCTCGATTTCAGGAGGGCGCCGGCGAGTTCAGCGAAGTCGAGTCGGCCGCCGAAGGGCTCGGCCCGTTCTTCAACGCTAGTTCGTGCGGGCACTGCCATTTCGAAGGTGGTCTCGGCGGCGGCGGGGTGATGCGCGTCACGCGGGTGATGTGCCGGGGCGACGCGGACGAACTCGTTGCACCTCCTTCCGGCGCGATCCTCCACATCTTTTCCACGCGGCCGGACGTGGCGGCACCGGGCATCCCGGAGGGGTGCGAAGCCGTCCTCGGCGAGCGCCGCACGACCAACGTGCTCGGCGCAGGCCTGATCGAGGCCATCGACGACGCCGAAATCCTGGCGGAGGAAGTTTCGCAGCAGGATACGGTGGCCGGTCGCGCCGCGATCGTGACCGATGTCGCTTCGGGTCGCGATCGCGTCGGCCGATTCGGCTGGAAATCCCAGCATGCCACGCTCGACGGGTTCGCCGGCGATGCGTACCGGAACGAGCTCGGCATCACCAACGAGCTCTTTGCCGACGAGATCACGCTCCCGGCCGGTCTGCTCGAGGCACTCGATCCGACACCGGACCCCGAGGCGCCGGTCGGTGCCGTCAGGGCGCTCGCCGACTTCATGCGCTTCTCGGCGCCGCCTTCTGCAGGTGCCGAGCTCGAAGCCGGCCTCGAGCACTTCCGCACCATCGGCTGCGCCTCGTGCCATCGCGAGTCGTACCCGACCGCGCCGGGAGCGTCGGCCGTTTCGGGGCGCGAGGTTCGTCTCTTCTCCGATCTGTTGCTCCACGACATCGGAACGAGCGACGGACTTCCCCAGGAATCGGCTTTCGCGTGGGAGCTCCGGACGCCGCCGCTCTGGGGTCTCGGTCGGAGCTCGCTGTTCCTCCACGACGGTAGCGCCGGCTCGATCGACGCCGCCGTGATGGCCCACGCCGGCCAAGCCGAGAACGCCCGCAGTGCCTACGAGGCGCTGGCGGAAGAGGAGCGTGTGGAACTCCTCGCTTTCCTCGAGGCCCTCTGACCTCGCGCACTCGTCTCGACCACGAAGGATGACCATGCCTCGATTTGCCCCGAAACTTCTCGCCGCTCTGTTCCTCGCCGCGACCACGAGCGCCGAGGCTCAGGAACTGTCGCTCAACGCGTTCGGCGACTTGAACTACGGCTACCGCTTCGGAGACCCGGCGAGCCAGAGCGACGCCGAGGCCTTCGCCGCGTTCGGCGAGGACATCCATCCGAAGAACAGTCACTCGGGATTCGGACTCGTCGGTACGGATTTCGTGCTCACCGCCGATCTGCCCTGGGACATGGTCTACCTCGGCGAGATCAACTTTCAGGTCGAGCGCGGCCAGCAGAGCGAATTCGAGGTCGACGTGGAGCGCATGTTCCTCGAAAAGCGCTTCGCGGAAGAGCTCAACGTGCAAGCGGGGCTCTTCTTCACGCCGGTCGGTTACTTCAACCGCACGCTCTACAGCCGCGCGTTCTTGATGACCTCCGCCCAGGTCCCGGATCTTTTCGAGGAAGAACTGGGCGTCGTGCCGACCCACACCGTCGGCCTGCAGGTGCACGGCCAGGTTTCACCGGGCGCCGAGCATCGCCTTGGGTACGCCCTCTCGGTCGGCAACGGACGAGCGAAGGATCCGATCGCAAACGTCTACGCGCGCGACGACGACGGCTGGCGTTCGGTGACGGCCATGCTCGAGTGGTCGGCGCCCTGGGCGAACGAATTTCGCTTCGGCGTGAGCGGCTGGGCCGACCGCATCCGCAGCTACCGCGTCACGCAACTCGGTGAGGTACGCGACACGCTCGACCCGACGACGGAAAGCATGCGTCTCCGCGAACTCGGCCTCGACGCACACCTGGTGTTCAAGAGCCGCTGGGTGAATCTGATCGCGGAGGGCGTGTACCAGCGCCACGACGACGACCTCGGCAATCTGCCGGCGCCCGAAGCGGACACCCGGGTCCTCGGCGGGTTGGTCGAGCTGTCGGCCAACATCGGCCCGGAGGGCTCGATCAAGCCGTTCGTCCGCTACGACCGCGTCGACCTGCCCGACAACGCCGGTCCATACCTCGGCCTGCGCAGCGAAGAAGAGCTGATCACGCGGGTCTTCGTGGCGGAGTCGAGCATGGGCATCGCCGGCGTGACCTGGGACCCGGCGCCCAGCTGGCGACTGAAACTCGAGTACTCCCGGGCGTTCACCGGGCCGCGCGAGATGAACGCGGTCGTGGCGCAGTCCGCCTTCGCGTTTTGAAAGGGATGCCGATGATCAAACGAATCAGTCGCCGTCTCCTCGCCGCTTCCCTCGTGCTCGCGGCACTCACGCAACAGAACACCGCTCGCGCCGGCCGCCAGCTCGCCATCGTCGTGAACCGTGGCGCCTCCACGTCGAGCCTGACGGCCGACGCCGTGAAGTCGTACTTCTTGAAGCAGCACAAGCAATGGCCGTCCGGCGAGAAGGTGCGCCCGGTTCAGCAGGAAAGCGCCGTCCACGCCGTGTTCCTGAGCAAGGTGCTGAAGATGTCCGGCGCGGACTACGAACGCTACTGGCTCGAGCGCAAGTATTCGGCGGCAGAGACGCCGCCGAAGACGGTCGAGGACGGTGCGGCGGTGGTGAAGTTCGTCGGCGCGATGAACGGCGCCATCGGATACATCGACGTCGGAGAACTGGACGCGAAGGCGCGGGAAAAATTGAGGGTGATTCATGTTGTTAGCTACTAGGCTAGAGCCCCAACAACCGCGGTTACTCGAAAGCATCAAGGGCAAGATCGCGCTCGCCAATCTGGCGAGCGTGCTTGTCCTCTTGATCGTCGGCGCCGTGGCCACGATTCAATTTCGCGAGCTCGCCCGCTTGCTCAGCACCGTGTCCGACGGCGCCGAGGTGCTGATGCGCCTCTCCCACGCGTACGACGAGCGCGAGCAGCTCGTTTCGAGCTTCAGCAAAGGGTACGGCGACGCCTCGGCCCCGAATCCGGACGCGCGTGTTCGGTTTGCCGCCGTGGCCGAGGATCTGCTCACGCACGTCCACACGGCTCGCAACAAGTTCACCGGCGGCAAGGGCGCAGGGCTCCTCGCCAAAGCCGAAAGCGGACTGACCGCAACGCTCCGCCGCGTTCCCGGCATCGATCGCCTGGGGTCGGAGCAACGCGAGGTCACCGTCATCGAGATGGAGGAAGGTCTCGCGGACGCCGTGGGGCAGATCGCGGAGGCAAAGCTCGAGGCAAGCCGCGCGCTCGGGCTGCGGCTGAGCGGCGTGACGGTCGAGCTGCAGAAGCCGGAGCGCCTGTTCTGGCTCGCTGCGGCGATCGGCGGCCTGATCGCGGTCGGCATCAGCTTCTTTCTCCGGGCTCGGGTGTCTCGACCGCTCGAGAAGCTCAGCGTCGCGGTCGCGGCACTCGCGCGGGGTGAGCCGACGCCGGTCCCGGTCGTCGGTCGCGACGAACTCGCCCGGCTGGGCACGGCGTTCAACGGTATGGCCGAGACGATCACCGAGCGCAGCCGCAGCCTCCGGCTCGTGCTCGACAACGTGGGCGACGGCCTGCTCACCTGCGACCTTTCGGGCGGCGTCCTCGGCGAGCCGTCCAAGAACACGCTGTCGTGGTTCGGCCCGGTCGAGGAGGGCACCAGGATCGCCGACTACCTGTTCGCCCGCGACGAGCGGCTTCGCGACTGGTTCGTGCTCGGCTTCGACCAGCTCGTCGGCGGCGTCCTCACCTTCGAGGAAGCGCTCGAGCAGATCCCCAAAGAGTTTCGCTACGGGGATCGTACTTTCGGCATCACCTTTCGGCCCGTTATCGTGGGCTCGGAACTCTCGCGCATCCTGCTCGTGCTCACCGACGTGACGGAGCGGCGCCTGCTTGCCCACAAAGAGCGCGAAGCGCGTGACGTCTATCACCTGGCGAGCGTGGCGTTGCGCGAACCTGAGGCGTTCACCGAGTTCGTGGCTGACACGAACAAGCGGCTCGCCCGCGTCGCGACCGGCAGCGACGTTCTGCTCGAGCTTCACACGGTGAAGGGCAACGCGAGCGTGATGGGCTGCGACTACTTCGCCTCGCGCGTCCACGATGCCGAATCGCGGGAGGTCGAGCGCGTTCTCACGGCGGAAGACGTGGCGGAACTGACCAACCATTGGCGCGAGCTGGTCGAAGCCAGCGAGGCCGCCGTCGGGCGCACGGTCAACTCCGCGCTGGTGATCCCGCGGAGCGAGTACGACCGACTTTGCGCTCTCCTCGCGTCTCGCCGCGAGCGCGATGCCCAGATGCTTGCGCGCTCATGGTCCATGCAGCGGATGGACTCCGTCTTCCAGCGGCTGTCGCGCACGGCCGAACAATATGCCTCGCGCGTCGGCAAGCGCGTGCTGATCGAGAGCGACGGCGGCGCGCTGGTGGTTCCGCGGGGCCCGCTCGACGAGCTGTGGAGCTGCCTCGTCCACCTGGTGAAGAACACCGTCGCACACGGCGTCGAGCGCGAGGACGGCCGCGTCCGCGGCGGCAAGTCCCTCACCGGCAAGGTGACCCTTCACGCGGTGTCCCGCGGCGACGAACTCTCGGTGAGCGTCCGCGACGACGGCGCCGGCATCGACTGGGAGGCGCTCGGCGTCGCCCATCTCGATGCGGCGCGGCGCCTCGACACCCTGACGAAGAACGGCAGCTCCGCTCGCGAGGTGACCGAGGTCGCAGGCCGAGGTGTCGGCCTTTCCGCGGTGCGGAAAGTGGTGGAAAGCCTCGGGGGCCGCATCGTGGTGCGTTCGGAGAAGGGCCGCGGCACCGACGTGACGGCGACCGTTCCCGCGCAGGGCGTGTTTCGCGTGGCCGAAGGCGATCTCGCGTCGGCGGTGGGGGCTCGCTAGGCGATGGAGACGAAGCGCTACCACGCGACGCCGCCACGAGGCACCACGACGACACCGGCTTCCCAACCCGGTGTCTTCGACACGCTGATCCAGAGCTCTGCTGTGGCGCTCTTCCACGACTACGGCGTGGCAGCCGCCCCGCTCACCCCCGCGTTCATCGGTCTCGAGGAGTTTCACGCTCACTATCCGCTGGCCGTGATCGGGTTTCGCGGGCCTGGGATGGACGCCGCGCTCATTCTTTCCATACCGCGCGAGGTCTGCGCCCAGGTGCGGCTGGATGCGAATCGCCAGCTGGATCCGCGCGATCTTTCGCGCGAGCTCGTGAACCAGGCGATGGGAAGGATCAAGAACCGGCTGACCCAGTACCAGGTCACGCTGAAGTGCGGTTTGCCGAACAGCGCCGAAACGCCACGAGATCTCGACCGCGTGGCGCCGCAGCGGGGACCGTTGACCGTCTATCGGCTGCGCACCATCCGGGCGCACATCCTGGTCGCCACCAAAGGATCGATCGACCCATCCCACCTCGCCTACTCGACCGCCACCGTGCTCAACGGCGAAGGCGACATCATCGTGTTTTGAGAACCCAACCGGGCCCAAGGAGCCAAGTCATGAAAAAAGTCCTGATTGTCGACGATTCCGAGATCATCCGCCAGCAGCTGAGCCGCGCCCTTTCTGAGGCGGGCCTCACCGTCGTCGAAGCCACTGACGGCGTCGACGGTCTCGAAAAGGTCGGAGAGCACGACGACATCGCCCTGCTCATCCTCGACATCAACATGCCGCGCATGAACGGCCTCGACATGCTGGACGCGCTCAAGCGCAACCCAAGGACGGCTTCCGTGCCGGTCCTGGTGCTGACGACCGAGGCTCAGAACTCGATGGTCGCGCGCGCCAAGCAAGCCGGCGCCAAGGCGTGGTTGATCAAACCGGTGAAGATGGACCTTTTCGTCAACGTCGTGCAGCGCTTCGCCGCGTGAGCCAACAAAGGGAACGAGCCATGTGGAGTCAAGACAGCGATATCGAGCTCAAGATTGCCGCCCTCGGAGCGAGCGCCTGCATCGACCTCTTCGGAGCGTACGGCCTCACCCTCGAGCTCGGCCAGACCGCGCGGATGCAAACCAGTGAGCGACTTCTCTCGGGCAGCATCGGCTTCGTCGGCCGGCGCCTCAGGGGAAGTTGCCTGCTCGCGGCGGGTGAAAAGCCCCTGTCGCTGACGTGCCCGGAGAAAGACGGAGCCCTCCGAGATTGGGTCGGTGAGCTCACGAACCAGTTCGTCGGCCGCCTGAAGACGAAGCTCTTGTCACGCGACATCGAGGTGTTCGTGACGACCCCGATTGTCCTTGCCGGTGTCCACATCGAGCCGTTGCCCCGCAGCCGGATGGAACCGTTCGTTTTCAAGTCCAGCGCCGGCGAAGTCATGGCTTGGATCGAGGTCGAGACCGAGGAAGCATTCGTGTTCGGCTCCGAGCGCCCCACCGAAAGCGGTATCGAAGGCGACATCCTGGTGCTCTGAGCGCTGTACCGGGCGCCCGGCGGCGCTATCATCGCCGCCCGATGCCCGACCAGATCGCCCCGTCGCCGAGCGCCCGCGCCAAGTGCCGCGGCTGCGGGCGCGCGATCGACAAGGGCGATCTTCGCTTCGGCGAAGCCGACCAGAACCCGTTCGGAGAAGGCGAAACCCACCGCTGGTTTCATGTCCGTTGCGCGGCGCTGCGCCGGCCCGAGCGCATCGCGCCGTTGCTCGAGGCGGACGCGAACCTACCGGAGCGGGAACGCTTGCTCGCCTTCACCAAGGAAGGCGTCGAGCACCATCGCTTGCCGCGGATCGCGGGAGCGGCGCGCGCTTCGTCCGGCCGTGCCCACTGCCGTCACTGCCGTGAACTGATCGAAAAGGGTTCATGGCGCGTGATCCTGGAGATCTGGGAAGACGGTCGTTTTTCGCCGATGGGCTTCATCCACACGGCGTGCGCCAAGGACTACTTCGGAACGACGGGCGCGCTGGAGCGCATTCAGTTGATTGCGGAAGGATTCTCGGAATCCGACCTCGAGGAGCTTCGCGCCGCACTCGGCGGCTAGAGCGCATGTCACAATCCTGCCGAGGAGGAGCGGCGCTCTAGGACCTTGCGCGGCCCTCCGGGTCGCGTGCTAGCGTCTCGCGCGCGGTGGTTTGGGAGCACATCAGGGGTTTTCTGCGCAGCGTGGGAGACGTGGCCTCGCGGCGGCGAGCGCTGATCGTTCCGGCCGGTCTCGCGGTGCTGCCGTTCCTGTTCATGTGGGACTTCGTCCTCGGACAGCAGTTCCTCATCCACCGCGACCTTCGTAACCAGTGGTTGCCCTGGCAAAAGTTCGTGCAGGGCTCGCTGGAGCGGGGCGACTCCCCTTTCTGGAACCCGTACCTGATGCTCGGGTTCTCGCAGGTCGGAGAGTCTCAGGTTGGCCTCTTCTACCCGCCGAACTGGCTCACGGCGTTCCTCGACGTCGAGTGGCGAGTAGTACTCGTTCTTTGTTTGCACCTCGCGCTGGCGAGTGTCGGAACGTTCTTCCTGCTTCGTTACGTGAAACTCGGGCGTGCCGCCGCCGCCGTCGGGGCTATTTCGTACGGGCTGACCGGGTCCATGTTCGCGCAGATGCAGAACTACGTGATCCCCCAGGGCGCCGCGTACGTTCCCCTGTTCGTCCTCTGGGTCAGCCAGTACCTCGACACGAGGCGTCCCGTCTATCTCGGGTTCGTGAGCCTCGGAGTCGGCCTCAGTCTGTGCATCGCACATGCGGGAACCACGTTCATGGTGCTCGGCGGGGTCAGCATCTACTACCTCGTGCGGGCGTTTCGCTCGGAGCGTTTCGCTCTCGCCATTGGTATTTACCTCTGCGCTGTCGCTCTCGGCGCCGTTTTCGCCTCCGTTCAGCTCTTTCCACTCCTCGAACTCAAACCGCTCAGCGAACGAGCGACGACACTGAAGCTCGACTACGCCCTCGACGATAAGTACGCGACCGGGTTCGTGCAGAAGCTGAGCTTCTTCTTCCCCTGGCTCAGGAGCAGCGTTCGCGGCTTGCGGCACGTGAGCAGCGCATACCAGGAGGCTCATCAGTATGCCGGCGCGATCACCCCCATCCTGGCGCTCGTCGGGCTGCTCACCGTGCGGAAGCTAGAACCGATGCAACGTCGCTTCGTCGTCGCGCTCAGCGTCGCCGGTGGCGTCGCGTTCGCGCTCAGCTTGGGCAGCCGTTTTCCGTTGGTGAATCCGTGGGTCGTCCTTTCCGAACTCCCCGGGTTCGGCATGTTCCGCGTGCCCGCGCGCTGGGCCTGCATCGCCACGTTCTGCCTCAGCATCCTTGCAGCGTTCGGTTTCGGGGCGTTGCGAACACGGCCCGTGCCGGTTCGGGTGATGGTCGGCGCCGCGGCAGGTCTGCCTTCAGTCGCCGTGATCGCAGCGTGCATCGAGGCTGGCCCGAGTACCGTCCTCCGCCGGCTCGTGACTCCGGCGCGGATCCTGGTCACGCCAACCAACCTGTTTGAATCGGCGATCGTCCTGCCCCTTTCACAACTGCCCTCGATCGTTCTTTATCCAGCGTTCGTCGCACCTTTCCTCCTTCTGTACTGGGCGTTTCACCGCGGCCGACTCGGTTGGACCCGGTTCGCCATCGCGGGCGTCGCACTGCTCGTCACGGACTTGTTCGTCATCGAGAGCCCGCTCAACCCCCGAGCGAACGATGTCAGCTACTTCGAGTGGAACCCGAAGAAGCACTTCAAGGGTGACAATGCGTACTGCCGCGTGATGCCACCTCGGCGTGCGGCGTCGGTGGGCGCGCTCTCGATGAACACCCCGGCCTACTTTCGCGTGTTCTCGGCGATGGGGGATACGCCACTCGAGACCAAGAACTTCCTGAGGCTTCGGCTCCATTTCGATCGGCGCGAAGTGCTCGACTACATCGGGGTCTGCTACGAGCCCCGAAACGGCGACCTCAAGCGGCGCGGCCGCCCGTACCCACGCGCTTTCGTCGTCCCCAACGTCCGTGCCGCCGGTCCCGCGGGGCCGCTGCGGCGCTTCATGGGTTCCAGCGCAAAACAGCTCAAATCCACCGTCTTTCTGTCTTCGGGTGCGTATCGCACCGCGCGAAAGGTCCTCCCGCGCCGAAAGCAGACCCTCGAGCAGAAAGTGAAGATCACCCGCTACGAAAACGACCGCGTCGACATCACGGTCACGACTTCAGCCCCCGGCATGCTCGTGCTGACGGACAGCAACTACCCCGGCTGGACCGCAACGGTGGACAACAAGAAGGCGCGCATCTACTCGGCTCATGGCTACTTTCGTGGCGTCACCGTACCCGCCGGCCGCCACCGGGTCCGCTTCGAGTTCCGCCCGACGTCCGTCTACTACGGCGCCTTCGTGTCCGTGCTCTCGCTCAGCGCCTTCGGCGCCGCGCTGGCCTTCTTCCGCCATCGCCTCTAGAGCACGAGGTCGCGCTCGAGGTGGGGCGGCTGGGGCGGCTCGAGCGTCTCGATGCCGCCCCTTCCCCGCGAGGCCTATTCCTCGCCGACGGCGGCGAGTTCGATCGGCTGGACCTTGATGACCTGCGGCGGCGCATAGGTGGGAGCCTTCTCGTCGACGACCACCTGGAGGCGCTTGTACGGCGGGAGGCCCGTACCGGCCGGGATCAGCCGGCCCATGATGACGTTCTCCTTGATGCCGCGGAGATCGTCGGTCTTGCCGCAGATGGCCGCTTCGGTCAGCACCTTGGTCGTCTCCTGGAAGGACGAGGCGCTGATGAACGACTCGGTCGAGAGCGACGCCTTGGTGATACCGAGCAGCATCGGCTCGGCCACGGCCGGCTGACCACTGCGCTCCATCACCCGCGCGTTTTCGCGCTCGAACATGTGCTTCTCCACCTGTTCGTCGATCAGGAAGGTGGTGTCACCCACTTCCTTGATGCGAACGCGCCGCAGCATCTGCCGCACGATGGTCTCGATGTGCTTGTCGTTGATGCCGACGCCCTGGAGTCGATAGACCTGCTGGATCTCGTTCACGAGCCAGGCCGCGAGCTCCTTCTCGCCCTTCACGCGCAAGATGTCGTGGGGGTTCGCCGGCCCGTCCTGCAACGGATCACCCGCGCGCATGTGATCGCCCGGCTGCACCTGGATGTGCTTGCCTTTCGGGATCAGGTACTCGCGCGACTGATCGGTGAGGGCGACGCCGTCGTGGCCGTACGGGGTGATGACGACCTTGCGCTTGCCCTTGGTGTCCTTGCCGAAGGACACGACGCCGTCGATCTCGCTGATGATCGCGTGATCCTTGGGCTTTCTGGCCTCGAACAGCTCCGCGACGCGCGGCAGACCGCCGGTGATGTCCTGCACCTTGGTCGTGTCGCGTGGGATCTTCGCGATCGCCTCGCCCGGCGTGATGTGCTCGCCCTCGACGGCGACCAGGTTCGCGCCCACCGGCAGGAGGTAACGCGCGTCGAGATCGGTGCCCGGGATCTTCACAGGCTCGCCCGTTTCCGGATCGATGATCGCGATGCGCGGGCGGAGGTCCACCGCGCGCGACTCGATCACGATCTTGCGGGAAAGACCGGTAACTTCGTCCACCTTCTCGATGGACGTGACGCCTTCGACGAGGTCGCCGTATTGGATCACGCCGCCGACCTCGGTGAGGATTGGCGAGGCGAAGGGATCCCATTCGGCGACGATCTGGCCGGCACTCACGCGCCCGCCATCTTCCGTCTTCAGCACCGCACCGTAGACGAGGCGATGGTGCTCGCGCTCGCGACCGGTGTCGTCCATCACGATCAGCTCGCCGTGGCGGTTCATGATCACCACGGTGTTGTCGCGCTTGCGAACGAGCTGGGCGTTCCGGATGTGGATGGTTCCTTCCGTGCGCGTCTCGAGCGAGCTCTGCTCGATCTTGCCGCGCGCGGCCGCGCCGCCGATGTGGAAGGTCCGCATCGTGAGCTGCGTGCCGGGCTCGCCAATCGACTGCGCCGCGATGATACCGACGGCTTCGCCGATGTTCACGCGGTAGCCGCGGGCGAGGTCGCGCCCGTAGCACATCGCGCAGATGCCGCGCCGCGTCTGGCAGGTGAGTGCCGAACGGATCACGACTTCTTCGATGCCGGCCTCTTCGATCGCCCGCACGTTCTCTTCGTCGAGCTCGGTGTTCGCCTTGACGATCAGCTCGCCGTTGAGCGGATCGACGACATCCTCCAGCGCCACGCGACCGAGAATGCGGTCGCCGAGCGGCTGAATGACTTCGCCTGCCTCTTCGAGCTTCGTCACGCGAATGCCGTCGAGCGTGCCGCAGTCGAACTCGGTGACGACGCAATCCTGCGCCACGTCGACCAGTCGGCGCGTGAGGTACCCCGAGTTCGCCGTCTTCAGCGCCGTATCGGCGAGGCCCTTGCGCGCGCCGTGCGTGGAGACGAAGTACTGGAGCACGGAGAGGCCTTCACGGAAGTTCGCCGTGATCGGCGTCTCGATGATCTCACCGGACGGCTTCGCCATCAGGCCGCGCATGGCCGCGAGCTGCCGCATCTGCTGCGGTGAACCTCGCGCGCCGGAGTCGGCCATGATGTAGATCGGGTTGAAGCTCGATTCCTCGGCCGTCTGGTTGGTCTCGGGGTCCTTGATGACCTCCTTGCTGATACCGACCATCATCTCTTCGGCAACGCGGTCCGCGACGCCAGCCCAGATGTCGACGACCTTGTTGTAGCGCTCGCCGTCGGTGATCAGCCCTTCCTGGTACTGATCGACCACGCGCTCGAGCTCGGCCTGCGCCACGTCGACGAGTTCCTTCTTCTTGTCGGGGATCACCATGTCGTCCATGCACACCGACACGCCCGCCGTGGTGGCGAAGGTGAAGCCGAGCGTGCGCAGGCGATCGGCGAGCAGCACCGTCTCCTTGTTCTTGTGCTTGCGGTAGCAGACGTCGATCAGCTGGCTCAGCGCCTTCTTGTTCATCACCTTGTTGGCGGATTCGAACGGCACGCCCGGGGGCAGCACCTCGCTGATCAGCACGCGGCCGACCGTCGTCGCGACCACGCGCTCCTCGACGTCGCCGTCGTCGGTCACGTCTTGGATGCGGACCTTGATGCCGGCATGCAGGTCGACGACGCCGTTGTCGTACGCCATCCGCACCTCGTCCGGCGAGGCGAAGACGCCACGCACGTAACCTTCGAGCTTCTTTTCCTTCTCGTCGTAGCTGAGGCCGCCCTCGCGGTACGAACCGATGGCGAAACGCCGCAGGCGCGTCGCGTAGTAGAGCCCGAGCACGATGTCCTGCGTCGGGTTGATGATCGGCCGCCCGTTCGCCGGCGACAGGATGTTGTTCGTGCTCATCATCAAGACGCGCGCTTCCATCTGCGCCTCGATCGACAGCGGCACGTGCACCGCCATCTGGTCGCCGTCGAAGTCGGCGTTGAACGCCACGCAGACCAGCGGGTGGAGCTGAATCGCCTTGCCCTCGATCAGCACCGGCTCGAACGCCTGAATGCCGAGACGATGCAGGGTCGGCGCGCGGTTCAGGAGCACGGGGTGCTCGCTGATGACCTCGTCCAGGATGTCCCACACCTCGGGACGCTCCTTCTCCACCATCTTCTTCGCGCTCTTGATGGTGTTGACGTAGCCGCGCTCTTCGAGCTTGTTGTAGATGAACGGCTTGAACAGCTCGAGCGCCATCTTCTTCGGCAAGCCGCACTGATGGAGCTTGAGCGTCGGACCGACGACGATCACGCTGCGGCCCGAGTAGTCGACGCGCTTGCCAAGCAGGTTCTGGCGGAAGCGCCCCTGCTTGCCCTTCAGCATGTCGGAAAGGCTCTTCAACGGGCGCTTGTTCGGGCCCGTGATCGTCTTGCCGCGGCGGCCGTTATCGAACAGAGCGTCGACGGCTTCCTGCAGCATGCGCCGCTCGTTGCGGATGATGATCTCGGGCGCGTTGAGCTCGAGCAACCGCTTGAGACGGTTGTTGCGGTTGATCACGCGGCGGTAGAGATCGTTGAGATCGCTGGTCGCGAAGCGGCCGCCGTCGAGCGGCACGAGCGGACGTAGATCCGGCGGCAGCACCGGGATCACCGACAACATCATCCACTCCGGACGGTTGCCGCTGCCGCGGAACGCTTCCACGACCTTCAGGCGCTTGGCGTACTTCTTCTTCTTCGCCTCACTGGTCGACGCGATCATCTCCGTGCGGAGCTGCTCGGCGAGCGAGTGGACGTCCACGCGCTTCAGCATCTCGATCACGGCCTCGCCGCCCATGCCGGCTTCGAACGCCTCGTCGCCGTACTCTTCGAGGAGCTGGGCATAGCGCTCCTCGCTCAGGAGCTCGCCCCGTTCCAGCGTCGTCGCCTTCTCGTCGATGACGATGTACGCCTCGCAGTAGAGCACCTTTTCCAGGTCCTTCAGCGAGATGTCGAGGATGTTGCCGATGCGCGAAGGCAGGCTCTTGAGGAACCAGATGTGCGCGACCGGCGTGGCGAGGCTGATGTGGCCAAGGCGCTCACGGCGCACCTTGGACTGGATCACCTCGACGCCGCACTTCTCGCACACGATGCCACGGTGCTTCATGCGCTTGTACTTGCCGCAGATGCACTCGTAGTCCTTCACCGGCCCGAAGATCTTGGCGCAGAAGAGGCCGTCACGTTCCGGCTTGAACGTGCGGTAATTGATCGTCTCGGGCTTCTTGACCTCGCCGTGCGACCACTCCCGGATCTTTTCCGGGCTGGCGAGCGAGATCCGCATCGCCGAAAACGAAAGCGGATCCTTGGGTTTTTCGAAGAAGGAGAAAATATCGCGCATGGTGTTCTCCTAGAACTCAGTCTTCCGCGGCCGCCACGTTGGCGCCGCCCGGGTTGGTCTCGACGAGCTCCACGTTCAGGCACAAGGACTGAAGCTCTTTGATCAGCACGTTGAAGCTTTCGGGCAGACCCGCCTCGAGCGCGTAGTCACCCTTGACGATCGACTCGTACATGCGGGTTCGGCCCTGCACGTCGTCGCTCTTCACGGTCAAGAATTCCTGCAGCGCGTAAGCCGCGCCGTAGGCTTCCATCGCCCACACTTCCATTTCGCCGAGGCGCTGGCCGCCGAACTGCGCCTTGCCGCCGAGCGGCTGCTGCGTGACGAGCGAGTACGGCCCGATCGAGCGCGCATGGATCTTGTCGTCCACCAGGTGGTGGAGCTTCAAGACGTACATGACGCCGACCGTGACATCCTGCTGGAACGGCTCGCCGGTGCGGCCGTCGAACAGGATCGCCTGACCGCTCGGCGAACGACCGGCGCGCGTCAGGGTGCTCTTGATCGTCGACTCGGCGGCGCCGTCGAACACGGGTGAGCCGAAGAACAACCCGCCGCGGAGCTTTTGCGCCAAGCGCAAGATGTCCTCGTCGTCGATGCTCTTCAGGATCTTCGTGAACGGCTTGTCGTCGTCGTAGGCATCGACGATGCGCGCGCGGAGCTTGTCGGGCGAGAACTTCTCGTCCACCGCCTTCTGGATCTGGCGGCCGAGCTCGCGTGCACCCCAGCCGAGGTGCGTCTCCAGGATCTGACCGACGTTCATACGGCTCGGCACGCCGAGCGGATTGAGCACGATGTCGACCGAGGTGCCGTCCTCGAGGAACGGCATGTCCTCTTCCGGCAGGATGCGGCTGACCACGCCCTTGTTGCCGTGACGGCCGGCCATCTTGTCGCCGACCTGGAGCTTCCTCTTGATGGCGATGTAGACCTTCACCATCTTGATGACGCCCGGGGGCAGCTCGTCACCGCGGCTGAGCCGTTCGATCTTGTCCTTGAAGTGCTCCTCGCGTTCGCGAACGAGCACCTCGAGGTCGGCGAGCAGCTGCTGGATCTGATCCGAACCGGTTTCGATCGGGATCTCGCCCCAGTACTTGCGCGGCACCGTCTCGAGCGTCGCCTCGTCGAGCGTCGCACCCTTGACGAGGAGCCCCTTGCCCTTGTCGTCCACGAGCTTGCCGCTCGTCACCTTGCCGGTGAGCACGCGCTGGAGCTTGCGGAAGAACGAGTCGCGGAGGATCTTCACCTCTTCGTCCCGGCTTCGCTCGAGCCGCGCGCGCTCGGTGTCTTCGATCGTTCGTGCGCGCTCGTCCTTCTCGGTGCCCTTACGCGAGAAGATGCGGGCGTTGATCACGATGCCGCTCACGCCCGGAGGCACCTTGAGCGAGCTGTCGCGCACGTCGCCGGCCTTTTCGCCGAAGATCGCGCGGAGCAGCTTTTCCTCGGGCGAAAGCTGGCTCTCGCCCTTCGGCGTGATCTTGCCAACCAGGATGTCGCCCGGCTTCACCTCGGCGCCGATGCGCACCACGCCCGCGTCGTCGAGGTCCTTCAGCGCCTCTTCACCGACGTTCGGGATGTCCTTGGTGATCTCTTCCTTGCCGAGCTTGGTGTCGCGGGCGACGCACTCGAACTCCTCGATGTGAATCGAGGTGAACACGTCGTCCTTGGCGATACGCTCGCTGACCAGGATCGAGTCTTCGAAGTTGTAGCCCTGCCACGGCATGAACGCGACGAGCACGTTCTGGCCCAGGGCGAGATCGCCCATGTCGCACGCCGGCCCGTCCGCGAGGACATCGCCGGCCTTGACCACCTCACCCGGGCGCGCGACCGGCTTCTGGTTGTAACAGGTGCTCTGGTTGGAGCGCTGGTACTTGGTGAGGTGATAGATGTCCGGCACCTCGTCACCGTGGTCCGCCGTCGCGCGCACGACGATGCGCTCGGCGTCCACGCTTTCGACGATGCCGTCGCGCTTGGCGATGACGCACACGCCCGAATCGATGGCGACACGGCGTTCCATGCCGGTACCGACCAGCGGCGCCTCGGTCCGCACGAGCGGCACCGCCTGGCGCTGCATGTTCGCGCCCATCAGTGCGCGGTTGGCGTCGTCGTGCTCGAGGAACGGCACCAGCGCCGCCGCCACGCTCACCATCTGGTTCGGCGCGACGTCCATCAGCTGGACCTGCTCGGGCACCGCCATGCGCGGCTCACCGTTGAACCGGGCGAGCACGAGGTGCTGCTTGTAGCGACCCTTGTCGTCGAGCTCGAGCGCGGCGTGGGCGATGTACTTGCCTTCCTCTTCGAGCGCACTGAACCAACGCACGTCCTGCTTCACGGTGCCGCCCTCGACCCGGCGATACGGTGTCTCCACGAAGCCGTACTCGTTGACGCGAGCGAACGTAGACAGCGACGCGATCAGACCGATGTTCGGACCTTCCGGCGTCTCGATCGGGCAGATGCGGCCGTAGTGCGTGGCGTGCACGTCGCGCACCTCGAAGCCCGCGCGCTCGCGGGTGAGGCCGCCGGGCCCGAGCGCCGACAGGCGGCGCTTGTGCGTCACCTCGGACAGCGGGTTCGTCTGGTCCATGAACTGCGAGAGCTGGCTGGAGCCGAAGTACTCCTTGACCACGGCGCCGACCGGCTTCGCGTTGATGAGATCGTGCGGCATCAACGTGTCGATTTCTTGCGACACGCTCATGCGTTCCTTGATCGCACGCGCCATGCGCACGAGGCCGATGCGATACTGATTTTCCATCAGCTCGCCGACGGCGCGAACGCGCCGATTACCGAGGTGGTCGATGTCGTCCACCGAGCCACGGCCGTTCTTGAGCTCGATCAGGTGCCGCACCGTCTCGAGGATGTCGCTCGGCGTGAGCACGGTCTGCTCGAGGCCGGGCTTCTGGTCCTCCGGCATGTCCCGGTAGAACTTGTAGTTGAGTTTCAAGCGACCGACCGCGGAGAGGTCGTAGCGCTCGGGGTTGAAGAACAGGTTTTGGAAGAGCTGCTTCGCGGTCTCGAGCGTCGGCGGATCGCCGGGCCGGAGGCGCCGGTAGATCTCCATGATCGCGTCTTCCGTCGTCTTCACCTTGTCGGCGATCAGCGTGTCGCGCAGGTACGGCCCGACGTTCAGACCGTCGATGAAGAGCACCTTCAGCTCTTGCACGTTGGCTTCGCGCAAGCGGTCGAGCGTGACCTCGGTGACTTCCTCGTTGCACTCGAGCAGGACCTCGCCGGTCTCCTTGTCGACCACGTCCTCGGCGCTGACCTTGCCGACGAGCTCCGGCAGCTCGATCGGCAGGCGATCGAGGTGCGCGTCCTTCAGGCGCTTGATCGCGGCGCGGGTGAACTTGGTGTTCTTCTTGACGACGACTTCGTTGCCGATCTTGATGTCGCGCGTCGCGCGTTGCCCGGCGAGGAGGTCGTACTCGATGCTCTTCGAGAACTTGCCGCCCTTCTCGATGTAGACGGTCTCGGTCGAGTAGAAGTAGTTGAGGAGCTCCTGGGTGCTGTAGCCGAGCGCACGGAGCAGGACCGTCGCGTGCATCTTCCGGCGGCGGTCGATGCGGACGAAGATGATGTCCTTGTGGTCGAACTCGAGGTCGAGCCACGAGCCGCTGTAGGGGATGATCCGCGCCGAATAGAGCAATTTTCCGCTCGAGTGCGTCTTGCCCTTGTCGTGATCGAAGAAGACGCCCGGGCTCCGGTGGAGCTGCGAGACGACCACGCGCTCGGTGCCGTTGATGATGAAGGTCCCGGTCTCGGTCATCAGCGGGATCTCGCCGAAGTAGACCTCCTGCTCCTTGATGTCGCGGACGATGCGCTCCCCACCTTCGCGCGTGTCGTAGACCATCAACTGGGTCGTGACCTTGATCGGCGCGGCGTACGTCATGCCGCGCTGGCGGCACTCGTCGACGTCGTACTTCGGCTTTTCGAGGTTGTACGACACGTAGACGAGCTCGCTCGTCCCGTCGAAGTCCTTGATCGGAAAGACGCTACGGAAGACGGCTTCGAGACCGATCTCCTTGCGCTCCCGCGGACCGAGGTCTGACTGCAAGAATTTGTCGTAGCTCGACTTCTGGATGTCGATGAGATTCGGAATCTCCTCGATCGAGTCCACATGGCCGAGATTCGTACGATGCCGGAAGTTCGACTGGACCTTGGCTACCATCGCGGTCACTGCCTCCACAGAGGGTGCGACGCCTCGCCCGAGGGGCGAGACAAACGGACGCATGCCGGACGCGTGGTGCTCGACGAGCCCGCGCGCGCGGCTTTCACAAAAACACGCTCACAAGACGCACGGCCGGACCCGGAGGTCCGGCACGCACGCACGTTCAGGAGAAAGGCGAGCAAGGGGGCCTACTTGACCTCCACCTTGGCACCCGCCGCTTCGAGCTTCTTCTTGATGTCCTCGGCCTCTTCCTTGCCGACGCCTTCCTTGATCGGCTTGGGAGCACCCTCGACCAGGTCCTTGGCCTCTTTCAGGCCGAGCGACGTGATCTCGCGGACCGCCTTGATGACGTTGATCTTGTTCGCGCCGCCGTCCGCGAGGATGACGTTGAACTCCGTCTTTTCCTCCGCCGCAGCGGCACCACCGGCAGCGGCACCGCCGCCCACAGCGGCCACGGCCACCGGAGCTGCGCTGACGCCCCACTTCGTCTCGAGCTCTTTGACGAGCTCGGCGAGCTGGATGACGGGCATGTTGGAAAGGAAATCGACGACCTGGTCTCGTGAAATATCAGCCATGACTAAACTCCTGAACGTGTACGGGGAAAAATTCTTGGGGTTGCAAGGGCGGGATCAGCCGCCCTCTTTTCGCTGCTTGGCGGCCAGCACGCCGACGAACTCGCGGGCGGGCGCGTTGAGCAGCATCACGAAGCGCTGAGCGGGGGCCATCAAGGTGGCGAGGAAGCGCGCGCGCATCTCGTCCTTGCTCGGCAGGGTGGCGAGCTGGTCCTCGACCGCTTTCGCGGAGAGCACCTCGCCGTCGAGCACGCCGGCCTTGATCTTGAGCTTCTCGTTCTCCTTGGTGGCGTCCTTCAGCAGCCGGGCGGCGGCGCTCGGCTCCTCGAAGCTCCACGCGATGCCCGTCATGCCGCGCAGCGCATCGTTGAGCTTCGGGGCGTACGCGAGATCGGCGAGCGCCTTTTCAACCAGCGTGTTCTTGACGACCTTGTAGGCGATGCCCTTGGCGCGGAACGCGTCTCTGAGCTTCGTCACCTCTTCCACCGTCATGCCGGTGAAGTCGATGAAGACCGCGGAGGTCATCCGGTCGAAGTTCGAGCGGATGTCCTTGACCTGATCGGCTTTCTGAGCGCGGTCCATCAGTTCTCCTCCTCGCTCTCGCCGGCGACGGAGTTGGTGTCGATGCGAATGCCGGGCCCCATCGTGCTGGTCAGCGTGATGCTGCGCAGGTAGGTGCCCTTCGCCGTGGACGGCTTCTTCGCCAGGAGCTCGCGAAGGAGCGCGGTGGCGTTCTCCGAGAGCTTCTTCTGATCGAAGGATTTGCGACCGACGCGGCAGTGCACGATGCCGGCCTTGTCGACGCGGTATTCGACCTTGCCCGCCTTCGCCTCGCGCACGGCCGTCTTGAGGTCGAAGGTCACGGTGCCGACCTTCGGGTTCGGCATCAGGCCGCGCGGACCGAGCACACGACCGAGCTTGCCGACCGCGCCCATCAAGTCCGGGGTGGCGATCACTCGATCGAAATCGACGAAGCCTTCCTGGACCTTCTGCACGAGTTCGTCGGACCCTGCGTGGTCGGCACCGGCCTCGAGCGCCTCTTTCTCTTTTTCGCCGCGTGCGAAAACGAGCACGCGGATCGTCTTGCCCGTGCCATGCGGCAAGACGATGGCGCCGCGCACCATCTGGTCCGCGTGTTTGGGGTTCACGCCCAGACGAACCGCGAGGTCAACGCTTTCGTCGAACTTCGCGAAGGAACTCGCCTTGAGCGCGGCCACCGCCTCGTCGACGGTGTACCGCTTCGTTCGGTCGACCTGACCGAGCGAAGCCTTCATGTTTTTCGATAGTTTGGTTGCCATTGTTACCCAGCTAGCGTCTTTCGACTCCTGGATGCGGTCGGTGAACGGACCGAGGCCCGCCGCCGCTCCAGTACCTGTGCACTACGCGACGTCGACCCCCATGCTCCTCGCAGTGCCCGCGATGCTCCGCGCGGCGGCTTCGAGGTCCGTCGTGTTCATGTCCTTCATCTTCTCTTTCGCGATCTCGCGCACCTGAGCCCAGGTGAGGCTGCCCACCTTGGTCTTGTTCGGCTCCTTCGAGCCGGCACCGGGCTTCTTCGAGGTCGGCAAGCCGCACGCCTTCTTCACCAGCACGCTCGCCGGCGGCGACTTCATCACGAACGAATACGAACGGTCGGCGTAGACCGTGATGACGACGGGCAGGATCGTGTCGCCGAGCGGAGCGCTCCGGGCGTTGTAATCCTTGCAGAACTGCATGATGTTCACGCCGTGCTGCCCGAGAGCAGGGCCGACGGGTGGCGAAGGGTTCGCCTTGCCGGCAGGAAGCTGCAGTTTGATGTAGGCGGAGATCTTCTTCTTGGCGCTCATGGCTCTGTCTCTTCAAAAAGGCTTCAGCGTTTCTCCACGTGGGAGAAGTCGAGCTCGACGGGCGTCGGGCGCCCGAAGATGCTCACCATCACCTTGAGTTTCTGCTTGTCCGGCTTGACCTCTTGGACCGTGCCCGAGAAGTTGGCGAAGGCACCGACCACCACCCGCACCTCGTCGCCCTCCTGGAACTGGTGACGGGGCTTGGGCTTGACCGCCCCTTCGACGATGCCCTTGCGGAGGTCCTCGATGTGCGGGGACTTCACTTCCTGGGGCCGCTGGTTGCCGATGAAACCAGTCACTTTCGGCGTGTCCTTCACCAGGTGCCAGGCGTGCTCGCTCATCTCCATCTCGACGAAGAGGTAGCCGGGGAAGCTGGTCTTCGTGCGGACGCGCTGCTTGCCGTCCTTGCTGGTGTCGGTGATGGTCTCGGACGGGATCAGGATCTCCCCGAACCGCTCCTCCATCTTGTGCTGGCGAATGCGCTCGAGCAGGGCGGACTTCACCTTGCTCTCGTAGCCAGAGTACGTGGTCACGACGTACCACTTCTTGCTCGACACGGGGACTTCGGCTTCGTTCATGCGCCGTACACCAGGGTGGTGAGGAAGCTCCAAAAGCGATCCAGGATGGTGACGTAGACGGTGGCGATGGCGCTCGCGAGCACCACCACCAGCGTCCCGTTCACGACCGTTTCTCTCGTCGGCCAGGTGACCCGCGCGAGCTCGCTCGCAACGTCGTCGGCCCAGGCGCGGACGCTCTCCTTGCGGTAGGACTGGATCACGACCAGCGTGCCGATCACGGCACCCGCACCGAGCGCGATACCCTCGCGCTGCTCTTCCGCGTACGCGACGAGCTGCGGCACCACGCGGACAGCGGCCGGAATCTCCGCGATCGCGCCCCACGAGAGCACGATCAGCTTGCTCGCCAGGTAAGCGGCCAGGATGGCGCCGACGAAAAAGGCGGCGTGCACGTAGCGCGCGGCGCCGAGGCCTGCGGCCGCGTGGTCTTCGTCCTCTTCGGCCGCGCCCGGCTTGACCAGCGCCCGTTCTTCACCGGCGGCCTCCGACTCACCGGCGGCCTCGTCCTGGTCCTCCGGCGCGTCCTCGTCGACGGACGTCTCCACCGAGGGGCTCTCGTCGTCCTCGCTCGGCTTTCGGTTGTCGTCGTCGTCTTTGGCCATCGTCGTTCTTCGTCAACAGCAGGGGCGGAGAGACTCGAACTCCCGGCCCGCGGATTTGGAATCCGCTGCTCTACCAACTGAGCTACGCCCCTGGAGCCGGGTGCCCTCTCGCGGGCCCGGAAGTCCTCAGGCTGACTTACCTTCCTTCGATGTGAACCGTGTGATGTTTACAGGTGCTGCAGAATTTCTTGAGTTTGAGGACGGTGCCGCCGTCGCGGGGGATTTTCTTCGTTGGGTAGTTTCGGTTTCCGCAGACGGTGCAGGAGAGGACGACCCGGATGCGGCCACCATGCGTGGGTGCCGACTCGCGGGCCGTCATCGCCCTACTCGACAATCTTGGTGACGACGCCGGCGCCGACGGTCTTGCCGCCTTCGCGGATGGCGAAGCGCATCTGCTCTTCGAGCGCGACGCTGGTGATGAGCTCCACTTCCATCGTGATGTTGTCCCCCGGCATCACCATCTTCACGCCGTCCGGCAGCTTCACGCTGCCCGTCACGTCCGTCGTGCGGATGTAGAACTGCGGCCGGTAGTTGGTG